>Ga0207679_10000669_pt1 | contig 22950 bp, 17 predicted proteins | sample KBSC73metaG_FD_184320 | JGI IMG/M metagenome (GOLD analysis project Ga0207679, IMG submission 184320) | Corn rhizosphere microbial communities from Kellogg Biological Station, Michigan, USA - KBS C7-3 metaG (SPAdes) (version 2) | ecosystem: Host-associated > Plants > Roots > Rhizosphere > Soil ... | reverse complement strand
CGCGGCGTACTCGACGTCTCGCGTGTCCTCGCTGGGGCGCAGGTTGGTCCCGATGAACTCGAAGACGTCCTTCATCTGGAATGACATCTTCCACAGCGAATCGACGTGGCTGATGTCGAAGTCCCGTGTCTTGCCATTCACGTTCAGGTGGAGCTTCTGGCGGTCCTTGTCGGCATCCACCATCACGTCGGGGACGGTGCGCTCCACCTGCTCGAGCGCGGCGACCATCATCTCCCGCGGGTTGATCCGCTTCGGGTCGACGTACGCGTCCTTCACGTAGATGACGACCTTGTTGAAGACCTTGAGCGCCGACAGATCGTGCGGCGGGCGATCCGCGTTGCGGGTGATCTCGGAGGAGCCTTCGCCACGGGCGGCGGGCCCGGCCACGGCTTCCCCCACGGTGAAGGGGAGAGGAGCGTGGTCGCGGGCGAGGAGGGCCCAGGCCCCGAGGAGAGCGAGGACCAGGAAGGAACGGCGCATCAAGCGGGGCATGGGGAAGATTCGACTCTAACCACCGGGTATGGGGCCTTCAAGACAGGGCTCCTGCCGAAACCAGCGAACGGTGCAGGAGAGTCCCGGCGACGACGGCCAGTGGAAGGAGGAAGAGGTTCAGGAGCGGCACCCACAGCAGGAAAGTCACCGTCAGCCCGAACCCGAGCGCGAGCGCAGGGCGCCTCGCAAGCACCCGCCGCACCTCGGCAAAGGAGCCACCGCGTCGGCTCAGTGGTGGGTCCAGGTACTCGGCGCAGGCGAACAGCGCGGTCCAGACCAACCCGGCCCCCGCCCAGACCGGCGCCCCGGCCGGAACGAGCAGCTGCAGCACGAGCAGCAGCGCCTGGCCGACGACGAGGAGGGTGACCCGGATCGCGGTGCGCGCGACGGCCGAGACTGCCTGACGGGCCGCGCCGGCGATGCCAGACGGGGGAGCGGGCGGTGCGCCCACCGCCGACTCGGTGGCCTCGACGAGCGTGTCCTCCAGCGGAGCGAGCGCGAGCAGCGGGAGCGTCGCCGCGCCGAGGAGCCACGAAAGCGCGCCACTGACGACGAGGGTGAGGGTCCAGAGCCAGCCCACCGCTCCCTCCGGATGCGGCCACAGTCGCTCGAGGGTTCCCGGGAGGAAGGTCCACAGCGCCCAGGCCCAGGCCACGAAGATGAGGAGGGTGAGGGCGCCGCAGAGCAGCGTGAGCCGCCGCAGTCGGGGAACGCGCACCACCAGCGCGGCTGCCCGGAACGGGAAGCTCGCTCCCCGGAGTGGGTCGAGTGGACCACTGTGCTGCGGCAGCTCGGGCGTATCTTCCATGGGAGGGGGCGGGCGCGGCCCGCGACCGTTGTTATAGACGGCGGCCAGCATGTCGCTCGACCGCGCGCCGACCCAGGACGAGGCCGTCACCTCCGTGTCCGTGCTGGTCGACGACTTCCGGACGGCCGAGCGGCCGAGGGCCGATCACCGGGTGGGGCTGGAGCACGAGAAGTTCCTCTACCCCCTGGAAGATCCGGCCACTCCGGTTCCGTACCAGGGCCCCCGGGGGATCGGCGCGCTGCTGGGCCTCCTGGAATCTCGCGGGTACACACCTTTCCGGGACGCTCCGGACGCCCCTCCGATTGCCCTCACCCAGGGGGAGCACACGCTTTCCCTGGAACCCGGCGGACAGTTCGAGCTCTCCGGAACCCCGGCGAGGACGGCACGGGCGGTGAACGCAGAGAACGTTGCGCACGCACGGATGCTCACGGACGCCGCGCGCGAGCTGGCGCTCCAGCCGGTCACGCTCGGGTACCGGCCCTGGGGAACCCCGGCCGACATCCCCTGGGTGCCGAAGAAGCGCTACCAGGTCATGCGGCAGACGCTCCCGGTGCGGGGGAAGCTGGCCCTGGACATGATGTTGATGACCTGCACCGGTCAGGTCTCGCTGGACTGGTCCTCGGAGGCGGACTGCGCGCGCAAGGTGACCGCGACCGCGCGGCTGACCCCGCTGCTGGTGGCGCTGTTCGCCAACAGCCCGCTGGTCCAGGGCAAGCCGAGCGGCTGGATGAGCTACCGGAGCCACGTGTGGAGCGACGTGGACCCCACCCGGTGCGGGTACTTCCCGCGGATGCTCGACGGCACCTTCGACTACGGCGCCTACGTCGACTGGGCGCTGCGGGCGCCGCTCCTCTTCCTGCGCCGGAACGGCGAGTACGTGACTCCGCCGATGACCTTCGGCGAGCTGCTGGAGCACGGCTTCGAGGGGGAGCCGGCGCGGCGCTCCGACTGGACCGACCATCTCTCCACGCTGTTCCCCGAGGTCCGGATCAAGCGGGTGATGGAGGTGCGGGGCGCGGACTCGGTGTCGCTGGAGCAGACCGCGGGGCTGGTGGCGCTGTGGCGAGGGCTCCTCTATGACGATGCATCGCTCGACGCGGCGCTGGGGCTCGTGCCGCGGCTGTCGTTCGCCGAGCACCTGGCCTTCCACGAGGAGGCGCAGCGCAACGGGCTGAAGGGAAAGCTCCGCCGGACGACTCTGGCCTCCATGACCCTGGAGATGGTGCGGCTGGCGCGGGCGGGGCTGAAGCACCTGGACCCGGACGACGTCCCGCTGCTCGAGCCGCTCGAGGCGCGTGCACGTTCCGGGCGGTGCCCTGCCGAGGACGTGCTGGACGCGGCGAAGGAAGAGACCTCGCCGGCACGGCTGCTGGCGCGGTTCGCATTGCTTCGCGGCTGATTCCCGGACCCCGGAATGCGCCTCACGAGGCGACTCCCGTCCGGTGCTGACCGTCAACCGGCCACCTGCCGGCGCCGGAGCACGAACCCTCGGCCGACGAGGCCCAGTCCCAGCGCGAGGGTCGGAAGCATCAGCAGCACGAGCAGCCGGAGGACTCCGCACGCTCCGATGAAGCTCCAGGCCACGAGGGGCCGGCAGGGCGGGTCGTACCAGAGCAGCTGGACCACCAGCGCCGCGATGCTGAGCACCCCGGTGACCGCCAGCGCAGCCCCGGCGATGACCAGCTTCGTCCCCGTGCCCGGAAAGGGGTTGATCGGGTGACGGTCGGTCATCCCGAGAGCGGCGTGGTCGGTCGACGGCGCCCCCCCGGTCGGCCGACGGCGCGCCATGCGACGAGCAGTGCGCCGAGGAAGGTGCCGCCCATGGCCGCGAGGACGCACGCGGCGAGAACACCGCATCCTCGCCGGTGGATCCAGTGTGCCGGCCGGCAGATCGGCACGGACAGCGCCGAGAGCATCGGCAGGTGAACGTCGTCGAGCCCGCCGATGGCCGAACCGGCATCACCAGCTTCGTTCCCGTGCGGAGCGACCGGGGGGGCCGCCCTCGGAGCTACCGTCGGCCGAAGAGTCGCTTGAGCCCGCCGAGCACGCCCGTTTCCGACCTGGGAGGCGGTGCCGGGGTCTCGGGCTCGGAGGGTGTGCGCTGCAGCGGGGGCGTCTCCGCCTCGGCCGCGGGGGCGGGTATCTGCAGCTGCAGCGGCTGACGCTTCCCGCTCGGATTCGTCGCCGCGGCCCGGAGCACCCCGTCGGTGTCCAGCGACAGGTGGAGCAGCCAGTCGCCGGCGCGATCGGCCGGCGCGCGCAGCAGCCCGAGGAAGCTCCGCGGATCGGGCGCCTTCGCCGGTCCCTGGAATACCTGCACCTCCAGCGGGACGCCCAGCCCCAGCGTCAGGGTGAGGGTCTTCTCCGCCGGGAGCCGGGTGTTCCGTTCGAGCACCCGCACCTGCCCGAGCTCGGGAGCGAGGATCTCCAGCGGCACCCCGAGCACCTCGTGGAGGGCGGTCCGGGACGCGCTCTTCGGCCCGGCCGAGGTCAGCAGGTGAGCGAGGGTGGCCGCGCCGGTGGACACGGCACCGGAGACATCGACGTCGGTCCGCGCGTACCGGCCCATCGCGTCCTCGATCATCCGCCGGACGTGAGGGAGCCGGGTCGCGGAGCCCACCAGGACCAGCTCGTCGAGGGACTCGGGCGCCAGGGAAGCCGAGCGAAGGACCTCGCGGGCGAGAAGTACCCCGCGCTCGACCAGCGCCGTCGTGCGACCCTCCAGCTCGATCCGGGTGAGCCGCGCGCTCTCGACACTGGCCTCCTTCAAGGTGGCGTCCTCGAGCTCGGTCCTCAGCTGCGCCGCGTCGGCGATGCGCTTGCGGAGCACCGCGGCGTCGGCGCGGGCACCCTTGTCGAGCGCGAGCGCGATCTGCTCGTCGAAGTTCGCCGACCCCAGCGAGGCGTCACCGCCGCAGGCCACCATGTCCAGGTCGTTGCCCGAGGCGGCGAGCACGGCGATGTCGCAGGTGCTGGCCCCCATCCGGAACACCAGGATCCTGCGGCGCGCGAGTCCCCGGCCATGGGCGAAGGCCATCGTGGCCGCGGTCGGCGCCTGGACCAGGCGCACACCCTCGAAGCCGGCTCGCTCCGCGGCCTCGCGCAGCCGCTCGCGCTGGACGGTGTTGAACGCCACCGGAACGCTGAGCACCACTCGTCCCGTCTGGTGGGAGGTGAGCTCCTCCGCGCGATGGCGCACCCAGCGGAGCAGGGTGGCCAGCAGCTCGACTGCCGGGACCGTGCCGCCCTCGAGGGCGAAGGCCGCCTCTCCGCGGTCGTCCGGAACGATCGCCGCGGGCCAGCGCCGCGCCACGGTGCGGGCGACGTCGGACTCGGCACGCACTCCGAGGAAGGGCAGCGGGGCCCCGACCCAGAGCGCAACCTCGGGCGCGTCGGGCGGAAGCATCCTGGGGGGCGCTCCAGGCTCGCGCACCAGGCGAACCGGTATCTCGTGGCGCCGGCCGACAGGATCGAGGACCAGGGCCTCCGGCCGCCCGTCGTGGAACCAGCTGGCGCGGACCGATTCGGGGTTGATCTCGATCCCGAGCTCCGTCGTGCCGACCGGGGCGGCGCGCTCCGGAGCGGGAGGGGTCTCGCCAGCGGAGACGTCGGCAGGCGGCGCCACCGGAGCCGCCGGCTCACGCTCGCGGGCCTCGATCGGCGGAACGAGCGAGAGCGGGAGACCCGCGGAAGACGATTGCGGCGGCTCGGCGCGCGGGAGGTCCGTGCCGGTCTCGAGCCGGATCGCGCCCTCCTCGAGGATGGGAGCCTCGTCGAGCGGCGGTGGGGGTGGGATCGGCCGCTCGTCGCCGGCGATCGTCTCCATCGAGGGGAGGAGCGGGATGGGCGTCGTCGGGCGTTCGTGGACCGTTCCCGGCTGCTTCAGGTCGTGGGCGACGTCGTGGAAGGACGACTCGGGCACGTGGAGCGGCTCGTCGCCCCGAACGGGCGCATCGAGCCGGAAGCGCTGTGGCGGCTCGGGCGGCGGCTCGTCGAGCGGTGTCGCGACCAGCGTCCCCGCGGGCGGGGTGATCGCCGCGTGCACGTCGGCCGAGGCGCGCGTGTGCTCGAGACCGGCGGGCCGCAGCGGCGTGGGCCCCTTGAACTCGGTGACCACCAGCTCCGGGAGCGCGGCCTCGTCGAGCGGTGGGTGGGGCCCGGTGATGCGCCCACGCGGCTGGCCCGTCTCCGCGCTCTCGGTTCCGGCGACGGGTAGCGGCCCGGCATCCGGGGTCGGGGCGGTGGGCGCGCCGGGGGACTCGTGCGCCGCTGGCCCGGACGCCTCGCTCACGGAGCCGAGGGAAGACGCCGCCCCCCTCCAGGCGCCATCGCGTGTTGCCGTCCAGGCCTCGCGCGACGTGTCCTCGAGAGGGGCTGCGGGCTCCGCCACATCGGACGAGGCGGCAGACGCCTTCGACGCCTCGTCCTGCGCGGTGCCCCCCTGTTCCTCGGGGGGCGGTTCCCGGGCGAGGTCCGAGGTGTCAGACACCTTCGACACCGCCTCAGTGCTGGCACCGGAGGTGTCAGACACCTTCGACACCGCCTCAGTGCTGGCACCGGAGGTGTCAGACAACTTCGACATCGCCTCGGGGCCAGGGCCGAAGGTGTCAGACACCTTCGACACCGCCTCGGGGCTGGGACCGGGGGTGTCAGACACCTTCGACACCGCTTCGGGGCTGGCGATCACCTCGGCGGCGTCGGCAATCGGTGCCGGCGGCTCCGGGGCGATGGGCGCCGGCTCCGGAGCCGCGGACCCGGTGCGGGGGGCTGCCTCCTCGTCCCGGGCAGGGGCCTCGGCCACCTCGTCGGGCGAGACCTCCTCCGGCTGGGGTCGGGGCGCTTCCGGCAACGGGTGAAACGGCGTGGGAAGGGGCGGGCGGGCCGGTCCGGCGGGTGGGGCCCACGCCTCGCGATGGGCAGGCCGGGCCATCGCCTCCCGGGAGGAGGGCGCCGGGGTAGCGCTCGGCCCGGACGGTGCGGCCCAGGCGCTGGGGTGGGCGCGGGCCTCCGCCGGCGCGCTGCCCCGGGCAGGGCGGCCCGAGACGATGCGCTCCACCAGCGCCTTGCCGGCTGCCTCGAGCCGGACGAAGCGGAGCGTCATTCCCGGGCGCTCGCCCGAGGCATTGGACCGGACCACCACCCCCTCGCCCCGGAAGATCGAGCTCCCGTCGGCGAGGATCAGATCGAAGAGGAGCGCCGCACCGACCGGCTTCGGCACCTTCGTGGCGAGGAAGAACCCGTCACGGCCCACGTGGGCGCCATAACTGGCGACGAACTCGTCCTCGCTGCGGAAAGGCAGCCGGACGCGGAGCGGCGTCGGCGCGGACATGGGTGGGGGTGAACCATGCCCCGAATTCGCTTCTCCCCCAAGTCCTCGAACGGAACCTGGCGGGCCCCCCCTCCCGGGTGCTCCGGCGTCCGCCGCCCGAGTGCGTCCGTACCGCACAGCGGTCTTGCCTGCGGCCGGCGCAGGTTCCGAGGGAGGGGCCGACCGCCCGTCCCCGGACCCTGTCTCCACGCTCGCGGCTGCCCGGGAGCTGCTGGTGCGTTCACCGGGTGTGCAGCGGAGCTGGACGAGGGCTCGAACGGCGCGAACGCGGGCATGCAGCTCCCGAAGTCGATCTCCGCGAGCGCGACAAGCACCTGGACCAGCACCTGAGTGTCTTCAGGCCGCCCTGACCGAGGCGACCAGCTTCTCCACCGCCGCGCCCAGGAGCGCCGGGTCCGCTCCGCCGGCCTGGGCCAGGTCCGGCTTGCCGCCGCCCGACCCGCCGGCCACCCGCGCTACCTCGCGGATGGCCTCGGCCGCGCTGAACCCGCGGGCCACGATGTCCTTGGTCGCGCCGACCAGCACCAGGCCCTTCCCATCCTTCTCGCCCCAGACCACGACCACGCCTGAACGGAGCTTGTCCCGGAACTGGTCGGCAAGCATCCGGTAGGCCTTGGCATCGGCGGGGTCGACGCGCTGGGCGAGCACCTTCACTCCGTTGACCTCGCGGGCCTCGGCGAGAACGTCGCCACTGCTGGTGGCCGAGGCCCGCCGGACCGCGGTCTCGACCTCCTTCTCCAGCTCCTTCACCCGCCGCTGGGTGGCCTCCACGCGGCGGACCAGCTCCTTCGGCGAGGTGCGCAGCAGCTCGGAGGCGCGGCGAACCTCGTGGTCCATCTCCCGCACCCACTCCAGCGCGCCGATGCCGGTGAGGGCCACGATGCGCCTCACCCCCGAGGCGATGCCGCCATCGGAGATGATCTTGAAGAAGCCGATGTCGCCCGTGCGCCGGACGTGGGTGCCGCCGCAGAGCTCGGTGGACTGCGGGTGCACGCTCACCACCCGGACCCGGTCACCGTACTTCTCGCCGAAGAGAGCGACCGCCCCCACCTTCTTCGCCTCGTCCAGGTCCATCACCTTGGTCTCGGCGCCGGCGTTGTCGCGGATCCACCCGTTGACCAGGTCCTCCACCCGCTCCAGCTGCTCGGGCGTGGGCTGGGAGAAGTGCGAGTAGTCGAAGCGGAGATAGTCCGGGGCCACCACCGAGCCCGCCTGCTTCACGTGCTCGCCAAGGATGATCTTCAGTCCCCGGTGGAGGAGGTGAGTGGCCGAGTGGTTGGCGCGGATGGAGTTCCGGCGCTGCCCGTCCACCGAGAGCTGGACCACGTCCCCCGCGCGGAGCGTCCCGCTGGTGATCTGCACCTGGTGCAGCGTCAGGCCGGCCACGGGCTTCGCGGTGTCCAGCACCTGGGCCTCGGCCTTCCCGCCGCGCCCGACGATGCGCCCGGTGTCGCCCACCTGGCCGCCGGCCTCGCCATAGAAGGGAGTGCGGTCGGTCAGGAGCCCGCCGCTCTCGCCGGCGCGGAGCTCCGGGACCTCGCGCCCGTCCTTCACCAGCGCGACGATGGTGCCCTCGCCCTCGTGCCCCTCCCCCTCGTAGCCGAGGAACACGGTCTCTCCGAGCCGGGCCTGCAGCGCCGGCCAGAGGTCCGCCACCGCCTTCTCTCCCGACCCGCCGAAGGTCCCCCGCTGCCGCTGCGCCTCCATCAGCTGTTCGTAGCGGTCGAGGTCCACCTCGAAGCCACGCTCGCGGGCGATGATCTGCGTCAGGTCCCAGGGGAAGCCGTGGGTATCATGGAGGAGGAAGACCACGTCGCCGGAGAGGACCTTCTTCCTCTTCGCCTGGGCCATCTCCTCGTCGATGAGGCGGAGCCCCCGGGCCAGGGTGCGGCGGAAGGACTCCTCCTCGTGTCTGGTGGCCTCGAGGACGAAGGCCTCGTTCTCCTCCAGCTCCGGGTAGACGTCGTGCATCTGCTGGACGACGACCGTCACCACCTGGTGGAGGAAGGGCTCGTCCAGGCCCAGACGCGAGCCGTGGCGGATGGCCCGGCGCATGATTCGGCGGAGCACGTATCCCCGTCCCTCGTTGGAGGGCTGCACGCCGTCGGAGACGAGGAAGGCCGTCGCCCGCGCGTGGTCGGCGATGACCCGCATCGAGGCGTCGTCGGACGGGTCACGGCCGTAGAGCTTTCCGGACAGCTCGCTCGCCCGGGCCAGCAGCGGGACGAAGAGGTCGGTGTCGTAGTTGCTTCGCTTGCCCGCGACCACCGCGGCGATGCGCTCCAGCCCGGCCCCGGTGTCGATCGATGGACGCGGAAGTGGCTCGAGCGGGCTGTCCTTCTCCTTCCGCTCGAACTGCATGAAGACCAGGTTCCAGATCTCCAGCCAGCGGTCGCACTCGCAGGCCACGCCGAGGCATTCCCTGCCCCCGGTCTCCTCGGCACAGGGGATGTCGCTGCCCTGGAAGTAGTGGAGCTCCGAGCAGGGGCCGCAGGGCCCGGTATCGCCCATGGCCCAGAAGTTGTCCTTGTAGCCGAGCTGGTGGATGCGCGACTCGGGGATGCCCATCCGCTTCCAGAGTCGCGCCGCCTCCTCGTCCCAGGGAATGCCCTTCTCGCCGTTGAACACGGTCGCGGCGAGCCGGTCCGGGGCAATGGCCAGGTCCCGGGTCACGAACTCCCAGGCGAAGGCGACCGCGTCCTCCTTGAAGTAGTCGCCGAAGGAGAAGTTCCCCAGCATCTCGAAGAAGGTGTGGTGACGCGCGGTGAAGCCGACGTTGTCCAGGTCGTTGTGCTTGCCGCCCGCGCGCACACACTTCTGCGAGGACGTGGCTCGCCTGTAGGGGCGGGACTCGCGCCCGGTGAAGACGTCCTTGAACTGCACCATGCCCGCGTTGGTGAAGAGGAGGCTCGGGTCATCGAGCGGCACCAGCGAGGAGCTGGCCACCCGCCGGTGACCCCGGTGCTCGAAGAAGGCCAGGAAGGCTTCGCGGACCTGTGCGGCAGTACGGACCATGGAAGCCCTGCATATAACGTCTGCTAGGCTCCGGGCCTCACGCCGTGTGCGCCCACCCCTTCGCTCCTCTCGCCCGGACCCTGCGTACCGTGGCGGTCGCGGGAGCCCTCCTCGGTGGCGCGGCGCTGGCACAGGAAGACCCCCGGATCGCCTTTCTTTCCCGGCAGCTGGGGACGGCGACCGACCCCCGTGTACGGGCCCAGGCCGCCCTCACCCTGGGGACGACCGAGGCCCCCGGGGCCCTCGGGCCTCTCTGCGCCGCCCTGAACGACCCCGAGCCGCTGGTGCGCTCCGCGGTCGCTCGCTCGCTGCCGGAGCTCAGGGACCTCGGGGCGCTGGAGTGCCTCACCGCGCATGACGGGGACACCGCCCCCGAGGCCCAGGCGGAGATCCGCCGGGCGGTGGTCGTGCTCCGGAAGGTGAAGGAGCGGAGGCCCACCGTGGATGTCTGGGTGGAGCCGGTGCGTGACCCCGGGAGCCCGCCGCTCGGGCAGCTGCTCTGCGTGGAAACCCGGACCCGGCTGGTGAGGCGGCTGACCTGGTCGGGTGCACGGAGCGACGCCGCCGAGTCGGCGCCGAGGACCAGGGCCCGGGGCACCCCGGCCTTCCTCCTCCAGCCCACCCTGCAGCGCGCCGACGGCGGAGCGCTGGTGATGGCCGCGGTTTGCCTCACCTGGCCGAGCAAGCAGATCCTGGGCGAGGTGCGGGTGAAGGGCAGTGGCGGAGCTCCGATGGACCTCATTCGTGCGCTCGTTCCCCGGCTCATCGAGGACGCAGCGAGCACGTTCGACTGGGAACTCACCCCATGATGGAGACGACCATGGCGTCACGGCAGAGGAAGCTGCGCAACTATCTGCTCGATGCGCCGCTGCAGCTGCGCTTCACCGCGGTGCTGGTGCTGGCCACCCTGCTGGGCGCGGGGCTCCTGGGCATCTTCCTCGCCCGGGCGCTGAACCGGCTGGCCGAGCAGGCGGAGCGCGCGGTGGAGGCACGGGCCGCGGCCGCGCAGGCCAGCCACGAGCTCGGCAACGCGTCCCTGTCCAAGACCCTGCTCGACCGCTTCAACGACCCCGCGTTCACGGCGCAGCTGGAGCGGCAGTCCCGGGCCATCGACGCCGCGTACGTGGCGGAGCAGGCCCAGGTCGCCGAGCAGCGCCGGGAAGTGGCCCGCGAGTCCACGCGGATCGGTTGGCTGGTGCTCCTCTCGGTCGGGGTGTTCGCCCTGGCGGTCCTCCTCATCGGCATCATCATCACCCACCGGATCGCCGGCCCGGTGTACCGGGTCCGCCGGTTGCTCTCCGACCTCGCCGACGGCAGGCGCGAGGTCCCCCGACACGGGCTGCGCGATGGCGACGAGCTGCGCGAGCTGTTCGACGCCGCCTCATCCCTGGTGAAGACCCTCCGGGCCGAGGACGAGGCGACCCTGGAGGCCGTCACGGTCGCGCTCGCCGCGCCTGACCGGGGCGATGGGCTGCGACAGGTGCACGACCGCCTCGCACGCCGCCTTCACGCCTGAGAGGAATGCGGGAGAAGGCCCAACCGCTCACGCCGAGACCAGTTGGATGGATCGGCTTCAGGGTGCCGGCGCGGCCTCTTCCCGGACCTCCTCCCACGACAGCAGCGCGTGGAGGGGGACGAGCACCTCTGCCCCCTCGGCCCCGAGCAGCAGGTCGTACGGGCCAACCGAGAGGAGCGGATCCTCGAGCGTGAAGCCGTTGCGGAGCACCACCCGGACCCGCTGGCCCACCGCGGGGAGGAAGGGACGAGGGTCGGAGTGGGGCCTCCGGTCCGGCTCGCGTGCCACCGGGACGGGCTTCTGGGCCAGCCGGGAATCCCGCGACAGCCGAGGAAGGAGGACGTCCCAGGTGGAGCGGCGAGCCACCGCGCAGACCGCGAGCTTCTCCACCCGTCCCGAGCGCTCGAGGACGAAGGCCACCGGGTGAGTCGACAGGAGCACGTCGAGCAAGGTCCGGTCCGCCAGCACCAGGGCGAGCGGCGTCTTCGCCCCGGCCGCGTCCGCGAGCCAGCCGTTCACCCGGCTGGCCGACACGGCGTTGCGCGCCTCCTTCACCGTGGCCTTGGCGCGGGTCCGGGCCTGGCGCGCCCGGAACTGCTCGAGGGTCAGACCCGACTGAAGCAATCCGAAGGCCTCGGCCAGGTCGAGCCCACCGTGCTGCCCCATCAGCGAGTACGCCTGGTCGAAGCGCTTGGCCTCCTCGGCGTGCAGCTTCCGCCACACCCGGGCGCGCATCTTTCCTTCCAGCTCGCCCTTGGCGATGCGCGCCGGCACCCGTTCGCGCGCGGCCAGGGCGGTGATCGCCTCGGGGGTGGGCGGCGTCGCCGGCCCCCGCGAGGCAGGGCGCCCGTGCGGTGGCCCCCCCGGGCGCGGCGGCGGCCGCGCCGGACGGGGCACGGTGCTCGGGCGGACCGGGCCGGGCGTCCCCGGCGGCGTGGGCGCGGACGGGGGGGTGGGCGCCGCCGGGCGCCGGACCACCTCGACCAGGGGCGGGCGCCGGCCCTTGCGGTCAGCCATCCCCGGGCCTCTCCAGAGCGGGGATGGCGACGCGCCAGTGACCCGCCTCGTTGACCAGGTGGACTTCCTGCACCGTGCCGTGCGTCGTCACCGCCAGCACCGCGCTGCGACCGTCCTCCGACTTCACCGTCACCTGTCCGGGCGCGGGCGGCCGCGGGTCCGCCTGGAGCAGGTCCACCGGCGCCGGGTGGAGGGTCCCGCCGCTCGCCCTGGACAGCGCCTCGGCACGGCCCAGCAGGGCGGTCCGGCTCCGCTCCGAGAGCAGGGAGAGGGTGCGTGCGTCGTCGTCGCGCTGCACGGCCGAGAGCATGCTCCGGTACGCCTCGACCGGTGTGTCGTCCGGATAGCGGTGGCAGCCGGCGCTGGCCACGAGGAGGAGAAGGGCGATGAGACGGGGCACGGCGGGGGCGCATCGTCCGGCAGGCGGGCCCTGGGCACAAGCGTCAAAACGCCTGGTGCGGACAGAGGGTCAGCGCTTGACGAGGCGTGCCCGGTACACGGGCTCCCCGGATTCCAGATAGCGGCGCTCGCGGCTGCTCGAAACGTCGTCGGGATCGGCTGGGTGAAAGCGCCCCGGGCCGAGCGGGTTGTGCCAGCCGGCCGCCTCCAGGATGGCGAGCATCTCCTCGGCTCGCGAGCGCACGTCGGTGCGAAGGTCGAAGACACCTTCCTGCGCCGCCAGCCCCAGGAGCAGGCTGGCGAACGCGGGCGTGAGGATGGCCCGCTTCCGGTGCGCCCGCTTCCACCACGGGTCGGGGAACTGGAGATGGACGCCGGCGAGGCTGCCCGGCGCGAAGAGACGTGGGATGACCGCGCGCGCGTCGGCCTCCACCACCCGGAGGTTGGAGAGCCCCCCGGCGCGCGCTCGGTGCTCGAGCTCACGCGCGTACTTCTTGCGCCACTCGACCGCGATGAAGCGCACCGCGGGGTGGCGCGCGGCGTAGCTCAAGGCGAAGGCTCCGGCCCCCGAGCCAATCTCCAGCTCCAGGGGCCCCGCGCCGCCGAAGACGGTCGCCCAGTCGGGGGGCGTGAGGAGGGTGAGGAACTCGGCGCCGGCCGGTTCCGGGCGGAGGCGGGGACCTCGGGTCATGGGGGTGAATGGTGGGACTCGGCCGTGTACCACGTGCTACAGGGCGGGCCACATGAAGGTGCTGCACTCGCTGGAGGACGCTCGGGCCCTGGCCGGCGTGGCCCTGGCCCTGGGGAACTTCGACGGCGTGCACCTCGGACACCGGGCGCTATTCAAGGAGGCCTCGGAGCGCGGGCGCCCCGGGGCGCTGACCCTCGAGCCGCATCCGGGCAAGGTGCTCCAGCCCGAGCTGGCCCCCCGGCTCATCACCCCCCTGCCGCGGAAGCTGCAGCTGATGGAGGCCGCGGGACTGGAGGCGGTGGTGGTCTTGCCCTTCACCCTCGGCTTTGCCCGGACGCCGGCGCGCGACTTCGAGGCGCTCCTCTTCGACCGGGCGGGGGTCCGGGCCGTCGTCGTGGGACGCGACTACACCTATGGAGCACAGCGCGCGGGCACCGTGGTCACGCTGGGCGAGGCCGCGCTCCGGCGGGGGGCGATGGTGGCGGTGGTGGAGCCGGTGACGGTGGGAGGGGTGGTGGCCTCCTCCTCGCGCATTCGCGAGTACATCCTCGAGGGTCGGGTGAGCGCGGCCCGGGCCCTGCTCGGCCGGCCCTTCGACCTGGACGGGGTGGTGGTGAAGGGTGACGGGCGCGGCCGGAGCATCGGGTGGCCCACCGCCAACGTGGATACCCACGGCGAGCTCCTTCCCGGCTCGGGGGTGTACGCGGTCCGGGTGCGGACTCCCGAGGGCTGGCGGGGTGGCGCGGCCAACATCGGGACCAAGCCGACCTTCGGTGGGTCGGCGGTGACGGTGGAGGTGCACCTGCTCGACTGGTCGGGCGATCTGTACGGGCAGGAGGTCCGGGTGGAGTTCCTGGAGCGACTGCGCCCCGAGCGGCGGTTTGCCTCGGTGTCGGAGCTCACCACGCAGATCCAGCGCGACGTGGAGGAGGCGCGGGTGGTGCTGGCACGCACCCCGGCCGTTCCTTGACACCTTTTTTTCCGACCTCTTAGATCGACACTCCATGGCGCTGCGGCCGGCACTCGAGTGGCTCGACGCAGGAGCCAAGGGCCATCCCACGTCAGCTTCAAGAGGGTAGAACGAACGCATGTCCTCCGGCCGCCTCGGTGAATTGCTCGTCCGAGAAAACCTGATCTCGGTCCAGCAGCTCCGCAAAGCGCAGGAGGAGCAGCAGAAGAACGGCACCCGGATCGGCTCCGCCCTGATCAAGGTCGGAGCGATCGAGGAGCACAAGCTCACCGACTTCCTCAGCAAGCAGTACGGCGTCCCGGCGATCAACCTCAAGGACTTCGAGATCGACCCGGAGATCGTGAAGCTGGTGAAGAAGGAGGTCGCGCAGAAGCACCTGGTCATCCCGGTGAATCGCGCGGGCCAGTCGCTGATCGTGGCGATGGCCGACCCGTCGAACATCTACGCGGTCGACGACCTCAAGTTCACCACCGGGTACAACATCGAGCCGGTGGTGGCCTCGGAGCCCAGCATCCGCGAGGCCATCGATCGGTACTACGCGGAGAAGGGCCCCTCGCTCGACGAGATCCTCGGCCAGGCCGACGAGCAGGTGGACGTCGCCGAGCAGGAGGAAGAGGAAGTCGACATCAAGGCGGCCGAGGACGCACCGGTGGTCAAGCTGGTGAACCTCGTGCTGGTGGACGCGATCCGCAAGGGCGCCAGCGACATCCACGTCGAGCCTTACGAGAAGGACTTCCGGGTCCGCTTCCGCATCGACGGCGTGCTGTACGACGTGATGAAGCCGCCGATGAAGCTGAAGAACGCGATCATCAGCCGCCTGAAGATCATGGCCCAGCTGGACATCAGCGAGCGGCGGCTCCCTCAGGACGGGCGCATCAAGATCAAGACCAGCGGCAAGGAGATGGACTTCCGGGTCAGCGTCTGCCCCACGCTCTTCGGCGAGAAGGTGGTGCTCCGGCTGCTGGACAAGTCCAACCTCCAGCTGGACATGACCAAGCTGGGGTTCGACGCCGAGCCCCTCCGGTGGTTCAAGGAGGCCATCGACCGTCCCTACGGCATGGTGCTGGTCACCGGCCCCACCGGCTCGGGGAAGACCACCACCCTGTACTCGGCGCTGACCTCGCTCAACACCGCCGACGTGAACATCAGCACCGCGGAGGACCCGGTGGAGTTCAACTTCGCCGGCATCAACCAGGTGCAGATGCACGACGACATCGGCCTGAACTTCGCCGCGGCCCTCCGGAGCTTCCTCCGGCAGGACCCGGACATCATCATGATCGGCGAGATCCGCGACTTCGAGACCGCGGAGATCGGGGTCAAGGCGGCGCTCACCGGGCACCTAGTGCTCAGCACCCTGCACACCAACGATGCCCCGGGCACGGTGAGCCGGCTCCTGAACATGGGCATCGAGCCATTCCTGGTGACGGCCTCTCTGAACCTCATCCTGGCCCAGCGCCTCGCCCGGAAGCTCTGCCCCGCCTGCAAGCGCCCGTCGAAGACCATCGAGGAGCAGGCGCTGCTGGATGCCGGCGTCCCACCGGACAAGATCGGCACCTTCACCGTCTACGAGAAGGCCGGCTGCCGCGAGTGCAACGATCGCGGCTACCGCGGGCGCGTTGCCATCTACGAGGTCATGCCCTTCTGGGATGGTCTCAAGGAGCTGGTGATCAACGGCGCCTCGGCCGCCGAGCTGAAGCAGGAGGCCATCCGGCTCGGAATGCAAACCCTGCGGATGGCCGCCCTCGGCAAGATGATGGGCGGGGTGACCACCCTCGAAGAGGTGGTGGGCAACACCGCTCCGGACCGCTTCTAGAAAGACCCAGGGACGTGGCCAACCTCCATCAGCTCCTGAAGGCGATGGTCGAGAAGAACGCTTCCGACCTGCACATCACCACCGGCAGCCCGCCGCAGCTGCGGATCGACGGCGAGCTGGTCCCGCTCAAGGCGGCGCCCCTCTCCCCGGTGGAGACCAAGCAGATCTGCTACTCGGTGCTCACCGACGCGCAGAAGGCCAAGTTCGAGGAGGACCACGAGCTCGACCTCTCCTTCGGGGTGAAGGCCCTCTCCCGCTTCCGCGCCAACCTCTACATGCAGCGGGGCGCGGTGGCCGGGGCCTTCCGGACCATCCCCTTCAAGATCCTCTCCTTCCAGGAGCTGGGCCTGCCCCCGGTGGTGACCGAGCTCTCCAAGAAGCCGCGCGGCCTGGTGCTGGTGACCGGCCCCACGGGCTCGGGGAAGAGCACCACGCTGGCCAGCATCATCGACAAGATCAACACCGATCGTCACGAGCACATCATGACGATCGAGGACCCCATCGAGTACCTCCACCCGCACAAGAACTGCCTCATCAACCAGCGCGAGGTGGGGGCGGACACCCGCAGCTTCAAGACCGCGCTGAAGTACATCCTCCGCCAGGACCCGGATGTGGTGCTGGTGGGCGAGATGCGAGATCTCGAAACCATCGAGGCGGCGCTGGTGATCGCCGAGACCGGTCACGTCTGCTTCGGGACCCTACACACCAACAGCTGCGTTCAGACCATCAATCGGATCCTGGACGTGTTCCCTCCCTTCCAGCAGCCGCAGATCCGCGCCCAGCTCTCGTTCGTCATCGAGGGGGTGCTGAGCCAGTCCCTGCTCCAGAAGGTGGGCGGCGGTCGCTGCCTTGCCCTGGAGATCATGGTCCCCAACCCGGCCATCCGGAACCTCATCCGCGAGGACAAGGTCCATCAGATCTACTCGGCGATGCAGGTCGGCCAGGCCAAGTTCGGGATGCAGACCTTCAACCAGAGCCTGGCCATGCTCCTCACCAAGCGGATGATCACCCAGGACGAGGCCTTCGGCAGGTCCTCGGACCCCGAGGAGCTGAAGAACATCCTGGCCAGCGGATCGGTGGGAAGTGTGCTCCCCGGACACACCGCCCCACCCGTGACCGGCCGCCCCATGCCCCCGCGCTCCTGAGCTAGAATCCCGATCTCATGGCCGTCTCCGCCACCGCCCTCAAGACCAAGTCCGTTCCCAAGCCGCAGCAGTGGCTCTGGGAGGCGAGGACTCGCACTGGCGAGGTCAAGAAGGGGGAGATGGAGGCGCTCGACTCGGCCGCGGTGGACACGCGGCTGAAGGCGCTCGGGCTCTCCCCGGTCAAGGTCAAGAAGAAGCCCATGGAGCTCCACCTTCCGACCATCGGAAGTGGGGTCTCCAGCAAGGACATCCTCGTCTTCACCAAGCAGTTCGCGACGATGATCGACGCGGGCCTGCCGCTGGTGCAGTGCCTGGACATCCTCGCGAACCAGATGGACAACGCGACCTTCAAGAAGGTCGTGCTGGCCATCAAGGCCAAGGTGGAGTCCGGGTCCACCTTCGCCGATGCGCTGAAGGATCACCCCAAGGTCTTCGACGAGCTCTTCGTCCAGCTCTGCGCTGCCGGCGAGGTCGGCGGCATCCTGGACACCATCCTCAACCGGCTCGCCAACTACCGCGAGAAGGCCGAGAAGCTGAAGCGCAAGGTGAAGGGCGCGATGGTGTACCCGATCATCGTCATCCTGGTCGCCATCGGCGTCACGGCGCTGCTGCTGCTCAAGGTGACCCCGGTCTTCGCCAAGATGTTCAGCGACTTCGGGTCCGCGCTGCCCGGGCCGACGCAGCTGGTCGTCGACCTGTCCGACTGGCTGAGGAACAACTTCCTGTACCTGGTTGCCGGCATCACGGCCCTCGTCGTGGCCGCGAGCGCCTTCTACCGCAACCCCAAGGGCCGAAAGATCGTCGACAAGCTGAGCCTCCAGTTGCCGGTCATCGGGCCGGTGATCCGCAAGGTCGCTGTCGCACGCTTCACCCGTACCCTGGGCACCATGATCAGCTCCGGCGTGCCCATCCTCGACGCCCTCGATGTCACGGCCAAGACCGCCGGTAACCGCACCGTCGAGGCGGGAATCCTCTACGTCCGCACCAAGATCGCCGAGGGAAAGAACATCTCCGGCCCGCTGCTGGAGACCAAGGTCTTCCCCCCGATGGTGGTCCAGATGATCGGGGTGGGTGAGGCCACCGGCGCCATGGACGCGATGCTCAACAAGATCGCCGACTTCTACGACGACGAGGTCGATACGGCGGTGGCGAGCCTCACGGCGATGATCGAGCCGCTCCTGATGGTGTTTCTCGGCACGGTGGTGGGAGGCTTCCTGGTCGCGATGTACCTGCCCATCTTCTCCATCGCCAGTGCCATCAAGTAGCGCCGCAGAGGTCCCGTCCCCCGACAGCACGCTGCGCCCCCGCCTGGTCTGGGTCACGGCGTTCCGGACGCTCGCGGCCACGCTGCTCCTGGCGGTCTACGGCGTCCGCCTCCTCTCGCGCCCTCCGAGCGAGTCGCTGGCCCGGGAGGACCTGGTCTCGCTCTGGCTCGTGGCGAGCATCTACCTGGTGGTGCTGGTGCAGGCGCTGTTCCTGCGCGGCTCCCGGCCGGGGCTTCGGAGCGCGGTGGTTCACGTGGCCGGGGATCTGGCGATCGCGACCGCGATCGTCTTTCTCACCGGGGGGCCGGAGAGCCCCTTCGCGTTCACCTATCTGCTCTCGGTGGTGGGAGCGGCCATCCTCCTCGGTCAACGGGGCGCGCTGGTGGTCGCCACGGGCTGTGCCATCTCCTTCACCGCGCTCTCGGTGGTCGTGGCCAGCGGGTGGGTCAACGCACCGGTGTCGGTGGGGGCGCTCTCTGCCTCGCGCGTGGCGTTCATCTGCTCCACCAACGTTCTGGCGCAATTCCTCACCGCGGCGCTCGCCGGATTTCTCGCCCGGCAGCTCACGACCACCGGCGGGCGCCTCTCGGCGCGGGAGCGAGATCTACGCGTGCTCACGCGCCTCCAGCAGGAGATCCTCACCGCGATGCCCTCGGGGCTGCTGACCTGTGACGCGGAGGGACGAATCACCTACGTCAACCGGGCCGCCCGGCAGATCCTGGGGATCGGCTTCGAGGAGGTCCCGGGGACCGTGGAGGAGCTCATCCCCGGGGTCCGGACGCTCTTCACCGGGCGGCCGAGGTCGGAGGTGACCGTGACCACTCCGGCCGGCCGCCGCACGCTCGGGCTCACGGTCTCTGCGCTGGGCGACCCCTCGGGCCCGCTGCTGGTGGTGTTCCAGGACCTGACCGACCTGCGCCGTGCGGAGCAGGAGCTCCAGCGCGCGGACCGCCTGGCGGAGCTGGGCGCGCTGTCGGCGCAGCTGGCCCACGAGATCCGCAACCCCCTCGCTGCGATGCGAGGCTCCGCCCAGCTGCTGTCGGAGGGGACGGATCCGGAGACACAGCGACTGATCGGCATCCTCACCCGCGAATCGGACCGGCTGGACGAGCTGGTGCGTGACTTCCTGGTCTTCGCCCGCCCGCCCCCACCGGTGCTCCGGCGCTGCGATCTGGACGAGCTGGTCCGGCAGACGGTGGACCTGGTCTCGGCGGACCCCCTGGCCTCCGGCATCGAGGTCACGGTGGTCGAGGGAGGTCTCATGGCGGAGGTCGACCGGGACCAGATCCGCCAGCTCCTCCTGAACCTGCTCCGGAACGCTCTCGCGGCCGCGGGCCGAGGCGGCCGGGTCCGGGTGTTCTTCAGCCGGACCGGAGAGGAGGTCCGGATCCACGTCTGGGACTCCGGCGGGAGCATTGCCACGGCGGACCTCCCGAGGATCTTCGAGCCGTTCTTCACCAAACGGGCGGGTGGCACCGGGCTGGGGCTGTCGACGGTGCACTCCATCGTGCGCGCGCACGGAGGGCAGATCCGGGTCAGCTCGTCCCCTGGCGCAGGGACGGAGTTCGTGGTGGGGTTCGCCGCTCCGGAGGCGAGGGCGGGTTGAAGATCCTGGTCGTCGACGACGAGCCGAGCGTGCGGCAGTACCTCGAGGTGCTGCTGTCGAGGAGTGGGTACACGTTGGCCACGGCCCCCGGGGTGGCCGAGGCGCGCGAGTCACTCAAGGGTGGAGACATCGACCTCGTGGTCTCGGACATGAGGCTGGGGAAGGGAAGCGGCCTCGAGGTGCTGAAGGCGGCACGGGGTCTGGTCTCCTCGCCGGAGGTCATCCTCATCACGGCCTACGGCACGCCGGCGGCGGCGGTCGAGGCGATGCGCCAGGGTGCCTACGACTACATCTGCAAGCCCTTCGACAACGAGGAGCTCAAGCTCCTGGTGCAGAAGGCGCTCGAGAAGCGCGCGCTCCGCGAGGAGAACCAGCAGCTCCTCGAGTCGCTCTCCGAGCGCAGCCTTTCCATGGTGGGGCGCAGCGCGGCGATGGAGGGTGTACGGGCGCTGGTGCGCAAAGTGGCGCTCTCCCGCTCCACCGTGCTGATCGTGGGCGAGAGCGGAACCGGAAAGGAGCTCGTCGCCCGGGCGATCCACTTCGCCAGCTCGCGGGCGGCGAAGCCGTTCCTGCCCGTCAACTGCGCGGCTCTGGCGGAAGGCGTGCTCGAGTCGGAGCTGTTCGGCCACGTGAAGGGAGCCTTCACCGGCGCTTCCTCGGAGCGGTCCGGTCTTCTGGTCTCCGCGGGGGAGGGGACGGTCTTCCTGGATGAGATCGGAGAAATGCTTCCCGCGACCCAGGTCAAGCTGCTGCGGGTGCTCCAGGAGCGGAAGGTCAAGCCGGTGGGCAGTACCGCGGAGGTGCCGTTCGAGGCGCGGCTGCTCGCGGCGACCAACAAGCGCCTGGAGGACGAGGTCCGTGCCGGCCGGTTCCGCGAGGACCTCTTCTACCGCCTGAATGTCATCACCATCGAGCTGCCGCCCCTGCGCGATCGGCGGGACGACATCCCGGAGCTGGCCCAGTTCTTCCTTTCCCGCCTCGGAGAGGGCCTCGGAAAGTCGGCCCACCGCTTCTCGGACGAGGCGATGCAGGTTCTCCAGCGCTATGCCTGGCCAGGAAACGTCCGGCAGCTGGAGAACATCGTGGAGCGCGCGGTGACACTGGCGGAGACAGCGGTGCTCGGAGCCGATACGTTGCCCCCCGCTCTCCGGGGCGAGGCTCCCGCGCCTGCTGCGGAGATCGACCTGCTCGAGATCCAGGCCGGCTTTTCGCTGGAGAAGCATCTCGACGACGCGGAGCGCCGGCTCCTGGTCGCGGCCCTCCGACGAGCAAACGGGGTGAAGACGCGCGCGGCCGAGCTGCTCGGACTGACCTTCCGCAGCTTCCGTTACCGGCTGGCGAAGCACGGCCTCGGCGATCCGGCCGAGGAGGTCGAGCGCTCTACTTGAAGTCCCGGCGCTCGAAGATGAGGCTCGCCACGACCAGCAGCGCGACTCCGTAGGCCAGACCCGATACGGCGCTCTTCAGGGCAACGTCGAGCGTGGGGACCACGTCGTAGGTGGCCAGCGAGCGGAAGTTGATCCGGTCGAGGTTGGGGAGGGCGAAGTAGATGGCGCGACCGACGGTGCTCGCCACGCCTCCGGCCTTCTGCCCGAAGCGGTAGAGGTCCCCGGAGAGGTGGCCGGCGAAGTAGAGGCCCACGGTGACCACCGCGGACACGGTCTGGCCGAGGAAGCTGGAGCAGAAGAAGCCGATGGTGGTGACGACGAAGAGCTCGACCACCAGCATCCCCAGGGCGGCCCAGACCGCGGGTCCCAGCGGGAAGCGGAACAGCGACATCTCCGCCACGAAGATGGCGGTCATCACCGCCTGGAGCACCAGCAGGGTCAGGAGGTTCCCCGCGAACCGCGCCCAGAGGAACATCGAGCGGGAGATGGGCTTGGTGACCACCAGGAAGATGGTCCGGCGCTCGATCTCCCGGGCCAGAAGCCCGCTGGAGAGGAAGATGGAGAGGAACACCAGGATCAGGCTCATCAGCCCGAGCCCCGTGTCCACCATCACCCGGCGGAAGGTGACCACGGTCACCTGGGTCACCAGGGTGGCGAGGAGGAGCGTGACCAGGGCGAAGGCGCCCACCACCACCGTGACCCGGTTCCGCCGCGCCTCGCGGAAGCCGTTCCAGGCAGTCGCCAGGAAGGCATTCATTCGGAGATCTCCCCACCCACCGTGCCCCTCGGGCCCGCTTCCTTGAGAGCGGAGAGGAACATGTCCTCGAGGGAGAAGCGCTCCGGCTGCAGCTGCCGCACCCGTCCGCCTTTCGCGATCACCGCACCGATGAACTGGTTCACCTGGTCGTCGGCCACCCGGACCCGGAGCCTGCCGTCGAGCGCCTCCACCTGGTGGAGAGGCGTGGGGAGGGCCTGGACCACCTCGGCGGTGATGCCCTCCACGACCACCTCGGCCACCGGGACCTGGTTGGTCAGCAGCTCGGAGACGCTTCCTGCGCGAACCAGCCTTCCTCCGACCAGGACCGCCACCCGCTCGCAGACCGCCTCGACGTCGGAGATGATGTGGGAAGAGAAGAGGATGGTGGTGCCCCTTCTGCGCTCCGAGAGGATGAGGTCGCGGACCAGCTTGCGGCCCAGGGGATCGAGGCCGCTGGTGGGCTCGTCGAGGATCAACAGCTCGGGCCGATGGACCAGCGCCTGCCCGATGGCGATGCGCTGGATCATGCCCTTCGAGTAGCGACGGATCCGGAGATTCCCCGCCTTCTCCATGTTGACCGCGGCGAGCACCTCGTCGACCCGGGCGCGGATCTCGTGGCGCGGCACCTCTCCCAGTGACGCGGCGAGGGAGAGGAACTCCCGGCCGGTGAGGTACTCGTACGGGGCGGGATTCTCGGGCACGAAACCGAGGCGCCGCCGCATCTGGCGATTGCTGGGAG
>Ga0207679_10000665_pt1 | contig 23003 bp, 30 predicted proteins | sample KBSC73metaG_FD_184320 | JGI IMG/M metagenome (GOLD analysis project Ga0207679, IMG submission 184320) | Corn rhizosphere microbial communities from Kellogg Biological Station, Michigan, USA - KBS C7-3 metaG (SPAdes) (version 2) | ecosystem: Host-associated > Plants > Roots > Rhizosphere > Soil ... | reverse complement strand
CAGGGACCGGGGTTTACCTTTTTACCGGAGAAGCTACGAGCCCCAGGCCATCATTTTGGGCTGCGAAGCATTCAAGAGACCCTTATACCTTCGGTTCTTTCTTCAACTCTGTATCAGTAATTGCAGGCTGGTTTGATGGCTGATCGAGGCCAGGTGTACGGTTTTAGTATGCTTCGCACAACTTGCCGAAACATAGCGTGGTCGTCAACGATAAGTACGCGAATGTTTTTCCCGTTGCCATGGAAATCCATCAAGATGAAACATACAATGGCACCAATATTGTTCATTCCACAAGAGTAAAAATAGGGGAAGCTGAGATAGACTAGGGAACTTACTATCCGGCTCGCTTGAACAAATCCCCACGCCCTTCGTTTTGACTATATGCGGGATTCTTGATTTTGATCCAATTCCGTACGTTGGGATTGTCCGCATAGATGCTGCCTACCCGTTTGGCCACGATGCCTTCTAGGTCCAACTGACAGGCTAGCCGATAGAGAGTGAGAGCAGATCGAAGGCAAAGTATCGGGCGGGGTGGCGCATTTGCATTATATGGGCAAAGACGCTTCGGCCGAGATGATCAACAACAACGAGCTCACCATCCAGCATGGCCGTCTCCGTATTGATCTCTTCACCCGAGCTGTTCGAATGTGTTGATGGCCGGTGAGCTTGTGTTTCTTTTTGGAAAAGAACCGGCACTGCCCGTGCTCGATGACCGCCAAGGCGCGAAAGCCATCGTGCTTAATTTCATAGATCCAATCCCAGTCATCGAATGGCTGGGACTGTTGAACCAAGGACATAGGGTGTGGAATGACCATGAAACATTGTATCAACTGCTTTGACGGGAATGCCTGAGCACGGCCCGCCGCTAAAAGGCTCCCATCACCACTTCTCCGACAGTTGACACTGACTCTTTAGGGTCATAGGCTAAAGACTCTTCACCTAAGGGTCCCGGCGAAAGCCCGATCCACGCCTTTGCCGGAAAAGTGTGGTGGTCATGTCAGACGCCACTACTGTTCTTCTCATCGACGACGATCCCCAATACCGTAATTATTACGCACACCGCCTCCATGCATCGTCATCTAATTACGATGTGCTCGAAGCAGCAACTGGCCAATCTGGGCTAGACATCTGCGCAAGGCAACCAATTCATTGTGTGGTGCTTGAACTTGACCTGCCGGACATGTCTGGTTTTGAGGTGTTGGCAAAGCTAGTTCCCCGTGCCTATCATCCCGAGATCGCCGTGATCATCCTGACAAGGCTCCCCAATCCATTCCTGTTAGACGCCGCCATCAAGAACGGTGCACAAGTCGCATTGCGAAAGACTTTTGGCAGCGGAGACCTTCTCGTGCCATCCATCCTCAAGGCTATTTCAAAGGTGCAAATGCTCCCTAGACTCGTAAGTTGACTGTTGGAAGGACTACGGCAGTGATCATCAGTTCAGTATTACCTCGGAGGCTATGCTGTGGCCCGCTACCCGGCATGACACCAAAACCATAGACAGAGGAGGTCTCATGCTCAAACTTCTCTTAGCAGTTTCTATATTGAGCGGATTGATGGCTGCGGGCTGCAGCACCCACTACTACCGGGTGACCGATCCGGAATCGGGGAAAACCTATTACACGAACAAAGTCGAGAGGGTGTGGCAGGGGGGCGCTCTAAACTTTGAAGACGCCCAATCCGGAAGTTCCGTCACATTGCAAAACTCAGAAGTCAAAGAGCTCTCAGAAGGCGAATTCATGGCAACACTCGCGCTCAATCCTCCTTCGAGGCCGACTGTTGAGGCGAACTCCACAAACGTTGAGTAAAAAGCGTTCCCCATGGAATTAGATCTAAAGGACAAAGTAGCCGTCGTGACGGGCGCCAGCAAAGGCATTGGTTTGGCCGTAGTCAACTTGCTGGGCCACGAGGGCACTCGAGTAGTCGTCGGCAGCCGAAACACGACGCCTGAACTCAAAAGTCTGACTGATATCTACGACGTCACACCGGTAAATGTCGATCTAGCGACAGTCGACGGGCCGAGTTCACTTATTCAGGCTGCAGCGAAAAAACACGGAAAGATCGATATATTAGTCAACAACGTCGGCGTTGCCAGTCCCCGATCTGGTTTTCTGGACATAAGCGATGATGAATGGCAGCGGGTGTTCAACCTCACCTTCTTCAGCGCCGTCCGCGCGTGTCATGCGGCACTGACGCATTTACTGGCTAGCCGAGGCGCGATCGTCAACATCAGTTCGATCAATGCTCGGCTACCATTTCCGATGGTTGTCGACTACTCCGCAGCAAAGGCGGCACTCACCAACTTTACGAAGGCCCTCTCGGAGGAGTTTGCACCGCGCGGGGTGCGCGTCAATGCCGTGGCCCCAGGCCCAGTACGCACCCCATTCTGGACTGATCCGGGCGGGTTCGCTGATGTCGTGGCCGTTGGTTCTGGCGTCAGCGCTAAAACAGCTTTGGATGACACGGTGCCGCGAAACATGGGAATCTCGACCGGCCGCATCACCGAGGCAGATGAGGTCGCCAACCTCGTTGCGTTCCTTGTCTCCCCTCGTGCTGCCAATATCACCGGCGCCGAATTTGTCATCGACGGCGGGCAGATCAAGACCACCTGAAAGGCAGTAAGCAGTATGGCCAAGTCCTGGTGCCACCAGTGGCACCCCTATCCATAACTCCTTGAATTTGCCTGTAACTAAAAGCTACTTTTTGCACTGTCTTTTTCGTTTAAGTGATTGGTGTTTAGCCTTCCGCTTCGACTCGACGCAAATAGTGAAGCGCGATCGCCACGCTGGCTGCGACATTGAGTGATTCAACATGTCGGCTCAGTGGAATGGTAAACCGGCACGCGGCCTGTTTGACGGTCTGAGCGGAGAGCCCGCGACTCTCGTTCCCTACGGCAACAACCAGACGTTTTGGAACGGTGCGTATGCTCTCCAAATGAATCGCGTCACCACTGCCGGCTTCGGCAGCAAAAACCACCATGCCTTTTGCCGTCAACCGCCCCACATGTTCCGTCACGAAGATCGGGAGGGATAGCACAGCACCCGCTGAGGCCCGCACGACTTTCGGATTGTAGACATCGGCCGACTCCGGGGTGAGCCACAGGGCATCGACATTCAAGGCCGCAGCCGTCCGGATGATCGCGCCGACGTTCGCAGGATCTTGTAGGTGCTCACCATACACCCCGAAGAGGCTGGGCTGCGCCAGCACCATTTCCTCATTCCAATAGGGTTGTTTGACGACGGCAAGAATGCCCTGTGGACTCTCGAGGGTGGAGAATGTAGAGAAGGTGCGATCTGAGCACCGAAATGAGGAAATATTCCGTGCGGCACGAAGGCGATGTTGCTGGCCGGATTCGCGATCCTCATGGCCGGCAGAAACCACCACGGCCGTCACGACGGCTGGGCGGTGGAGGAGCGCATCATATACGGGCTTGGCGCCTTCGATGACGAAGGCGCCTTCAGCGTTTCGAGCCCGCTTCTCTCTGAGGAGTTCTCGAATGCGCGCTGCCTGTGCGCGCGTCAACGGGGTGGAAAGCGGAGACAATCGAGCCGTCTGCGATTATCGACGCTTGCGGCCGGACGCCGCTTCCGCCGCTCTGATCCGTTGCGCCCTCGCTTTGGCGCGCTTGAGAAGGGTCAGCTTGCCACGGGTGCGATCATCCTCATGCTGCAACTGCTCGAGTTGAGATTTGAGGTGGGCTTTCTCCTGCTTGTGCAAAGTCGCACATTCTTCACGGGAGAGAAGCATCCAATCCCCGCTCGTTTTCGCTCGCTTGATCCGTTGCTCCAGTGATTCGCGCAACTGCTTGTTCCGCATCGATAGGAGCGACTTCAGGGCCTGTCTCCGGCGCTGTACTTCCTCCTCTTCCGCCATGATCCCGCGAATATCTGTCCCCAACATGATCCGCCTCCTTAGCGCATCCAGGAATGAATGACCGCTATTGTACCCGATTTGATTGCTCATCTTCCACAGGGAGAATTGGCTCGTAACCATATGAAATGGTGAATGAATTTAGCGTCTAATCCCTGGAGAGGCCGTTGCCAAGGAAAGCAAACTTCGGATATTATCGCGCATGGCTATCGGCTCGCAGATCCAAGCCTGGCGCCTCTCGCGCGGGGTTTCTCCCGAATATCTCGCCGCCGAGGCCGGTATTTCCCTTCAGGCGCTCGACGAAATCGAAACCGAATCCCTGGATCCGTCAACCGGTACGTTAGAACGGTTGGCGAACGCGCTTAAGATCCCGGTGGCCTGGCTCTTTGCTCATCCCAATGCATTCGAGCAACTGTTCCAGCCATCCGACGACACCGACGACAGACCCGACGGTCCAGATCCCATTACCGAACGAATCCTCACGGGGTCGAGGATGGACCGCTCGCTCTATGTCATGCTGACGGCCTTGATTCAGAGCGGAGAACCCAAACTGCTGCGCGCCGCAGAAATGAGCCTGAAAAGCCTCGTCAAACAATCCAGACAATCCTCCATCCCGTGGCAGAATCGCCCCTCAGGGCATTTCGAACCCCCCAGCGATTAGATGTCGAGCCCTGTCATCTAGAGCACCTGCATGATGAAACACTTGAGATAGCGGGTCTCAGGCATGGTCGCGAGTATTGGATGATCGGACGCCTGTCCACGCTGCTCCAATAGTCGCACGGAACGCCTGGCATCCCGCGCCGCCCGTCCGATTGCGCTCCAAAGCTCCGCTTCAGAGACGTGGTGTGAACAGGAACTGGTGACAATAATCCCCTCCGGTTTGGTCAAGCGGATGCCCAGAAGATTGATGTCCTTGTATCCGGCCAGGGCGCGCGGGACCGCCTGTTTGCTCCTGGCAAACGCGGGTGGGTCGAGGAACACCACATCGAATTGCCTGCCTGTCTGTGCCACCCGGCGCAATTCATCGAAGGCGTCCGCCGTCCGGTACGAGCACCGCTCCTGAACACCGTTGAGACGCGCGTGCTCCCGTGCAAGAGCCAGCGCCTCTTCGCTGACATCCACACCCTCCACACGGCTTGCCCCTGCAAGCGCAGCCTGGATCCCGAACGCGCCTGTATGGCAGAACACTTCGAGCACGTGTTTGTTGCCGGTCAATCGCGCCGCCGCCAGGCGATTTTCCCGTTGATCGCAAAACCATCCGGTTTTTTGGCCTCGAGCGATATCGACAAGAAACCGCGCGGCGCCTTCAGTGACCTGAATAATGGTCTCCCCGCCGCCTCGCAGGAAGCCGTTTTCTGGTGACAAACCCTCGAGGATACGGCTTTTGGCGTCGTTTCGAAGATAAATCCTGGTCACCCCAGTGTGTTCGCACAACAGATCGGCCAGCATCTCTTTTCGCCGGTCCATCCCGCTCGAAAGCGTTTGCATCACGAGCAGATCCCCATACCGATCGACGATCAACCCAGGCAACCGATCCGCTTCGCCGTAGATCAGCCGATAGGCGGTCGTCTGGGAAACGATCTGTGCCCGGAGGCGCACGGCCTGGGCAATCCGCTCGTTCCAGAATGCCTGTGTGATCGGTTCCTCTTGAAATGTGAGTAAGCGGATTCGGATCTTGGAGGCCGGATTGTACAGCCCTCGTCCGTAAAATCGACCGTTCGGCATCACGACATCGATCAGGTCGCCCGAGGCCGGCTGACCGCGAACGGCATGAATGAAGCCGGCATAGATCCAGGGATGCTCTGAGCCGGCGAGTTCTTTGGGACGAGCCAACGTGACGATGCCTGTCGAAGTGTCCTGAGCAGTAGTCATGCGGTAGTTATCCGATGGAGGTCGTCGAAGGTCAAGCCCGTGATCGGCTCGACAGACTCTGTGCTGTCTGCTTGACGGGTTGCGTCCACTGTGGTTTCCTGGACGCGGAAGCTGACAACCCAGGTCACTGTATCAAACGGCCGGTCATGACGACGGAGAACAACGCGACAATCGGGTCTGCCGTGATCGATCGGCTGCATCAGCTGGGCGTGCGCCATATCTTCGGTATTCCCGGCGATTACGTGCTCACGCTCTATCAACTCATTGAACGTTCCCCTATCCGACATATTGGTACGACCCGCGAAGACTGCGCCGGGTTCGCTGCCGATGCCTATGCCCGCATTAACGGAATCGGCGCCGCCTGCGTCACGTATTGCGTGGGCGGCTTGAACTGCGTCAATGCCATCGCGTGTGCATATGCGGAACGCTCTCCCGTTGTCCTGCTGACCGGCTCCCCAGGACTCTCGGAACGCATTCGAATGCCCCACATGCACCACATGGTGCGTGACTTTTCCACACAACGCGAGGTCTTTGAACACATGACGGTCGCCTCCGTCTCTCTGGACGATCCAACAACGGCCGAACGTGAAATGGACCGGGCATTTGCCGCGTTACTGCGGTATCGGCGTCCGATCTACATCGAAATCCCGCGCGATCTGGTGCATACCCCCTTACACCATCCACTGAAGCCCCTATGTCTCAACGACGATCCGAGTGACCCGGCCGCGCTCGAAGAAGCGATCGGCGAGGTGCGCGCCATGTTGGCTTCCGCCAAGCGACCGGCGGTCTTGGCTGGAGCCGAGATCGGCCGCTTTGGACTGCAGGATGATCTGACGCGGCTCGTCGAGCGGCTGAACATCCCGATCGCATCCACCTTGCTCGGGAAATCCGTCATTCGTGAAGACCACCCTCTGTATGTCGGAGTCTATGGCGGACTCATTGCGCGCGATGAAGTCCAGCAATTCATCAATGATTCAGACTGCCTGTTGATCCTGGGCTCAATTTTGTCCGATCTTGAGGATCTGGATGCCAATTCGCCCTTGCGTTCCGAGGGCCGCACCATCCACGCGACGGCCGATCATGTCAGTATTCGACATCATCGGTACGACACGATCCGGTTTCAAGACTTTGTCCAGGCCCTCGGTACGCGTGGTCTTTCGACCCAGTCGTCGCGACCCCTGCCCCCTCCGTTGAACATCGATGGTGGATCTCCTCCCGCACCGGACGACCGGGTGACGCTCAGGGGGCTCTTTCGCCATTTGGATCAGCAATTGGACAAGTCGACGCTGGTGATTGCGGACGTGGGTGAGTCGTTGTTCGCAGCAGCAGACCTGCGTGTACACCGGCGGTCTGAATTCCTCTCCCCTGCCTACTACACCTCGATGGGCTTCGCGGTGCCCGCCTCGGTCGGGGCCTCATTCGCTGATCCGACGCTTCGTCCTATAGTTTTGGTTGGCGACGGTGCGTTTCAAATGACAGGATCGGAACTCTCGACGGCGATACGCTACGGGCAGACGCCCATTGTCATCGTGCTGAACAATCGCGGATATTCGACAGAGCGTGAAATACTCGAAGGGCCGTTCAACGACCTCCATGACTGGCACTACGAACGGATCTGTGATCTCATCGGCGGCGGAACAGGAACCGTGATTCGTACCCAGCAGGAATTTGAGCACACGCTGAAGACAGCCCTCGCCGATCCCGGCCAAATGTATGTCCTCAATGTCCTGCTGGATCCGGCCGACCGGTCGCCCGGCATGATCCGGCTTGCCCATCGCCTGGCCAAACGCCTCTCCACCGACCGCCCCTAACCACTGCCTGGTGCTCCCCACCGGTGTAGGGAGTGAAGGCTTTTCCCGTCACTTCTTGCCGCTAGCCAGTTCCAGACTCGTGAGGAAGCAGGTCAGTTTCGGAGAAAATACTTAGTGGCACGCCGCATGCACTGGCACCCGATCCGTTAGGGCCATCAGTCGATTCGAGCGTCTGGCCGGGCGGGTTCAGGGCCACCGGCTCCTCAGAGGACGGTACCAAGAGGGACATGGGACACCTGTACCGATGGTGAGGATGGAACAGGCCCTCAGGGCAGACACGGTGACGGAGGGGGTTGCTGGTCCTCGTATGCCGCAGTACGTCGTATTCGCCGACTTGGACGGCACGCTCTTGAATACAGGCCTTGCATCATGGGAGGCCGCCTCCCTGGCACTGGAGGCACTCCGGGCCCACAATATTCCTCTCATCCTGGTGTCGAGCCGGACCAGGGCCGAGCTCGAGCCGCTCCGACGACGCTTGCAGCATCGCGACCCGTTTATCGTCGAAAACGGCGCCGCCGTCTTCGTGCCTCATGGAGTGTTCACATTTCCCCTCGAGCGGGTACGCACGAAACCGTCGTATGACGTGATCGAGTTAGGGATGCCATATCACATGCTGCGCGACGTGCTCAAACAAATCGAGGATGCCGTGGAGACGCCGCTTCACGGCTTCGGCGATCTGTCCATCGAGCAGATCATGGAGGTCACCGGCCTCTCACATGCCGATGCAGAGTTGGCCGGAATGCGCGAATATGACGAGCCGTTTCTGTTCGAAGGACCTCAGCCGTTAATGGAAGAAGTCTGCAGGCAGATCGTGATGCGCGGACTGCGGTGGACGAAGGTCGGACGCCTCTTTCATCTCACGGGCGACAATGATAAGGGTGAAGCCGCTGAACTCCTCATGCGCTGTTATCAACGCGAACAGCGGTTGCGTTTTCAGACGCGCTCCGCCGTAAGCGTTGGCATCGGCGATAGCATCCAGGATGTTCCCCTGCTGGCAATGGTCGATCATCCCATCCTCGTGCAGAAACCCGACGGCTCGTTTGACATGGACGTCCTTCTCCCTCGGCTGGTGCGTACGCGCGGCATCGGACCCGCCGGGTGGAATGACGCCGTGTTGAGGCTGCTCCAACACAGCTTTTCGAACGGGATGGGAAGCATGGGCTTGGCCGGCTGACCATCGGGCCGCCGATGGCGGCAGGTTAGCTTTTTTGTGGAGAGCCTTTGGAGGCAAAGACCGTGGCGTCACACGCCAGGTACTTGATCTGCTTCATCGGCACAATGATCACTTCCTTCGCCGAATCCACCTCAAGCACTTCCATATCGTCACTGATGGTATGGCGGATCGCGTCTTTCACGATCAGCTCTTGATTGTCCACAAACACGATCTTCACCCAATATTGCACGATGCGTTCTCCTTGTTAGACACCCGTTCCGAGCTCGTGTGACCGCTGTGTGGCCGCCTCGACCGCCGAGATCAGAGCCGCCCGTAGACCGCCCCGCTCCAACTCATGCAGACCGGCGATCGACGTACCGCCGGGCGAGGCCACGCGGTCTTTGAGCGCACCGGGATGTTCCCGTGCGCTGAGAGCAAGGCGCGCCGCCCCCGACACCGTTTGCGCTGCCAGCAGTTGCGCCGTCTCTCGCGGAAGCCCCATCTTCACTCCGCCATCCGCCAGCGCTTCGATCATGATGTAGATATAGGCCGGTCCGCTTCCACTCAATCCCGTCACGGCATCGAGCCATCGCTCATCCACTCTCACGACCTGTCCGATCGATTCGAACAATGCCCGGCTGACAGCCACGTCCTCTGCGCACAAACGCTCTTCATAGGCCAAGGCCGTGATGCCCTCCCTCACCTGCGACGCCGTGTTCGGCATGGAACGGACGATCCGCTCGACACCGGACAGCCCCCGGGCAATTCGTGCAATGGGGTAGCCGGCCGCAACAGAGACGATCAGTGCGTCCGGCTTCACAGCCCCGGCAATCTCGGCGAGCACGCCGTCGAGAATCTGCGGTTCCACCGCGAGGACGAGGATATCCGCCTCTTGTGCCACCGCACAATTGCTGCGCGTGGTCCCAATCTTATACGTCTGCTGAAGGGAGGTGAGCCGGGAATCATTGATATCCGACGCGAGAAGCCGGGAAGCTGGGACTCGGTCGGCATGCCGCAAGCCTGCGATCAGCGCTTCCGACATGTTTCCTGCGCCGATAAATCCTATCGTACAGTCCGACAGCATGCGGGCGATTATACTGTCGCCCTCCGAAACGCTTCAACGTGGAACTTGCCCCTCTCGTCGGCGGTTCGGTAGAGTATGAATCGTTGTTTTCAGTATTTTTCATTATTTACCCTGACAGTATCATCCCTCGATGATGGGAGGCATTCATGAAGCAGTGGACGCTCTCGAGTCTCCTACTCCTCGTACTGCTCGTCTCACCAAGTTGGGCTCGCCAGGAATCGCTGACACCTGAGGAAAAGCAGAAGCTTGAGAAAATCGATAAGGTGCTGGTGGAAGTGATCGCCCTATCCGACAAGGGATCGACGGACCCGGGTCCCTTCAAAGAGGTGGTCACGAAGCGCCTACAGGAATTTGGTTATACAGTCGTCACCGATCCGGCTCAACCGCACGATGTCACGTTCAACGTCAAGTGTGAGCAGCACAAGATCTGGGAAGGCACGACTAAAATGGGCAGCGATGCGGACCTGCCCGATTCTCCGTCCCGCCTCTGGAAAGGTCCCGCCTGCCAGCTCTCCTATATCTTAGATGGCAAGAGGATGGCATGGCGGAAGGAGGTCAGAACCGATTTTGTGGACGCGCAACAGGCCGCTGAAGCCGCTCACGCCGGCGATCCATCCGACTATGCCATGAGCAAATTGAAGGAACGGCTGGAGGACTATGACTTTCCTGCCCTGATTACGGCCGAATGGGGCCAAGAAGAACGTCTGTTCAAAGTATATGATGACCCCGCCACTCCATCGACAAGGAAAGTGCGACTGATTGGACTCTTCGGCTACCTGTTTGAAACTAAAGCCGTCCCCCGCCTGGTCACCGCCCTCAAGGGCGACGACATGGAAATGGCGAAGGCGTCGGCAGTGGCGCTGGGAAACATTGGGCAGAAGGAGAGTGTTCCGGTCTTGATCGAAACGATGAAAAACGGGAAACCGGAACTGCGGCCATCCGCCGCAAAAGCACTGGGTGTGCTGGGAGCGTTGCACGGGGATTTCACGATCGTCGATCCCCTGCTCGAAATGTTGAAGACGGACGACGTCGAGTTGAAAACGGAGGTGGCCTGGGCGTTAGGGAAATTGCCTGACCGCAAGGCTTACGAGCCCCTGTATGCCTTACAAAAATCGCTGCATCACGTGCGTGGCGATGACGCCGACCCGAAGGTGGTGAAATTGAAGGAGGCCGTCAACTGGAGCATCAAGCAGATTGATACCTGGGAATACCTGCAGTAGGACCGATGTGAGTGAGAGCGCTCGTCGACGAGTCGTACGCACGCCGACCGCATGCCTCCTGGGCTGCACGCTCCTGGCAATCTCGTGGTGCGTCGGACCCGCCTTCGCACAAACCATCGGCGACGAAGCGGAACTGGAGCGCCTTCGCGTGAAGGCGGAAGAGGCTATCGCGAGTGACGATCCCGAAGGCGCCGCCATGGCCATGGGAAGGGCAGCGATGATGGCCAAACGGCTCAGTCTGGTTCACCGAGATGACGGCGTCTCCGTACGGCTGTATCAAGGTGCCGAATCTCTCTTTCGCTCACAGGAGCACGGCTATCGCGCCATGGCTCTGTTCCGGCGAGCCGGCGGACAGCTCCCCGCATCCTCCGGAGTCTGCGGCAGCCTGGCATTGGCGCAAGCCAGCATGCAACATGCCATGTCCGATTTGTCCGGCGGAGAGGCTCCCCCGGCGGCATTGATAGAACGAGTGAGACGTTGGCGTGAGGCGGCCGACGATTGGGTCACCGTGGTAGCCGCAATGATCACCGACTACCAATGTCCGTAGAAGGTCCGTTGCGGAGCCTTCTGTGCCGTTCGCCCTCCGACTAATCCTCCTCGGGATTGATGATATGGAGGCCGGCTGCTTTACTGGCGGCCAACAACTGCGGATCGGCGCTTACCACCGTCAAGCGCAGCGGCTTCAACTCCAGAGCCAGGGCCAGATGCAACACCTGCTGCGTCCGCAGGCCGGGATACTCCATCATTAACTCTTTGGTGGAGAGGTATGTCTCCATCGTCGGCACGATGAACTGAAACAGTCCCTGGGCTGATTCCCGTTCAAATTTGTGGATGACCGAGTAGCAATCGTCCCTGGTCAATTCACCCTGCTGCGCTCGATTCGAAAATGCGGAATACAACTCGGTGACTGTCCACGTGGGGAGAATGGCCACTTTGCCCCGCTTCACCATCAATTTGTTGACGATCCTGGTGCCGCGTTCCATGCTATAGCGCTTGACGAGCGCCGTGGAGTCGAAATAGTAATAGGGCATCGATCAGATCCTCCCTTTCAGAATCACCGCGGCCAACGGCCCCGGCATCTTCGAGAGCCGATCTTGAAGCTCATCCAACGGCACCTCTTCATACCCCTCACGGCGCATTTTATCTGCCAGATTCCCTGTGTTGAATCCGGCCGTGTCGTTCTTCAACCGTTCGTTCAGCCGGCGTTTCGCGAGCCGACTCGGTACTCGTTGCTGCGTGGCCGTCAATCCTCTGCCGCGACTGCGCGGCGCGCGCCCCCCCTGTTTCAGTCTGCTCATGCCAGTGCTCTCCCCTCCATGAATGGTTAGTGAGTTGCCGTCGTCGGTTTCCCTTTTGCACTCTCCCGCGGGCATCCTGCCGGACGGACCGCTTCGGTTGGCAGTTCCGATTCCCCATAGACATGCGCGGCTATCGCCTTGGCGACATCCGACGACAGGTCTTGCTGCATCACCCTAATCACTTTTGCGGTTGCCTCACGTTCGGACAAGTGTCCTTCTTTTCCGCCTTTGGAAATAGCGCCCACGATCTGCTGTCCGGCCAGATCGACGACTTCGAAATCACTGCACCATCGTACATAGGTGAATTGGGGATCGCGCACATCGATCGGCCAGACCCGGACCATACCACGGACCAGCAATTCAGGATTTGCATGGGACGCCGACGCGGCGGCGTCGGTACCGGAGGACATTGTCGCGACATGCAAGCCTTCTTTGACCAACCCTTCGGTCAGGGCCCGCTCCACCGGTTCGACATGGTCCCCGGTGACATTGACGACGAGCACCAGATTTGCCGACAGATAGTCCTCCAGTTCGCGGATCAGATCCTGGACGCGATACGCGGCTGCCGTCCCCTGCCCGCTCGCACGGATGACCCGAAGGTCCGCATTATACGTTTCGCGTAACACCAGATTGCGGCTGGCCCGTCTGAGTGCCCGCACCTTCGCCAGCTTGTCCGACGTCTGATGAGCCTCTTCGACGTCGGATTGGACGGAGTGATCTAGATCAGTCAGGCGTTCCATCAAGGCTGATTCCGCCTGCGCACGGTGCATGCCTCCCAACGCATAATAGAGATTTCGTTTCGCATCGTACCAGCGGTCGACAATCTTGGCGTTTTCCAGGACCTTGTCGGTGGACACCCGTGTCAGTTGATCGAGTGCGAGTCGTCGTTCATCGTGGCTCGTACCCCGCTGCTCCACGACCACGTAAGACTCCCAATCCTTGGATTGTGCGGATACCTCGGCCTTGAAAACGCGCGCAAGGGCGGCATAGGCGCGATCGTCCGCTACGGCGCGGTTGTCGCCCTGCCCAACGCCCGTGAGATATTGTCCTGAAGGATAATCGGGGCTGACTCCGTCGATCCAGGCTGGCTTCGACGGACCCCCTGCACATCCGAACAGAAGGATTGAGCCGAGGATCACGGGCGTCCGGCCGAACCGCATGAGCTTCCGAAGGATCATTGCACCACCCGCTGAATGAGAATCACCGTTTCCCCGGCGCGAACCGTGAGGAGCTTCGTTGTAGCCGCCGTCCCGTCGGCCGCTGAACCCAGCCGATACACACCAGGGGTCACCCACGTCCGGGCCAAATGGATTTCGTCCGGCAATGTACGCCAACTGCGCTTGTCGGATTCTTCGGAGGCCACCGCGAATCCTTTGGCCAACAGCCCGACCGCAAGTCCCACCAACGGACCGGCATCTCCACCGACGGCGTGTTGAGCGCCTCTGCTCGCACCCTCCGCCATCGTATATTTAAACGCCGCCCGCGCGACTGCCTTGACCGCGATGCCGGCGATCCGCTCGGACAACGCCTTGCTCGCCAAGGCCGTGAAGTTCTGCGCCAACTCGGTCCGTACAATGACCGGCGTGCCCTCTGTCGGGGTCAAGCGTATCGTGTCGACAGGCACCTGCGTCTTTTGCGGGACAATTTTCGGCAGAGCCACACGCACCACCCGTCCGTTCAGGCCATACAGCACACTGTCGGCAGCGCGATGTTGCGGACTGTTCCCTGACGTGAGTCCCCGATTGACGAGCACCAGTGCAAGCGCGTCCTTACTGATCGGCAGGTCAAAAAGCTGATCCTCCTTGCGCGGCGCGCGCCCATTATAGCTGATCACAAGCACTTGAGCGAGGTGTTGCTGCTCCTCGCTGCTTTGCCACACCGTGTCCGGAAATAGATGCTGATATTCGGTAAATTCCTGGATCAGGTGGAGCGCATCGGCTGTCCGTAGGAGATCGGCTCGCAGCTGCGACGGCACCCCGGTCTGCGACCACGCGCGCGAGGCATCGAAGGCTTCATAGGCTTTGCGGTAGGCAATGAAGGCGTTGTTCAGGTCACCGGTGCTCTCGTAGATGATGCCGCTGAGATATCGCGCGAACCCGTCGTCGCGATATGCGGCCGTGTCCTTCGTGCGATCTGCCAAAACGTTTAGGCGATGATCAATGCGTCGCGCTTCCACCAGAGCATCCTGCCACTGATTCATAGATGCGTAGTTCAAGGCTTTGAGGACGTTGATCATGACCTGCTCATACGGCTCGCCTTCAAAGGGCAGGCTGTTGTCATTGGTCATGAAGGCGAAGGATTCCGTGCGGATGCTTCTGGTATACAGGCGTTCCACTTCATCTTCCGCCTTCTCCAGCACTTCGTTGCTCTGTTCATACTCGCCTGCCAGCTGCAGGGTCATGCCGCGATCCATTCCATACAGCACGCGACTTTTGGGCCCATACACATCTGCCTCGGCCTTCTGGATGATGGTATCCGCCTGCCGGTAATCATTGGCGAGAAGGCTCTTATCGACGAGCAGATAGTGCGCGCCAGAAGATCCGCAACCGGCGAATGTCAGAATGAGCAGGGTCGCGGCGAGACCGCGCGTAGAAACACAAACGCCCCACCGTGCCGGAGCATGAGCAGTGGGGCGTGGAGCAAGAGGCTTCACCGGAAGTTGGTGGAGCTTAGAAAATGGTCCGTTTCTTTTCGATAACTTTCTTGATCTTCTTCTGGCCGAACCACACTTTGGCGTTGCTCTCGAGGTCGACCATTTGAAGGTCCACCTGATAGAACATGGCTTTAACGCCATCTGCCTCATCCAAAATCGTCGCGATCGTGCCCTTCATCATATAGTCGGCGCCGATCTCCTTGCCTGGAGCCTTCTGCGTATCTTCTCGGGCATACATCGCCTGTTCCTTGCGCTCGGTCCGCACTTCATCGCGCTCGGTCTTGCCCGCGACGAATGTCACTTTTTGGGAGTTCGTAAGCTCACGCTCCAAGTCCGTGACGAAGGTTTGGACGTTGATATGCTCGTGACTGTTGTTCATCACCGTGCCAACCACCACGACGGGTTGGCGGCGCTTCGAGTCACTGAAATTGTTCAACCATGGATATTCCAGCGCTTCCTTGACCATGGACTCGGCAACCATCCTCGAGTCGGTGTCGTTCCAGCGGCCGCTCAGATCGGTCACGACACCCGCATCCACACGGGTCACCCTGGTTTCCGCACCGCACCCTGCGAGTCCGGCCAGCAGCACGGCCAGCGCGGCGACTCGGCCGTATGTCATCCGAAGGTTCATGACCGGCTCCTTCATGCGTCAGATCCGCGGTTACCGGTTGGCGCGCTTGTCTTCTTCTTTTTCGAGCCGATCGAAGAGCTTGTCCGCATTCTTGCGCACGTAATCCCGCACCTGGGCGTTCAACTCCTTGGCTTGTTCCATATTGTTCTTCATTTCTTCGAGGTTTAACTTCGTCAGTACGTAGTACGTCCCAGTCTTGTCGTCTTTATACCGTTCAATCGGCCGGACGCCGCTGAGTGTCGTGGTGGTCACCGTTTTGATCGCGCGCTCGACGTTTTGTTCTTCGGTATTGCGGGTGAAGTCACCGGCGGTCGTGGAGGCGGCGTAATCCCGCATGAGGTAGCCGGTATAGGTTTCGAAGGTTTTGGCGATCTCCGCTCGGGCACGGTTCTCCGCAGTATCCCACGCGAGCGGTTCATTCCTGACGCCGGTCACGGAGCCGACGCCGTAAAACGCTTTGGTATCTTTGTCATTGTATGCGCCAGATCCTTGCTTGACCCATTTCGGAGGGCCACCGCATGCGGCCAGCGCCAGCAACAGAATGAGGGCCATCCCACCACAGGTCACCTTAGAGAAATTCCCTCGTGGCTGATTCATGCGACTTCCTCCTTGAAAGTGATCATGGATACATACCAGACTTGCCCCAAATGGTCGAGAAATTGAGCGAAATCATGCTAACATGCACCCCTCATCCAGTCAACGCAAACGGCGCTCCGACGAGCGTGTTCACCCATAATGAGAGAGGAGGAGACTCCGTGGCTGACGTGCAGATCGACGACGGGATCATTAAGATTCTTAATCTTGATGTGCAGGATCCGAAAGCCGCAGCAGTGCTCGCGGAATATCCACAAGTCCGTTGGGCGGAAATCACGAGGCGTGCATTGAAAATCGGGCTGGGATATTTGAAAGGAGGGGGAAAGGATTAAGGCGCAGCCGGTGGGTTCGGCGTTTGGGCGGCACGCGACTGGGCTACGGCTTCTCTGGCACGGTTATGGGTGCCCCCGAGTTCAAGGTACCGCTCGAAGGCTTCGACCGCTTTCTTCTGATCTTTTATTTCGTCGGCATACATGGCGCCGAGTGTGAAATACACGTCCACGTACCCTGGATTGGCCGCCAAGGCCGCCCGCATCGCCTTTTCGGCCTCGGCATACTGCCCCCGCTTTTCATAAATCAATCCAAGCGTGTAGTGCGAATCCGGATTGTTCGGCGCATATTGGACCGCCAACTTCCCTGCCGCGAGCGCATCTTCGAGATCCGGCACGACCTCAAGCCGCACATAACTTTTGAGGACATAGGCATCGCCGAATGTCGGATCGTACTGCAGCGCCTTATTCAAACGCTCCAATGCTTCGTCCTGCGATTTTCCATTTTGCAACAGCGCAAACGCCTGCTCATACTGCATTCGGGCGGCCGCCTGACGTTCAGCGGGTGACTGCGGCTCCCCGCCCAGGCGGAAGGCGGCTTTCCGTCCCTCGACGATGATCGTATCCCCGTCGCCTTCGAGCTGCGCGAACACCGGGTGCTGCGCGTTTTTGGTTTGATCCGATACCTGCTCCTTCACGTATCGTCCCAGCTCTGAGGCCATCAACCAGCCATTCTTGTCGAAGTCGGCATCGCCCGAGATGGCTTTGACCAATGCTTGCACGAATAGGCTCCGGTCCTGCGTTCGGGCTGCGGACTCCCCTTTGTCGGCCGCCGTCAATACTTGAACGGCGCGCTTTTCCGTATCCTCTTCCGGCGCGCTTCGACCTTCCAGCGACAGCGATTGAGCTGCGCTGACCTCCCAGCCCCGAACCGCCGTGTCGAACAAGAACAGGGTGTGTTTGGACGCACTCCGATGACTGAACTCTTTAAGCTGCTCGAAGGTCACAGCTTTCGATACGTTCCCCGGCTGTGCATCCCACGGCACAAGGTAGCCAAGGTCTTTCCCCGAGGCGCTTTGCGCGATTCCGGCGTGACCGACAAAATACACCACCAGGCGATCCTGACGGCCGACTTTGCGAGGCAGAAAATCGACGAGCGTTTGTTGAAGGCGCCGGGAGCTGGCGTCTTTATCATACAATTCTACGACTTCCTCGAATCCCAACTTGCGCAGAACTTGAGCGACGAGTTTGGCATCCTCGACGGCGCCTGGAATTTTCGGCGCGAGCAGATAGTTTTCAATGCCGATGACTACGCCCCAGGATTTGTAGTAGAGCCCTTCCGGTTTCCCAAGCTGGGCCTGGGCTGGCGTAAACCCCAACGTAATGCTGAGGAGAAGCGTCAGAAGGCGTGATCGAAATGGCACAGGTGAGAATAGGGACGGGAGCTTCATGGTCAACGATCGCGTAACACTCTGTCGAATCAGCCTACTCTGGGCCAGAACAGCTGTCAACCACGGGCCTCAAGGAATTGCATCGGCGGCCGTCCCGTTGTATGGTTGCGCCGCTGTTGCCTGCTTGACGATAATACCGGCAGGCACTCCGGCGCCACGGCGACACCAACTTGGAGCCCAATATGACAGAGAACATTGAAACCCTCCTGAAAGAAAGCCGTCTATACCGGCCTACAGCGCGAACATCGGCCGCCGCCTATATCAAGGACTACGAAGCTGAATACAAGAAGTCAATCGCCGACCCCGAAGCGTTTTGGAGCGGGATGGCGAAGGAGCTCCATTGGTTTGCTCCCTGGACAACTGTTCTGGAATGGGATTACCCGTGGGCGAAATGGTTCGTCGGGGCCACCTGCAACATCGCCTACAATTGTCTCGACCGGCACGTGGCGTCCTGGCGCAAGAACAAAGCGGCGCTGATTTGGGTCGGAGAACACGATCAGGAGCGGGTCTTCACCTATGCAGAGCTGTACCGTCAGGTCAATCGCTGCGCGAACGCGCTGAAAAAGCTCGGACTCTCCAAAGGCGATCGCGTCACCATTTATCTACCGAAAATTCCCGAGCAGGTCATCGCCATGCTGGCCTGCGCCAGAATTGGCGTGATCCACAGCGTCGTCTATTCCGGTTTCAGTGCGCCGGCCTTGGCCAGTCGCATCAACGATGCCGAGTCCAGATTGGTCATCACGGCTGATGTCGGTTTTGACCGCAGCAAGGTCATCAACCTGAAACCAATCGTCGACGAGGCGCTGAAGCAGTGTCCGACCGTGGAACACGTCGTGGTCGTTCGGCGGCAGGAGTCCAGTCCCCGTCCGGTGACGCCGAAAGAAATCGACTGGACAGAGTGGGTCAAAAAGGAAAAATCGGTCTGTGAAGCGGAACCACTCGATTCAGAAACCCCGCTCTACATTTTGTACACGTCTGGCACCACCGGGAAACCCAAAGGCGTGGTGCACGTACACGGCGGCTACATGGTCGGCACCTACACGACGACCAAGTACGTGTTCGATCTCAAAGACGACGACGTGTATTTCTGCGTCGCCGACCCCGGTTGGGTCACCGGCCACAGCTATATTGTCTATGGTCCGCTGCTCAACGGCGCGACGGTCCTCACCGCGGAAGGCAAGCCGGACTATCCGAACCCAGGCCGCTGGTGGGATTTGATCGAACGCTATGGTGTCTCGATCTTCTACACAACACCGACGGCGATCCGCCTTCTGATGCGCCATGGCGAGGAATGGCCGAAGAAATACGATCTCTCGAGCCTGCGCATTCTCGGCAGCGTCGGTGAGCCGATCAATCCGGAGGCCTGGGAATGGTTTCATCGCGCCGCGGGCGGCGACAAACCCATTATGGATACCTGGTGGCAGACGGAAACCGGCTCGATTCTCATTACGCCGTTGCCCAGCGTCCCGTTGAAACCTGGATCCGCTACGAGGCCGTTCTTGGGCATCGAAGCCGATGTGGTCGACCGACAGGGAAATCCCCTGCCGGCGAACCAAGGCGGTTTCGCAGTGATCAAGAAGCCATGGCCGTCCATGATGCGCACCATCTATAAGGACCCTGACCGCTACAAGACCTACTGGACCACGATTCCAAACTGCTACACGGCAGGCGACGTGTGCCATAAAGATGCCGATGGGTACATGTGGTTCTTGGGCCGTGCGGACGACGTGATCAAGGTTGCAGGCAATCGGCTTGGGACGGCCGAAGTCGAGAGCGCACTCGTCAGCCATCAGGCTGTGGCCGAAGCCGCCGTCATCGGCAAGCCGCATAAGACCGTGGGCGAAACCATCAAGGCGTTCATCATCCTCAAGCAGGGACACACCTCCAGCCCTGCCCTGATTCAGTCAATCAAAGATCAGGTTCAGCACGAACTGGGAAAAATCGCGGTCCCCTCGGAAATCGACATCGTGACCTCGCTGCCCAAGACGCGGTCGGGCAAGATCATGCGTCGGGTGCTCAAAGCCAAAGAACTCGGGCAGGATCCCGGAGACATTTCGACGATCGAAGAATAGGGGCAGTTCACATTTGACGCAGCGTGGACTGCGCTGCGAAGGAGGCAGGCATGGTGAAGCGCACAGGTCTTGTGACGGTGATCGGCATCGGAATCGTCGGCCTCATGCTCGCAGCCGGTCATCCGTACAACGTTTTCGCCGCCGACACGGCCAAGCCGGAGAAGAAAGCTAAAGCGTCGCCTGAAGCCAAGGCCCCGAAATCGAAATCGGACAAGCCGACATTTCACACCGCCGAGAAGGCGGCGAAAGCCAACGCCTGTTTCGGTGAAGCGCCAAAAATCAACAAGCTGACGCCGGACGAGGGCAAGGCAGGAACCAAAGTCACGATAACGGGCACCAAGTTCGGTTCGGCCGAGTGTTTGCGCGGCGTATCGTTCGGGCCGGGTAATGCGGCGGATTTCAAGGTGAAGGACGACACGACGATCACCGCCACGGTGCCCAAGGGCGGACGAAAGGGACTGGCGATCCTCACGGTCACTACGGCATCGGGGGAAGACTCCAAGGCGTTTCTGTTGAAGTGACCGAAGCCGTCGACGTTCAGCGGGTCAATGCAGATGAGAAAGCCTGGCGAGCCGATCTATCTCAGACGGCATATGGTCGCATTGGCCATGGCCGTCATTCTCCCTATCGTGGCCCTACAACTGTACAAAATCTACGTAGGCCGCATCAGTTTCAGCGTGCAGATGGGACTGGGAGTCGGGATTGCCGTGCTCGCCGGCCTGGCTCTATACTTCGCGTACCGATCCTCGGCGCGCAACCAGCCCTGACGAGTGTCCTCTTGCCACGAAGCTCCGGCGGCTCCCGCTACATGAGTCCGTGTTTTTTCAGGTAGTCCTTGTCGATGACCGGCGTCGGCTTGGGCAGCTGACTTCTCTGTTGGAGCAGCCGCTCGACAAACTTGCCGATAAGGTCGGACTCCAGATTGACCTGATCATCGACCTGTTTCAGACCCAGAGTCGTGACAGCCGCGGTGTGGGGAATGACGGCGATGCTGAAGGAATGATCGGTCACCTCATTGATTGTCAGACTGATGCCGTCGACCGTGACCGAGCCTTTGTGAACGCAGTACCGCAACACCTCAGAAGGCGCTTCGATGACGAACACGATCGCATTGCCTTCCTGATGCCGACCTCTGATGCGACCTACCCCGTCGACGTGACCGGCAACCAGGTGCCCCCCGATCCGTTCATTGAGCTTCATCGCCCGCTCTAGATTGACCGGTGCTCCGCCCGTCAGATTGCCGAGCGTCGTGATCGACAAGGTTTCTGGCGAGACCTCCACCACGAACGACTGTTCGACCTTCCTCACCACTGTCAGGCATGCGCCGTTGACACTAATGCTGTCTCCCACTTTGAGATCGCCCAATACCGTCGATGCCAGTATCGTCAGGCGAGTCCCTCCCAACGTCTGTTCCATCGAGGCAACGGCGCCCATTTCTTCGACGATTCCGGAAAACATCAGTCCTTTTTCTGAAAAATCTCCCAGAGAACATAGGCGAAGACGATGATCAAGACCACAACGCCGAGGGACGCCAGCACGCCGATCACGATGTTCGCAGTCGCCATCTCATGCATGGCGGCCCATTATAGCATCGGGAGCCGCCTTCCTCATGGTGAACCAAAAGAAGCCGGCTGCGGCCACTTGAAATCCGGCGATGATGCCGAAGGCGCCCGCGTAACTCATATTCGCGATCAGCACCCCGGCAAGGAGCGGTCCACTCGCATGTCCGATGTCTCCGATGGTTCCCTGCATGCCCATTCCGGCCCCCAAGGTCTTGAATTCCGAACTATCGGCGACGAACGCCGACGAAGACGATGTGACGACCGCTTCGCCAAACCCAAATCCCGCGGATAGCATCAGCAGCAGGACAAACGAGTTCACGTGCGGAATACAGACGAAGGTGGCCGCGCACACCAACAGCCCCATCATAATCAGGGGCTGGCGCCCGACCCGGTCGGACACCCGCCCCATAATCGGCTTCGAACAAAACGAGGTCAGCGATTGGACCGTGAACAAGAGGCCCACCTCCCCAGCATTGAGGCCGACCGAAACGCCGTAGAGCGGCAGGAAGGCCATCAAGGCGCCGTTCGCAATCATCTTCGCCGCGTCCATCAAGCTGGTGATCAACACCTTGCGGTTGCTGGCGACGATACTGAAGCCTTTCCACATTTCGGCTCCGAGAGCGGCCATGCCCTTGTCGTGGAATCGCGGTGGTGGCGGGGAAAGATGCAGGCTGTAGAACAGCACGATGGCGACGCAGCCGAACAATCCCGCGGTGATGAATGCCGAGGAGAAGCCGGCGGCAAACGCGAGATAGCCTCCGATGAACGGGCCCAGTAAGGCTCCTGATTGCGTGCACGCCGTGTACGTGCCCAACGCCGCACCTCGCCGCTCGCGATACAACTCCGCCACGGTGGCAAGCGCGCTGGGCGCGAAGATGGCCGTCGCCAGTCCGTGAAAGAGGCGCAGCCCCGTCAGCACATTCAGATCGGAAATGAACGGATAGAAAAATGGCGGGACACCGAAGGCGATGACGCCGATCCGAAGGAGCATGCGGCGGCCGTAGATATCCGACAGCGCGCCGGAAGGGAGCTTGAGAAAGACGCCCGTCAGCGTCGAGACCGATACGATGAGCCCGATCCGTTCGGGGCTCGCGCCCAAGGATTCGGCAAAGAGGGCCAGGACCGGCATTCGGACCATGTTGTAGCTGATGAAACAAAACACGCCGATCGTGCAGAGGACGGTAAAGCTGCGTGCGGTGGTCATGGTGTCGCGCGCCCTGAGCGACCGGTCACAGGTGCGTGCGCGCCGGCGCCCAACGCGGCCTTCAGGAAGGCCACCTCCTCATCGTCCAAAGGGGGAGGGTCCGTCGCCTCGAACAGTACGCGCTCCGGCCGTTGCCGCATTTCGACCCCTAATCGGTTCACCACCTCGACACCCTTCGCAAGCTTGCGGGTCACCGTGGCTCCGACGAGGGGGCGGAGCAGGCTGGCCAGGCCGGACAGAAAACGGTTGTCCAGCATGGTAT
>Ga0207679_10000663_pt1 | contig 23016 bp, 13 predicted proteins | sample KBSC73metaG_FD_184320 | JGI IMG/M metagenome (GOLD analysis project Ga0207679, IMG submission 184320) | Corn rhizosphere microbial communities from Kellogg Biological Station, Michigan, USA - KBS C7-3 metaG (SPAdes) (version 2) | ecosystem: Host-associated > Plants > Roots > Rhizosphere > Soil ... | reverse complement strand
CAGACGTTTGCCCGTGCCCGGCGGTTCGCCGAACAACGCCCGCACGCGCTCCGCCAGCTCGACGCCCTTCGCCACCAGCAGCAGGCGCGACGGCTTCCGCGGTTCACCGTGCGGATCGACCTTCGCCACCACCACCTCCACCCGGCGGCTCGCCGCCAGCGCGTGGAACAAATAGGCGTCGCGCGTGAAACGCCCCGCCGCGTCGCGCAGGCCGAGCTTCGTTTTCACCGCGTCGGGCAAAAACCCGTCGTCGAGCGATCCGTCCGGCACGCAGCCTTCGTGGAATCCGGCGAGCACGAGGAAGCCCGCGCCGTCGTAGGACAGTTCGAGCCAACCGGACAGATCGACCACCGCGTCCTCGCGCCCGCCCGTCGAGCGCGTCCGCCCGAGCACGGCCAGCGCGAGGTCGAGCGCGTCGCCCGCCGCCTTGAGCAACCCGCGGCCTTCCTGCGTGGCGACCGCCGCGGCGGCCGACTCCAGCCCGTCCAACCATTTACCGTCCGCGCCGTCGTCGATTCGGTTCGCCCGCATCTCCCCCGCCCACCCCGCCAGCGCCCGGCCGACCGTTCCTTTGGAAAACCGCTCGCGCCAGCCGTCCGCCCGCTCCAGCGCCACGCGCAGTTTTTCCCAATCCGCGGCGTGCGTCCCGTCGTCCCTCAGCTTCCATTCGAGCAAATCCCGCACCCGCGCCGGTGAGCCGGGCAAATGGTCGGCCTCCAGCTGGTCGAGCCGGGCCAACGCCGGGCACCAGCCGCTCCGACCGATCACCTCGCCGAACAACGGGCTGCGCAGCACCTCGACCGCCAACCGCCAGCGCGTCGGCTGGCGCACCCAAGCGGCCAGGCTTTCGAGCAGCAAAGCCAGCGACCGCCCGGCCGGGCGGCCCTCCGGATTCCAGGCCTTCCAGCCCGCCTGCCCGAACGCCTCCTCCAAGGCCGGGGCGAACGCCGCGTCACACAAGCCGATCGAAACCTCGTCGCTCGCCTTGCCCGCGCACAGGCGAACGGCCTGCGCGCCCAGCTCCGCCGCGCCGGCGGTGAGATGCACCTGCCCGCGCGCCACCGGCACCGGGCGCTCGCTCCACGCGCGGGCCTCGTCGGACGGCCGCCCCCACGCGTCGAAATGCGCCGATTCGCCCACCGGCGCGTGGACCAGCACGTCCACCGGCCAGCCGCCCGCTTCCAGCGCCGCCCATGCCGTTTCCGCCAGTTTCACCGGATCGGGCACCGCGGCGACCACCAACCGGCGGGTTCCCACCGGCGGCACGAAACCTTCCGCCCGCCCGCGCTTCGCCGCCGCGCGGTCGGTTTTCCCCCACTCGCCCAGCCGTGCCAGCGCCCGCGCTTCGAGCCGCCGCAGGTCCTCCCAGCGCTCGGTTTCCGGGGTCGCGGCCATGACCTCCGGCAGCGATATTCCTCCCTCCGCCAGCGTCTCGCGCACGGCCAGCAATTCCTCCGCCACGCCCGCCGCCCACGCGAACGAACGCTCGGGCGGCTCGACCGGGAACAACGCGGGCAACTCGCCCGGCCTCAGCTCCCGCAGCGTTCCGATCCACGCCAGCCGTTCCTCGACTTCCGTCGCCACCGTGCCGTCCTCCTCCACCCGGAAAAACTCCTCGGGCGTCACCACCCGTGGCGCGAGACACGCGCCGCGCTCCGCCAGAGCCTCGCGCAGCCGCCGCCCGGCCTGGGCCGTGGGCACGACCAGCAGCATCCCCGGCAGCTCGGCGCGGCGCTCCCACAGCCAGTCGATGGCCAGGGGCAAGAACGGCCGGTCCCATCCGAGAAAAACGCGCTGAGGCATGACCGCATCTCTTGCCGCGCCCGGCTGCGGCGCGAAAGCAAAAGTTGGGAAATCTCCTCACGCCCCGCGGATGTCCCACCCCGATCCCCATCCTTGCAGCCGCAGGGATCCGCGCCCACACTCCGCGCCGATGCTGTTGTCCTGCCCGGAATCCCTGGCCCCGTTGGTGGCGTTTTTCGAGAAAACCAGTCTCGTGAAGTTCGACTTCCTCAGCGACCTTTACGCGCCGGATGCCGAATTCGACTCGCCGCTCGGTGCCGCGAAAGGCCTGCCGGAACTACAGAAGGCGTTCATCGATCTGATCCACCGGCTGAACCCGACGAACGTCGAGATCATCGAGGCCCAGGGCGACGCCCACACCGGTTTCCTGCTCTGGAGCGTGACCTGCGACCACCACGGCAAGCTGCACACCCTCCGCGGCGTCAGCCATTTCAAGTTCAACCGCGAGGGCCTCGTCTCGATGCAGCGGGATTGCTGGGACGCGCTCTTCCTGTTCCGGGAGGAACACCGCTTCCTCTACCAGCTCGCCCGGCTGCTTTCGAGGCGGGTCTTCGGCGCGTGATCACGTTGCCAGCGAACGGAATCCCGCCGCGTCACGCACCGGCGGCAGGCAGACGGTTCCGTCGCACACGACCACCTCGCCCGCGCCACCGCCGCGCGTGAACACCGCGCGCGGCGCGTACGACGTCCGCAGGAGTTCCGCCAGACCGGCCTCCGGCTCGCCCCGTAACTCGATCTTCCGCACGCCGCGGTCGAGCAGATCGAGCGCACCCAGCAGCACCGGCACGGAAAACGGCTGCGTCTGCGCGACCTTTGCCTCGGCCCGCAGGATCGCCTCGGCGCGGGTGGCGAAATCCGGCCGCCCGGCCAGCACCGCCAGCTTGAGCAGATTCTCCGCCGCCACGTGGCCGGCCGAAGGTTCCGCGCCGTCGTAGTCCTCGCGCAGCACCAGCAGCGGTTCGCCCGCCAGCACGGTCTTGGTCACGTAGCCGATCCGCCCGGCGTCCCAGTGTTCGGCGTCCAGCGCGTCCTGGAGCTCCAGCGCCCAGGCGAGATGCGCCGGATCGCCATCGGCGGCGTGCAGCTCGATCAACGCGGAAATGAGAAACGCGTAATCCGCGGCGAAGCCCGCCACGCCGCTCGATTTCCCGCGGAAACTGCGGACCAAACGCCCGCCGTCCCACAGGTTCGCCCTTAAGAAACCCAGCGCGCGTTTGGCGGCGTCCAACAGATCGGTTCGCCCGAGCACCCGCGCTCCACGCGCCAGCGCCGCGATCATCAGGGCGTTCCACGCCGTCACGATCTTGTCGTCGCGATGCGGCAGCGGCCGGCCGCGCCGCGCCGCGAGCAGGACTGCCCGCGACCGAGCCAGCGATTCCCCGACCTCCGCGACCGGCAGTTCGAACAACTCCGCCAGCGCCTCGTCCCGCGCCGCGCGGAACAACGTGTTCTGCCCCGCCAGCTCGCCATGCGGATCGCTTTCCGGCCGCGCGTTGCCCTCCGCCTGCACGCCGTAGGCCGCGGCGAACAAGGCCGCATCCCGCGCCGGCAGCCGTTTGGAAAGCTCCGCCGCCTCCCACGTCCAGAACGCACCCTCGCGCTTTTCCGCCGCCTCCGCCGACGGCAGGCTGTCGGCGTCCTCCGCCGCGTGGAACGCCCCGCCCGCGTCCGTCAGATCGTCGAGCACGTAGCGGAAGATTCCCTCGGCGGTTTCCCGGAACGCCCCTTCGCCCGTCGCCTGCCATGCTTCCAGATAGAGCAGCGCGAGCTGCCCCTGGTCGTAGAGCATTTTCTCGTAGTGCGGCACGTGCCAGTAGCGGTCGACCGAATAGCGGTGGAACCCGCCGCCGAGCTGGTCGTTCATGCCGCCCGCCGCCATCGCGTGCAGCGTGCGCTCGACCATCTGGAGGCACGCCCCGCCCTCGTCGCTCGCCGCGCCGAAACGGTCGGCCAGCTGCAGCAGCAGGCGCGGTACCACCGGCCGGGGGAACTTCGGCGCGCCGCCCCAGCCGCCGAGCGCGGCGTCGAACATCGCCTCGCAGCGGTCGAGGAAATCGCCGAACACCTTCGGCCCGGGCAGCCCGTGCATCACCGCGCCCTGCTCCGCCTGCGAGCGAAGGTGCGCCATCACGTTCTCCGCGCTCGTTTCCAGCCGCCCCCGGTCCTCCCGCCACAGCCGCCCGATCTCCTCGCACAGCGTCACGAAGCCGGCGCGCCCGTGGCGGTCCTCCGGCGGGAAATACGTCCCGCCCACCAGCGGCTTGCCGTCCGGCGTCAGCCATACGCTCATCGGCCAGCCGCCCTGGCCGGTCGTCGCCTGCACGAACGCCATGTAGGTGGCGTCGACGTCCGGTCGTTCCTCGCGGTCGACCTTCACATTGACGAAGTTCCGGTTCATCGCCTCCGCCACCCTTTCCACCTCGAAGCTCTCGCGCTCCATCACGTGGCACCAGTGGCAGGTCGAGTAACCGACCGACAAAAACACCGGCTTGCCCAAGGACTTCGCCAGGGCGAACGCCCGCTCGCCCCACGGCAGCCACTCGACCGGGTTGTGGGCGTGCTGGAGCAGGTAAGGCGACGTCTCGTCGATCAGCGCGTTGGGCATGCGGCACGATCGCATGGAAACGCCGGGCGGAGAAGCCTCCGCCCGCGTTTCCCGGCCGTCATTTCGCCTGCTGCGATTGCCGCGCGATCTCCGCGATGACCTCCTTGAGTTTCTGTTGGAACTCCGGCGAACCCGCCGCACCGATCAGCACGAGGACGAACAGCGCGAAAACCGCCAGTCCGAGGGCGACACCGAGCCAGTAGAGAATCGCCAGCGCGATCCCCGCGCCGTCCATCTTCTTGTGCATCGCGTAGCCGGGCGGGCAGGCGAACAAGCGGTAACCGACCCACCAGTTAAGGAACGGCACGAGCGAGCCAAGCAACCACCAGCCGCTCATGCCAAGGTTGGCGAAGCGCCGCAGCGCCAGCGACACCGAGAACAGGATCGCGAACACCGCCGTCGCAAGCAGGAACCAGTCGTCGTGGCCGTCGAGATACGGCTGGAGAACCGGCAGCAGCTTCGGCGGCACCACCTGGAAAATCACGCCGATGGCGATCGAGCCTACGATGTAGCCGAAGCGTTTCACCCCCGGCCACTCACGCTCCCGCCCGAGCATCTGCTCCGCGGTTTCATCCACGTCGAAATCGGAAAAATCCCCGGTGGCGGCGAAGCCCCCGGCGGAAACGGCATCCTCCGCCGCGCGGCGCGCAAACAAGCCTTCGACCTCGCCCGCCGGCTGCCAATCCGTCATCCCCGGCCCCCACACCAGATCATGCCGCGGATCCAGCGCGCCGTCGTTCGCCTTGATCCGCAAATCGGCCAAACTCACCGGCCCCATGCGTTCGCCCTTGTGGGTGAAAAACCATCCCTCCTGCGCCGATTCCTGCATAGGCCACGCATTAGAGCGGCTCGCCCCGGAGGCGTCAAACCCGCCGCGCAGGGAAAGATTGCCTCGCCCGGCGGACATTTCCGGTCCAACAGTAAATCGGATGAAACGCCGGTCCCTGCTCTCGCTGCTGCCCGCCGCCTCGGCGCTGGTCGCGCTGCGCTCCGAGGGCCGGCCGATCCCCCAGCCCGCCCTCACCTCCGCCGGCTTCGCCATCGCCGTCCAGTGCTGGTCGTTCCGCCGCTTCACGCTGTGGCAGGCGATCGAAAAAACCGCCGAATCCGGCGCCGCCGCCGCCGAGTTCTACCCCGGCCAACCGCTCGGCGGACCGCACGGCGAGCTGAAACTGGCCCCCGGCCTCGACGCCGATGTCTACCGCTCGCTGCTCGACCACGCCGCCGCCCATGGCGTCACGCCGGTGAACCTCGGTGTCGTCGACATCCCCGCCAAGGAGGCCGGCGCGCGGCCGTTTTTCGAACTGGCGAAAACGCTCGGCCTCTACGGACTGACCACCGAATCAACCGGCTCGATCGACACGCTCGAAGCGCTCGCCCGCGAATACGACCTCAAGGTCTGCTTCCACAACCATCCGCGGCCGACGAAGCTGTGGCACCCCGACACCGTCTGGCAACTCGTCGAAAAACGCCACGAGAACCTCGGCTACTGCGCCGATCTCGGCCACTGGGCGAGCTCCGGCCTGGATCCGCTGGCGGTGGTCCGCAAGATCGCCCCGCGCGTCCGCGCGTTCCATTTCAAAGACCGCGGGTCGATCACCCAATGGACCCACGACCGGCCGTTCGGCACCGGTGTGATCGACCTGCCCGCCATCCTCGACGAAGCCCGCAAGCACGGCTTCGCCGGCAACGTCAGCATCGAATACGAGCACAACTGGGAAAACTCCGTCCCGGACATCGCCCAGTGCGTCGGCTACCTCCGCGCCTACGCCAAACTCCGCAGCTGAGGACGGCCTTCGGAATTCGAAATCTCAAATCTCAGATTCCTCTTCTTCGACCTCTTCCTCGTCGCCCTCCTCCACCGGCAGCTCGTCGAGCAATTCGCGGTAGGCCTTTTCGTCGAACGCCCGGCGTTTGCGGAACGAGGCGTCGAGCTCCTGGCCGAGGCACAGCGCGATCTGCTCCTTCGCCTCGTTTTCCTCGACGCCCTCTTTCAGCAGCCGTTCCAACGTTTTCGCCACGTATTTCGTCTGCGGCGAAACCAGCTGCTGTTCCACGGCTTGGCGCAATTCCCCCAGGAGATCGTCGTTCATGCGCGGAGACTGAGGGAATCCGCGGCGGATTGCAGCCACGAATCGCTCGACGCCCGGCCCGCGGGCGGGTACATGGCCCCCCGTTATGGCCAAGAAACCGGTGGTGCTCATCATTCGTGACGGCTGGGGTGTGAACCCCGGAGGACAGGAAACCGCGCAACGCGACGGCAACGCGACCCTGCTCGCCAACACGCCGTTCCATGACGTGATGCTGGAAAAATACCCGAAGGGCTTCGTTAGCGCGTCCGGCCTCGACGTCGGCCTGCCCGCCGGCCAGATGGGCAACTCCGAGGTCGGCCACCTCAACCTCGGCGCGGGCCGCATCGTCTACCAGGACCTCACCCGCATCAACAAGGCGATCGAGGAGAACACCCTCGCCAGCAACCCGGTGTTCGCCGACGCGCTCGAAAAAGCCAAAACCGGCCGCCTCCACCTCATCGGCCTGGTTTCCGACGGCGGCGTCCACAGCCACCAGGACCAGCTCGCCGCGATGGTGAAGCTCGCCCACGCCGCCGGCGTGCCGGACATCTTCATCCACGCCATCACCGACGGCCGCGACACCTCGCCGACCGGCGGCGCCGGTTACCTTTCCAAGCTCGAAGACGAGATCACCCCCTGCGGCGCCCGCATCGCCACCGTCGTCGGCCGCTACTTCGCGATGGACCGCGACAAGCGCTGGGACCGCGTCCAGCTCGCTTGGAATGCCATCGTCCTCGGCAAAGGCGAATCCTCCAGCTTGCTCGCCAGCGAGGCCGTCGCCGACTACTACCGCAAGGACAAGACCGACGAGTTCATGCCCGCGCTCATTTTCGCCGAGGCGGACACCCAGCGCGTGCGCGACGGCGACGTCGTCCTGTTCTTCAACTTCCGCTCGGACCGCGCCCGCGAGATTTCCGAAGCCTTCCTGCTGCCGAAGTTCGACGGCTTCGAGCGACCGGTCGTCCCCGCCGTGCACTTCGTCACCCTCACCGAGTATGACAAGACCTTCGGCTGCCCGGTGATCTTCGGACCGCAGACGCTGGAAATGGGCCTCGGCGAAACCGCCGCCGCCGCCGGCAAGACGCAGATGCGCATCGCCGAAACGGAAAAGTACCCGCACGTCACCTACTTCTTCAACGGCGGCGTCGAGCAGCCGTATCCGGGCGAGGACCGCTTCATCATCCCGTCGCCGAAAGACGTTCCGACCTACGACTTCAAGCCGGAGATGAGCGCGCCGCAGGTCACCCAGACCGTCGTCGACAAGCTCAAGGACTACGACCTCGTCATCCTCAACTTCGCCAACCCCGACATGGTCGGCCACACCGGCGTCGTCGAAGCCGCAATCAAGGCCTGCGAAACCATCGACGCCGGCGTCAAAGCGGTCGTCGAGGAAACCCTGCGCCTCGGCGGCAAGCTCCTCATCACCGCCGACCATGGCAACTGCGAGTTCATGCGCAACGCCGACGGTTCGCCCCACACCGCGCACACCACCAACCTCGTGCACGCCATCTACGTCGCCGACGACGCCGACCAGTTCACCGTGCAGAACGGCATCCTCGCCGACGTCGCCCCGACCTTGCTCGCCATGATGGGCCTCGCCCAACCGGCCGAAATGACCGGCAAATCGATGCTGGTAGCGAAGTAAGCGACCCTTTCCCGACGGAACACAAAAGGCCGGTGGCGACAAGCCACCGGCCTTTTTCGTGAAAGCGGCTCCGCTCAGGCACCCTCCGCGTTGCGGCGGCAGAGCTTCTTGAACCCGCTGACCAAGGCTACGCCGCCCACCGCCATCAATTTCCACAGCGCCGCGGCTTTCTTGAGAATCAGCGCGAAGATCCCCGCCTTTGCCGCGATCTTGAGCCCTGCCGCGCCGGCGATCAGCCCGGCGATGCCATACTCCGCGGTGTGGTCCGTGCTGGCGTTGTAGTCCTGGTAGCGGTTGCCCTGGGTGAAATCGAGCATCGCCAGGATCTCCGGCGTCGCCTTTTCGATCGCGGGCAGGTCTTCCATCCCGCCGACGACGTTGGCGACCAGCACGCCCTCGCGGCCGAGCATCCGGATGTTGTAGTTGAGCGTGTCGCCGGCCTCGCCCTCGAAACGCAAGTCCTTCGCCCAGTAGAGCTTGTGATTCGACGCGTCGTAGCGCGGCGAGGACGCCCAGCCGACCAACTCGACCTTCGGATAGCCCGCCTTGGCGCGCTCTTCGTTCTGCTCCTTGGTCCCCTTCTGCATGTCCGCGAGCAGCCCGCGGTAGTCGATCTTCGCCGCGTCGTTGTCCTTCACATGGCCCTCGCGGGCGTATTCGAGCACCGTGAACCAGCTCGTCGAGCTCAGCAGATCGCTCTCCGCCGGGAACAGGATGCCAAGCACCTGCGACGGCGGATTTCCGAGCAGTTCGAGATATTTCGACGAGTCCTTCGGATTGAGATATTTGAACGCGGGCGGAACGTTCGCCTTCGCCACGCCGTTGCCGATCGAGACCTCGCCCGTCTGGAATTTCAGCCCGGCCACCCACTGGCGGGTCTCCTCGCGCTTTTCCGCATTCTCCTGTGCGTGCGCCGCCGAGCAGCCGAACGCAACCGCCGCCATCATCCATCGTGCGATCTTCATGACCATGCGCGGGACCCTAACCGACATGACTCATCTGGCGATACCTATCTTCATCCCGCCACCTCGAACTTCGGATCGTAGAACACCAACGCCCTCACCCGGCCGTCGGCGTCCTCGTAGAGTAGCACGACGTAATTGCCCGGATCGTCCAGCGGGACCGCCGCCAGCGCCTCGTCGCCGAGCCGGACCTCCACGCCGCCGTACCGCAGCCATGACCGTTGCGGACGGCCTTTTCTTCGACCTGAGTTTGGAGCGCTTCCTCGGGCGCGTTACACATCCGGGACAGCACGGCTTACAGCGCGCGTCGGCACGCATCTTGACTTGCACCCCGACTTCCTCGACGAGAATCTTCTCCACGACACACCCGCCGATCCCGTATAGCGCTTTGATGCTTAAGGTCTTCACACGCCGCATCAAAACAGAGTCAACGGGGTGTCCTTCGAAACCCCCTCAGCAATCCTAACGGAGAGCCCCAAAAACCCCGCATACGAGCTCGATTACGAGCACCACCCAGAAGGGGCCATTTTTTCAATTAATTCACATTAAGCGAATTATGGAAGCGAAAAACACTTTCACCACCCTATGGTGACACCTCCTCCTGACCTGGCATTCTTCACGGGAAAGCGAGCCTCGTGAGTTTCCAATGACAGCGAGATGGGCGGTCGGCGCGCGGTCGCATACAACCCATCGATCTTGGTTCAATCAAAACCCCGACAAGTTCCAATAGAAAGCCCACGCAACGTTTTGTTAGGCCAGCGAACACGAGACCATATCAGCGGCCTCCATTCTGGAGCGGGTTTCATTTTTCGGGCCCGTAACTCATTTTTCATCTCTCGTGAACACTCGAGTCGCGGTTTCCTCCCAGCGTTCCCATTCCTTTTTCCACCCATGCGCTTCCTTCCATTCGGCCAAGCTGTAAGAGCGATTGTCCTCCTTTTGCTCGCGATTCTTTGCGGTCTTCCGGGAAAAGCCCGCGCGTTCATCCATCCCTGCATCCCGACGACCCTGCAGGAACTGGACACCATCAAGGCCAACCTCAATCGGGAACCTTGGAAACAGGGCTACGCCGTGCTCTCGGGCGACGGCAAGTCTCAGCTCACCTACCAGATGCAGGGGCCCTTCGCCCAAGTCAGCCGGAAGGGGGCTTACGACGACCACCTCGCCCCGTGGCGGAATGACATGGTCGCCGTGTATAACCTCGCGCGGATGTGGTATTTCACGGGCAATGCCGCCTATGCGCAGAAGGCGCACGACATCCTCATCGCATGGGCGAACACGCATACGAGCTTCACCGGCAACGAGTCCGGCCTCGACCTCGGCGACTACGCCGTCTGCTACGGCGGCGGCGCCAGCATCCTGCGCGGCACCTGGTCCGGATGGACCGCCGCCGATACGACCGCGGTCAAGAACTACTTCCAGAACGTCCTCGGGCCGGCTTCTCTCGCTTGGGGCAATATCCTTGGGCCCGCCAACAAAGGCGCCATCTATTCGGAGGCCGGTATCGCCATCGCCGTCTTCTGCGACGACACCGCGAAGTTCAACCAAATCGTCAACCTTACCCGCACTTTCCACGGCTCCGGTCTGACCGACACCCTGCCCACCGGCCAGTTGGGCGAGACGGGCCGCGACATGGGCCACGCCTTCGGCACCCTCAACGCCCTGGCTTTCACCGCCGAAGTCGCGTGGAAGCAAGGCGTGGACCTATTCTCCGAGTTGGACAACCGGCTGCTGGCCTGCGGCGAATACTACGCCCGCAACGCCTTTACCACTGATAACCCCTATATTCCCCTTGGCACCATTGATTGGCAGTGGATGAACAACAACCCCTATTTTTATAACGCCAATCGCGGCGCCTTTTACATCCTCCAAAACGCCTATAAAAACCGCCTCGGTCTCCCGACTCCCTGGATCGACCGTAAAATGACGGAACAGAATGTCGATGGCGGCAACTTCATGTTTGCCAGGACCGCCGACTTCACCACCGCCACCGCGGCACCGGCCGGTTTTCCGGCGGTTTCACTGGCCTCGAGCGGCCTGACCCTGACCACCCTCGGCACCCAGAGCACGGGCAGCGGTGTCTCGTATGCGAACGGCGTCTGGACGATGTCCGGACTCGGCAACGGGACTTGGTCCGATACGACCGACGACTGCCAGTTTGCTTACACCCAGATGACCGACGATTGCGCCATGGTCGCCAAGGTTAACTCGATCACCTATTCGGGGTCCAACGAGGGCAGGGCGGGGTTGATGATCCGCGACAACCTCACCTCCACTGTCGGGCAGCGCGCCTGGATCGGGGCGGTGCCCGCGGCCACCGTATTGATGCAATCCCACATGCGGGGCTGGACGGAAAACTGGGGAGGGGGCGGCTATGACGATCGTTCGCACGAGTGGCCTCCCGGCCTGCCCTACTGGATCAAGATCGAACGCCGGGGTAAGCAGATCACCACCTTCGCTTCGCCGGATGGCACCAGTTGGTCGCCCCTGAACTGCACCTATTACGGCAATCTTCCGTCCACCCTCTACATCGGGCTCTTCGTCTGTAGCGGGAACGCGACGGCCACCACCGCCACTTTCTCCAACGTGGCCTTCACCGGCGGCACCGGCGGCCTCGTGACGACTCCCGCCGCCCCGGCGGGCGTGCTCGCCAGCGGCTCCAACAAAACGGTCACCGTGCGCTGGCTGGCTTCCTTCGGCGCCACCAGCTACGACGTGCTCCGTTCCACCACCTCGGGCTCCGGCTACACCGTCATCGCCAGCGATCTCACCGCCGCCAAGACCAGCTACGTGGATACGACGGCGACCGCCGGCACCACCTACTACTACGTGGTCCGGGCGAAAAACTCCACCGGCGCCAGCGGCAACTCGCCCGAGTTCGGCGCCGCTCTGCTGACCGCGCCGCTGGTCAACCTCGCCTTCAGCGGCACCTCGACGGCCAGTTTCAACCAGAGCTCCACCACAGAAGGCTCCGCCAAGGCTTTCGACACCGACCCGGGCTCCAAGTGGTATGGCTACAACTCGTCCACGGGCTGGCTCCAGTATGATTTCGGCGCGGGCAACGCGCAGATCGTCAAACGCTACACGATCAACTGCGCCGACGTGGATACGCGCGATCCGAAGAGCTGGAATTTCCTCGGCTCACAGGACGGCGCCAACTGGACCACCCTCGATTCCCAGAGCAACCAGTCCTTCGTCCTTCGGATGGGGATGAACACCTACGATATCGGCAACACCACCGCCTACCGCTACTACCGGCTCGACATCACCACCAACAACGGAGCCACCGGCGTGGCGATCGCCGAACTCGGCCTGTGGGGCGACAGCGGTCAAACGATCCCGGACGGCCGCTACCGCCTCGTCAGCCGCAAGAGCAACAAGGTCCTCGATCTCGTCAACGGCGGCACCGCCGACGGCACCGATGCCATCCAGTGGGGCTGGAACGGCGGCGACGACCAGAAGTGGGACCTCGCGTATCTCGGCAGCGGCCAGTATAAGTTGACCGGTTTCGCCAGCGGGAAGTTGCTCGAAGTCACGGGCGCATCCACCAGCAACGGCGCGGTCGTCCAGATCCTGGCCTCGAACAACGGCAACGGCCAGAAGTGGACCGTCATCCCCGCGGGCGACGGAACCTTCAAGCTCCTGAACGTGAACAGCGGCAAGGCCATGGACGTCAGTGGCGCCAGCACCGCCGACGGAGCCGCCGTCATCCAGTGGCCCGACAGCGGAGCGGTGAATCAGAAATGGATATTCAGCATCGGCAGCACGCCACAGCCGATTCCCGCGGCTCCGACCAGCCTGGCGGCCACGGCGGTTTCTCTCAGCCAGGTCAACCTGACGTGGACCGCCAGCCCCGGCGCGATCAGTTACAACATCAAGCGGGCGACCGTAAGCGGCGGACCCTACACGGCCGTTGCCGCAGGCGTGAATCTAACGAGCCACTCGGACACCGGCCTGAGCGCCAATACGACCTATTACTACGTGGTCTCGGCGGTGAACGGCAGCGGCGAGAGCCCCGATTCCGCGCAGGCCAGCGCCACGACACCGGCAAACCCGCCAGGTGCCCCGACCGGCCTGACCACGGTCCATGGCAACAATCAAGCCACCTTGACCTGGACGGCTTCCGGCGGAGCGACGAGCTACACCGTGAAGCGTGCGACCGGCAGCGGAGGCCCCTACACGACGGTGGCCGACGGCCTGAGCAGCACGACCTACACCGACACAGGCCTCACCAACGGCGTCACCTACTCCTATGTCGTCGTCGCGTCCAACGTCTATGGCTCAAGCCCCGACTCCGCCGTGGCAACCGCCACTCCGAGCACTCTCTATGTTCGCCTCAAGTTCGACGAATCCGGCGGCACCGTCGCCGCCGATTCCAGCGGCCGCGCCCAGCACGCCATGTTGATCAACGACCCGGCATTCACCGCAGGCATGTTCGGCAACTCTCTGAACTTCCCCGCGACGTCCAGCCAACACGCCAAACTCCCTACCGGCATCGTGAGCGGCATCACCGATTTCACCATCTCCACCTGGATCAAGGTCAACGCCTTCGCCACCTGGCAGCGCATCTTCGACTTCGGCTCCGGCACGAACAACTACATGTTCCTGACGACCCAGTATACCGGCACCGCGCCCAACGCCGCCAAACTTCGCTTTACCATCCGCACGCCTTCCTTCGCGGAACAAACCGTCAGCGGTACCGGCATCGCGCTCACCACCGGCACCTGGACCCACGTCGCCGTCACCCGTTCGGGCACCACCGTCTCCCTCTACGTCAATGGATCCCTCGCCGGTTCCGGCACCATCGCACTGAACCCCGCCGACCTCGGCGTCACCACTCTGAACTACCTCGGCAAGTCCCAGTTCAACGACCCCTACCTCAACGCCGCCCTCGACGACTTCCGCCTCTACAGCCAGGCGATGAGCGCTTCGGAAATCACCGCCCTGGCCAATCCCCCCGCCGGCGCCCCGATGCAGTTCGTCGTCGTTCCGGGCGATGGCCAAGCGACTCTCACCTGGCTTCCCAACGCCACCACCACCTATACGGTCAAACGCTCCACCACCAGTGGCGGACCCTACACGACCGTCGCCGACGGAATCACGTCCCTCACCCTCGCAGATACGGGACTCACCAACGGCACCACCTACTACTACGTCGTCAGCGGCACCGACGGCAACGGCTCGGACCCCGACTCCACCGAAGTCGCCGTCACCCCGAGCACCTCGGTCCTCCACCTCAAGTTCGACGAATCCGGCGGCACCGTCGCCGCCGACTCCAGTGGCCGTGCCCAGCACGCCACACTCGTCAATGCCCCGGTCTTTGGCTCCGGCAGGATTGGCAACGCTCTCAATCTAGTCCCCGCCCAATATGCCACGCTTCCCAGCGGCATCATCGGCAGCCTCGGCGACTTCACCCTTTCCACCTGGATCAAGGTGAACTCCTTCGCCACCTGGCAGCGCGTCTTCGACTTTGGCAGCGGCACCAACAACTACATGAACCTCACCACCCAATATACCGGCACCGCGCCGAACAACGCCAAGCTCCGCTTCGCCATCCGCACCCCTTCCATCGCCGAGCAAAGCGTGAACGGGACCAGCATCGCCCTCACCGCCAATGTCTGGACCCACGTCGCCGTGACCCGTTCGGGCAACACCGTTTCCCTCTACGTCAACGGTGCACTCGCCGGTTCCGGCACCGTCACCATCAGCCCCGCCGCCCTCGGGACCACCACGCAGAACTACCTCGGCAAATCGCAGTTCTCCGCAGACCCGTATTTCGACGGCAACTTGGACGACTTCCACCTCTATGGAAACGCTCTCAGCGCCTCCGACATCTCCGCGCTCGCCACGCCGTTGCAAACCACCGGCCTTGCGGCGACCGGCGGCTCCGGGCAGATCTCTCTGACGTGGAACGCCACGAACGGAGCGACGGGCTACACCCTGCGCCGCTCATCGACCAGCGGCGGCGCCTACACCACGATCGCATCAGATGCCACCGGCACGAGCCTCGTCGATACCGGTGTGACGCCCGGCGCGACCTATTATTACGTCGTCACGCCCAAAAACTCGGCGGGCGAAGGAGCGAACTCCGCCGCGGTGGTGGCCACCGCCCTGAGTCCACTCGAAAGCTGGCGTCTCACCCATTTCGGAACCACGTCCGGCGACGGCGATGCGGCGGATTCCGCCGATCCGGATGCCGATGGCATGACGAACATTCAAGAATTCGCCGCAGGCACCAATCCCGGGGACGCCGCCAGCGTGTTTCGCGTGAGCGGAATGATGGTAAGCGGCAATGAAGTGCTGCTGAGTTTCCCCACCGTGGCTGGGAAAACCTACCTCCTCGAATGTTCCGACACTTTGCTTCAAGACTCATGGGTGCCCGTGTCGGGAAGTATTTCGGGAACCGGCGACGTGATCCAGATCACCGATCCCGTCGATCCCCTCCAGCCCAAGCGCTTCTATCGCATCGTCGTTGTCCCGTGAGCTTTTCACTACCGTAAAAACCACCGGAGCGGTGAGGCAGCTTCCGCGCTGGGCTTTTTCATCCCGCCACCTCGAACTTCGGATCGTAGAACACCAACGCCCTCACCCGGCCGTCGGCGTCCTCGTAGAGTAGCACGACGTAATTGCCCGGATCGTCCAGAGGGACCTCCGCCAGCGCCTCGTCGCCGAGCCGGACCTCCACCCCGCCGCGGCGGCCGCCAAGATCGAGCGTGACCGGCACGAACCGCCCGAGCGCGGTGCTTTCCATCTTCCGCTTCGCCTCGATCGCGGTGCGCACGACCACCTCGTCGCGCGGGCAAACCGACAGCAGCGTGAGCCGGTAGCCGCGCGTCTGCGCTGCCGCGGCGAGTTTCCGCACCCGCAACGCCCAGCGCGGCGGCTCACCCTCGCGCGGCGGCGGCAGTTTTTCGGCGTAAACGACCAGCGTGAGTGTTTCGCCCGCCGCCAGATTCAGCTTTTCGCGGTGCGACGCGACGCCGGGCTTCGCCAGCTCGACCGCGTGCTCGCCGGCGGGCAAACCGAGGCCGCCGGTGAACTGACCGAGCGCGTAGCCCTGCGGCCGAAGCTCGCCGCCGTCGAGCTTCACCTGAAGCGCCCCCTCGCCCGCGGCCGCGACATGGACGACGCGCACGAAGCCGACCGGCGGCGGTTCGCCCCGGGCGGTGGACAGGAGGACGAGCAGGGCGGACAGCAGGCTAAAAATCGGTTTCATCGAGAATCACGGCACGGGTTTTCTGCGGGTCGATCGAACCGTCCGGCTTGCGTTCACCCGGATCGGCGAAAAGCGAAAAGACCATGCGGCGTTCGGCCAGCACTTCGGGCGGCCCGCCCGGCGATTTCGGCGGACCGAGCGACTGGCCGATCACCCACACGCGGAAATTGCGCGAGCGCACGGTGGAGGCGTCGTAGACGCGGGCGAACACCTCCTCGGCCGCGGCGTCCGACCACTGGATCGAGTCGCCCTCGGGATACTGGGCGCGGTTGCCGAACACCGGCCGCCCGAGTTCGTCCTTCGCCCCGGCGATTTCCGACGGCGAGGCGAACGGCCGCGCGCGCAGGATGGCGTCGGCAATGCGGTCGGCTTCGCGCTCGCGGGTCGGAGCGGAAAGCGTCAGCGGCGCGACCGGCGGCGCGAGTGTTCCGCCCAGCGTGTCGTGCTCGTTGGAGAGACGTTTCGCCAGCAGCGGGTCCATGGCCAGCGCTCCGGCCGCCATGGCCCGCAGCACATCCCGCCGGGCGGTGTTGAGGTTGACGTGGCTCTCGATCCGCACCAGCGGCCCTTCGCGCGCGGCCGCGCTTTCCGAGCGCGATTTCCCCGTGTGGAACACATCGAGCAGCCGGCTCGCCCGCATCCCGGGCGAATCGAAACCCGGATGCTCCGGCCGCCCGATCCGCAGCGTGTTGCCGCCGCCGTATTCTCCGCTCGCGGGCGACGCGGCGGCCACGTCCGGCCACGGCGACCCCGGCCCGGGCGGCCCGCCGGTGTTCCACATCACCGGATCGTAAATCCGGCCGAGCTCGGTGACACTGAGGAAGCGCCCGCGGTTCGACAGCAGCATCGGCGCCTGCTCCCGCCGCGGCTCCGGCACGTTCAGGAAAAACTGCGGATCGTCGGGCGAAACGCGCTCGTCGCCGTCCTTGCCGCCCTCGCCCGCGAGCACCGCCGGCGGGATCGGGCCGAAATCCGCGTCGTGCCCGCCGTCGGGCCACTCCGACGGCATCACACGACCATAGTATTTCGGCTTCGTCGCGGCATCGCCGGCGTAGATGTTTCCCCAGCGGATGTTCCGGCGGTTCGGGCTGTAGTTGTCCGGGTAATCGTTGGCGTCCTGCGGTGCCTGCAGATACGCCGACATCCGCGGATCGCCCGGATTGTTGCGGTAGCCGGCGACGCCGGTCTTGAAACTCAGGCCCGGCACGTTCGCCCGCTGTTTCTGCCGCGGCTTCGCCTTGGTGTCCGTCGGATAATGCAGCGTCGCGTCGTTCCGGCGCAACTTGCCACGCGCGCGGTCGACCCGCCGGCCGTTCCACCACAGCGTGTAACCGCTCGCCCCGTCGTCGCCGGACAAGACCAGCGGACTCGGAATGAAAAACGAAGCGGGGCCGGCATCGATCTTGTACGTCACCTGCCCGACTTTGATCAGCCGGGATTCGTTCGGCAGCAGCGCGGCGACGGCGAAGGGAAACGCGAAGCCACCGCCGCGCTCGACCAGGCCCGGCACCGCGGTGACCACCGCCGGATCGCGCAGCCACGCGGGGTCGCCGAGCGACAGCGCCGGATTCGCCCCGACCGCGAACCGGTAGTCCGTTTCGAAGCTCAGCTCGGCTTGCCCGGACACCGGCTGATCGGTCGGGTTCCACAGTTCGGCGTAGGTGCTGGCGCTGAGCACGAGGAACTTCCGTCCGTTCGCGACCACCACGTCTTCCCAACGGAAACGCATCACGAACTCGCTGACCAACGGGCAGGCATCGAGCCCGCGATGGCGGTCGTCGCTCACCGTCGGCTGGGAATCCGCGTCGGCGTAGTCGAAGGCGTTCGCCACCAAGGTTTCGAGATAGTCCTCGGGAAAGCCTCCCTTGCGCGATTCGAACGCGGGCAAGGCCTCGCGGATCCAGCCGGCGACCGCGCTCACCCGGGTATCGCCGCCCGCCAGATGCGCGTTGAGGTTCCATTTCGGCCGCCCGGCGACGGACGGCGGAATCCCCTCCGCGAACGGCACGCGCGGCTGTTCGTCGTAGGCCCGCAGCGGTGCGGCCAGATTCTCCTCCACCGCCCGCGCCAGCGGATCGTCCAACCGGCCGTCGCCGTCCCTCGCCAACGGCGGCATCACGCCCGCCGCGGCCAAGGCGGAACCGGGCGATACCAGCATCGCCCGGTTTTCCTCCAGCCTGCGGTCGAGATCGCTGCTGTCCGCCGCCCCCGAGACCGCCGGGTCGACCGCATACAGCGCCACCGGATCGAGCGCCGGAGCCGCGCCATCGACCGGCATCCCCGGCGCGGGAAACGGCCAGGTCGGCCGCGCGTGCTCGCCGCCCGGGCCGGACGCATTGCCCGCCGAACCGGCGTCCAAGCGCCCCTGCGAATCCTCGACCCAATAGGCGTAGCGCCCGACCGTCCGCTCTTCCGCATCCGTCAACGGCAACCAACCGACCTCGGCCGGCTCTTCGCCCGGCGACGCGGAAATCGCCACGCCCGATTCGCCCGGCGGCTCGACCTCCGGCACCGCCAGTTTCGCCCGTTCTTCCGGAATCTGCCGCGTGCTGAACAACGGAATCGGGCGAAAGGACAGCCCGCCCGCCGACGCCGACCCGCGGATCAGAAACGCGTGCGGCGTGTCCGGCGCACGGACCACCAGGAAGTCGTCGTTCGCCGTCTCCCGCGCCAGCGTCGCCTCGACCTCGGCCAAGCCGGCGCGCACCGCGAGTTCGGCCCGGCTTCGGTCGAGCGCCAGCCGGGCGACCCGGCGATCGATCCCCGCGACCGCGAGCAGTCCGACCATCAGCAGGAAAACCGCCGCCGCGATGACCAGCACCGCGGGCAGCGCGAAGCCGGGCGAACCGACCGTCCTGCTTCGTTCAACGCGCGCCTTCATGCCCGAATGCCGTCACCCCCGCCTGCCCTTCGATCGCCCGTTCGTCGGACGCCCCGCGCTCTCCTGCCAGCGCATCCCAGTCCTGTGGCGTCGCCAGCCGCTTCGCCAGTTCCGGCCGCGCCACCTCGATCCGCCACGCCACCGCCTCCGGCCGGACCGACGGATCGCCCGCCGACCAATCGACCCACTCGCCCTCTGGGCCGCGCACCACCGGCCTGGCCTCGAAGCGCACCACCCCGAACGCCACCGGCTCGTCCGTCTCGCGCGGTGCCAGCAAGGAGTCCAATGCGTGCGCCTTCAACGCGGGATACGCCTCCGCGCTTTCCCGCAGTCCGCGCATCAGGCAGCGCATCGTCCGGCCGTCCTCCATCCGATCGCGGACCTGGTAAACCACCCCGCACAGATCGCCGATCCGCCCCTTCTCGGACTGCTTGCCAGGCGCTTGGAGCAGGAAAAAACCGAGCCGGTCGCCCGCCGCGCCCGATTCGCCCGGCACCACGCCGGCCTTCGGCACCGCCGCCGCAAGATCCGCCCGCCATTCCGCGACGGCGAACCGCAGCTCGCGCCGCGCCGCCACCCCGCCCTGCACACGGCCACAGCGTTCGCCCGTTGTCCCGAACCACCCCGCCGCCGCCAGCAGCACGGTCATGCCAGCCAGCATCGCCAGCACGAGTTCGACCAAGCTGAACGCGGATGGTGGACGACGGCGCATCAGGGCAGGCGGGTGACGAATTCCACCTTCTTCCGCACCTCCGCCCGGGCGGCAGCGGGAAACCCGACCGTCACCCGGACCGTGCCGGCCCCCGCCTCTTCGTCCGCGCCGGTGCATTCCATCTTCGCGAGATACGCCATCCTCCCGTCCCGGCAGCCCGTCCGGTCCGTTTCCGGCTCCACGCAACCGACCGCCTCGCCCGCCGGCGAAAACCCCAGCCGCCACGATTTTCCCGCCAACGACATGCCCGTATCCACCGCCGGCAGCCAGCGGCCGCCGCCGTGCTTCGCCGCCCGCAACTCCTCCAGGCATGCGGCCGCGATCCCCGGCGCGACGGCATCCGCGCGCGCCGCGCCGTCCGACGCGACCGCCCCCGCCAGCGCCGCCATCCCCAGCGGCACCGCCACGGCCAGCACGCCGAGCGCCACCACCGCCTCCACCAGCGAAAAGCCGGATGCATGAGAATCCCGAACGCTTCGATTCATCTATCAAATAAAACCAACACACCCTCCACCAACAACACAACACCATTCATATCAACTTTATAAAATCCACCCGTGACGAATCCGTCATCCCCTACCGCTCGCCCCGTGAAGATTTCCCGCCAACCTCTCGCCCCTGCACCCTCCATGGATTGGTTCCTCATCGACGGCATCGGCCCGTTCTTCCGCGGATTCGAGAAACGCCGCATCAACTGGTCGAAAATCCCCTTTCCCCATCTCGCCACCGGCCCCGAGCGCCGCCAGCAGTGGGACCGCATCGCGGAAGACCTCCGCCGTTTCTCCGGTGAAGCCGCCGCCCTCGGCTACAACACGGTCACCCTCGACGACCTCGCCCACCTCGCGCCGCACCCGGCGCACGAACCGGAAATTGCCGCGCGCATCGCCGTGTTCCGCGAGGAATTCGCCCGGCTGTTCGATCAGGTCCGCGCCGAGTCCGGCCTGAAAATCCTGCTCACCACCGACGTTCTGCCGCTCACCCCGGCGGTCGAGGCCGCTCTCGGCCATTCGCCCCGCGCGCTCGACGATTACTACCACGATCTGGTCACGCGCACGCTCGACGATTTCCCGCAGCTTTCCGGACTGATCCTGCGCATCGGCGAAAGCGACGGCGTCGACGTCAAGGACCCGATCCGCACCCGCCTGCACCTCAAAACCGCCGACGCCACCAACCGGCTGCTCAAGCGGCTGCTGCCGGAGTTCGAGCGACGCGGCAAAACCCTCGTTTTCCGCACCTGGACCGTCGGTGCCCATCGCATCGGCGACCTGATCTGGCACCGCCGGACACTGGCCGACACGCTGGAGGGCATCAATTCGCCGAACTTCCTCGTCTCGATGAAACACGGCGAAAGCGACTTTTTCCGCTATCTGCCGCTCAACCGCGCGTTCCACGAAATCCGCCAGCCGAAGATCCTCGAGCTCCAGGCCCGCCGCGAATATGAGGGCGCGGGCGAATACCCGTCGTTCATCGGCTGGGACTGCGAGCAGTTCGCCCGCGAGCTGGCCGCCACGCCGAACGTCGCCGGCATCTCCGTCTGGTGCCAAACCGGCGGCTGGCACCGGTTCAGACGCCTCGCCCTGCTCGAGAACGACGACCGCGACCTCTGGATCCGCCTCAACGCCGCGGCCGCCATCGGGATTTTCCGGCATGGCCGGACCGCCGAGGAAACCGTCGCCGCCACCGTCGGCCCCGTCCGCGCCGCGGCCACCCTCGAGCTGCTGAAGCTCGCCGACGAGGCGATCCGCAAGCTGCTTTACATCGAGGACTTCGCCCTGCGGAAACTCTTCTTCCGCCGCGTCCGCATCCCCCCGCTGCTCCACGTCTACTGGGACTGCCTGTTCGTGAACCACGCCGTGCGCAAGGTGCTGCGCCATTTCGTGCCGCGCCCCGACCGCGCCCTGCACGCGGGCGAATCCGCCTCCGCCCTGTTCCCGCGGATGGTCGAGCTGGCCTCGCGCGCCAGCCTGCCGGTCGACGACATCAAGCACATGCGCGATTTCTTCGGCCTGCTCCGCCTCGCCCGCCGCTATTATTTCCTGCCTTACGACGAGGAACTCGCCGACCGGCTGCGCCAGGCGAAACGCGACTACAAACGCCGCTGGCCGCTCGAACTCCGCACCCGCTTCCGCATCAAGCTCGACTTCGAACCCTTCCACGTCCGCCGCCGCACGCTCGCCTGGCTCGCCGCCCTGCTCTTCCGCCAGCGCCGCGGCTACCGCCTGATCGACCACGTGTTCACTCTCAACCTGCTCGGTTTCGCCTTCCGCCTGTTCCGCCCTTACCACGCCAAGGCCGCGCCGAAATTCCTGCGCAAGTCCGCGATGGGCGTGGAATCGCTGTTTCGCTAGCATCACGGCAGATCTGCATCTGCGCGGCCAGGGGCTACTGGCCACTCAAAGACTCTCCCACCTAAAGGCTCGACTCGCCCCGCCCGCCCCCGGAATCTCCCGTCCATGAGTTCCCAGCGGGTCAAAACCGTCGCCGCGATCACCGTCGGCCAGTTCTTCGAGCGCCATGCCGAATCGCTCGGCCTCTCGCTCCACGGCGAAACCCATGGCTTCGACCGCCAGATCAGCGAGCCCGCCATCAACCGCCCGGGCCTCGCCCTCGCCGGCTTCTTCTCCTATTTCGCCAAAAAGCGCATCCAGGTCTTCGGCAACTCGGAGATGGCCTATCTGAAAAAGCTGCCGGACGACATGCGCGCCAAACGCTTCGTCCAGATCTGCGACCGCGACATCCCGTGCATCGTCGTCGCCCGCGGCGCCATCCTCGGCGACGACCTGATGGCCGTGGCCAAGGAGCGCGGCATCCCGGTTTTCGGCACCTCGCAGGTGACCATGAAATTCCTCAACGCCGCCACCATCCGGCTCGAGCACGACTTCGGCCCCAGCGTCACCATGCACGGTTGCATGGTCGACATGCGCGGCATCGGCGTGCTGATCGTCGGCAAAAGCGGCTCCGGCAAGAGCGAGACCGCCGTCGGCCTGCTCGAACGCGGCGCCTCGCTGGTCGCCGACGACATGGTCCGCATCAAGCTCGTCGGCGGCGAGCTCATCGCCACCGCCCCCGACCTCTCCCGCGGCTACATGGAAATCCGCGGCATCGGCATCATCAACGCCG
>Ga0207679_10000662_pt1 | contig 23069 bp, 12 predicted proteins | sample KBSC73metaG_FD_184320 | JGI IMG/M metagenome (GOLD analysis project Ga0207679, IMG submission 184320) | Corn rhizosphere microbial communities from Kellogg Biological Station, Michigan, USA - KBS C7-3 metaG (SPAdes) (version 2) | ecosystem: Host-associated > Plants > Roots > Rhizosphere > Soil ... | reverse complement strand
ACATTCGATTGGCTCGTGCCGTTGGCTTGATCGGCGTTGCCGCCGAGCACGGCAGCCATGGCTTGGCGATCGAGTGCATGGCTGACCGACAGGTCTTTGATCATCAGGGATTGCATTTCAGTTCTCCTAAGAGGTGAGTGGGTGAACAGCGTTGAGGCTGAGGCGTTGAGCATCTGCTCGAGGCTCATATCGCATGGCCCGTGCCAGCATCCATCGCAGCTCCATCGGCAGGCGGCGAAGAAGAGCAAGTGCTTGAAAACAAAGGGGAAAGTCTTTTGGATCGAGTGCCTGTGCGTCGCACGAGCGGCGCGTGCAAGCGCTGAGTGATGGATGCTGGCCAACAGCGCGATTGAGATCTGTTGGTCCTGTCACGACACCTGTCTGTGAGCGTCCTGCCGTCCCACCTTCTGATCGGGAATCCAGGCTCCGAGGAGCGTTGACTTCACATGGCCTTCACGTCCTGCTCATCAAGCCTGCGCGTGCCACCGATACGATCCTCTACGTATCTCCTCGTGCCCGATCTCATGTTGACCAAAACCATCCCATGGCGATTCCTCTGCACCGTGCTGTCGGCGCTGCCACTGGCCGCGACCGCTCAGGCTTCCGAACAGAACGCTGGCGGGCAGCAGATTTGCACCGCCAAGACCCTCGATGCAGTGGGACACTTCCTGAAAACTGAACCCTTCTCCATGGGTGGTGTGGTCGTGGCGGCCGCCTGCAAGTCATTTCCAAGTGACAGAAGCCTCACGCTTGTCAGCGCTGCCTACGACGGCAACATCCAAGACGGCAAGGCGTTGGTGATTGCATTGGTGGACGAACCCCGCGGCCAGGTGGTGTCGAGCTACCGAGGCGCCATCGAGGAGCACGCAGCGATGAGGATCGTTGCGAGCAGCTTGAGGTTGGACACGCCGCCCTACGTGCTGGCGCCGGGCGTGCGCGCCTTCGGGCTGGACCTCACCAGCAAAGAGTTGTTCCATCCTTGCATCGAAGGCGGCTGGGGCACCATCCGGACGCTGTATGTGCGCGAGGGCGCGCAGATCCGTCCCGTCCTGGTCGACCTGATCAAGTCCGAATGGGATGCGGTGCAGGGCACTGCCAACTGTCCCACGTCGCCCGAGCCGCCAATCATTGAGTCTTTCAAACTTACGCTCTCGATGTCCCGCCAGTCCAGCCATGGTTACCGCGACATCGTGGTGACGGCCAGCAGCTCGCGAGACGACGGTTTGGCAAGCACCAGAAAGCCGTTCCGCCACACCTTGCACTACGACGGGCGGATGTATGACCAGGAAGGCATGCGAAAGGCATTTTCGCAATGGCGCGCTGGGAAATTGACGATATCGGAGAGGCCATGAAGGAGGCCATCACAGGGCCGCGCGTCTAACCTCTGGGGAAATACTGTGATCGTTGCCCATCTACCGGCCGGGTACCTGATATCGAAGCTTTTGTGGAAACGCTTTCAGTGGTGTCAACGCGCGTCTCAGAAGGCATTTTTGGTTGCTGGCGTGGTGGGCGCCGTGGCGCCTGATCTCGACATGCTCTACTTTCATCTCGTCGATCATCGGCAGCATCACCACCACAGCTACTTCCCGCACTTTCCTGGCCTGTGGATTGCGTTGCTCGGAATCTCGGTCCTGTGGGTGATTTACACGAGGAGTCCGCGGGCAGTATTGGCGATCGTGTTCTCGCTGAACGGTTTGGTGCATATGGCGCTCGACAGCGTTGTGGGAGATATCAGGTGGTTTGCGCCACTGAGTGATCGGTCCTTCTCCATCGCAACCGTTCCCGCGGTCCATCAACCATGGTGGTTGAATTTCCTTCTTCACTGGTCGTTCCTTCTTGAGTTGAGTCTCGTTGCTGCCGCCGTTGTCGTGTGGCGCATGATTCCCGGCATGCTGGCGACGCGTGGACCGCCGGCACCGCCCACGCGCGGACGCACCTTCTGACGAGCATCTCCTCCCGCTATCGCCTATATTCAAGTCCAGGAGGTTCCCATGGCCCGGATCAACATCAAGGACTTGCCGCAAAGCGTCGAACTCGATCGCAGAGCGATGTTGGCGATCGTCGGGGGCGCGCGTGCTGGCGCCCGGCCCAGCGATCTTGTGGGGGCGACGGCTCCGAATGGCCGAATCGTCGACTATCCACCCGGATTTGTCCGCGACAGGGCGGAGGAAGCGAAACCGCAGCGTCCCGTGCCTTGAGGGATCGCCACGCAGTCCTGCAAGGGACTACTCGGTCTCAATGCGGAAATTCGCCTCCGCCAGCGTCTCGCCGCCGACCTTGGCAAAGGCGCTTCCCACCTGTTCCAGCGAGGTGGCCGGCAGCCTTGTCATGTCAGTGCCGATGACCGCTGCAGGAAGTTCGGCCATGACGTCGCGCTCGCTGGCAAAACAGGCAATCGTCTCCGCCACGTTCCGCGTGTTCGCCACGATCTCGAAGCGCATCTTGCCCGGAATCTCCAACGGCTCGTACGCCCGCACCAGTGCGCTCTTGTTGAAGCGGTTCGGATAGAAGCGCAGGATGCGCCGTGTCTCGTCCTGCAAATAGCAGTAGACGTGCACATCGTGGCTGGTTGTCACCCACAGCCTGACGGGCTCACCGGGCTTGAACCGGCGTATGGCGTCCGATCTCCCAGCCGCTGCACCGGCCTTGTCGTTCGAGGGAATGCGATGGATCGACAAGGCCGTGGGCATCACAGGCTCGACGGGCACGGACGCGAGCGCCGGCTGCAGGGCGTCGGCGGGGGCTGGTGGTTGTACCGGCACCGCAGGACTCCGAGCGATTGCAGTCCGCTCCTCTGCGGGAAGAGACGCCTGCGGGCCTGCAGGGGAAACCACGACGGCCCGGGACGAAGCAGCGGCTGGCGCCTCGCGGTGGGCAAGGCGAGGCCATACGACAACGGTTCCTGACAGCAGCGCGAAAAGAGGAAGTGCGACGGCGACGGTGCGCCGATCAAGGCGTCGCAACGTCCTCAGGACAGCAGCCCGGCGATGCCGGACGTCCTGGCGCTGGCCCGCCAGGCCCGCATCGTCGCTTGCCAACCGATCTTCATGCTGAAGCGCGGGGTTCACGACCGTTTTCGACGACGTTTGCGCCTCCCGAAGTGCGGGATTCACGACCGTTGGCGGCGATGCTTCTGTGGGTGGCTGATCCGTGGCCTGGGTCGACGTTGTCGTCAGCTCCGTGAGGCAAGCATGGACGGCGCGGGAAAAGGCAGCCACGGTCTGGAAGCGAGCGGAGGGATCCTTCTCCAGCGCGCGCATCACCGCGGCTTCCACCTTCGGAGGCAGGTTCTTGACCAGGCCATGCAGCGGCGGCGGCGCCTGCTCCAGCTGGGCCTTCATCAGCGCATGGTCGCTCGCGCCATGGAACGGGGCACGGCCGGCCAGCAGCGTGTACAGCACGATGCCGAGGGAATAGATGTCCGAGCGCACATCGGCTTGCGCCCCGCGGATCTGTTCGGGCGACATCGACTTTGCCGTGCCGGCCACCTGGCCGTGGCGTGTGAGGTGTTCCAGGCTGTCGAGGGCGCGGGCGATGCCGAAGTCCATCACCTTCACCTGGCCGTTGTCAGCCAGCATGATGTTGGCCGGCTTGATGTCGCGGTGCACGATGCCGCAGTGGTGTGCATGCGCGATGCCATCGAGCGCGCGGCGGAAGATGTTCAGCGCCCGCTCGACCGGTACGGGGCCGCCGGAGCGGACGAACTCCTCGAGCGAAACGCCTGCCACATATTCCATGACCATGTACTGCTTGTCGCCCTCATGCAGGAACGCATGGACGCTTGCGACGTTGGGATGGCTGAGTTTGGCGTGGAGCTGTGCCTCCCGGCGGAAGCGCTCGAGAAAGAGTGCGTCCGAAGCGAGTTCCTGCCGCAGCACCTTGATCGCGACCTCGCGCTTGAGCATCACATCCTGGCCCTTGAACACCTCCCCGACGCCGCCCGCGCCCAGCCGCTTCGTGATCAGATAGCCGCCCACGCGGCTGCCGACGATGGATTCCGGTGCGTCGCTGTCGGACCGGCGGCTTTGCCCATCGGGCTGCATGTCGCTGCCCAGTGCGCTCCCGACCAGGAACCGAGTCGTCCCATTGGCTAAGCTCATCATCACTCCTGAAGAGGCCGTCCGAGTGCTTGGCGTTTCACGCAAGCAGAAGTGAGTTGCCGCGTATGGCTGGCAGGTTCACTGTTTCTTTCGTGCCGCAGGGCCTTTGCCTGTGCCCGCCCGCGGGCGGGCGAGCTGTGGCGCCGTCACCCCAGCTTGAAATTCACGGCGTCCTGACTGGCGACCACATCGATCACCGCATTGGCTGCCGAACTGTTGATGTCGATGGTCTGGATCTGCACGTTCAACTGATCGGCAACGAAGGTGTTGTTGGTCTGGAAGAAATTGACGATGGGCGCGAAGCGGGCGCTTTCGGGCAGGAACGGTTGAAAGGCGCCGAAGACCCACGGAGCGCCGCCAGCGCCCTGGATGGACGACATGGCCTTGTGATCCAGGGCACGGCTCATTCGGAGATCGTTGATGGTCGTGATGGCCATGGTGTGCCTCTGCAATCCGGGTTGTTGACGTGGGGAGCTGTTCGGGGGGGCGTCGGTCGCCCCCCCATCCATGCCGGGCACGGCGTGGTTACAGCGCGAGGCCGTGGACCAAGGTGGGGCCGAGGTCGATGCTGAGCGCCTTGACGTTCTCGGCGTAGCTGTAGTTGCTGGCCGACTGGGTGAACGTGTTGTCCGACTGGATGGTCGTCGGGCCACCGAACAGCGAGCCGTTGCCGATGTTCGCGGCAGCGGCCATCTGCTGAACATTCGATTGGCCTGTGCCGTTGGCTTGGTTGCCCTCGCCGCCGCGCACGCCGGTCATGGCCGTGCCGTCGAGTTCGTGGGTGGCCGAGAGGTCTTTGATGGTCAGGGTGGTTTGCATGGGATGTCTCACAAAAGGATGGTTTGGATGAGGAGGGTGAGGTCAGAAGCTGCTGAGCAGCAGGCGCAGGTCGAGCGACTTGTCGTTGGTCGCCGTGCTGGAGTTGTGGGCGTCCTGGCTGAAGGTGTTGTCCGACTGGATGATCACCGGAGAGTTCGCACCGACGACGAGGCCGTTGCCCACGTTGGCTGCCGAGAGCATGCTTTGCAGGTTCAGCTGGCTCGTGCCGTTGGCTTGATCGGCGTTGCCGCCGCGCACGGCGGACAGGGCCTTGCGATCGAGTTCCTTGCTGGTCGACAGGTCGGAGATGGAAAGAGTGGAGGTCATGGCAGTTCTCGCTTGAAAGGGGGGGTGAACGGGTTGTCGAGGATCAGCAGACGACGGGGCCGCAGTCCCAGGGGGCGATGGACAGGCCCTTGAAGTTCAGCGCTTCGCTGTGGTTGCTGACGGTCTGGGTGAAGGTGTTGTCCGACTGGATGGTCGTCGGGCCGCAGAACCCCGAGCCGTTGCCGATGTTCGCGGCAGCGGCCATGTGCTGGACATTCGATTGGCTCGTGCCGTTGGCTTGATCGGCGTTGCCGCCGAGCACGGCAGCCATGGCTTGGCGATCGAGTGCGTGGCTGGCCGACAGGTCTTTGATCATCAGGGATTGCATTTCAGTTCTCCTAAGAGGTGAGTGGGTGAACAGCGTTGAGGCTGAGGCGTTGAGCATCTGCTCGGAGCTCATATCGCATGGGCCGTGCCAGCATCCATTGCAGCTCCATCGGCAGGCGGCGAAGAAGAGCAAGTGCTTGAAAACAAAGGGGAAAGTCTTTTGGATCGAGTGCCTGTGCGTCGCACGAGCGGCGCGTGCAAGCGCTGAGTGATGGATGCTGGCCAACAGCGCGATTGAGATCTGTTGGTCCTGTCACGACACCTGTCTGTGAGCGTCCTGCCGTCCCACCTTCTGATCGGGAATCCAGGCTCCGAGGAGCGTTGACTTCACATGGCCTTCACGTCCTGCTCATCAAGCCTGCGCGTGCCACCGATACGATCCTCTACGTATCTCCTCGTGCCCGATCTCATGTTGACCAAAACCATCCCATGGCGATTCCTCTGCACCGTGCTGTCGGCGCTGCCACTGGCCGCGACCGCTCAGGCTTCCGAACAGAACGCTGGCGGGCAGCAGATTTGCACCGCCAAGACCCTCGATGCAGTGGGACACTTCCTGAAAACTGAACCCTTCTCCATGGGTGGTGTGGTCGTGGCGGCCGCCTGCAAGTCATTTCCAAGTGACAGAAGCCTCACGCTTGTCAGCGCTGCCTACGACGGCAACATCCAAGACGGCAAGGCGTTGGTGATTGCATTGGTGGACGAACCCCGCGGCCAGGTGGTGTCGAGCTACCGAGGCGCCATCGAGGAGCACGCAGCGATGAGGATCGTTGCGAGCAGCTTGAGGTTGGACACGCCGCCCTACGTGCTGGCGCCGGGCGTGCGCGCCTTCGGGCTGGACCTCACCAGCAAAGAGTTGTTCCATCCTTGCATCGAAGGCGGCTGGGGCACCATCCGGACGCTGTATGTGCGCGAGGGCGCGCAGATCCGTCCCGTCCTGGTCGACCTGATCAAGTCCGAATGGGATGCGGTGCAGGGCACTGCCAACTGTCCCACGTCGCCCGAGCCGCCAATCATTGAGTCTTTCAAACTTACGCTCTCGATGTCCCGCCAGTCCAGCCATGGTTACCGCGACATCGTGGTGACGGCCAGCAGCTCGCGAGACGACGGTTTGGCAAGCACCAGAAAGCCGTTCCGCCACACCTTGCACTACGACGGGCGGATGTATGACCAGGAAGGCATGCGAAAGGCATTTTCGCAATGGCGCGCTGGGAAATTGACGATATCGGAGAGGCCATGAAGGAGGCCATCACAGGGCCGCGCGTCTAACCTCTGGGGAAATACTGTGATCGTTGCCCATCTACCGGCCGGGTACCTGATATCGAAGCTTTTGTGGAAACGCTTTCAGTGGTGTCAACGCGCGTCTCAGAAGGCATTTTTGGTTGCTGGCGTGGTGGGCGCCGTGGCGCCTGATCTCGACATGCTCTACTTTCATCTCGTCGATCATCGGCAGCATCACCACCACAGCTACTTCCCGCACTTTCCTGGCCTGTGGATTGCGTTGCTCGGAATCTCGGTCCTGTGGGTGATTTACACGAGGAGTCCGCGGGCAGTATTGGCGATCGTGTTCTCGCTGAACGGTTTGGTGCATATGGCGCTCGACAGCGTTGTGGGAGATATCAGGTGGTTTGCGCCACTGAGTGATCGGTCCTTCTCCATCGCAACCGTTCCCGCGGTCCATCAACCATGGTGGTTGAATTTCCTTCTTCACTGGTCGTTCCTTCTTGAGTTGAGTCTCGTTGCTGCCGCCGTTGTCGTGTGGCGCATGATTCCCGGCATGCTGGCGACGCGTGGACCGCCGGCACCGCCCACGCGCGGACGCACCTTCTGACGAGCATCTCCTCCCGCTATCGCCTATATTCAAGTCCAGGAGGTTCCCATGGCCCGGATCAACATCAAGGACTTGCCGCAAAGCGTCGAACTCGATCGCAGAGCGATGTTGGCGATCGTCGGGGGCGCGCGTGCTGGCGCCCGGCCCAGCGATCTTGTGGGGGCGACGGCTCCGAATGGCCGAATCGTCGACTATCCACCCGGATTTGTCCGCGACAGGGCGGAGGAAGCGAAACCGCAGCGTCCCGTGCCTTGAGGGATCGCCACGCAGTCCTGCAAGGGACTACTCGGTCTCAATGCGGAAATTCGCCTCCGCCAGCGTCTCGCCGCCGACCTTGGCAAAGGCGCTTCCCACCTGTTCCAGCGAGGTGGCCGGCAGCCTTGTCATGTCAGTGCCGATGACCGCTGCAGGAAGTTCGGCCATGACGTCGCGCTCGCTGGCAAAACAGGCAATCGTCTCCGCCACGTTCCGCGTGTTCGCCACGATCTCGAAGCGCATCTTGCCCGGAATCTCCAACGGCTCGTACGCCCGCACCAGTGCGCTCTTGTTGAAGCGGTTCGGATAGAAGCGCAGGATGCGCCGTGTCTCGTCCTGCAAATAGCAGTAGACGTGCACATCGTGGCTGGTTGTCACCCACAGCCTGACGGGCTCACCGGGCTTGAACCGGCGTATGGCGTCCGATCTCCCAGCCGCTGCACCGGCCTTGTCGTTCGAGGGAATGCGATGGATCGACAAGGCCGTGGGCATCACAGGCTCGACGGGCACGGACGCGAGCGCCGGCTGCAGGGCGTCGGCGGGGGCTGGTGGTTGTACCGGCACCGCAGGACTCCGAGCGATTGCAGTCCGCTCCTCTGCGGGAAGAGACGCCTGCGGGCCTGCAGGGGAAACCACGACGGCCCGGGACGAAGCAGCGGCTGGCGCCTCGCGGTGGGCAAGGCGAGGCCATACGACAACGGTTCCTGACAGCAGCGCGAAAAGAGGAAGTGCGACGGCGACGGTGCGCCGATCAAGGCGTCGCAACGTCCTCAGGACAGCAGCCCGGCGATGCCGGACGTCCTGGCGCTGGCCCGCCAGGCCCGCATCGTCGCTTGCCAACCGATCTTCATGCTGAAGCGCGGGGTTCACGACCGTTTTCGACGACGTTTGCGCCTCCCGAAGTGCGGGATTCACGACCGTTGGCGGCGATGCTTCTGTGGGTGGCTGATCCGTGGCCTGGGTCGACGTTGTCGTCAGCTCCGTGAGGCAAGCATGGACGGCGCGGGAAAAGGCAGCCACGGTCTGGAAGCGAGCGGAGGGATCCTTCTCCAGCGCGCGCATCACCGCGGCTTCCACCTTCGGAGGCAGGTTCTTGACCAGGCCATGCAGCGGCGGCGGCGCCTGCTCCAGCTGGGCCTTCATCAGCGCATGGTCGCTCGCGCCATGGAACGGGGCACGGCCGGCCAGCAGCGTGTACAGCACGATGCCGAGGGAATAGATGTCCGAGCGCACATCGGCTTGCGCCCCGCGGATCTGTTCGGGCGACATCGACTTTGCCGTGCCGGCCACCTGGCCGTGGCGTGTGAGGTGTTCCAGGCTGTCGAGGGCGCGGGCGATGCCGAAGTCCATCACCTTCACCTGGCCGTTGTCAGCCAGCATGATGTTGGCCGGCTTGATGTCGCGGTGCACGATGCCGCAGTGGTGTGCATGCGCGATGCCATCGAGCGCGCGGCGGAAGATGTTCAGCGCCCGCTCGACCGGTACGGGGCCGCCGGAGCGGACGAACTCCTCGAGCGAAACGCCTGCCACATATTCCATGACCATGTACTGCTTGTCGCCCTCATGCAGGAACGCATGGACGCTTGCGACGTTGGGATGGCTGAGTTTGGCGTGGAGCTGTGCCTCCCGGCGGAAGCGCTCGAGAAAGAGTGCGTCCGAAGCGAGTTCCTGCCGCAGCACCTTGATCGCGACCTCGCGCTTGAGCATCACATCCTGGCCCTTGAACACCTCCCCGACGCCGCCCGCGCCCAGCCGCTTCGTGATCAGATAGCCGCCCACGCGGCTGCCGACGATGGATTCCGGTGCGTCGCTGTCGGACCGGCGGCTTTGCCCATCGGGCTGCATGTCGCTGCCCAGTGCGCTCCCGACCAGGAACCGAGTCGTCCCATTGGCTAAGCTCATCATCACTCCTGAAGAGGCCGTCCGAGTGCTTGGCGTTTCACGCAAGCAGAAGTGAGTTGCCGCGTATGGCTGGCAGGTTCACTGTTTCTTTCGTGCCGCAGGGCCTTTGCCTGTGCCCGCCCGCGGGCGGGCGAGCTGTGGCGCCGTCACCCCAGCTTGAAATTCACGGCGTCCTGACTGGCGACCACATCGATCACCGCATTGGCTGCCGAACTGTTGATGTCGATGGTCTGGATCTGCACGTTCAACTGATCGGCAACGAAGGTGTTGTTGGTCTGGAAGAAATTGACGATGGGCGCGAAGCGGGCGCTTTCGGGCAGGAACGGTTGAAAGGCGCCGAAGACCCACGGAGCGCCGCCAGCGCCCTGGATGGACGACATGGCCTTGTGATCCAGGGCACGGCTCATTCGGAGATCGTTGATGGTCGTGATGGCCATGGTGTGCCTCTGCAATCCGGGTTGTTGACGTGGGGAGCTGTTCGGGGGGGCGTCGGTCGCCCCCCCATCCATGCCGGGCACGGCGTGGTTACAGCGCGAGGCCGTGGACCAAGGTGGGGCCGAGGTCGATGCTGAGCGCCTTGACGTTCTCGGCGTAGCTGTAGTTGCTGGCCGACTGGGTGAACGTGTTGTCCGACTGGATGGTCGTCGGGCCACCGAACAGCGAGCCGTTGCCGATGTTCGCGGCAGCGGCCATCTGCTGAACATTCGATTGGCCTGTGCCGTTGGCTTGGTTGCCCTCGCCGCCGCGCACGCCGGTCATGGCCGTGCCGTCGAGTTCGTGGGTGGCCGAGAGGTCTTTGATGGTCAGGGTGGTTTGCATGGGATGTCTCACAAAAGGATGGTTTGGATGAGGAGGGTGAGGTCAGAAGCTGCTGAGCAGCAGGCGCAGGTCGAGCGACTTGTCGTTGGTCGCCGTGCTGGAGTTGTGGGCGTCCTGGCTGAAGGTGTTGTCCGACTGGATGATCACCGGAGAGTTCGCACCGACGACGAGGCCGTTGCCCACGTTGGCTGCCGAGAGCATGCTTTGCAGGTTCAGCTGGCTCGTGCCGTTGGCTTGATCGGCGTTGCCGCCGCGCACGGCGGACAGGGCCTTGCGATCGAGTTCCTTGCTGGTCGACAGGTCGGAGATGGAAAGAGTGGAGGTCATGGCAGTTCTCGCTTGAAAGGGGGGTGAACGGGTTGTCGAGGATCAGCAGACGACGGGACCGCAGTCCCAGGGGGCGATGGACAGGCCCTTGAAGTTCAGCGCTTCGCTGTGGTTGCTGGCGGTCTGGGTGAAGGTGTTGTCCGACTGGATGGTCGTCGGGCCGCAGAACCCCGAGCCGTTGCCGATGTTCGCGACAGCGGCCATCTGCTGAACATTCGATTGGCTCGTGCCGTTGGCTTGATCGGCGTTGCCGCCGAGCACGGCAGCCATGGCTTGGCGATCGAGTGCATGGCTGACCGACAGGTCTTTGATCATCAGGGATTGCATTTCAGTTCTCCAAAGAGGTGAGTGGGTGAACAGCATTGAGGCTGAGGCGTTGAGCATCTGCTCGGGACTCCTATCGCATGCGGCGTGCCAGCATCCATCGCAGCTCCATCGGCAGGCGGCGCAGAACAGCAAGTGCTTGAAAACAAAGGGGAAAGTCTTTTGCATCGAGTGCCTGTGCGTCGCGCGAGCGGCGCGTGCAACCGATGAGTGATGGGCGTGGGCCAACAGCGCGATCGAGATCTGTTGGTCCTGTCACGACACCCGTTGCGGAACTGGCCGTTGAAGCTTCCGTCCTGCATCGGCGTCCCCCCGGAATGAGGTGACCGTCGTGTGGCCAGCCGATTTCTGAGGGAACGTTTCAAAGCACCCAATCCGTTCATTCGCAACGGGCTTTTCATCGGGCTCCCATGGCTCGCCCTGTTTCGGAAGCCGGTAGGTTGCGGATCAGGCAAAGCGGATGCAGGTGAGAGGGAGAGGCAAGCCGCCTTTGGCTTCGCAACGGCCACTCCACCCGCTCACACCTCGGTTGGGCACGACATCTTCTTGACAAGCCCGCGCATTGGCACATGATCGGTAGTCGTCATGAAATCATGCGCTCGAGAGGCGATGCCGCGCTCCTTCGCCAAGCCTGCCGTCGCTGGAGCGCAGTGCTGACAACGGCGCCGCGGACCGGGCACCGCCCGTTGTCGAACTTCCAGCTCACGACACCAGGGCCCGGCCGGAACGCCCGGAACGCGGCGACGGCGAGCCTCTGTGAGCGCCATTCGGAAAACGCGAGGCGCATCACCGATCTTTGAGGACATGGCCATGAGAACCTGCCTTCGCTTCATCGCCGGCGCCGCCATCGCGGCGGCCTTCCTGGTGCAGCCGCTCAGCGTCGCGCAGCCCAAGAAGACGATCACGTTCGGCCTCGCCGTGGCCAATCTGGACGCCGATTTTTTCAACCAGATCAAGCAGTCGGTCGAGGCCAGCGGCGGCAAAAAGGGAATCACGGTCATCACGGTCGATGCCAAGGGCGACTCCGCGATGCAGAACAAGCAGATCCAGGAACTGATCACGCGCAAGATCGATGCGTTGATCTACATTCCTGCCGGCGCCACCGCTGCGGGCGTTCCAGTGCGCGCCGCCAAGGCCGCCGGCATTCCGGTGGTGACGGTGGACCGCAACCCACCCGACGCGCCGGGCGACACGTTCATCGCTACCGACAGCGTCTCGGCGGCGCGTACGCTCGGCGAATACGTCATCAAAGTGACGGGTGGAACCGGCGCGGTCGCTGTCATCCAGGGCCAACTGGGCACGACGCCGGAACTCGACCGCGACCGCGGCTTCAACGAAGCGCTGGCCAAGGCGCCGGGCCTGAAGGTCGTCGCGAAGGAGGACAGCAAAGGCTGGCACAAGGATGAGGGCTTCGCGATCGCCCGTGCCATGCTGCAGCGCAACCCGGCGATCACGGTCTTCTTCGGCCGTGCCGATGCGCTGGCGCTCGGCGCTGCACAAGCCGTCAGAACGGCCAAGCTTGACCACAAGGTGTGGGTCGTGGGATTCGACGGCGACATCACCGGGCTCAAGGCCGTCAAAAGCGGCGTACTGGCCGCCACGATGACCCAGCAGACCCAGTTGATGGGCCGGCTCGGCGTCGATGCGGCGCTCGATTTGATCGACGGCAAGAAGCTTCCGCCCGTGCAGCTGCATCCCGCGGTATTGACCACCAAGGACAACGTTGACCGCTACATCGCCGAGCATCCTTGAGCAACGGGATGGCGTGCCTCTTATGCAGTTTGTCGAACCAAAGATGGGCGTGGTACGGAAGGAGGTGGCCGCCGTCGGCCATCGCCGGTCCGTCCTGGCGGCGTTGCTCGCTTTCGCCTTGCTGCTGTGCATCACCGTCTGGATGTGGCACAGCACCAGATCCGAGACGGCACGGGTTGCAGGCGAGCGCTTCGAGTTCAAGACCCGGGAGGCGCAGACCGCGATTGCCCAGCGGCTGCTCGCTTACGAACAGGTTCTGCGCGGCGGGGTGGCCCTGTTCGCCGCGAGCGAGGAGGTCACGCGCGATGAATGGCACAGGTATGTCCGCACCCTTGAAATCGAAAAAAACTTTCTCGGCATCCAGGCGATCGGCTTTTCCACCTGGCTTGCCCCGGCGCAACTGACGGCCCATGTGGAGCATGTTCGATCCACTGGTTTTCCGGGCTACGCGGTTCGTCCGGAGGGCAGGCGCGAGGAATACGCTCCGATCGTCTACGTGGAGCCATTGGATTGGCGCAACCAGCGTGCCTTGGGCTATGACATGCTCGCCGAACCGGCGTTGCGCCAGAGTCTGGAGCGGGCGCGCGATACGGGTCTGCCGTCCGCCTCCCGAAAAGTAAAGCTGGAGCAGGAGACCGGGGATGACGTGCAGAGCGGCTTTGTCATGTGTCTGCCGGTCTTTCGCAACGGCGCCCCGCAATCAACGATCGAGGAGCGCAAGGCAGCATTGACAGGCGATGTCTGCTCCACCTTTCGGATGCATGACCTGATGCAAGGCGTTCTGGGCGTCGAGTCCCTGCCCGACATCCAGCTGCGCATCTTCGATGGCGCGACGGTCTCGGAGGCAAGCAAGATGTACGACACGCTGGAAGGCGGCGACGACCACGCGGCGGCGTTGTTCCAGCTCGACAAGAGCTTTGAGTTCAACGGTCACCAATGGACCTTGCGCTTCGATTCCCTGCCGTCGTTCGAGGCCAGCATCGATGCCCAGAAGGCTCGCTTCATCCTCGGAGGCGGTCTGTTGATCAGTACGCTGTTCGCGGCCGTGGTGTGGTCGCTTTCGCTGAACCGGCACCGGGCGCGGGCGTTGTCCGCTGCCAACGGCGGCCTGTTGGCGGAGATCGCAGAGCGCACCAAGCTTGAAGGCCAACTGGAACGGGCCCGCGAGGTCGCCGAGGCGGCCAATCAGGCCAAGAGCGAATTTCTCGCGAACGTCAGCCATGAATTGCGCACGCCGCTGACGCTGATCCTGGCGCCCGTGGAGCAGTTGCTGGCCACCGAGCATCCCTCGGCAGGCTGGGCCGCGGCACTCTCCCGCGTGCAGCGCAACGCACTGCTGCTGATGAATCGCGTCGACGAGATCCTTGACTTCTCGAAGGCGCAAGCGGGCAAGTTTCGGTCGCATCCGGAGATTGTCGATCTGGATCAGGTGATCAGCGTCATGGCTGGCGATGCCGCGGCGGTCGCCGAGGGCAAGGGCTGCAAGCTGACATGGCACGTCGACCCGGCGCTGCGCAGCGTTTGCCTGGACCCGAGGCTGTTCGACAAGATCGCGATGAACCTGGTGAGCAATGCCATCAAGTTTACGCCCGCGGGCGGCACCGTCGCGTTGGAGGCCACACCGGTCGCTGATGGGTGCTTCGAGTTCGCGGTGCAAGACTCGGGCGTTGGCATCGCGGCCGACAAGTTGCCGCTGCTGTTCGAGCGCTTCTCGCAGATCGACCACTCGGCCACGCGCCACCATGGCGGTACTGGCATCGGCTTGGCCCTGGTCAAGGAACTGGTGGCGCTGATGGGCGGTCGTGCCGGTGTCGAGAGCGAGCCCGGTCGGGGTTCTCGATTCTTCGTGCGCCTGCCCATGGGCGAACACCTGCGCGCCTCGCTGCTGGCCCAGGGCGAGTCGCACACGGTGCGGCCGCAAACCGCGGTCGACACGGCGCTCCGGCGGTTGCAGCTCGACGAGGGCAGGAGCGCGCCGCTGGCACCCCCCACAGCCAACCCGTCGACCGCGCAGCCCGGCGCCTCGCCCCGCGTGATGGTGGTTGACGACACCCCGGACATGCTGGCCTACGTCACCGAGCTGCTGCAAGACGAATGCGAGGTGGTCACCGCGGCCGATGGCGAGCTGGCCTGGGCGCTGCTTCAGCGCGTGCCCGTGCAGGCCATCGTCTCGGACGTGATGATGCCCAACCTGGATGGCCTGGGTCTGACCGCGCGGCTCAAGGCCAGCGCCAGCTTCTCCCACGTGCCTGTCATCTTGCTGACCGCCCGCGGCGGCAGCGACGCCAGCGTGACCGGGCTGGAAAGCGGTGCCGACGACTACATCGCCAAACCGTTTTCGCCGGTCGAACTGAAGGCGCGGGTGCGCGCCGCGCTGCGCATGGGCCAGGTGCAGGCCGAGCTGCGCGACAAGTCGCATCAGGCCGGCATGGCCGAGATTGCCACCAACGTGCTGCACAACGTCGGCAACGTCTTGAACAGCGTCAATGTGTCGGCCGGCCTGGTCACCGGCAGAGTGCAAGCTTCCGTCGTGCGGGACTTGACGCGTGCCGTCGAGCTGATGGACGCACACACCGGGGATCTGGCCGATTATCTGACCCAGGATGCGCGGGGCAAGCTGCTGCCGTCGTACCTGCGCCAGTTGGCCCAGACCTTGGTGGCGGAGCAGCAGGATGTCGTCGAGGAACTGCGGCAGCTGGCAAAAGGCGTCGACCACATCAAGGAGATCGTCGCGACCCAGCAGTCCTATGCGGGCGCCGCCGGTGTCATGGAGGCCGTGTTGGTGCGCGACCTGGTGGACGATGCGCTGCGAATGAACGCCGGCGCGCTGGCACGCCATGGGGTCCGTGTCGTCAAGCAATTGGCCGACTTGCCCCTGCTGCGGCTGGACAAGCATCGGGTACTGCTGATCCTGGTCAATCTCATCAGCAATGCCAAGTACGCGATGGACGGTGTGCACGATCGTCCGCACCAGCTGACCCTGCAGGCGGAAGCACCATCACCGCGATCCCTTCGCATCCGGTTGGCGGACAACGGCAAAGGCATTGCGCCGGAGAACCTGGCGCGCATTTTCTCGCACGGTTTCACGACGCGCAGCAACGGTCACGGCTTCGGCCTGCACAGCTGCGTGCTGGCGGCGCGCGAAATGGGCGGCACGCTCAGCGCGCACAGCGATGGCCTCGGCCTGGGCGCCACGTTCACCCTGGAACTACCGATCAGTGCGGCGGAGAGCATCCAATGAGCACGTTCCCTAACCGGCGCATCTTGCTGGTTGACGACATGGCCGCGATCCACGCGGACTTCCGCAAAATCTTGCTTCCCAACGCGCCAGCACAGCCTGGCCTGGCCGCGACGGCAGCCACCTTGTTCGATGAGCCATCGATGCCTGCCCCCACGGTGTTCGAGCTCGACTCTGCCTATCAGGGTCAGGAAGCATTGGCACTGTGTCAGGCCGCGCTGGCCTCAGGTCGCCCTTATGCGATGGCCTTTGTCGACATGCGCATGCCGCCCGGCTGGGACGGCGTGCAGACGATCGAGCGGTTGTGGCAGGCCGACGGGCGGCTGCAGGTGGTCATCTGCACGGCGTTCTCCGACCACTCTTGGGACGAGGTGCTGGGGCGGCTGGATGTTCACGACCGCTTGCTGATCCTGAAGAAGCCGTTCGACCCGATCGAGGTGCGCCAGCTGGCTTATGCGCTGACCGCGAAGTGGCAGACGACCCAACAAGTCGCGCAGCAACTGAGCAGGCTGCAAGACGCGGTGCGAGAACAGCATGAGGCACAGGAGGCGTTGCGTGCCAGCGAGGCGCGCCTGCGCAGGCTCGTCGAGTCCAGCATCATGGGCGTGTTCTTCTGGGACGTGTCTGGCGCAATCCAGGAGACGAACGACGCTTTCCTGCAAATGATCGGCTACAGCCGCGACGATCTGGAGGCCGGGCTCGTGAACTGGGCACGGCTCACGCCCCCGGAGGAGGCCGAGGCGGATCGCCATGCCATCGAGCAGTTGCAAAGCGTCGGCCGCTGCCAGAACTACGAGAAGCACTTCATCCGAAAAGACGGGAGCCTGATTCCCGTGCTCATCGGCGGCACGTTGCTGGCCGGCTCGGTTGATCATGGCGTGGCCTTCGTCGTCGATCTCACTGAGCGAAGGCAGGCCGAGGCCGACCGGCAGGCACGTCACGAGGCCGAGGTGGCCAACCTCGCCAAGAGCGAGTTCCTCGCCAACATGAGCCACGAGATCCGCACGCCGATGAATGCGATCCTGGGGATGTCGCACCTCGCGCTGCAAAGCGGCCTCAATGCGCACCAGTTCAACTACGTGCAAAAGGTGCATCGTGCAGCCGAATCGCTACTCGGAATCATCAACGACATCCTGGACTTCTCCAAGATCGAGGCGGGTCACCTCGACATGGAGCGGGTGCCATTCGATCTCGGTGACGTGCTCGACGACCTGGCGGCCCAGGTTGGCATGAAGGCCGAAGACAAAGGCATCGAACTTGCCTTCGCGCTCTCGCCGCAGCTGCCGACGGCGCTCGAGGGCGACCCGATGCGGCTTGGGCAGGTGCTGTTGAACCTGGGCAACAACGCGGTCAAGTTCACCGAGCGCGGCGAGATCGTCGTCAAGGTCGAGGAGGTCGAGCGCGACGCCACGACCGTGCTGCTGCGCTTTGAGGTGCGCGACTCCGGCGTGGGCATCACGCCCGAACAGCAGAAGCGGCTGTTCCTGCCCTTCTCGCAAGCCGACACTTCGACCAGCCGGCGCTATGGCGGCACAGGGCTCGGGCTGGCGATCAGCAGCCACCTGGCGCGCATGATGGGGGGCCAGATCGGGCTGGACAGTACGCCTGGCCGCGGTAGCCGCTTTCACTTCACGGCCCGCTTCGGGCTGCGCGAACCGACGGTCGTGCCGAACGAACCCATGCGGGCCGAGCGCCTGGGCGGCATGCGCACGCTGATCGCCGACGACAACGAAGTCGCCCGTGAACTGCTCGTGCAGATGACGGAAAGCTTCGGCCTGCGCACGACGGCGGTGGCCGATGGGAACGCCGCCCTCCAGGCCATTTTGCAGGCCGACGCGCAGGACATCCCGTTCGAGCTGCTGCTGCTGGACTGGAAGATGCCGCAGCTGGACGGCGTCGACTGCATGCTCGAACTGACTCGGACGAATCTGCGCCATCCGCCGCCGACGGTGCTGATGCTGACCGCGTTCAGGCGCGACGAAGTGTCACGCCGCCTGGGCGAGGCGCAGCTCAATGTGGCTGCGACGTTGACAAAGCCCGTGACACCCTCGACGCTGCTTGATACCTGCCTCAGGGCGCTGCACTTGCCAGGGCAACAAGCGATGCGCACCGAGCGGCGGGTTGAAGCGCTCAACAACGACCGCGCCAGCTTGGCCGGGGCTCACATCCTCCTGGTCGAGGACAACCCCATCAACCAGGAACTCGCAAGCGACCTGCTGGTCAGCGCTGGCGTCGTGTTGCGCATGGCCGGCAACGGTCAAGAGGCGCTGAACTGGCTCGAGCGCGAACCCTTCGACCTCGTGCTGATGGACTGCCAGATGCCCGTGATGGACGGCTATGCGGCAACGCGTGCGTTGCGTCAGCAGCCGCAGTGGCGCGAGTTGCCAGTGATCGCGATGACGGCCAACGCGATGGTGGGCGACCGCGAGAAGGTGCTGGCGGCGGGCATGAGCGACCACATTGCCAAGCCGATCAGGGTCGACGACCTGTACGCGACTCTCGCGCGCTGGATCCGCAAAGCCCCGGGCAAACCTGTAGCGCCAACCCAGCTGGACACCCGCACGGCGCTTGCGGGTCTGGGTGGCAACGAGCAGCTGTACCACCACCTGCTGCGCCTGTTCGTCGAGCGGGAGACAGACTTCGGCAAACACTTCGGCGCCGCACGCATGGCCACCGATACCGACACGGGGGCGACGACACGTCTTGCACACGACCTGAAAAGCGAAGCCGCGATGCTGGGTGCGACGGCCCTGTCCAAAGCGGCGGCCGCACTCGAGCATGCCTGTTCCGAGCATGCGGCCGCGAGCGACATCGACGCGCTCGTCGAGGCCGTCACCGCGCAGCTCGACCCGGTGATTGCCGGGCTGCGAGCGATGCCGGAGGCGGCCAAGGCCTGACGCACCGACTCCCGTCAGGGGGCATCCTGCGGAGCCGACTCGAAGATGTCCGCCCACGCCGCGAGGCGCTTGGTGGCATGTCGCTGCCCAGTGGGACTGGATGGTCGTCGGGCCACCGAACAACGAACCGTTGCCGATGTTCGCGGCAGCGGCCATGTTCTGAACGTTCAATTGGCCCGTGCCGTTGGCTTGGTTGCCGTCGCCGCCGCGCACTGGATGAGACGATGACGATCAGAAGTGGCTGAGCAGCAGGCGCAGGTCGAACGACTTGTCGTTGGTCGCGGTGCTGGAGCAAGGAAGGGGCTTCCTGGCTCGACAAGCATCGGCTGCCCCCTACAGCGGCCACATCTTCGCGTCGGTACGGTTCCAGCGCTTGCCCCTCAGCTGCCTGCGGTAAACCGCTGACTTCTTGATCCCGATCAAATCGTCGACTACAAGAATGGGCCGGCTGCTTGCGGCGCGCTGCAGTGGCTCCTTCAACCTGACAGTTCGTCGGTATCAACCGGTGTGCGGAGACGCCGAAATGAAAACTCGTGCGCTTGTCCCTCTTGCGTTGTTGGCATTCGTTGATTGGGCTGCGGCACAGGCCACCGCCACGATCTACGGAGTGCTCGACTTGAACTACCAGCGCGTGACCGCAGGGGATCGTGTGGCACCAGGCGTGTCGGGGGAAACCATCAATCGGCTGGATGGCAATCAGTACACGCTGACGGCCAACCGGCTCGGCTTGCGCTTCATGGAAGACCTTGGAAAAGGCCTTCGCGCAGGAGGCGTGGTGGAGACCGGTTTTTTCCCAGACACGGGACAGACCGCCAATGCGACTCTGTTTTGGAACCGCCAGAGCTATGTTTCGCTGGCTTCAACGTCCTGGGGCGAAGTGCGTCTGGGCCGTCAGTACAGGTTTCAGGATGAGACGGTCAGGCTGAACAACCCATTCGGCAACGGCATGATTCTCGGGCTCAACTACGGCTACCGCACTACTGGCCCCTTTTCCGACCCCGGCGGCTTCATCCCGATGTTCGTGGACAACGCGCGTGTGAGCAACGCGGTGCAGTACATGTCTCCCGTGTTCCGCGGCTTCAGGGCGCAAGCGATCGTCGCGGCAGGGGAGGTTGCAGCCCCTCGCTATGAGGGGCTGCGCTTCTCGTATGCAAAAGAACCGCTGACGATTGCCGTGGCTTTTGAAACCCAAGGTCCCGGCTCCACCTCGAGGGCGAAGCTGTGGACCGTGGGAGGAGGCTATGACTTCGGCATCCTCAAACTCGTTGGCGGTTACCAGCGTGGACGCGACCTGAACGCCGCCATGGTCGGCTCGCCGACAGACCCGGCCGCCCTCAGCGACAACATCGGCAGCTACCAGGACACGACTTCCCATACCCTTGGCCTCCGGAAGGATATCGGCGCTTTCGCCGTCGGCGCGAACTACGCGCGCACTCGGTTCAGGAGTGCGGCTGGAGAAAGTCGATCGTTGGGACGTGTTGCCGTTGGCGCCACCTACGGGCTTTCAAAGCAGACCCGCCTCTTTGCAGCGTATGGGCAGGCAACAGGTGACTTGAGAGAGCGCATCGTCGAGAGCCGCTTGTTTCAATCGGGAATCGACAAGTCGTTCTGACTTGGATCGAATCGGGGCGCGCAGATCATCGCGCCGCCGCTCAGTCGGGGCCTGAGGTCGGGGCTGTGCCTGACAGACCGAGCTGCTCTCCGATGTGGGCCTGCAGCGCCTCCAGGGACACCGGCTTCGTCAGGAACACATTGACGCCAGCCTGAAGACAGGCAGCACGGTGCTCGGCGGTGGCCGAGGCCGAGATGGCGATCACGGGCACGGCAGCCAGGTCGGCATCTCGGCGCAGTCGGCGCGTGGCCTCCATGCCGTCGAGCGACGGCATCATGCTGTCCATCACGATCAGGTGGGGCCGGAAGCTGCTCGCGGCCTCGAGCATTTGGAAGCCATTGCTCGCCTGAGCCACTTCGAATCCGGCGCTGGTGAGAAAGTCGCACAACAGCGCCCGGTTCGCCGCGACGTCATCGACCACCAGCACCCGCCGGGGCTGCCCCTGGTAACGCATCAAGCCGACCACCTTCGGGGGGGCAGCCTGGGGCATCGTTGCCACCGGCAACGGCAGCTCCACCCGAAACCGCGAGCCGCGGCCCAACTCGCTGCTTACCTGCACCTTTCCGCCCATGTCGTTCACCAGCGCGCGGGTGATCGTGAGGCCCAGCCCGGTGCCGCCGCTGCGGCGCTCCACGTCGCCCACCTGCTCGAAGGGCTCGAAGATGCGTTCCATGTCGTCGGGGCGCATTCCAACACCTGTGTCCTCGACATCCAGCCGGAGCTGCACGAGCGCCGGGCCCGCAGGCTCGGCCGAGGCACGCAACGTGACGGTGCCTTGGTCGGTGAACTTGATCGCGTTTCCCAGCAGATTCAGCAGCACCTGGCGCAGCCGGCGCTCGTCGACAAGCACGCCCTGCGGCAAGCCGGCGCCGGCATCGAACACGAAGGACAGGTGCTTCTCCTGGGCCTTCACCTGCATCAGGCTCACCACCGCCTGCAGGAAGTCGGACAGGTTCACCGGTTCCGGATTCAAATCCTTGTGGCCGGCCTCGATGCGTGCCAAATCAAGGATGTCGTTGATCAGCGCCAGAAGGTGCTGCCCGCTCTGGTGAATGACGGCCAGACCGCGCGCTTGGCGCGCACTCAGGCCGCCGTCGATGCTCAGCAATTGCGCGTAGCCGAGGACCGCATTCAACGGCGTGCGCAATTCATGGCTCATGCTCGCGAGGAACTCGCTTTTGGCGCGGTTGGCGGCCTCAGCTGCATGTCGGGCCTCGCGCTCGGTCTGCACCATCCCCTCATGGAGTTTGGTCGTCTCGGCCCCGGAGCGATCCTGGGCATCGAGTTTCGACAGGATGTTTTGCACCTGGGTTTCGACCGCCTCTTCGCTGAGCCGGAGCGCCCGGGCGATCTCCTTGTAGACGTTGCCCTGCGCGATGAACCGCAGGAGGCTGATCTCCGCCGGCGTGAGGGCTTGTGTCGTCACCTGGTCGGCCAGCTCGAACGATCCTTCCGAGGGCAGCACCTTGTGGCCGGCGTGCACATCCCGTATCGCGTCGAGCAGTTCCTTGTGCAAGGCGTTCTTCAGAAGGTAGCCGCGGGCGCCAGCCAGCATCGCGCGCTGCGTCTGGGCGTCGTCGGCATAGGTGGTCAGCACGATGATCCGGGCGTCGGGGAACTCGGCCCGGATGGCGTCGATCGCGTCGAGCCCCCCCATCCCGGGCATCTGCAAATCCATGAGCGTGATGTCCGGCTGGTGCGCGCGGAACTTCTGGATCGCTTCGCGTCCGTTCTCCGCTTCCGCCACGAGAGCGATGTCTGGCTCAACGGACAACAGCGTCGCGATGCCCTGCCGCACGATCGGGTGGTCGTCGACACAGAGAACCTGGATGCGGGTCAGTTCTTTGGTCATTCACAGATCTCGCCGGTCGCAAACATTGCGCAGGATGCTCGAATGGGCCACCCCAGCGATCTACTGTACTGCACGCGCCTCGAGGGCGCCGAATTCCACTTCTGCCCGCGTCCCGAGCCACTGCCGACGCCAGCTTGTTGCCGGTGAGATCTCCTCCCCACCTCGGGATGCGCTGAGGCCGCACGACCGTTCTGGGTTCGCGAGATCCACGGAGAGCCCCGGAGACAATGCGTCGCGGAAGCGATAAGATTTGACGGACGAGGACCTCGGTCGCGCTGGTCACCGAACATTCGATTCGCCAAAAATGTCAATGCGCGCGTTCCACCGCTCCATCCGTGGAACCGGCTCTGCCACAGAGCGGAGTGGTGCGCTGCGCATCAGGAGGTGGATCCGCGGCCTCGTCCTGCTGTCCTTTGCGATGGCCGCCCTTGTGGCTTGCGGGTTCTCCCGGGCGCAAGACATCCGGGTCGTCGATGTTGCTCTCGTCGCCGGAGCACCGATTCAATTTCATCCGCTGCAGGCGCCATCCCCGCCTCTCGCGTTGCAACGGATGGCGCAGGACCGCTACGGCTTTCTGTGGCTGAGCGCCGCTGACGGACTGCGGCGCTACGACGGCTACGGGTTCATGAAAGTTCCAGAGGGCCAGACCGCGAACACCGTCGGCCACATCATCGGCCAATCGCTGGCGAG
>Ga0207679_10000660_pt1 | contig 23125 bp, 21 predicted proteins | sample KBSC73metaG_FD_184320 | JGI IMG/M metagenome (GOLD analysis project Ga0207679, IMG submission 184320) | Corn rhizosphere microbial communities from Kellogg Biological Station, Michigan, USA - KBS C7-3 metaG (SPAdes) (version 2) | ecosystem: Host-associated > Plants > Roots > Rhizosphere > Soil ... | reverse complement strand
AGAAAAAAGAAGCAAAAAAGAAATAGTAGTAATAATAATAATAATTCAATTTAAAAAGTCAACCGTATTCAGGCAAGTTCAAATATTCAATATTCAATATTCAATTAACAAGTTGGCTTTATTGCGCATTGAACATTGAGCATTGATTATTGAATATTACTTAGCGATACAAGTTGAGTACTGCTGATAAACAATTTAGAGAGGCAGAGTGCATCGCTAGCGCGTCAATTAGAAGAAAAGCCAGAGCTCCCAGACCTTCGGCTGACAAGATTCATCACGTTTTCTTTATAATTAATGCCAATGGGGATCGTCGTTTTTCCCAGCTCAATTGAATTACCATAGATCGTTTTGATTTGTGCCACCGCTATTATGTAGGATTTGTGGACGCGAATAAATTGGCTGGCAGGCAATAATTTTTCCATTTCATTCATGGTCTGGTGGGTTACCAACGTGTATTCAGAAGTGTGAATTTTCAGGTAATCCTTCATTCCCTGAATGTAAATGATCTCGGAAAAATTGACCTTGAAAAATTTGTTGTTTGATTTGATAAAAATATGATCCTGAGATTGCCGGCTCTGTTCCTTGCTAACTTGTGAAAACAATCGCCCTTCTTTTATTTTATTTACCGCCTTTGAAAATCTTTCAAAAGAAATAGGTTTCAGCAAATAGTCGATCACGCTGAATTCATAACTTTCGAGCGCATATTCAGCATAAGCAGTTGTCAAAACCACCAGCGGTGCATCAGGCAAAGAACGTAGCATGTCAAGACCTGTCATGCCAGGCAGGTAGATATCAAGGAACATTACATCCACTTCCTTTGAACGAAGTGCTTCCATCGCCTCCGGTGCATTTCGGTAAATGCCTACCAGCTCAAATTCTTTGATTTTCTGGAGATGATCTTTGATGACATCCTGCGCAAGAGTTTCATCCTCGACTATGATACATTTTATCAAACGAGTTCGATTTTATAATTAGAGAAACAGCAAACGAATTGTTATTTAAAATTACATCAAGTGTGTAAGAGTCGGGATACAATATCTCTAACCGGTCCCTGGCATGCTGCATCCGTAATCCGCTCGCCCTGTCTTTTTCTTTTTCCGTTTGGATGATATCTAGAGAGTAGGAGTCATTGTATAATAGTTCAAGCAAGTTTTTACTGGTAGTAAGTCCTTTGCCATTAATCCTTTTCGCCTGGGCTTCCAGGTCAGTATTGCTGCTGTTGACAACATTCAGGACCAATTGGCCATTTACTATTTTCAGGGTTATGTAAATAAAAGGCTCTCCGAAAGTATTGTCCATCGCATGCTTGAAGCCGTTTTCAATAAAGGACATAAACAGGAAAGGTTCGATCATGATACCTTCCGTTTCTCCTTCTACTGTGAAACGCACGTCGGCTTTATACCTGATCTTTTCAATTTCAATATAATTTTTAATGAATTCGATCTCCTTGTTCAACGGCACTTTTTCTTCATCACATTCATAAATAAGGTAGCGCATGATGTCTGAAAGTTTCACTACTACCTCGGGTGTTCTGTCCGACTTCTGAAGACTCAGTGAATAAATGCTGTTGAGCGTGTTAAAGAGAAAATGCGGATTGAGCCGGGCACGCAGGTACCGGAGTTTGAAAAAAGTATTGTCACGTTGAGCATCGTGTAACAGGTCCTTTTCATCAAGCGCTTTCCTGATAAAGAATATCGCGATGGCAAGAGACATGTTCAAAACACACCACAAGCCTTCACGGGTGATCGTGCCCTTGTTATAGGTAAAATAAAAATTTTCAAATGCCGATAGAGGAAATTTTAAAACGAGGGAATAAACAGCAAATAAGAAAGTGAGAACAACGAGAAAGAACAGAAAGCTCAGCAAAATAAAAAATACATAACGCCGCCGGAAGAGTAACATCGGACCCGCCAGGTTTGCGTACAACAAGTAAGCAGGAAACATGACCAGGTTCACAATGAACAGCACCCACCATATGCCGGTATCATAAAAAAAGATAGTGAGCGAATTGACCAATGGGTTGATCAGGATTAGCAGCGCCCAATAAAATATTTCGATCCTGTAATTGGGCCTCACCGGCCGGTCATTATCGTATTCCATGAGTCTAAGCTACCATTACTTATGGAGCGTGGAAAACTTTTCGACCAATTGATGATGGGATTCGATGAATTAAACTTTAGAAGCTGCTCGTCATTGCTGCGAGGGAGGAACGACCTCAGGCAATCTCTCTATATTATAGATTGCTTCGCTGCGCTCGCAAGGACAAGTCGGGTGAATACAAGGAAATTTTTTCATCCACGTATCTGCGTGTCCGTTGTGTTCTCTTCTTTATTGTCAGGGCGAGTATTTAATACTCCATCGGTTCCAACCATCCTGTACGATAATTTATTATTCTGATCCACTTCTTCCTTATAAAAAGTCCCGTTCTGTTCATAGTATTTCTGTCCATCGATCACTCTTACTTCGGCACCAGAAGGCAATTTATTTACAACGGCACCCAATGGCGGCGCGACAACTTCATATTGATTAGCATGAGGCTTGTAAAAAATTCCGTTGAAATAATAATAAGGATTTGGCCCGATGTAAAAACTCATGTATCCATAAGGAAGCGTTGAAATCTGTATACCGAATGGCGCCGGGACGACCTGGTAAACGGAACCATAAGGCCTGTAAAAACATCCCTGTTGATACCGATAAATATATCCACCATAAGGAATCGCAACATAAGGAAGACCATACGAATAAATAGGGTGGGGATAGTAATGCACGTGATAAGGCCTGACGTATCTGTATGGAACTTTTTGTGCAAAACTTACAGTGGAAAAAAACAGGCAGGTCATCAATGTAGGAAGAAAAAATGTGGAACATTTTCGCGTTTTCATATAGTCAGTTTAAAATTGTGAACTAATCAACAATCGGCTGCAGAAAAGTTAATAACCTTAGCATCTCTGCTTTCACCAATTTTTTTGACGTTTTCCTGACTTATAACTTGCTTTTTATCTACAAGGTCTTTGCTATTTCAATAGCACTCAATTGAGAGATGGTATCCCTGGGATCTTTTGAGTGAAAAACTGTGTTGCCTGCGACCAATACGTCAGCGCCTGCAGCCACAATGTCCTTTGCATTTTCCAGGGTTACGCCTCCGTCTACTTCGATAAGAACGGGCAAGTTCCAGTTGTCGATCAGTTTTCGCAGTTCGCGGATCTTTGAAAGGGAGTGAGGAATAAATTTTTGAGCTCCATAACCGGGGTTTACACTCATAAGGCAAACTATATCGATATCCTGCAGTATATCGATCAGCGATGTAACAGGAGTGTGTGGATTTATCGCTACGCCTGCTTGCATCCCCAATGATTTTATTTGTTGAATATTGCGGTGAAGATTGGGACAGGCCTCGATATGCACCGTTACATGGTCGGCCCCCGCGTTTTTAAATTCGTCAGCAAATTTTTCCGGCTCAAGAATCATCAGGTGAACATCACAGGGCTTTTGGGTCGTCTTCCGCACAAACTCAATGATCATTGGGCCATAACTGATGTTTGGCACAAATCTTCCATCCATGACATCAAGGTGAAACCAGTCGGCTTTTGATTCGTTGAGCATTTTACATTCTTCTTCCAGTCTTAAGAAATTAGCTGCCAAAAGTGAGGGAGCAACAATAGCCATGTGGATGATTTCCGTGCAAGATAAATAAAACGAATCTGACAGGGACGTGGTATCCTTTTTAAAAATTTATTCACCATGTAGGCACATAGGAATATAGAAACACATAGATTTTTCTATGTGATCCTATTGTGGAATATATGTCTATGTGGTGAATTAGTCAAACTAATAGCTGTTTACCGTCCACTGTGGCACGACTTTTTTGACATCAACCAGAAAAGCTTATGTCAAAAGAGAAAAACAAAGAACAGGACAGGAAATCTGAAGAATTGCGTGAGGAGGCTAAGATCGGCGGCAAATTACCCGGTCGCAATGTCACTGAAAAGGCAGACATTGAACAAACAAGAATAGAAAACAGGAGAGAAGCAGATCTTGAAGACAAAACTCCGGGTGGTGATGGAGGGCCTGAAGACAACCCCAATCAGCGGGAAGCGAATGATCCGATTGGAGAGAGTAATTATTAATTGAACATTGAAAATTGAGTGTTGATCATTGAATATTCTCGGCGCGTCGATGTAAAAAATATTCAATAAGCAATATTCAATGTTCAATTTTCAATAGACTACTTTAAGCTCTCAGCCGCCTCCTTTGCGGGAAAAGCAGCTGTTAGAGATATAGACTTGAACATTGAGTGTTGAGTGTTGACTATTGAATATTTTTAGAGTGATCGATGTAAATAATCAACATTCAATGATCAACATTCAATATTCAATATAATATTCAATAAGCAATATTCAATTGTCAATAGGCTACTTCAGGCTCTCAGCCGCCTCCTTTGCGGGAAAAGCAACTATTAGAGATATAGACTTGAACATTGAGCATTGAGTGTTGAATTATTGAACTTGCCTGAATACGGTTGACTTTTTAAATTGAATTATTATTATTATTACTACTATTTCTTTTTTGCTTCTTTTTTCTTTGTGCCGTTAACATTTTTCTGTGGATAACTTGCCAATCGCTTATACAGCTTGAGCTTTGCCGGTTCTATTGAATGTGTATTCAATAATTCATTTTCAAAATCAATTGGGCTCAACCTGTTTAAGCTTTCATGCTGCCGTTTTCTATTGTAATGATTTACCGCCTTACTAACAAAGCGACTCAAAGCTCCAAAATCTTCGATCTTCCACCAATCCAGGTATTCTTCTTTAATTGTTCGGTTGATCCTTTCAGAAAACGCATTTTCCCAAGGCATCGTACACATGCTAACGACGATCTTATTATCTGCAAGGATTTTCAAATATTCTTTGTCGATGTACTGGCTCCCTCTATCTGAGTGATGTATTAAGCCAGTGAGTGAATAGTGCTTTCGTATTCGCAGCATGCGTTTTAAGGCTTTGATATTAGCTTCCGCTTCCAGGGTCTTACTGACTGCAAAACCAACAATACGCCTGGAGTAAACGTCAATTAGAAAAACCGCATAATAAAACTTTTCATTGACTCGATAATACGTAATATCAGTTTGTACCACTTGATTAATGTTGTTCAACTCCAACCCTTCAATCAAATTTGGGAAATACAGTTCGTTTTGCGAATAAGTTGTTCGCTTGTACTGACGGGAGAATATTAGTCGATAACCGTTGTCCAACAATAGCTGTTCAATTTTATCCCTTCCCCAACCTTGCATCGTTAATTGTCGTGCTAGCTTCCTACAGCCTGATCCTGGATGTTCTTCCCTGCTTTTATCAGCCTTTTCAAAGAGCTTAATCATCTGATCAAACTTGCTGAGCTGTCGGATCCTCCGTTTGGAAGCTGCTTGCCTGCTGATTCCAGCCACCTTATACACGTCTTTCATTCTGTAGCCGTGTTTTGCCTTGTTGAATCTGAACCATTGGAGGGTGGAGTTGAGAACTTTTTTTTCAAATCAATTCCAAGTTCCTCTTTTCCCAACTCGATCATCTTATTCAAAAAATCAACTTCTAGCTGTTTACGGCCCAAAGCAGCCTCCAACTCTTTTATTCGGGTTTCAAGCTCTTTGGTTTTGTAGCTTTCGCTTTCCATTTGAATTACCATTGTCTTCGTTGACTTCAAATGTCGCGAATACTTTTTAAGCCACCCATACACAGCTTGAAAACTGACATCGTACTCCCGCGCCGCGTTCAGTACAGAAACATGTCTTTTCTCAATGTCATTTACTATTTTTTTCTTAATCGCTTCACTAAAGATGCGTCTTTGATTGAATCTAATTTGCTCATTCATAGTTGACCATTTTTGCTTATTTTGGTCAACCTATTTCAGGCACGTACAATTGGCATTGCTGAGCGTTTGCGGGCCGGGTGGCCAACGTTACAACTAACACCTGTGAATAAGTTTGCCGGAAACAACCATTCTTTTTTAGTAAATTTTCTGAAACCTTTATTTCTCTCAGTATGGGAAAGAAGGAAAAAAATACCATTGCTGCCAAAGCAAAGAAGTTATTAAACACTTCAACGTCGCCTGAGTTATTAACAAAACCTGTAAGTGCATCCGTAACTCCATTGAAACAAGAACCTGGCAAACCAGAAACAGATTTTTATTCGAAACCTATCTTTAGATCGAGGAGATTTGATTTGTTTTAGTTGATCGCTAAGAATTCCACTGGAGCAGGTGAACTTAATAAATCAGGTATTTAAACCGGGCTTGACCATTGTGAGAGTCTCAGGATTCACCACATTTGGTACATGATTGTTTTTGTAAAACTCTATAATGTTTACGGCCGCAAGCCTTGACATTTCATTTCTTGCTTCTTCAGTAGCGGAGCCAATATGAGGCAAAACAGCCACACTCGCCATTGACAGTAACGGGTTATTTGCATCCATCGGTTCGGGGTCGGTGACATCCAATCCGGCTCCCCAGATCTTGCCGCTTCTTAAGGCATCTATGAGGTCTTTCTCATTATGAATTCCTCCCCTTGCCGTATTCACAAATATGGAAGTCGGTTTCATTGTTGAAAATGCAGTTTTATCAAAAACTCCTTTGGTTTCTTTATTCAAAGCAGCATGAACTGAAAGCACATCGCTTTGCGACAGCAATTCATCAAAACTTACAAGGCTTGCGCCCAAGAGCCTTTCCGCATCTTTGTTTGCCTTTCGATTGTGATAAATGATCTTCATGTTATAGGCTCCTTTGCAACGCAGTGCCATCTGCAAGCCTATGCGTCCAAGACCAAAGATGCCAAGTGTTTTATTTTTTAATTCAATCCCCAAATCGGCTTTGGGTCTGAAAATTGTCCACTCCCCTTTCAAAATGGCTTTATGCATATGAAACATCTTGCGCGATGCTGCGATCATCAAACCAAATGCAGTATCGGCAGTCGCATCGCTCATAGCCCCGGGAGTATAACCCACAACAATACCCAATTTCGTGGCCTCCGGAATATTTATATTATCATAACCAACGGCGAATTGCGAAATGATATCAAGATGTTTGCATTCATTTAAAAAATTAGCATCAATACCGTCGGTGAGCAGCGTCACCATAGCGTTTGCTTTTTTGCCCTCTGTGATCAATTCAGCAGGACTCATTGGCCTATTGTGGGGCCATACTGATACATTGAATCCTTCTTTTTTTAACAACCCGATCCCCTCGCCGGGCAGATCTCTCGTAACAAATACGTTGACTTCTCGCAGATCTTTTATCATAAAGCAAAACTAAGGCCTTTGAACTTTAGTGCTGCAGAAGCCTTAGCAGTACGGCACATTTATAGCAGTTGAACTGTGATGGATGTAAAAACGGACCAGCAAATAAAAAAAGAAATAAAAACAACAACCGGCACCAGGCACCGGTTGTGGATAGTTAGCTATATCTTCCTGGGGGCGATTTGTATAGGCATTTATTTCTTATTACAATTCCATGTATTTGGATTGCTGGGGACGTACCGCCCGCTACTGCAGCGTTTAGCACTTGCCGGGCTTTTTGTGTCAGGCGTTTTCATTGTGACAAAAACAATCGAAAACATCGTAACCAAACGATCACAGAAAGAAAAAGTGAGTTATAATATTATTCGTCTTATTAGGTTGCTCAGTGTTTTTATTGCTGCACTTATTGTCGTTACGTTCTTGTTTCAAAAATGGTACACGGCAGCTGTTTCTCTTGGACTTTTTTCTTTAATTCTTGGATTTGCCTTACAAACACCTATTTCATCACTTATAGGTTGGTTCTATATTATTATCCGGACTCCCTACCGGATCGGCGATCGGATACAAGTTGACGATTTTACCGGTGATGTTGTTGAGATCGGTTATCTTGATACAACTCTGTGGGAATTTCATGGCGATTATCTTTCTAATGATGTTCCCAGCGGCCGATTGATCCGCTTTCCTAATACACTTGTATTGCAATCAGAGGTGTATAATTATTCATGGCGGAAATTTCCTTTTATCTGGAACGAAATACCTTTTCATATCGCCTATGAAAGTGACCTTAGTTATGTTGAGACAACGATCAAGGAAACGGCGAAGAGAGAATTAGGAGATGAAATGGCAGAAAGTATCCGAAAATTTAAAGAGTTGTTACAACAGACCCCGGTTGATGAACTTGACGTTAAAGAATATCCTTTTGTTGTGTTCCGGGTCAATGCAAATACCTGGATCGAAGTTTCAGTTACTTACCTTGTTAATCCCAAACACGCTTCCGCGGTAAGGAGCCGGTTAATAAAATCTATCGTGACGAATCTCCTGAAAGAGCCGGATAAGGTATTGTTTCCAAAAGGAAATGCAAGATGAAGGTCCATATTCAGGTTGTCGTAGTTTTGCCCGGTGAAGATGAATAACTATAACAGGATCACTTCAATTGTACAATTGTTCGATCGACTGCCTGAAAAAGAACGGATCATTGTGGATGTGTTAAGGCAAATTGTTAGTGACAACCTACCCGGTTATTGCAAAGAAAAACTGGCATTCAATGTTCCTTATTTTTTTGGGAAAAGGGGCATTTGTATCATCTGGCCCGCCACGATTCCCCGCGGCGGCATTAAGGAAGGTGTGTTATTGGGCTTTTGGCAAGGGAATAAATTAAATGATGAAGATGGCTATCTAACTCACGGAACAAACAAAAAAGTGTTTTACAAAATTTATAAGGAGATAGAAGAAATTGACGAAGCTGCCATCGTAAAGTTGCTCAAAGACGCGGTTCGTATCGATGATTCATATTAACACGGACGCTAACCAGATCATCATCTTAATTAGTGGGAAGATGATTGGATGGAAATTAAATCTAAAAAGCTTTTCTTACGCCTTATTCCCGAAATACGTGTAACGTTTTTCCCGACGTCAAAAACCTGAATTCCGGACAGTGAACCTAAGCAATACTTCCTTTTTCTTCTTTAGAAGAAGGTCATTCCCTTTTTGTTCGTAACGGTCAACACTATTGAGGGAAGAAAGAAAAGTGTTTTCAAATTCAATATCCTGGCAACTCATTTTTGTACTTATCACTTCGCCAAAGCGAATATCTTTTTTCTCCAAATTATAACTGCCACTTATTTGGTTGCAGCCCCCATTGCCGCTAAATCTTTTTTCAGCCGCATCGAAATTGATATATGCGTCCCGGCGTCCGCCACTTAATTGTACGGGCACGCCTTTCATTTCAGTCAATACCCAGCGCCGACCACTCCAGTTTGAATCGGGAGAAAGTTTCGGAGTGCAGCTGGCAATGCCAACCAATAGAAGCACGCTAAAAAGACATTTCATCGTCAATCCTTTAAAGTCTACAATATTATCTCTTGCATTTAAAATAATGCCAGAATATTTGTAACCCGAAAATAAGATTACCTCAATAATCACGATCCATTTATTTTCTTTTGTCATCCCGGGGTCTTGCTGAATTTGATACAACTTCAAAAGTCATCAGGCAAAAAGACCCCAGGGGGAAAAAGATATTCTTAGCCCCGACATTAAGGTTGAGATTTGGTAATCGCTATTCTTTCTATTTGTCCCGCTATTGTCCCAGGTTTTTCGTGGTCATTACTTTGTTACATTCCATCTTAAGATCAATGGAAGGACCCTCACCGCTTACACCTTTTATGGTTACCGTTGCCTTATCACCAGAATACTGCAGATCGAGCGTTCCCGAACCTTTCGTTCTGCCTTCCCTTGTATCGATGTTGAAGCTCTTGCCGTTCTTTCCGAAGAGTTCGCCAAAGCTTACAGTAAGCGTAAACTCCTTGGTACTTGTGTTTCCTTTCACATTATTGACAATAAGCTGAACGCTGGAAAGTTCTTTGGGACCTTTCCCTGTTTCTGAGTACTGATTGCCAAACACATTTTCTCCAGCTATCCCCCAACTGCAACAACCGTCCTTACAGGTTGCGGTATAACTGCCGGCCATATCACCACCAGTAATGGTGACATTGATATTAGCTTTTTCAGATGCTGTGTTTGCAGATGAAGGCCCGGTGTTACTTGTACTTGAGCTGTCAGAAGAACTTGCCGTTTTTGAACTTTTGTCTGTGCTGTTATTGCAGGACATCGCGAGCAATAGGGCAATTGCTGCTGCATAGAGCAGATCTTTTTTGTTTCGCATAGTAGAGTTGATTTAAGATTTCAAATTAGTAAAACGAGAAACACAAATCAGTTGTCACAACACATTTTTGTTGATGCAATATGTTTATAAATTGAGGAGATGGCAAAACTTACGCGAGTTGATACGATGTCAGAGTCGTGATATGATGCAAGCACGATGCATTAACTATATTCGGCGTATTTTCAGGGTATCATTTTCTTTCTAACCAACGCCATCATTACATATGAAAAGAATTCTTGTCATCATTTTTATTTTACTCCTTTTCTATTCGTGCAATACCAACCAGGCTGATCGCGCCGACAAAATTTATTTTAATGCCAGGATCTGGACCGGTGATTCCGCCAATGCATGGTCGAATGCAATGGCAATAAAAGGAAATGAAATTCTTTACGTCGGCAAAGATTACGAGCCATTCAAGGGAAGCAATACTGAAATGATCGATCTCGGTGGTAAATTGATGTTACCGGGATTTATCGATAATCATTCTCATTTTTTAAGTGGCGGTTATAACCTTTCCTCTGTTGATCTTCGAAGGGCAAAGACCAGGCAGGAATTTATTTCCATCTTAAAAGAATTTTGCCAGCAACGCAAGGATGATCGCTGGATCCTTGGTGGTGACTGGGATCATGAAGCGTGGGGCGGCGAACTTCCTTCACGCAGCTGGATCGATTCGGTAACAGGCGATCATCCTGTTTTTGTCAGCCGCTATGACGGACATATGGCACTCGCCAATTCACTTGCGATGAAGCTTGCTGGAATCGATCGTCACACAAAAGTTCCCGCCGGTGGTGAAATGAAAAAAGATGCAAATGGTGAATATACCGGAGTGTTGAAAGATGGTGCAATGGATCTCGTTTATAAAGTCATCCCTGATCCTTCAGAAAAAGAATTGGACGAGTACCTGCAGGCGGCTATGAAACATGCTTTCGAGAATGGAGTGACACAGGTGCATGACGTAAGTAGTTATGGAGGCTGGACCGACATGGCAACTTACAGGAGAAATTATGCAGCTAAAAAATTGGATCTGCGGATTTATTCATTCGTTCCTTTGAGCACGTGGTTGAAACTCGATTCGTTTTGTAAAAAAGAAGGTAAAGGAGATGATATGCTGCGTTGGGGTGCATTAAAAGGTTTTATGGATGGATCATTAGGTTCAACAACAGCCTGGTTTTATCAACCTTTTCTTGATGCACCAACAACAGGATTAAATGTTACAGACACCAACGATATCCGTCGCTGGGTATTGGCCGCTGATTCTGCCGGTCTGCATATCGCTGTACATGCTATTGGCGACCGCGCCAACGATTTTATACTGGATGTCTATGAGCAAGCAGAAAAAAAGAAACCTGGTGATCATCGCTTTCGCGTTGAACATGCTCAACATTTATCAGCACAGGCCATACCGCGGTTTGCGCAACTAAGTGTGATCGCTTCCATGCAGCCTTACCACGCGATTGATGATGGACGATGGGCTTATAAACGACTGGATGATGCAAGATTGAAAAGAACTTACGCTTTTAAAAGTTTACTGGATTCAAAAGCAATCGTGACATTTGGTTCGGACTGGACAGTTGCGCCATTAAAGCCATTGCAAGGAATTTATGCAGCCGTAACGCGAAGAACACTGGATGATAAAAATCCAAATGGCTGGTATCCTGAGCAAAAAATTTCTGTTGAACAGGCCGTGAAGTGCTACACGATCAACAATGCTTATGCTGGTTTCCAGGAAAATAAATTAGGGATGCTAGAGAAAGGGATGCTTGCAGATTTTATGGTTTTAGACCAGGACATTTTTGAGATTGCCCCTGAAAATATAAAAGATGTAAAAGTATTGAGAACAATTGTTAATGGAAAGCAAGTGTATGTGAGAGAATAAAATCGGCCCTGGAAGTTCATCTCAAACATTATTTTTCGCTCGCCTTGATGAAATAAAAATAATCGAATTTATGTTCTCTCGTGGCCTCTTGCCGAGCTTTATACAACTTGTAAATGTAAACAGGCAAAAAGACGCCGGGTGGACTTGAAAATCGGCCTGGCAACTTCATCTCAAACATTATTTTTCGCTCGCATTGATGAAATCAAAATAATCGAATTTATGTTCTCCCGTGGCCTCTTGCCGAGCTTTATACAACTTGTAAATGTAAACAGGCAAAAAGACGCCGGCTGGACTTGAAAATCGGCCTGGCAACTTCATCTCAAACATTATTTTTCGATCGCCTTGATGAAATTAAAATAATCGAATTTATGTTCTCCCGGGTCTTTTGCCGAGCTTAATCCAGCTTGTAATGGAAACAGGCAAAAAGACCCGGGCGGACTTGAAAGAGAAAATTTTTATATGCCCGTGCAAGGGCAACTTTCACCACATGGCCTCTATTTGCAGTTGTTATACTCTTCTATGATCCTTTTATATACTTCTATTCTTTTAGACTCAGGAAATACCAGGCTGGGAGCGCTGGGAATATAATAACCTTTTGTCTTTGTTTTTATTTTATCCGCAAGAGACGAGCAGTCCTTAAGTATTTCACTCATCTTGTATTCAAAATCGCGAGTGAGTTGTTTGCTGTAAATATTTATTGCCTCATATGGACCTGAAGTGGGCAGGGAGACAAAATATAATTTGCGATCTTCCCCTGTCTCGGTGCTTTTATAACGCTGCTGTAATTCATACAGCTGCATCCTGGAATTTTCACCAGTGAGCCGCTTTACAAACAATAAATGACTTACGCCATTAAGATCCATGTCGATCTCCTTTAGGAAATAATAATTATCCTTTACCTGGTAGTGATCGATCGCTCTCATCGGGATCTTTTCTGTTTGCTTTGTTTCTTTGTTAAAAAGAGTTACGGAATTCTCGTTTGTAAACTGCGTTTCGAGTTGGATAGTCAATTCGCCTTCTTTTTTCGTTCCATCATTGAGATATACTGTCGCGTGTTCTTTAGCCAGGTCATTGGGCGTTTTAAAATAAGAGGAAACACAACCTACGCAAATGAAAACGCAGCTTAAAACGCAAGTCAGAAAATATTTCATACAGTTTTTTGTCACGCGTTTAAGATAAAACCTTCTTCAGGGAAAACAGTTTCAGGCAAGAGTGCGTTTGTAAACCCTGAGTATTTAATCCTTATTTTTACTGTCACATATTTTTGAATTATGAAAAACTCCCTCCTGCTTCTTTTGCTCCTCTTCTTTGTCCTTTTCTCTTTTTGCCAGCAAATTTCTGTAAGCTATTCTAAAACTGCTTACAATAAGGCATTCTCCGGAAAAGTTTTCTTATATCTCAGTAAGGACAATCGTGAACCTAAGAGTGGAGCGGTTGGCATTCAATCTTTCCCTTGTTTTTCCATTGATGTAAAAAACGTTCAGCCCGGACAGGCAGTTGTCTTTGATGATAAGGCGATCTCCTACCCCACTGCACTGTCCGACCTTGAGCGAAATGAATATTATATACAGGCAGTTTGGGACAGGAACCTCGGCGGACGTGCAATTTCTGAAAGCCCCGGAAATATCTATTCGAAACCTATCAAAATAAAATTGACGAAGAACCTCAAAGAAGGTTTTTCGATCAAATGCACAGAAGTAATACCCGAAAAAACCTTTAAGGATACAAAATATGTAAAGGAGCTAAAGATCCAATCATCGCTTTTGTCTTCTTTTCATCATAAGGCCTATTCACTCGGCGCTGCAGTCCTGTTGCCTAAAAGTTATTATGATCAACCTCGGAGGAAATACCCGGTCGTTTTCAATGTTTTTGGATATGGCGGGGACTATCATTTTCGCTCCGGTGACACGATATCACGTGGTACACTGGATACGATCGAAACGATCATTGTCTATTTGGATGGCAACTGTCCGCTCGGCCACTCAGTGTATGCAAACAGTGACAATAACGGTCCGTGGGGCGATGCACTTGTGAAGGAGTTCATTCCCGAATTGGAAAAAAAATACCGCTGTGACGGAGCCAGGCTTTTACGCGGTCATAGCAGTGGCGGCTGGACTGTGCTGTGGTTGCAAACTCACTATCCAACTACTTTTACCGCATGCTGGTCAAGTTCGCCCGATCCGGTTGATTTCCGGGATTTTCAGAAAATTAATCTTTACGAAGGCGATAACATGTACTATAATAAGGATAGTTCATCACGCCTTGTAGCAACTGTTGCCGGAAGATTTCCATGGGCAAGTATGAAACAGGATTGTGAAATGGAATACGTTGTCTCAAGGGGTGAGCAAATGCATTCTTTTGATGCTGTGTTTAGCGGTAAAGGTGCCGATGGAAACCCTGAGACCATTTGCAACCCTCAAACCGGCGAAGTGAACAAAAATGTTTTTGAACATTGGAAGAATTATGACATCTCCCTCTATTTGCGAACAAATTGGGACAAACTTCAGAAAGATCTTTATGGTAAGATCAGGGTATCCGTTGGGGAGCAGGATAACTTCTATCTGAACAGCGCCGTGCATCTGCTGGATTCGGAAATGCAGAAACTTAACACTGATTTTGTTTTTGAATATTATCCCGGCGATCATTTTACCGTTTCAACTCCTGACTACAGAAAAGCAGCAGAACGTTTTTTAGTTGCAAAATACCTGGATTGGCAAAAGGAAAATAAGAAAGCGTTTTGATCGTCACCCCGGGGTCTTTTGCTGACCTTGATCCAACTTCGAAAGTCGTGAGGCAAAAAGACCCCGGGTGGACACGCATCATTACGGAGTTTTCAGAATGACAAAACAATTTTTAGCAAATTCCGCAACTCTTCATCTCTCATTTTGATTTTTCGCAAAATACCCAGCCATTTTCCATAAGTGCCCTCTCATTTTGCTGTTTCTGCAATTGACCAACCTACGGCCGCATTATACCGTTTTTTACCTGCGTGAGCGAATGATAGTTTTGATCTGAACAATCAAAACATCATTTATGATGACTTCTTTTACCACTATCGTACTTCTGCTCCTGGGCGTTCTCCTAATTGTTGAAGGAATTCATTCGTATAAAGAAGACAAGCACCTCTTCAAAAAAAGCGACACGCTGAGCAATTTGGCTGTCGGAGCCGGGTATATTGTATGCAACATCTCGTCGAAAGGCCTGCAGCTTTTCATTTTTGAATGCGTCTCAAAGTTCAGCCTGTTCCACATTTCGGAAAGATGGTATGTATGGGTGTTTTCCATTCTCGCGGCCGATATTGCTTATTATTGGTATCATCGCGCCTCTCATGAGGTTGGTTGGTTCTGGGCAGTTCATGTAGTTCATCATTCCTCTGAACAGTATAACCTTTCGATTGCCTTCAGAGTGCCGTGGATGAAAAATTTTACCGGGGGTATTCTTTTTTGGATATGGATGCCGTTAATTGGGTTTAACCCGGTAATAACTTTTTTCAGTATCGAGGTTTGCCTTTTATATCAAGCTTTCTTACATACAGAAGCTGTAAGAAAACTGCCGCAGTTCATTGAGTACATTTTCAATACTCCGTCACATCACCGCGTTCATCACAGCAGCAATTTCAAATACCTTGATAAGAACCATGGCGGAATATTGATTATTTGGGATAAACTCTTTGGCACATTTCAAAAAGAAGAAGAAAAACCAAGGTATGGATTGACAACAAAATTGGAATCGTACAATCCCCTAAAAATTACTTTTCACGAATGGGTGACGATGTTTAAGAAAATGATTCATAGTGGTTCATTTAGAAATGCCGTGAATTATCTTATTCAACCGCCGGGATGGAGCCACGACGGAAGCACGAAGACTCTAAAACAATTAAAAAAAGAAATTGCTGAGCACAAAGCTCTTCGGAAAAAATGCGATCGCAATTGCGCGGAATGTCCATTGAAGCAAAGAAAATTAATGCTGTTGAATACTTAACAAAAAAATTGTCACCCCCGGGTCTTTTGCGTAGCTTGATGCAGCTTCGAAAATTATCAGGCAAAAAGACCCCGGGCGGACAAAATGTCCATTGAAGCAAAGGAAATTGGATACCTAACAAAGACCGTTTCATGTCATTCGCGATCTCTTGCTGAATTTGATGCAGCTTCGAAAATTACCGGTCAAAAGATCCTCGGGTGGACATTAGATTTAATTACCGGTGGGTGCTGAAGGTTTTGAAAGAATATCATCATTGCTCACGCCTTTTTTCTTCGATACATTCTTGTTACCCCGGGGTCTTTTGCTGATTTTAATGCAGCTTCGAAAATCATCCAGCAAAAAGACCCCGGGTGGACATAAGTTACCGGGTCAAAAGATCCTCGGGTGGACATTAGATTTAATCACCGCTGGGTGCTGAAGGTTTGGAAAGAATATCGTCATTGCTAACGCCTTTTTTCTTCGATACATTCTTGTTACCCCGGGGTCTTTTGCTGATTTTAATGCAGCTTCGAAAATCATCCAGCAAAAAGACCCCGGGTGGACATAAGTTAATTTCCGCTGGGTGCTGAAGGTTTGGAAAGGATATCGTCATTGCTAACGCCTTTTTTCTTCGATACATTTTCAGTGAGCTTTCCAAAATTCCAGGTAAGTGCAAGAACGGCACCCCTTCTTATTTGTGTATTGATATTGGTGCTATAGAAATACTCATCCTTCGTTACCGTTTTATAATCGCGGTTTTTCTCAAAATAGTTCACTGCCCTTAAAGAAATGTTCACCTTATTTTTAAATACTTTGTAATTCACTGCAACGTTGTGCCAGGTATTGAAAGGATATGTTGTCTGAATAGTTGGCTGATCCTGCCATAAACCAAGATAACTGCTTACTGTGAATTTGTCGCTGAATTTATAGCTGGTAAACAAGTTAAAGTTAACTCCGAAACCACTGTTTGACTGTGCATGGTTTGTATTATTTCTTACTGTGCTATAGCGGATCGAACCGTTCACGAAGACGTTCCATTTCTGAGTGATCTTCGTGTTAAAATCGAGGTTAAGGCTGGATTGAAATTCTTCGCCGATATTCAGGCTGGTTGTACTTGTGACTCCCGTTAGCGGATCAAAAAATGAATATTGTAATATTTTGTTGTTACTATAACTTCCTTCGAGATTGATCCCTGCAAACGTATTTCCTTTTGAAAATCGCACCTGTGCTGAAAGAGCATGGATGGTTTGCGGACCAAGATTAGGATTGCCGTACGAAATATTCAGTGAATCATTATTATTAACAAACGGGTTCAAGTCCCAGATATACGGCCGCTGCAACCTCTCTGTATATCCAAATACCAGCGTTGTTACAGATGTGACCCGGTTGGTGAATTGGATATTTGGAAGGAAGTTAGCATAGTTCTGCTTCACTTTTGTGTTGGATGAAATAAAATCTCCATTCACATCGGTATATTCCACGCGAACGCCGATCCTGAAACTTGATTTCTTTAACCTGAGGCTATACATGCTGTAAAAACTTACCACATTTTGCATGTACTTGAAATAATCAGTGTTCGAAGGATTTACTTTATAGTCGGAGCCCTCATTGTATTTCTCAAGACTTTGAAAGTCGGAATTTGCCCGGCGTAAGATCGCTTTTAATCCTCCTTCGATCTTGCCCTTTTTTAACGGAATGCTGTTATCTGCCTGGAGCGTGTATTGGTCGTTCCTTGCATAACTATCGTTTATTAAATATCGATCGGTGGTGCCGGGGTTGTCCTGATAACTATTCAATTTCGAATCACTCTTACCAAATTCACCGAGAAATCGCAGACTGAATTCTCTTTCCTTATTTTTTTTGAAATGTTTTATGTAATCAGTTCCCACATTGATACCGGGGTTATTGCTCTTGTTATCTAAGTGATAAAGACTAACTGTTGACGGATCTGAAACAAAATCAGTTGTGATCGTTTGATCACTCACCGTTTTATTCGACCAGCTGTCGATGTTGCTATATAAGCTGATCGTATTAAGAGTGTCAAGTTCCCAGCTTAATTCTGCATTCCCAAAACTCCACTTTGAACTATTGTATTGATTACCTTCCAATGTTCTTTGTGAATAAGCGATAGGGTCTGTTGGTATCGTACTATTGATGTTATATTGCGCCACCGGGTCCGAATAACCTGCGCTTAGAAAAACACTGACCCCGAACTTGCCGAATTTCGCATTTCCATTGACATTATAGTTACTAAGTTTATCGCTTGTCCGGTGAAACGACGAAAGAGTGCCGTTGTATCCAACCACTCTTTTCTTTGTGATGATGTTGATGATGCCTCCCACGCCTTCTGCATCATACTTGGCGGAAGGACTAGTGATCACTTCTATTTTCGATATCAATGTGCCCGGGAATCCCCGAAGCGCTTCTTTAACATTTCTTGCGAACATGGAGGTTTCACGGCCATTCAGCAATACTTTAAAGTTTGATTTTCCATTTACTTTGATGTTGTCGTCTCCATCTACGGTTACAAAAGGAGTTCTTCGTAAAATTTCAATGGCTGTTTCTGATTTGGATGTTGGATCATCACCCACATTAAAAACAATTTTATCATCCGCCTGCTCGATCAGTGGTCTTTGTGAAGTGACCACTACTTCTTTTAAAACGCCGGTGAGTCTTGACAACTGAACCGGTTCGATCTGCATATCGCCGGCCTTAGGGCTTACTGTAATGGTCATCTTTTTTTCTGCAAAGCCCGTGTGAGTAAATGAAACGATATAATTCCCCATATCTGGTTTATCCAACTGAAAGCTTCCATTATCCTTTGACAAGGTTGTTTGCAGCGCAGTCGTGTTATTGATCTTAAAAAGACGAACTGTAACAAGGGGCAATGGTTTGCTGCTGTCGGAAACTGTTCCTGATATTTTCAATTTGGTCTGTGCGAATACATGCTCAGGCAGGACAAATAAAAATATCATCACGAGCGTGGACAGTAAAAAAATTCTCATGGCTGTTTATTGCTGGTATCTTTTGCGGTTCAGGACGTAAGGCTAGTGATTTTTCGCGTAATAGGAAGGTTTATGTGATGAGAGGTTGCCAATAAATGACGTAGGGTAAATCTTTTAACTTTTTCTGAAGGAATTGCATTCCTACTGAAATTTCATGTCACCCCGGGGTCTTATTTAGCCCAATTGGACACGGGCGTATTTGAATCGAAAAGTTCATCAAGGTAATAATCCCGTCTATACAATTTATTACACGAATCACCTATTGCGTAAACACAAGGTGTATATAAAGAAATGTCATCAGGAAACATGATACTTTTAGGATCGCCTTTAGGCATCCGGGTTGTGTCATGATCTCTTCCAAGAATGCAATGACCCATCTCATGAAAAATAAGTGTTTCCAATTGTGTGTGGTTTTGCCAGCAATGAATATTAGGGTTTATGTAAATAATTTTTTGAAAATCATTACGGGAAGAAATAACATCTGAATATGCGCAGTACGCATTGGAAATTGATGAGTCATAAGTTATGATCAAATTATTGACAACGATATTATACCCTCTTTCAGAAGCCGCGGCAACAAAACTATCAACGTATGTCTGAAACTCTGCAGGAATACTTAATACAGGAGTAAAGTCGTTTTTATGTGAACATGAATACAAAAAGAAAAGGCCCGCAACAAATATTTTCTTGATCATAACTTTTCGCAGCTGCAAATATAATTATTCGTTCATTTTATGGCATGTTGGTCAAGCGAGAAACAAAAGATTTATGGTCACCGGCAGAGTTGTTTGATCAGATCCGCATAACCAGGAAATTCCTGCAGCAGTTTGTTCTTATCGGCTAATTCAAAATCATCAAAATCAAAACCGGGAGATACCGTGCATCCAGCCAGTGAAAAAAGATCGCCTTCCAACACTTCAGCTGCAAACCAGGTGTTGGCTGGAACGATCACCTGGAATGAACCATTAGTATCGAGTTGATTTCCCAAGATCTTTTTTTGATATCCTTTTTCGGTGTCAAGTAAATGAAGAATGATATTTCCACCGGCGTAATAATGCCAAAGTTCATCGCTCTTGATGCGGTGGAAAGCCGAAAAGTCTCCTGCAGATAACAGGTAATAGATAGAAGTGCAGAATCTTCTTTTAGCATTGAAGTTTTCTGAGAGACAGTTTTCATCAACAAAATCCCCGGATTTATATATCTCTTTATAAAAACCGCCTTCAGGATGTGGTTTTAATTCCAAGTGTTGGATGATGTGGTTAGTTGTCATATTAGAAGTTCTTCGTCTTAGGCAGGCGGTCGACACATAGAAGTATGTTGGCAAACTCAGGATACATTTGAGGTTGGCTTCTTCTCTTTGTAATATCCAAAAATAAAATCTCGATTTAAGACAGTCTTTACATTGTTTTCACTGATTCCAATAAGCTTCAATAAAGTAACGTCAAATATCAACTTGCACATAAAGACATAATAATCTAAGTGCTCTAGCGGGATTAAATTCATCCCTTCAATAGAATGTTTGTGTGCATAATAATTTCGCTGATCTCTTACTTTACTAGCGAAATCATCTATGTTATCAATATATTCGCCCATCAGTTGTCTATTCAGTTCGAACAGTTCCTGGATTCTTTTTTTAAACGACATTGTATTAAAATTACTGATGCACTCATTAAACCTAGCTCTAAAAAGTTCATCCATCTGAAACAATTTCTTTTGGTTTTTAAAGGTCCTATATTCATCGTCAGTAAAATTTTTGCCGTCAAAAAAAGTGGCATGGAGAGTTTCTAAGGCGAAAACAATATTTAAAAATTTCTGAACTGAGGTTAACCCTATTGAGTAAACAAATTGTTGATATAGACTCAGGCCATAAGTGACGTATTCTTTATTGCTGACCCACCATTTAAAAGATTGTTCAAACTCACCTTCCATTTCTCTGTACTGAAGAAGTAAATCGCCCAAGCCCAATTTTTCAATATTTGCTTTATTTTCTTGAAAAAATAGCACTGCGAAAATTTCTTTGCTTTCTCGTTCCCTTATAGAAAATTTTTTTATAAATACTTTGGAAACTGAAAAAAATGAAAATAGCGCTCGAATATTTTTGGAGTAAGTTACAGCTTCCTCGAAGGGTAGCGGAGAATTAAAAGTAGAATTTAGATAAACCGTCTGCGAAAATGAAAATTCTGCTGATTTAGTATGAGAAAAGCTTGACGTATAATCAAAAAATAATGAAGCATCGAATATACCATCTCTATAAATTTCTTTGGGATGTGTGCCTTCGTGCTGCAACGTTTGAATATTTCCATTTCCATCCCTTTCTTTCCTTTTAATACGGTTATAAAGGCTCGAGAAGAAAGATTCACTACAGTTAAAATTAAGCGATACTAAATCAAACTGATCGGTCTCGATTGTTAGGAAATGAGTTGAGCTTAAACAAACATATTCTAAGATGTACCTTGATTGAATCAAACCATCTGATCCAAACTCTTGCCCGAATGCGCTTAAAGCTGTAACACACTTTCCATCTTCTGTTTTACCCCAAATGCAATCAATGACGAAGTTGTGTTTCGATTTTAAAATGTGCTCTGTTCCGGTCAAACTTCCAAAAATTTTTAATTGAAGCCCACCACTAAAAGAATATCCAAGTTCTCCAAAACAAGATTGATGTTCTTTGTAAGGGAGGAACCATTTCCCCAATATGTTGAATTCCGTTGTTAAGTCCATATAACAAAATAACTAAAAAGCGTTTGATCAGAATTTGGGAACGGCAAGTTTGCGACGCAACTGGACAAGAAAAAGCCTCCAATAAAATCGGAGGCTTTGATATTTCACGTTTGACGTTTCACGTTTCACTCCCTTCGACAAGCTCAGGGTGACAGTGACTATTTAATAGCGGTAGTGCTCCGGTTTGAATGGACCCTTCTGGGGAATGCCAAGATATTCGGCCTGATCCTGCGATAACTCTTCCAACTCAACACCAATCTTCGCGAGGTGTAGTCTTGCTACTTTCTCATCGAGATGTTTGGGCAGCACATATACTTTGTTCTCGTAGTTCTTATGATTGCTCCAGAGTTCAAGCTGTGCGAGTACCTGGTTGGTGAATGAATTGCTCATTACAAACGAAGGATGTCCTGTTGCACAACCCAGATTTACCAACCGACCTTCAGCGAGTAAAATAACTTCTTTGCCTTCGATGTTATAAAGATCAACCTGCGGTTTGATAGTGTCTTTTGTATGGCCATAATTATTATTCAACCAGGCCACATCAATTTCAATATCAAAGTGACCAATGTTGCAGACGATAGCTTTGTCCTTCATGCTGCGGAAATGTTTTTCCGTGATCAGGTCGCGGCAACCAGACGCTGTAACAACGATATCAGCCTCTTTCACCGCATCAGCCATCTTCATTACTTTGAAACCGTCCATAGCAGCTTGCAAGGCACAGATAGGATCGATCTCAGTAACGATCACACGGCAACCTGCACCCCGCAAAGAAGCAGCAGAACCCTTACCCACATCACCATAACCACCGACAACAGCCACTTTACCTGCCATCATCACATCAGTTGCACGACGGATCGCATCTACTAAACTTTCCTTACAACCATACTTATTATCAAACTTGCTCTTTGTAACAGAATCATTCACGTTGATACATGGCAAAGGCAAAGTTCCTTTTGTCATTCTTTCATACAGACGATGGACACCTGTTGTTGTTTCTTCAGAAATGCCCCTGATATGCTGAACGAGCTCAGGATATTTATCAAGCACCATGTTGGTAAGATCACCGCCATCATCGAGGATCATATTCAAAGGGCGATCAGCACCACCAAAGAAAAGAGTTTGTTCGATGCACCAATCGGCTTCTTCGAGTGTTTCACCTTTCCAGGCAAATACACCAATACCTGCGGCAGCAATGGCGGCAGCAGCATGGTCCTGCGTTGAGAAGATGTTGCAGGAGCTCCATTTAACTTCTGCGCCGAGTTCAATTAAAGTTTCAATAAGCACGGCGGTTTGAATGGTCATGTGTAAGCAACCGGCAATGCGTGCATTTTTCAAGGGTTTGCTGGCGCCGTATTCTTTACGGATGGCCATCAGGCCTGGCATTTCTGCTTCAGCCAGGCGAATT
>Ga0207679_10000659_pt1 | contig 23126 bp, 21 predicted proteins | sample KBSC73metaG_FD_184320 | JGI IMG/M metagenome (GOLD analysis project Ga0207679, IMG submission 184320) | Corn rhizosphere microbial communities from Kellogg Biological Station, Michigan, USA - KBS C7-3 metaG (SPAdes) (version 2) | ecosystem: Host-associated > Plants > Roots > Rhizosphere > Soil ... | reverse complement strand
CGCGCACTCGTCGCGGCTAGCGTCGCGGGGTTGTTCGCATTCGGCGGTTGGCACATGGTGACCTACACGGGCGACGAAACGGTCGACGCGCGTCGCACGATCCCGCGCGCTCTGTTGATAGGCACGCTCGCGGTCACCGCGTCGTACATCGCGGTCAACGCCGCCTATCTCGCCGTGTTGTCGCCCGCAGCCGTCGCGTCATCGAACCGGGTCGCTGCCGATTTCGCCGACCGAGTTATGGGCAGCGGTGGTGCCGCGGCGATGTCGGCGCTGGTGGTGCTCTCCACGGTCGGCGCGATGACAGGGATCATCCTCACCGGCCCACGCGTGTATCTCGCGGCCGCGCGCGACCGCCTCCTGTTCGGGTGGATCGGTGCGATCCACCCGCGCTACGGTACGCCGCACCACGCGATCGCGCTGCAGGCCCTCTGGGCGTCGATCCTCGTGGCGACGGGCACGTACCGCGCGCTATTCACCCGCGTCGTGTACACGGAGTGGATCTTCTTCGGGCTCATGACCGCCGGCGTGTTCGTGCTGCGGCGACGCGCTGGCTATGCGCCGTCGTACCGCGCGTGGGGCTACCCGGTGCTGCCGCTCGTCTTCATCGTCTGCACGGCGGTGATCGTATTCAACCAGTTGGTCTCCGATCCGATCGAGAGTGCGACCGGACTCCTGATCGTCCTGGCCGGACTCCCGGTCTACTACCTGCGCACCGCGCGCCCCAACTCCCGCACCGTCACCCATGGCGATCATTGACGTTCACAACCACTTCTATCCGCCCGAATACCTCGACGCGCTTCGCTCGGGCAAGAGTGTCGTGCGGGTCACGGTCGACTCGGCCGGGAATCCGCACATTCACTATCCCGGTGACTACAACGTTGCCGTCGCTGGTCACCGGGACATCGCGTACCGCCACAAGGTGCTCGAGGACGCCGGGGTGGACACGCAGGTCTTGAGCCTAACGACGCCCGGAACGCACGTAGAGTCGCCGGCGTACGCCGTGACGCTGGCCAAGCTGGTGAACGACGCGTTCGCGGCCATCATCGCCGAGCGACGCCCAAGATTCACGGCGCTGGCGACGCTGCCGCTCAACGATCCGGCGGCATCACTCACCGAGTTTCGCCGGGCCGTCGAGGACCTGCATCTGCCCGGCGCGATGCTCTTCAGCAACGTGAACGGCGTCGCGCTGGCCGACGAGCGGTTCTGGCCACTCTACGAAGCGGCCGACGCCTACGGCGCGGTGCTGCACATCCATCCCACGAGTCCCGTGGGCGTGGAGGCAATGACGCAGTATTGGCTGATGCCGCTCGTCGGGTTTCTGATGGATACGACGCTGGCTGCCGCGCACCTCGTGTTCAGCGGAGTGGGGGAGCGGTTCCCGAACATCAAGTGGGTGCTCTCGCACCTTGGCGGCGCGGTGCCATACATGGCCGAACGGTTCGATCGCGGCTTCCACGCGTTCACGGACTGTCGTCGCAACATCGATCGGCCGCCGAGCGACTACCTCAGGCGCTGGTACTACGACACGGTGAATTTCGATCCGAACGCGCTCCGCCTCGCCGTCGCGTTTGCCGGCGCGGATCGCATTCTGGCCGGCAGCGACTATCCGCACCAGATCGGGAGCATCCCGTCGATGCTCACGAGTCTCCGGCATCTCGGGCTGTCGGACGCTGACACGGCAGCAATCCTGGGGGGTAACGCGGCCGGCCTCTATCGACGTTAGGCTTTTAGGCCCTAGAGCCGCTCCACGAGCCGGTCGATCAGGAAGCTCGACTGCTCGAGCGCCTCGTGCGTGAACGGTCCGAAGAACTCGCGCACCTCATCGAACAGGCCGCGAAACCGCTCACGGTCGCCGCTGCCAATGATCTCGGCCACCTCGGCAGCTGCGCTGGCGAAGGCGGTCGTCACGTGCGCCGTCGCCGGGTTGCGCATCTCGATCGGTCCATACAGATCGGGCGATTGAGCGAAGTGTCGCGCGGTCACGTACAGCTCCATGAGGTACGCCGGCGACGTGAACCGCAGCGTCTCGTCGAGCGGCGTGCCGAGTCGCGCGAGCGTCAGCCCGAGGACCTGTGTCTGGAAATGCGTCAGCACCTGCACGACCGACATCATCCGATCGTGATGCGCTGGCGTGGTTTCCTGCACGGTCAGCCCGCGAGCCTGGTACATGCGCGCGACCCAGTCGGCCCATTCGTCGCCGCGAGCACGACAGACCACGACGCGCTGACCCTGCAGGGAGTGCACGTTAGGCCCGAACATCGGGTGGGTGCCGACGACGCTCGCCCGCGTCGACGCCAGCATTGCGGTCACGGGTGCTTCCTTGATGCTCGTGACGTCCATGAGGACTGCGTCCTCACGGAGGCGCGGGCCGATCGCGCGGATCACCGACTCGGTTGCGTCGATCGGCACGCTCACCACGACGACGTCCGCTACCTCCGCGGCCGCAGGAGCCGTGAGCTCGGTACCCAAATCCACCACCAGCACCTGATGACCGAGGTCGCCGAACAGGCGCGCCATTAACGCGCCCATGCCGCCGTGGCCGCCGATCACCGCGACCGTGCGCGCCGCCGTCTCGTAAGGCAGCTCCGCGCGCAACGTCGCCTGATGATCGCGGCTCGCACGCATCAGCACGCGAAACACGGACTCCATCTCGCCGCGCGGAAGCCCCATTGCCTCCGCGCGCTGAGATCGGTCGACAATGATGTCGCGTTCTCGCTCGACGTCGCGGATGCGAAGTCCGTGCTGTCGCTTGTACGCCGCGATCTCGCCAACGAGCGCCATCCGGCGCGCGACGATCTGCAGCAGGTCGCGGTCGAGCACATCGACCATGGCCCGCAGAACGGGCAGCGGTCGCGGTGAGGCGTCGTCAATCATTCCCGGAAACTACTGAATCCGTGCGACGTTGCTGCCCGGCACGGCGAACTTGGCAAACACGGCCGGATCATGGCCCGGAATGATCAGCCTTGGGTCCGATGCGAGGCGAGCCATCCGCGCCTGCGCCGCGAGGTTCGACAACGAATCGAGCGTCTGCGCGATCGGTCGATGCTGCTCGAGGTTCTCGTACAGGTACGCGTTGTCCGAGGCGATGACCATGGTGCCGACGTCCGATCGCACCGTCGCATACTGCGAGGCGAACGTGTGCTTGCCACCCGTGAACACCGTGATGCCCGGAATGATCTCGGTCGAGTCACCGTCGATCAGGTGCACACGTCCTCGCGCCTTGAGAACGGAGAGCATCTTCGCGTCGTCCGGGTCGATGGCGCGATCGCGCGCCGATCCATCGGGGGCGACGTAGTGCTCGTACTCATCCTTCTGGATCCAGACGCGCGCATTCGGGAAGAGGTCGATGCCGTCGGCGTGATCCCAATGGATGTGCGAGACGATGATGTCGGTGACGTCTTCCGGCCGAACGCCTGCGCTCCTGACTGCATCGGAGGGCTGCACGAAGTTCGCGGGTTTCCATCGCGTCACGAACTTGTCGCGATAGAAGCCGGCGTCCACGAGAACGTTGCGTTGGTTGCTCCGCAGGAGCCACACGCTCATGGCGATGTCCATTCGCCGGCTCGTGTCGGCGCCGGCGATCAGCCCGCGCACCGGGAAGCTCGGCACCGTGGCGTAGCGGATCGCGAACACCTCGTACGTCGGCTTGCTCTGGGCGTGGCTCGTCCCGCTGACAGACAGGAATGCGAGCGTGGCAATGACGATGAAGCTGTGGCGAATCATGGCGGCGGGGTCGGAGTCGTTGAGTTCGCGCTGCTTACCAACTAAGCGCGATCAAGGAGCAGAGGAATGCGGATATTCAACGACTCTGACCCCTTGGCGGGAAGGACCGGATCGTATACGCTACCGCCCTCTCAAACGCGGCAGGCCGCCCAAGTGTTCTCCGGAGACCAGATCGCGTCGCTCCTCTCCGAGGTCGGCGTCACGCATGTCATCACCGTTCCCGACAGCACGATCGGGCGGTGGGAGCCTGCGATCGAGCAGAGCGGGCGGATCCGGCTCGTGCGTGTTTGCCGCGAGGGCGAAGCGTGGCAAGTCGCGGCAGGTCTCTACCTCGGCGGCGCGACACCACTGGTCATGATCCAGTGCACCGGGTTGTTCGAGTCGGGCGACGCCATTCGAAATGCGCTGCACGACTGGAAGGTCCCGGTGTTTTCGATCGTCGGCTACCGCAGCTATCTGGATCAGGCAAAGCTGCCGGGCGACACGTGCCTCGTCTTCACCGAGCCGATCCTCGATGCGTGGAAGATCGATTACCGCCTGATCACATCGCCGTCCGAGCTTCACGTGATCCGCGATCACTTCCTGAGCTGTCGCGACGCGGGGAAACCCGGCGCGGCACTCATCGGCGAGTGACTGGAGTTTCCCGACAATGACAACCACATCGCGGATTCAGCTCAAGAGCGCGCTCGAGACCCTCTGGCGCAGCCGGCGTGATGACGAAGTTGTCATCACGACAATGGGCTCCGCACGTGAGTGGATGACGCTCGGCGAGCCCCACGCCCTCGACTTCATTCTCGTCCCCTCGGCGATGGGGCACGGTACATCGATCGGCCTCGGGCTCGCGCTGGCTCAACCCGATAAGCGCGTGATCGTATGCAGTGGAGACGGCTCGCTACTCATGAACCTCGGATCGCTCGCATCGATCGTCGCCGCGAACGTGCCGAACCTCGCGGTGATCGTGTTCGACAACGGCGTCTACGAGGTGACCGGTCAGCAGCCGACCGCCAACGCAGACTTCTGCGCAGTCGCCCGCGCGTGTGGGTTCGATTCGGTGCACCCATTCACCGACTCGACGTCGTGGTCAAATGGCGCACGATCGGCGCTCGATGCAAAAGGCCCGACGTTCGTCTCATTGAACGTCGAGCCCGTGATCGGCGGGACGGCTCCGCATTCCCCCGGCCCAACCGCCGCGCGTGCCAAACGATTTATGGAAGCACTGCGTCGTTAGGTTTCGCGGTCGCCCGTCGCCCGTCCCCGGCAGTCGCCAGTCGCCAGTCGCCAGTCGCCAGTCGCCAGTCGCCAGTCGCCAGTCGCCTGCCGTTAAGCTAGGACCGTTCTGAACGACACCTCGATCGCCGCCTCGAGCGGCACAGGGCTTCGCAGGAGCCGAGACCGCGCCGCGGCGCCCTCCCAGCAATCGAGCATCAGATTGGCCGCTTGAATCGGATCCATTTCCGCAGGCAGGTCGCCTCGACGACGCGCTTCGTCGAGCGGTTCTGCGAGACGACGCGCGATCCCATCGAACGCGCCTTCCATCCGTCGCCTAAACGCCGTGTTCACCGCCAGCTCCTGCCCGAGCAGCCCGATGAGTGAGCCGAGATAGCCCTGGCTGGCATAGAGCGCCATCAGCCGCTCGAAGAACGACCGGACGCGTTCGAGCGGGGCGCGATCCAGATCGCCGAGCGATTGCTCGAGCTGCGCGTGGACCTCGACCAGGTAGCGGTCGATCACCTGAAGGGCGAAGTCTTCCTTGCTGGCGAAGTGGTGGTAGAACGATCCCTTTGGAACGCTGGTGGCGACCAGCAGATCCTGGATGCCCGTCGCGTTGTAGCCGCGCTCGAGCAGAGTAGCGAGTCCGACGTCCAGTAGCCGGCGCTTGGTGATGTGCAGGGACGCGTCGGGCGAGGGACTCGAGGGCGAAGTCATGGCTCCGGGGGTATGACGGTGTCGATCACCGCTGGCGACAACGCCGGCGTGCCGAATAAACGCAATTCATGGTCTGCCACAACCCTCCGACCAACCCCCCGGTCACTCGATCGCGCAGCTCGCGACCTCCGGGGCCGAGTCGCTAGGGCTGCGAGCCGGGCCGTGAAGACTGCATACCCGCGGTACGCGCCGGGGTTCGTTGGGCGAATCGCAATCGAGTAGCCGCGGCCAGGAATCCCACGATCGCGCCAATCAGGCTGGCAGGGATGATGAACCCGTAGGAGGGTCCCAAGCTGTCCACGACAAGCCCAATGGCCGCGCCGACTGTGGTACCGACCGTGGTTTGCAGCAACGCCTTACCGAGGGGCACGCGTCGCAGGAACACCCACGATGTGAGCGGGGCGAGGACCGCTCCCAGCCCAGCGCCACCAGCCGCACCAACGGCAATTACCCTCATGCTGCTCTCGCCAAGCCCAATGGATATCGAGTGGACACTCCTCCACGCCGCGAAGAGAAGCCCGCCGACCGTACCGCCGATCACCGCGCCTACGAGCGCGATCACGAGCGTGATTGAGAAAGCGCGTCCTATTCGCATGGGTCGGCGCGAAGGCGATACGACAAGCGGTGCTGGAGAGTCGGAAACCGGGGTGGTACCATATGATGTCGAAGCGCAGACTCCTTCAACATGGAATCAGCCATGGCTTTTCACGTGCTCATCCGCCTCGTCGCCGGCTCAGCGGTGCTTGCCATCACGACCGGCGCCACCCGGACCATCGTGGCCGACCTCAAGGGCGATTACAAGGTCGAGTTCGTAGTGAACGAGGCTTCTTACACCGGCACGGCGAAAACCACGCCGGCGGGCAAGGGCGCCTTCACCGCCAAGTTCGATTTCACGTCGCCCTCCCCGGTCACCGCCGATGCCACCGGCAAGACCGTCGGAGACTCCGTGACCTTCGACGCGAAATACCAGGACAAGGGCCGCAACTGCACCGGGACCGTGGTGGCAAAGGGTACGGTCGAGAAGGACGGAAGCAAAGGCCGCCGGTGCCATCACCATCCAGGACAGTTGCGATGGCGAAGCGAGCGGCACGTTCCGGTTCTATCGATAGCTGGATTCCGGGGTCGGAGCTGCCCGCGAGGGCTCCGACCCCGTGCTCGGGGCTCGTGCCCGGAGTCGAGGGGTATTCGTCATTGAGCATCGCCCGGCTATGATGTGAGCCGAGTCCTGCGCCCGCGTCGCGATACGCGAATTTCCCTCTTACGTCGAGCAAGTGCAGTGCAGCCGTCGATCCGTGCTTTCCGGTTTTTCCTCGCGTCCGCGATCGTCGCGGTGCCCCTTCTCGCCCAAAACTCTCCTCCTCCCGCAAAGACACAGTCTACGGCCAAGGCCGAATCGTTAGGAACGACTGCGAAAAAGCCTGCCGCGACGAAGAAGGCGCACACGACGACGACAAAGAAGTCGTCCGATACGGCGCCCAAGCCCGCGAAAAAAACCTGGACCGGCGGGCACAACGGCTTCGTGGTGGACAGCGCCGAAGCCGCGAGTCTTTGGCCGGTGAAGGGTCCCGAGCCGCTGCCGGGCGCCATCGTGCCGGCGAAGCGGATCGTGGCCTATTATGGGAACCCGCTCGTGAAGAAGATGGGGATCCTGGGCGAGCTACCGCCCGAACAGATGCTCGCCAAGTTCGATGGCGAGATCGAACGGTGGCGAAAGGCCGATCCCTCCACGCCGGTACAGCCGGCCCTCCACCTCATTGCGGTCGTCGCTCAGGGAAGCGCCGGCAAGGACGGCATGTGGCGTGCCCGGATGAGCGATTCGCTCATCGAGCGCGTGTACTCCTGGGCGCAGCGGAAGAACGCGATCCTCTTCCTCGACGTCCAGGTCGGTCACAGCACGCTGCAGCAGGAGCTGCCGCGCCTCGCGAAGTTCCTCAAGCGGCCGGACGTGCACCTGGGAATCGATCCCGAGTTCTCGATGAAAAACGGCGCGAAGCCGGGCACGAAGATCGGGACGTTCGACGCGGCAGACGTGAACTACGCCTCGAGCTTTCTCGCCGACCTGGTGGCGTCCGAGAAGATTCCGCCGAAGGTCCTGGTCGTACACCGGTTCACTCGGCCCATGTTGACGAACACGAAGAACATTCGGCTCGATCCGAAGGTTCAGATCGTGATCAACATGGATGGCTGGGGTCCGCAGTGGATGAAGCTCGATTCGTATCACGACTATGTGTACCTGCATCCGGTGCAGTACACGGGGTTCAAGCTGTTCTACCACAACGATACGAAGAAGGGCGGCCCGCTCCTGACGCCCGAGCAGGTGCTCAAGCTGATTCCCAAGCCGGTGTATATCCAATACCAATAACCGGCGCCCGTCACCCGCCCCGGCTTTTTCTAGCACAACAGTTGAAATAGACGCCTCCAGACACGACCCCGAACCTGGAGCGCGCTCATGAGTTCCGTCAGCAAGATCAACAGATCGACTGTCCGCTGGATTTTTCTTTTGCCGCTGGTTGCGGCATGCGCGACCAATCCCGTCACCGGGAAGCCCGAGCTCTCCCTCGTCTCCGAGCAGCAGGAGATCCAGATGGGCCAGCAAGGCGCGCAGCAGGTGGCCCAGGAGGTCGGGCTCATCAAGGATCAGGCACTGCAGAACTACGTGCAGTCCGTCGGATCGGCGATCGCCGCGAAGTCAGAGCGGCCCAACCTCCCGTGGACGTTCCGCGCCGTCGACGACCCGAGTCCCAACGCGTTCGCGCTGCCGGGCGGCTACATCTTCGTCACTCGTGGTCTCCTCGACCTCATGAACAACGAGGCCGAGCTGGCGTCGGTGCTGGGACACGAGATCGGGCATGTCACCGCCCGCCACTCGGTCCATCAAATGAGCCAGCAGCAGCTCGCGCAGCTCGCGCTGGGAGTGGGCGCTATCCTCTCGCCGACAGTCGCGCAACTGGGCGAGGTTGCGTCGCAGGGGTTAGGGCTTCTCTTCCTCAAGTACAGCCGCGATGACGAGAGCCAGGCCGACGACCTCGGGTTCCGCTACGCGCTGAATCAGGGCTACGATGTCCGCTACATGGACGATGTCTTCCGTTCGCTGCAGCGCATCGAAGAGTCGAGCAAGCAGAGTCCACTGCCCACCTGGCTGCAGACCCACCCAGGTGAGGCCGATCGCATTCAGGCGATCGACAAGAAGCTCGCCCAGCTGCAGCCGAACCAGCTGGCGAACGCCAAGGTGAACGCGCAGCAGTACCTGCAGCGGGTCAATGGTCTCGTGTACGGCGCAGACCCACGCAACGGCTTTTTCCAGGGCAACACGTTCTATCACCCGGATCTCCGCTTCCAGATCACGCTGCCGAGCGGATGGCAGGGGCAGAACCTGGCCCAGGCGGTCATGGCGGTGAGCCCGCAGCAGGACGCAATGATCCAGCTGACCCTCGCGCAGGGTAACTCGCCGGAGAACGCCGCGCGCACGTTCCTCTCGCAGCAGGGAATCCAGGCCGGCCAGGCGTCGCAACAGACGGTGAACGGTGTTCCGGCCGTGGCGAGCACTTTCCAGGCGCAGACCGAGCAAGGTGTGATTCAAGGGCTCGCCGCGTTCTTCACGTACAACGGCTCGACCTACCAGGTGCTCGCTTATTCCCCGGCGCAGCGGTACGGCGCGTACGAGGCCGCGTTCCGGCAGTCTCTCGGGAGCTTTGCGCCGGTAACCGACTCTCGCGTGCTGAACGTCCAGCCGAACAAGATCAACATCGTCACGGTTCAGCAGCCGACGACGTTGGCAGCGTTCAATCAGCGGACTCCGTCGACGATTTCGATCTCGGAGCTCGCGATCGTGAATCAGATCGAAGATCCGAACAAGCCGTTGCCGGCGGGCACACCTGTCAAGCAAGTGACAGGAGGGCGGTCGGGCTAGCGCAGCCGTTTTGTGTTCGGGGACCCAGGGCTAGTATTCTGACATGACGCCCTGGGTCAAGCGGCTGTTGATCGCCAACGTCGCCGTGTATTTCCTGCAGCTCGCGCTGCCGATCACGACGGATCTTCTCGCATTCGTTCCGTCGCGCGCGCTGGTGCGGCCGTGGACGTTCGTGACCTACATGTTCGCGCACGATCCGGCCTCGGTCACGCACATCCTCTTTAACATGCTGGTCCTGTACTTCTTCGGACCTCGTGTCGAGGAGCGACTCGGCGGCACGCACTTTATCCGCTTGTATCTATTCAGCGGCATCGTCGGCGCGATCCTGTCGATCTTCTTCGCGCCAATGGGCTTCATCGTCGGGGCGTCGGGCGCGATCTTCGGCGTGCAGCTGGCGTTCGCGAAGTACTGGCCGCGCGAGCGCATCTATATCTGGGGCGTCCTGCCGATCGAGGCGTGGCTTCTGGTCCTGCTGTACACGGGCTACTCGCTGTGGAGCGGGTTCGGCGGCCGTGGCGGCAACGTCGCCCACTTCGCCCACCTTGGTGGGTTCCTTGGCGCGTGGCTCTACCTGCTCTGGATGGAGCGTCGCTCGCCGTCGCGGGCCTGGAAGGCGAAGCTCGAGAAGCCTGCGAAGAAGGTCGAGATCGGCAACTGGCAGCGGATCGACACGAAGTCGATCCACGAGGTCAACCGGGCCGAGGTGGACCGGATTCTCGACAAGATCGGCGCGAAAGGAGTGGAGAGCCTAACGCCGCAGGAGCGGACGTTCCTCTCGAACTTCGCGCCGCCCGACGACCGGCCCGTCCGGCCAACCTGACGGCCTACTTTGAGGCACTATTCCCGGTTCCCTGTTCCCGGCTCCCGGCGTCCCGGCTGCCGCCGTCCTTGCTATTGCCCTTGATCCGGTGCAGCGCGCTCTCGATCTCGCGCCCAACCACCAGCACCACGAGCGCGATCAAGACCGCCGACCCCGCGACGCGCCACTCACCCACAGCGCACGAAATCCCGAGCGCTGCCGCAACCCAGATCGTCGCCGCCGTCGTCAGACCCATCACGTTGCGGTTGTCCGTGTGGAGAATGACGCCGCCGCCAATGAAGCCGATGCCGGCGACGATACCCTGAATCACGCGCGCGGCGGCATCGGCGTGCGACGGCCCCTCCAGCTGCAGCCCAGACAACGTCGCAAGCGCGGCTCCGAGCGCGACGAGGGCATGCGTTCGAAGCCCGGCGGGTTTTCGCGTGAGCTCGCGATTGAGGCCTATCGCTCCGCCGATGGCCGTCGCCGCCAGGAGACGTAGCACTACATCGATCCAGGTCAGGACATCGTCGGGGGCGGGGGCGGGAGCAGTCATCGAGAGTCGGCTTGGGACAGGAACTGACACTCCGGCACGAAGTCGTCCGCGGCACTGCAACTCGGCACGTCAAGATACGAGCGCGCGAAGCCCCGCGAGAGGGTGAGCGGTGCGCACTGTGACGCGCCAGCTTGAGCGATCGGTGCCGCGCGCCTAGCTTGACCTCGACCCTGGCACTGTCGCGCTGTGAACGCCGCGCGACACCTCCCGATACTCCGGTGACGCGCATTGGCCGACCAATACGTGCAACTCGAGATCTTCCCGGAAATCCGTCACGTCGAGGCGATCGATCCTCGCGAGGCCATTGGCCGCGACACGCGCGTCAAGGCGCTATATCGCGTGCGCTACGGGGAAAACCGGCAGGTGCACGACGTCTATCATGACCGGCACGGCTGGTACTGTGCCGAGCATGGGCGAAAATGCCCGGCGGTGTTCGACGTTGCGGCGGCCGCGCCACGTTAGGCAGGCGCGCGGGCGACGACGGGCCACGGGCAACTCACGTCATCACCGAGGTCGACATGTGGAAGGGAAGTGTGCGGCTGCTCCTCTCGGCAGCCGCGCTGGTGTCGCTGGCCGGAATCGCCGGCGCTCAGCAGACGGCCGACTCGGCGCTCGTGGCGAAGGCGCAAGCAATCCACGATCGCGTGATCGCGCTCGACACCCACGTCGACATCGACCCGCGCAACTTCACCACCGAGCATCCGAACTACACGGACCGGCTCAACACGCAGGTCAACCTGCCCAGGATGTTCGAGGGCGGTCTCGACGCCGTGTTCTTCAGCATCTTCGTTGGTCAGGGACCGCTCACGCCCGAAGGCTATCAGCGCGCCTACCACGCGGACATGGAGAAGTTCGCGGCGGTGCACCGGCTCGCCGAGCAGCTCGCGCCCGACAAGATCGAGATTGCCTACCGCGCCGACGATGTCGCGAAGATTGCGGCGAAGGGCAAGAAAGTGGCGCTCATGGGGGTCGAGAACGCGTACGGGATCGGCACGGACATCACGAACATCGAGAAGTTCTACGATAGGGGCGCGCGCTACATGTCGCTCGCGCACAATGGCCACAGCCAGATGTCGGACTCGAATACGGGCGAGCGCGACGGCGTGTGGCTGTACCACGGGTTGTCGCCGTTAGGCAAGCAGGCCGTGGCCGAGCTCAACCGCGTCGGGATCATGATCGACATTTCGCATCCGTCGAAGGAGTCGATGATGCAGACGCTCGCGCTCACGAAAGCGCCGATCATCGCGTCGCACTCGGCGGTTCGCGCATTGTGCGACGTGAGCCGCAACCTCGATGACGAGCAGCTGCTGGCGCTCAAGAAGAACGGCGGTGTGGTGCAGATGGTAGCGTTCTCGAGCTACGTGAAGAAGTCGCCACCGCCTTCGCCGGAGCGCGAGCAGGCGCTCGCGGCGCTGCGGACAGAGCTCGGGCTCCCGTCGGCGAGTGGTGGAGGAAATGGCCGCGGCGGCGCGGGCTCGCTCTCGGCGGAGAAACGAGCCGAGTATCAGCGCCGCATGGCGCAGGTGGATAGCCAGTTCCCACCGCCGCCGCGCGCGACCGTGAAAGACTTCGTCGACCACATCGACTACGCCGTGAAGCTGATCGGCGTGGATCACGTCGGCATCAGCTCTGACTTCGACGGCGGTGGCGGTGTGGACGGGTGGAGTCAGGCAAGCGAGACGGGCAACGTGACGCTGGAGCTCGTGCGCCGCGGGTACACGGAGGAGCAGATCGGTCAGATGTGGAGCGGGAACCTGCTTCGCGTTATGCGAGATGTCGAGAAAGTAGCCGCCGGGCTTCAGCGCAAGGCAAACTGACAGCGCCACAGCACAGGTTACAGGCTACTGGAGCTCGTTATTGGTTATCTGAACCCTCGGGATGCCCATCTCACAGAGAGAGAGACATCCCGAGGGTTCTATTACCTGTAACCAATTCCAGTAACCAATTACCAGGCTGCGAGGTTTGGCCGACGGTTGAACCACGGCCTGGCTGTTTCGAGCTGGCCGGCAAGCCGGTAGAGCGTTGCTTCATCGCCGAAGCGGCCGGCGAAATGGATGCCGATCGGCAGCCCGCTGGCGCTCCATGCGAGCGGTACCGACATGGCTGGCTGGCCGGTCACGTTGAACACCGGCGGGCACGCGATCCAGTCGAACACGCGCTTCGCGGCTTTGTCGAGCGCGCCCGCCAGGCGCATCACGCCGCCGGCGTGGACGCGGCCCAGCACCTGCATCGCCGCCAGCTCGTGTGCGGGCGGTTGCAGGGCGCCGATGGTGAATGGCGGCGTCGTGAGCGTCGGCGTCACGAGGACGTCGAAATCGTGCGTAGCGAACCATCGACCCACCGCCCGCGCGCTGCGCTCGAGATGCCGGCGCGCGTGAGCCATCGCCCCAGCGCTGTACGACCTGCCTAACAACGCCAGCGCCCACGTCGAGATCTCGACGTTCGCCGGCGATGCGCGGCGGCCCATCACCGCGGCCGCATCCGCGAGGTCCGCGGCGCACTGCCCGCACACCATCAACAGGAACGCGCGGAGAAACGCCTCTCGGTCGAGCGGTGGCGACGCTTCGACGACCGTGTGTCCCAGCGATTCCAGAAGCTTCACCGCGTCGTGAAGCGCCGTCTTGCATTCCGCATCCATGTGCTCGCCGAGCAGCGGGCGGTCGGTGAACGCAATTCGGAGGCAGCCGGGCTCTCGTGTCACTTCGTCCAGGAACGGCCGAGCTGACGGCGCGATGCTGTAGGGCTCGCCGGCTTCGGATCCGGTGATCGCGTCGAGCATCGCCGCGCTGTCGCGCACCGATCGCGTGATCACGTGCTCGATCGCTGCGCCTTCCCACAGCTCGCCCTCGATTGGCCCGGTTGGCGTGCGGCCGCGCGTGGGCTTGAGCCCGAACAGTCCACAACACGACGCGGGAATGCGAATCGATCCGCCGCCATCGCCGCCGCCGGCCAGCGGAACCATCCCGGCGGCGACCGCGGCGGCGGACCCGCCGCTCGATCCGCCGCTCGTTCTCGTTAGGTCCCACGGATTGTGGGTCGGTCCAAAGAGCTCGGGTTCCGTGAACGGTGTGAGCCCGAACTCCGGCGTGTTGGTCTTGCCAAGGATCACGACGCCTGACCGCTTGTAGCGGCGGACGATCTCGGCGTCCATCGGGGCGATGAACCCGTCGAACAGGCGGCTTCCGCTCCTGATGGGCGCGCCCGCGTACCAGGCCAGCAGGTCCTTGATCAAAAACGGTACGCCCGCGAACGGCCCGTCGCGCTGCGGCGCATCCGCGGCCTTGAGCCCGTCGTCGTAGAGCTTGTGGATGACCGCGTTGATCTGCGGATTCAGCGTGTCGATACGCTCGATCGCCGTGAGCGCGAGCTCGCGAGCGGAGACGTCGCCGCGCTTGACGAGCTCCGCGAGTCCGAGTCCGTCGTATTGGTCGTAGTCGGCGAAGGTACTCGAGGGCGTTTGGGCGAGAATGGCCACAGGAGGGCGGATTGGGAACTCAAAAGTGGCGTAGTGGGTCACGCCCCGCCATGTATCACGATGTGGTGCCGTCTCAGCCATCCGCTCTTCTTCGCCATCCAAAGCGATCACGGAGAACCGTGTGACGAAGCGGAACGAGACCGGGTTTGGCGCCGTGAATTCCCCAGATGGAGCCGAAGCGTGATGTCCACAACACTCGAGTCGGCTATCTTACGGCAAATCAACCTCCTCCGAGCCCGCAGCGGGGTCCGGCGGACGCTGGCAGGTTACGAATGATGACGGCTCGTGATGCGCGGGAAGAATCGCCCGTGGCGTCGGGCCCGCCGTCACTCAGACTTATTGGTGGGCGAAACGGACGCGGCATGAGCACCATAGACATGTCGATCGTCCAGCGCGCGAAGCGGGGCGACCGCACCGCCTTCGCTGCGCTGGTCGATTTCTATTACGCGCGCTCCCTCCGCTTCGCCGTCCACATGCTCGGCAACGGTCAGGATGCCGAGGAGGCGGTGCAGGATACGTTCGTGCGCGTGCACGGCGCGCTGCATCGCTACGATGAGTTCGATCGGTTCGAGTCGTGGCTGTTCCGCATCCTCGCCAACCGATGTCGAACCATGATGGGACGCGAGGCGCGGCGGTCACGCGTCCTCGTGTACGGCGATCTCGCGCAGGATCGCGGAACGCCCCCCGATGTGGACGCGATCGTATGGCGCGAGGAGATCCAGACGGCACTGGCCGCACTCCCGGCCGCGCAGCGGGAAGCCTTCCTGCTGCGACACGTGGAAGGTCTCGAATACGAGGAAATGGGACGGGTTACCGGCGCCGGCATATCGGCGTTGAAAATGCGAGTCAAGCGCGCCTGCGAGTTCCTTCGGCTGCGCCTCGCGGAGGTGGAACGTGCATGACATCAACGAAGACAGCGACGAGTTGATCGGCCGCATCGTCAGCGAGCTCAAGACGCTGCCGCCGGTGCCGGCGGACGCGACGGCCCGCGTACTCGCACGCGTGGATGCGGCGCGCCGCAGCGAAACCCCCGGCAGATTCAGCCGTCGATTCATCATCTCGCTGCCGGCGGCGATCGGCTATGCGCTGGCCGCGACGCTGGCGGGCTTTCTGATTCGGGGTGCCCTGCCGCGACGCCCCGAGCCTACCGTCGCGCAGGTCCCCAACCCGCCAGTGGCCGAGACGTTAGGCACCAGGACGACGATTGTGCCCGCGTCCGCGAACAGGCGCGCGCTGCAGGAAGCGCCGGTCAAGGTGCAGTTCGTGCTCGACGCCCCGCGCGCGAAGAGCGTCATGGTGGTCGGCGACTTCAACGCGTGGGATGGCAGCAGGACGCCGCTCGAGCGTGATTCGACGACCGGTGTGTGGAGCGCCCTCGTGGATGTGCACCCTGGCCGTCACGTCTATGCGTTCCTCGTGGACGGCAAGACCTGGACGCTCGATCCACGCGCGCCGCGCACGAAGGATCTCGACTACGGCACCCAGCAGTCGGTGCTGATGGTGGGTCTGCCGTGATGCGAACAGATCGTCTCGTGCGCTGTCCGCGTTGGATATCGGCCGTCGCGGTACTCATGACCGCGCGCGTCGCGTCAGGCCAGGCGCCACAAGCACTCGACTCGGCCACAGCGGCCGCCATCGCGCCGATCGTGGAGGCGGCGCGCGCCGAGAAGCTGCCGGTCGCTCCGCTTTACGCGAAGGCTCGCGAGGGGCAAGTGCAGCGGGTAGCCGTTGCGAAAATCGAAGCTGCGGTGCGCACACTCGCGGACCGCATGCGTGCGGCGAACGAGGCGCTCGCGCCGGACGCCAGTGAGCAGGAGCTGCACGCTGCCGCCGACGCCATCAAGAGCGGAGTTCCCGCGGAGACGCTTCGGGCAATGCGAAAAGCGGGCGGTGATGGATCGCTCGCGGTGCCAATCGGCGTGCTAACGCAGTTGATCGCCCGTGGCGTTCCTGTGGAGCGCGCCTCCATGGAGGTCGTCGCGCTGCTACAGAAAGGAGCGGTCGCGAGAAACTTCATTGCCCTCGAGGAGAGGGTGCGGCAGGATGTGCTGGCGGGCCGGCGTCCGGATGAAAGTCTGGATTTGCGATTGAAAGGGATCATCCCCAATCTTCCTCAATCGGCAGGCGCTAGCGCCACCGGGCTGAGCGCTTCGAGCCCCAAGCGCCCGCGCTAACACCAACCAGGCAGTCTGCAGCACACACTCTCCTGGCCGGGGTACCTCGTTGCATTCGCCGTCTTCGCGTGCTTCACCTGCGCGGGGGCGGCGCACGCACAATGGGCCCGGCAAACGACCCTCGACGTCGGTGCCACGCACCTGACGAGAGACGACTTCGCGGACACCGACGGCGGCACCATCGCCGGACTGTGGAGTCGTTGGAGCGAGCGCGTCTCGCTGGTCGCGAGTGGCGCAGCAACCCGTGTTGGCGACGGCCAATCCACGGGCATCGCGCTCGGCTCGGCCTCGTACCTGATTCCCGTGAAGCGCGTGCGGCTCGAGGCCGGCGGCACCGGCACCATACTCGGTACGAGTAACTACGCACCGTCATCGAGCTGGCTGGCGTTTGGGCGCGCGCATGTGCTGGGCGCGCGGTGGGGAACGTGGCTTGGCGGAAGCGGCGGCAACGTGCACGTCGAGCGAACGACGTTCCCCGCGACGACCGGCGAGCTTGGCGCGTGGTATCGACGCGGTGGGCAGCGCCTGACGTTCAGCGCCGTCACGGTCAATACATCGACGGTGTCGACCCTGATCCTCAGCGATCAGGCCGTGGTCCGCGTGCAGGATCCGGTGCGCTACGCCGATTTCTCGCTCATCGGCCACGGTGCGTGGCGACAGTTCGAGGTGGACGGGATCGCGTTGTCGCGGCAGGCGTGGAAGGGAGAGCTCGAGTCGGTGCCGGCAGCCTCCGTCGCCGCCGCGTGGTGGGTGATGCCGAACGTCGCGATCGCGGCCGCGGTCGGACGACAGCTGGCGGATCCGATACGCGGAACGGTGCGCGCTCGTTATGCAACGGTCGCCCTCCGACTGTCGGCGGAGCGTCATGGTCCGGTGGCGCCGCTGCGCAAGCCGCCCATGGTCTCGCCGGGGTCGGCGTCGCTGATCGCGACGACGCTGGACAAGGGAGCGACGGTGGTGCTCGTACACGCGCCCGGCGCGCGGCGGGTGGAGCTCATGAGCGATCTCACCGGCTGGGAGCCCCGATCGCTCGACCGACGCCACGGTCGGTGGGAGCTCCGCCTAACGACTCAGCCGGGATCGTATCACGTCCGCGTGCGGATCGACGGTGGCGTCTGGATCGTGCCGGCAAACCTTCCCCGCATGGACGACGAGATGGGCGGTACGGTCGGGCTTATCGTGATTCCCTGACAGCTGTCGGAGAATTGCCGTGCCACGCCGCGAGACGCCGCGATCTCGCTGGCGCTCGCGGCGGCGTAGCCTAACGCACGTCGCGAATGTGACGCACGTCACACTCTCATATAAAGTTCGGTCGAACCGCCAAGAGATCCGGGAATTGCGACCGAACTGGCCCCGATCCTGCCAACGTGAGAGGCTTGGCCCGTACGAAAATCACGACGTGCAAACGAGCGGCGTCCGGGCTGCGCTGCCGCGCGTCACAAGAAGTCAATAAGGAGTCACCGATGCAAACCCGCACCCTCCTTGCCGCAGTCGCTACCGCGGCCATCGCCGCGATGGTCACCCCGTCCCTCTCGTCCGCCCAGGATACGACGAAGAAGACGACGGAGTCCAAAGGCGAAGTCGCCATGCAGCCGAGCTTCAGCTCGCTCATGTCCGCCATCAACGCCGGAAAGACCAACGTCGACAAGATCAACGCGTTGACGTCAGTCAGTGCCTCGGATGTCCAGTACGTGAACGTCGAGGACCTCGTCAAGGGCAACGACGCCCAGGCGCTCAAGGACGCGCTGTCGAAGAACGAGGACGGCGTCGAAGCATTGCAGAAGGCGTTAGGCAGCAACCCGGCGCTGAACCTGCTCCTGGCCCCGGATAACGCCGCCAAGCCAATTACGACCGATACCACCGCGAAGTCGACGACGTCGATGCCCGGCATGTCCATGAAGCCGTCAGCCAAGGACGTCGTGGCCGCCGATGTCACGTCGGACAACAAGGTCATTCTTTACTACTGGAAGAAGCAGTAACTCGGCACGACCCAAGAACCTTGGGCCGGAACCGGTAACGGCACCGGAAGACAGCTAGGCATGCGGGACGCTCGTAGAGCGTCCCGCTTTTTTTTGTCCGAGGACACTCCTCTTGACATTCTACAGGAACCGTCGCATCCTCCTGTAGACATACGACAGGAGATGGCGTGGCGACGGACAACACCGACGTCCTGCAAGGGACGCTGGACATGCTCATCCTCAAGGCGCTCTCGCTCGAGCCGATGCACGGATGGGGCATCTCCCAACGCATCCAGCAGATCTCCCGCGACGTCCTGCAGATCAACCAGGGCTCGCTCTATCCGGCGCTCCACCGGCTCGAGCGTCGAGCGTGGATCGAGGCCGACTGGGGTACGTCGGAGAACAACCGCCGCGCGAAGTACTACCAGCTCACATCGCTCGGAAAGAAGCAGCTGGCCGAGGAGCGTGCGAGCTGGCAGCGCTTTACTCTCGCGGTCCAGCGCGTGCTCCAAACGACCTGACCGAGACGCCCAGTGGATGCGTTACATCTGATCGCGCAACGAGCTCGAGCCGTCCTGCGACCGCTCGTGTCCCGTCGCGGAGCAGAAGCCGACCTCGATGAGGAAATGCAGTTTCACCTCGACGCCGAGATCGCCGACAGGATGCGTCGGGGCATGACACCCGATGCGGCGCGCACATCCGCGCTGCGGGATTTCGGCGGTGTATCGCGGTTCAAGGAAGAGTGCCGCGATGCGTGGAGCACGCGCGTGATGGACGAGCTGTCGCGCGATGCGCGCTATGGCCTGCGTGCGCTCTGGCGCGCGCCTGCGTTTACAGCGGTCGCCGTTCTGACGATCGCGCTCGGTGTGGGCGCCGCGACGATGATCTATTCGGTCGTGCACTCGGTTCTGCGTCCGCTGCCGTTCCACGATCCTGCCTGGCTGGTCGCTGTTGTCACTACCTACCGTGGCAAGGACGACGCAACGTCGGCGCTCGATTTCGTCGACTGGAGACGGGAGTCGAAAACGCTGGCGGGATTGGCGGCCATCTCGACCGACGCTATGACCCTGACGGGCAGCGGCGAGCCCGAACGGCTGTACGGCGCTACCGTGAGTGCGAGCCTGCTTTCGATGCTGCGCGTCCGCCCACTTGCCGGCCGCGTGTTCCGCACCGGCGAGGACTCGGTGGGCGCCGCACGAGTCGTGATCCTCGGTGAGCCCCTTTGGCGACGTCGATTCTCGAGCGATCCGGGTGTTGTTGGCCAGAGCGTGAATCTCGACGGCAAGCCGTACACGGTCATCGGCGTGGTTCCCACGCGCCTAACGTATCCCGCCGCGGCAGAAATCTACCTGCCGCTCGTGTTCCCGACCGACGATCTCGCTGAAGGCAATCGCGGGGCTCGCTACTACGACGTCGTCGCCCGGCTCGCGCCCGGTGCGACGATCGAGCAGGCGCGCGCGGAGATGCGCACGATCACCGCGCGTCTCGCGTCGGCGCATCCGCAGGCTGACGAGGGCGTCTCAGTGCGCGTGGCGCCGCTTCTCGACGAAACGGTCGGCGCGTTTCGCAGGCCGTTGCTCATTCTCCTGGGCGCGGCAGGCGTCCTGCTGCTGATCGCCTGCGCGAACGTCGCCAATCTGCTGCTCGTCCGCGCGGCCGGGCGCGACGGCGAGCTCGCGGTGCGTACGGCGCTGGGAGCGGGGCGGGCGCGTCTCGTTCGTCAGCTCGCTACCGAGGCCCTCGCGCCGTTTTTCGTTGGTGGCGCGCTCGGTACCGCGCTGGCGACGTTAGGCACCCGATGGTTCGCGACGGCTGCGTCGGATACCGTGCCGAGGCTCGCCGACGCGGGTGTCGACAGTACGGCGCTGCTCTTCGCGCTGGCCGCGACATTGACGACGGGCGTGGTCTTCGGCGTCGTTCCAGCCCTGCGCTTCGCCCGTCTCGGTGTCTCCGGCACGCTGAGGGGAGCCGGTCGCTCGAGCCAGGGGTCGATCGCGAGGCGCCGAACGCGCACGGCCATCGTCGGGTCGGAGGTCGCGCTCGCGGTGATGCTGCTCGTGGTCGCTGGTCTCGTCGTGCGCAGCTTCCAGCATCTTATGGCGGTCAACCCTGGCTTCCGTCGCGAGGGCGTGGTCACCTTCCGCCTCGATCTCCCGAGCACGCGGTATGGCGACGCTGCAAAGCTCCGGGCGTTCACGGCGCAGCTCGACGACCGAGTTCGCGCGCTCCCTGGCGTGACCGCAAGCGGCCGCATCCTCCGTGCCCCGCTCAGCGAGTACAACTTCAACGTTGGCTTCTCCATTGACCGCTGGCAGGAGGAAACGGGAACGCGTCGGCCCGCGGCGCAGGTGCGGATCGCGTCGCCCGGCTACTTCGAGGCGATGGGAATCCGACTCGTGCGCGGTAGGACGTTCACGGCGCACGACGATGCCAGCGCACCTCAGGTGGTCGTGATCAACCAGGCGATGGCGCGCACGCATTTCTCCGGCGAAAATCCACTCGGACGGCGCGTGTGGCTGGGCTGGGAAGATGATGGCGTTCGGCGCGGTGGAGAGATCGTCGGCATCGTGGACGACGTGCGACAGTTCGGCCTCGATCGGCCATCGGCGCCGGAGATGTACCTCCCATACGATCAGACCCCCGTTGGGCCGATGACGGTGGTGGCGCGCACGACGGCATCGGCGGACGTCGTGTTCGCGGCCGCGCGAGCCGCCGTGCGCGAGCTGGATCCGGGTCTGCCGCTGTTCGAGCTCAGCACGCTCCAGCAGCGGTTCGATAGGTCGGCGGCGCGCCCGCGCCTGTACATGACGCTTCTGGCCACGTTCGCGGGGGTCGCGGTGCTTCTTGCCGCGATCGGGCTATACGGCGTGGTCTCGTACTCGGTGCGACAGCAGACGCGCGAGATCGGGATTCGGCTCGCCCTCGGCGCGACGCGCTCGAACGTCGCCGGCACGGTGGTCGGTCAGTCCCTGACAGTCACGGTGGTGGGCGCCGCGTTAGGCCTCGCCGGTGCGCTGGCGGTGTCACACCTGCTGCAGGCCCTGTTGTTCGGCGTGAGCCCCACCGACGCGTGGACCTACGTCGCCGTCGTCGGGCTCATCGCGCTCGTGGGTGTCGTGGCCAGCTGGGTGCCGGCGCGACGCGCGACTTTAGTTGATCCCGCGATGGCGCTACGTGGTGATTGATCGGGGACGGGCGACGGGCGACGGCCGACCGTAAAAAGCGGAAACCGTCTGGATGCATTTCGCAGCGAGCTGAGCATCCCGAGGGTTCACGCTGTCTAGCCGTCGCGCCTCGTCCGTCCCCCGTCCCCGGGTTCCCTCGCGCATCCCGCCCGTTTCCCGCCAATCAACTCAGGGCCTGCCAGCCGTCGCAGCAACGCCTCGTTCGCCGCAACCGCTCGCCGAGCGCGCCCGCTGCTGACCGTCCAGCTCCGCCAGTCCGCTTGAATGCTCGGACCCCAGTCGTGCAGCAGCCGACGGGCCGCCTCGCATCGCTCGGCGTAGTCGGCGCTCTCGCGCGCGCCGTTGACAGGTTGCAGAACCGAGCTGGCAGGTAACATCACGGCCTGGTTTGCGCTGTCGGTGCTGGGAATGACCCAACCCGCCGGCACGGTGACCCGCTCGCGCGCGAGATACCCGGCCAGCGCGGGCGCGGCGTCGGCGCCAAGCCTCGCGATGTACCTAACGTCGACTTCCTTACCCTGATCGGCCCGCGCGATGTTGAATCGCGCGACGTACGCGGATGGATTGGCGACGTTGAGCGCAATGAGTGTCGCCCAACCGGAGGCGAGCACGCCGGGCGTGAACGTCCGCTCGCGGCCGCGGAGTACCGTTGTAGCAAACCAAACGAACACGATCGCCAGCCAGCCCATGAACACCGTGGCATACAGCCGGTCTTCGCTCAGCCCATACGCGGACTCGTAGAGGCGCATGCGCGCGACCGCCGAATACATGATGACCGCGAGCAGGACCAGGAGCGTCCCGGACAGCGCGCGATAGACCGCCTCCGCGCGCGGCGTGTCGCGACGGAGGAGCGCGTTCGCCGAGAGCACGACCGGCAAGACCAGTGCGGAGACGGTGACGAGCTCGAAGAAGCCGCGACGCGCGTAATCGGCGTAGCTCATGCCGGCAGTCGCCTGCACGAGCGCGTCACCACCGAAGAAGTAGCGGAGCTGCACGATCACGAACGCGGCGAAGAGCGCCACGAGCGAGCCTAACGCGACCGATACTTCCGTCAACCCGAGCGCGCCGTCGGGGAAGGGCACACGCCAGGTGCCTCGGCCGTTCGAGAGCACGCTTGCTCGGAGCAGACCACCGACGAACCAGGCTATGATGCCGCTCACGGCCAGGTGGGATGCGACCGTCGCGGCGTCGATGCGGAAAACGTCGCTGGCCAGACGCGCAAACACCGGGTCCGCCGAGGCGAACAGGCTGCCGAACACGAGCAGGAGCGGGATTGCGACCAATGCCGCGCGAACACCGGCGATCACTCGGCCGGCTCCGCGCGCGCCGGCGACCTGGCGGAACGACACGTCCGACAGGAGGAGCGCGATCATCCCAACGAAGACGTTCACGCCGATCACGACTCCCGCCGATGCGAGCT
>Ga0207679_10000658_pt1 | contig 23143 bp, 28 predicted proteins | sample KBSC73metaG_FD_184320 | JGI IMG/M metagenome (GOLD analysis project Ga0207679, IMG submission 184320) | Corn rhizosphere microbial communities from Kellogg Biological Station, Michigan, USA - KBS C7-3 metaG (SPAdes) (version 2) | ecosystem: Host-associated > Plants > Roots > Rhizosphere > Soil ... | reverse complement strand
TCCGATCTCTGATGTCCCGGCTGTCGAGCCAGCGCCGCTGACCACTCTTTTCAGGGATTCGATCGGGCCCGCAGGGCATCGGCGAGCACCGCCGCCTCGTTCGCGCGGAAGCGGGCCTCGGTCCGGAGCGACGGAGGCGTGGCGGGTCGTTCCTCGGTCTCGGTCCAGAGCGCCTTTCGCCGCTCGCACTCCGCCACGCAGGCGAGGCGCTCCTGGCGCACGGCGGTCCTGAGCGCCGTCTCCAGCCGGTGGGCGAGGTCCTCCGCGCCCGAGCCTCCAAGCCCGGGATGGGCGCGCAGCACGTCGCGCGCGGTCATCGCCGCGACCGCGGCCAGCGAGAGCTCTTCCATGGTCTGCCTCCCGGTGGGCTCCGGTCCTCGAAGACTCGTCGGAGCACCGCCTGCATCGCGGCGGAGATGCCGAGCGTCGAGGCCTCCGCCGCGCTCACCCAGCGGGCGCCGTCTGGCGGCTCGAGCCCCTCGACCGCGAAGACGTCGAGCGTGAGCGCGCGGTGAGTCAGCGTCCGCTCCACCCGTCCCAGCGGACGGGGAGCGCCGAGCTGCGGCCAGCGGGCGCGCAGGGCCTCGACCTCGGTCCCCGGCTCGCACTCCACGCCCGGGAGCTCCCAGAGGCCACCGAACAGTCCGGTCCCGTCACGGCGAACGAGCAGCACCGCGTCGTCCCGCCGGACTGCGGCCAGGGCGAGGTGCAGGGCCCGCCGCCGGGGTGGCGTCTTCGGGGCGGGGATGTCGGCCACCCTGCCCGAGCCGAGGGCGGTGCAGCGCCCGCGCACCGGACAGAGGAGACAGGCCGGCTGCTCGGGGCGGCACACCGTGGCCCCGAGCTCCATCAGGGCCTGATTCCAGTCGCCGGGCCGGTCCCCCTCCACCAGCGTCGCGGCGAGATCCCAGAGCCGCCGCTCGGGTCCGGCATCGCCGGTGGGGCCCTCGATGCCGAACAGCCGCGCCAGAACGCGGGCAACGTTCCCATCCACCAGCGGGACCGCGCGTCCGAAGGCAATGGAGGCCACCGCGCCCACGGTGTACCGGCCGAAGCCGGGGAGCGCGCGGAGCGCGTCGACGTCTTCCGGGAGCCGTCCGCCGTGCCGCTGCAGCACCACCCTGGCGGCGTGGTGGAGGTTTCGCGCCCGGGCGTAGTACCCGAGCCCGCGCCAGGCGGCGAGGACCTCGTCGAGGCTCGCCCGGGCGAGCGCGGCCACGTCGGGGAAGCGGGCGAGGAACGCGCTCCAGTAGGGGAGCACCACCGAGACCTGCGTCTGCTGGAGCATCACCTCGCTCACCCAGATGGCATACGGGTCGCGGGTGCGCCGCCAGGGCAGGTCGCGGGCCTGCGCGTCGTACCAGCGGAGGAGCGCAGCGCGAAGCTCGTCGAGGGCGGAGTTGCGAGCCAGGCGGGCAGGCTGGTTCCGCCCCCGTCTGACAGGGCCCCGGGCTACAGTCCTCTTCACACCAGGATGGGCCAGAACGTCCTCACCAACGATTTCAGCTGGTCGAAGAGCCGCCACGAGAAGTTCCAGGACTGCCGGCGGGCGTACTACCTCCATTACTACGGCAGCTGGGGCGGCTGGGAGGACGAGGCACACCCGGAGCTTCGCCAGCTCTGGATCCTGAAGAAGCTCGCCAACCGCTTCAACTGGGCGGGCAGCGTGGTGCACGCGGCGATCAAGGACGCGTTGCTCGAGGTCCGGGCTGGGCGCCGGCCGGATCCGGCGAGAGCCATCGGCCGGGCGCGCTTCATGATGCGGGAGGATTACAAGCACTCACGCGCCCGGGCCTACTGGAAGGAGCGGCAGCGGCTCGAGTTCATGGGCCTGGTGGAGCACGAGTACGGCGAGGCGCTGGAGAACAGCGAGTGGAAGCGCGTCTGGGACGGGGTCGAGGCGGCGCTGACCTGGTTCTTCCAGTCGCCGTGGCTGGAGCGGGCGCGCGCGCTCCAGCCGCAGCAGTGGCTGGAGGTGGACGAGGGGGCGGACCACAGCTGGTTCGAGATGGACGGGGTGAAGATGTTCGCCATCCCGGACTTCGCCTTTCGCGACTCCGACGGTCACATCACGGTCGTGGACTGGAAGACCGGTGCGGCGCACACCGGTCACGAGGACCAGGTGGTGGGCTACGCCCTGTATCTCGCCCACCGTCACCGCGTGGAGCCACAGCAGATCCGCTGCCGGCTGGTGTTCCTCAACGTGGGGCACGAGGTCGAGGTCCCGGTCGACGCTCAGACCATCCAGCACTTCTCGCTCAAGTTTCGCCAGTCGGTGCAGCGGATGCGCGAGCTGCTGGTGAACGCGGCGGCGAACACCCCCCTGGACTCGGCGCAGTTCCCGATGACCGAGGACCTCACCCAGTGCGCTCGCTGCGCGTTCCGCCGGGCCTGTGGCCGCGAGAGCGTGACCTTCGCCTCGCTCTCCCCGAGCGCGTCGGCCGCCTGAGCCGAGCGGGAGCCCCGGCGTCGAGGCGGGGGACGTCAGTGGCAGTGGGTGTCGATCAGCCGGCCAGCCCTCGTGCAGGACGCCCGGCGCCAGGCCGGCCGGCAGCTACTGGACCAGAACGATGCGCGCGTGCGCCGCGCGGCCGATCTCGCGGGAGGAGAGCAGGCGCGCCACGTCCTTCACCTCGTTCCCCACCGTGTCGAAGGCCGCGGCGATGAGCTCACCGAGCGTGGTCTGCACGGCTTCGTGATGCGCGCTGGCCTTCTGCTTCAGCCGCTGCAGCCGTGTTTCCTTCTTCGATTTGCGCATGGCTCCTCCCCGTGGGCGCCGGCGCGGTGGCCGGCGAAAGCTGCCTGGACCCGTAGCAGGCACCATGCCGTCCCGGGTCCAGGGAGAACGTGTGTCCTTCCGCGGATTCCGTGACAACGCCCGCCCCCCGCCCGGCCACCGACTGTCGTTTCTTCAGACACCGGCGCCGCCCCGCCTGATCACGGGGCATGCACGCCTGGCGTTGAAACCACAGGAATTTCCCCCTCCCCGATTGACGGGGTGGGGTGGTACGTCCTCCCACCCAAATGCGGATGCACGTCCTCTTTCACGACAATTGCTTCGACGGGGCGGCCAGCGCCGCGGTGTTCTCGCGCTTCTACCGGGAGCGCATCCGCCCGGACGGGACGCTCAGCTACCAGGGATTGTCACATCAGGCCGGTGGTGCCCCTGTGTCGGAGTCGGCATTCCAGGGTGACGAGAACGCCATCGTCGACTTCCGCTACAGCCAGTCGCCGAAGCTGACCTGGTGGTTCGACCACCATGCCTCGGCGTTCCAGAACGACGGCGACGAGGCGCACTTCCTGGCCGACGGATCGGGCAGGAAGTTCCACGACGCCACCCGGAAGAGCTGCACCGTCTACCTGGCGGACATCGCCCGCGAGCGCTTCGGATTCGACCCCGGGCCGATGGTCGAGCTGCTGGAGTGGGCGGAGATCATCGACGGCGCCCAGTTTCCCAGCCCCCAGATGGCGGTGGGGCTCCGCGAGCCTGCCCTCCAGCTGATGACCGTCCTCGAGGCGAACCACGATCCCCAGCTCATCCCCGAGGTCATCCGACTCCTCCAGAACCACACCCTCTCCGACGTGGCCGCGCGGCCGATGATCCAGGAGCCCTTCCGGCCGCTCTTCGAGCGACATCAGCACAACCGCGAGGTGGTGCGCCGCAAGGCCTCCATCGAGCGGGGGGTGGTCTTCTTCGACGTGGCCGACGAGGGGCTCGACGCGATGAACAAGTTCATCGCCTACGACCTGTATCCCGACGCCCGGTACGTGGTGTGGGTCGGGTGCAGCCGCCGGAAGGCCAAGGTCTCCATCGGGAGCAACCCCTGGCGGCCCGAGCTCCGGAAGCACGACCTGTCGGCCATCGCCGAGCGATGGGGCGGTGGGGGGCATCCGGTGGTGGCGGCGATGAGCTTCAGGCCCGAGGAGCTGCCGCGTGCTCGCGAGGCGGCGCGCGCCATCACCGAGGAGCTCCGGTCGGACCCTGTCCCGGTGACCGCCTGAAGGCGACTCACAGCACCGGGAAGCCGCGGGCGCGGAGCATCCTCACCACCGGGAGCATCGGGAGCCCCTGGACCGAGGTGCGGTCGCCATCGAGCGCGTCCACCAGCGCCTGCCCGCGGCCTTCGATCCGGTAGCCTCCGGCGCAGCCCCGCCACTCGCCGCTGTCGAGGTACCGTTCCAGCTCCTCCGGAGAGACCGGGTGGAACCGGAGCGTGACCACGTCCAGCTCCAGCTGCTCGTCGCCACCACCCACCAGCGCCACCGCGGTCAGCAGCCGGTGGCTCCGTCCGAGCAGCGAGGTGAGCTGGGTGCGCGCCGCCTGCCGCGAACCGGGCTTGCCGAGCGCCTGCCCGTCGACCTCGGCGAGCTGGTCCGCCCCCAGCACCACGGCCCCGGGGTGACGCGCAGCGACCGTCCGGGCCTTGCGGAGCGCCAGCATCCGGACGGCCGCCTCGACCGGCGTGTCCGCCGGGAGGTCCTCCTCAACCCCCGGGTCCTCCGCGGTGTAGGAAAGGCCCAGGCCGTCGAGCAGCGCCCGGCGCGCCGGAGAGGTGGAGGCGAGGAGCAACCGCATGGGGCGGAAGCTGTCTCACACGGGAGCCTCCCGCGCGGCAAGGCAGGCCATCCGCCCTGACCCGGATCCGGAGCGGGTCCGCTGCACTGCCGCGGTCGGGCCCTCTGTTACATTGGTCGCCATGCTCCGCCGGCTCGGTCTCCTCTGTTTCCTCTGCGTGGCGTCTGCTTGCCACCGCCAGGCCCCGGCCGAAGCACCGGCGAAGTCCGCGGCCAACAGCCCCGGTCTCCCCACCGCCCCCAGCCATCACCCCTCGCGCCCCCCTCCGGTGGAGCCGCTGCCGGTGTGCGACGGGAGGGGACTGGATCCGCTGGATGCTGCCCGGGCCGCGTACGACGCTCGGGAATACGAGCGGGCCCTCTCCTGTGCCGCGGAGGCCTCGGCCCGCGCCCCGGACGAGCCGGATGCTCACAGCGAGCGAGGCGCCGCGCTCTCGGCGCTGGGAAGGTTCGACGAGGCGAAGCTCGCCTACGCCCGGGCGCTGGCGCTCGATCCCGAGCACCTCGACTCGCTGCTCGGCGCCGCGCACCTCTACGGAGTGAGCCTCCCCAGCACCCGGGACAACGACGAGCTGGCCTTCGTCTACGCCGAGCGGGGACGCCAGATGGCGCGCGAGGCGGGCGACGGCGAGCTGGCGGCCCAGTTCGCGCTGCTGGGGGCCATGGCGGCCAACGACCTCGGTGAGGCGCAGACCGCGCTGGAACGGAGCGAGGAGGCCTCCGAGGAGCGGGGCAGCGACCCCGACGTTGCCTACGAGAAGGCCGTGGCTCTGTTCGAGCTCTGCCGGTTCAAGGAGGCGCACGAGGCCTTCACCCGGCTGCTCTCGGACGATGAGCACGGCGCGCACGCGCACCAGCATCTGGCCCTGCTGCTCGAGCGCGAGGGGAAGCTGGCCGAGGCCGAGGTGCACTTCCGGAAGGCCCGTGAGCTGTCGCCGGACGACTTCCCCCCGCCGCAGCTCCTCCCGGAGAAGGAATTTCGCCGCGAGCTGGATCGGGCGCTCGGCGGGCTTCCGCCGGACATGCGCAAGGATCTCGGCGGCATCCCGGTGACGGTGGAGGACATCCCCAGGGCCGACGACCTCCTGGAGGGAGACCCGCCCCTGTCGCCCACCATCCTGGGGCTGTTCCGTGGGCCGCCCATCGGCGAGCCGTGCACCGCCGAGGATGGTCCGGTCTGCCGCTCGGTGGTGGTGTACCGCAAGAACCTGGCACGGGCGGTGACCTCGCGCGAGGAGCTGCTGGAGCAGATCCGGGTGACGCTCCTCCACGAGATCGGCCACCTCCGGGGCGAGGACGATCTCGAGCTCGCTGCGCGCGGGCTGGAATGAGCGCCGCCCAGAGCGGGGCGCCGCCGACGGTGCGAGTGTCGGCGGATGCCGCGCGCGCCCTCCGGCATCTCCGCCCCTGGGTGTGGCGCAAGGACGTGCTCCAGGCACCCGGGGCGCCGGGTGGCTGGGTGGTGGCGGTGGTCGATCCGCGGGGTCAGCCGGCGGGACAGTCGCTGTGGGCGGAGAAGAGCCCGCTCGCGCTCCGCCTCCTCACCCGCCGGAGTCCTTCGGAGGAGCCGGTGGACGCCGCCTGGTTCCGGGCGCGGCTCCAGGCATCCATCGCCCGGCGTGCCTCGTTCGACCGCGAGTCGCTGCGCCTGGTGCACGGAGAGGCCGACGGGCTGCCGGGCCTGTTCGTGGACCGCTACCGCGATCGGCTGGTGCTGCAGACGCTCTCCGAGGGGATGGACACCCGCAAGGAGATGCTGGCGGCGCTGCTCGAGGAGCTCACCTCGGCAGTCCAGGTGGTGTGCCGGGACGACGGCTCGGGCCGTGACTTCGAGCAGCTGCCGCGGGAGTCTCGCATCCTTCGCGGACCGCGGGAGACCGAGGTGGAGTGGTGCGAGGGGGCGAACGTCTTCCGCACCGATCTGCTGCACGGCATGAAGACCGGCGCGTTCCTGGACCAGGCCGAGAACCACCTCCGCGCCGCCGAGCTCGGTGGTGGTCGGGCGCTGGATGCGTTCAGCTACCACGGTGGATTCGCCCTCGCGCTGTCGGCGCGGTGCGACTCGGTGCTCGCGCTGGAGCAGGATCCGGCGGCGGTGGCACGCCTGCGCGAGAACGTTCAGCGGAATGGCCGCCGCAACGTGGAGGCGCGCGAGGCGAACGCGTTCGACGTGCTCCACCAGCTCGATCGGGACGGGGAGCGATTCGACACCGTGGTGCTCGACCCGCCGGGCCTCGCCAAGCGCAAGGAGGGCGCGCGCACCGCGATGCGGGCATACCGCGAGCTGAACGTCCGGGCGCTCCGGCTGCTCCGGTCAGGCGGGCTCCTCGTCACCTGCTCCTGCTCGGGGAAGGTGAAGCCTCCAGACTTCGAGGAGATGCTCCTCGGGGCCGCGGACGACGTGCGGCGGCCGATCCAGATCCTCGAGCGGCGGGGCCCGGCGGCCGACCATCCCGCGCTCGGCGGTCTCCCCGAGACGGAATATCTCAAAGCGTTCTTCGTTCGGCCGCTGTGAAACGGGCGTGCAGCTCGACCAGAGGTCGTCTCATGGGTGGTGGCTCAGCGCTGTCTCGCCGTGGCTTCGTGCTCGGCGCGAGCTCGCTCCTGGCGGCGCGCTCCGGGGGCAAGGAGCGGCGGACCCTCGGGCCCGGAGTGAGGAACGCCCATCTCCTGCTCCATGACCCGGTCCACGGAGTGCTCGTGCTCGTCGGTGGGGCGGATGCCCGGGCGGTCCGCGCGGAGACCTGGATCCGGAAGGGCGAGGTGTGGAGGCCAGAGGGCCCAGGTGGCCCCGGTCCAAGGACCTTCCCCGCCGCCGCCTTCGACCGGCGGAGAGGACTGCTGGTCCTCTTCGGAGGAAACCGGGTGCTGTTCGGTCCCGAGGGGGCGCGGGACACCTTGCTCGACGACACCTGGGAATGGAACGGAGCGGCGTGGAAGCGGCTTCCGGTGAGCGGGCCACCGGCGCGGAGCGAGTCCAGCGCCTGCTTCGACGAGCGGCGCGGTCGGGTGGTGCTCTTCGGTGGCTGGCGCTGGGTGGAGGGGCGGCGCCAGCGGCTCGGTGACACCTGGGAGTTCGACGGCACCCGCTGGGAGCAGCTCAGCGCGGACGGCCCGGAGGGGCGCAGCGGGATGGCCCTGGCGTTCGACCGAGGTCTCGGCGCGACGGTCCTCGTCGGCGGCAGCGCCGGACGCGGCCCGTTCGCAGACACGTGGGAATGGCGTGGATCGCGCTGGGAAGGCCCGCTCCCGGGTCCCGGACCTCGCTTCAATCCGGCGCTCGCGGCGGATGCGGCGCGAGGCGAGCTGGTCTGCTTCGGGGGCTGGGACGGGTCCCGTCGGCTCGGAGATACCCAGGTTCGCCGCGCAGGCCGCTGGGAGGCGAAGGGTGTGGAGAAGGGACCGTCACCGCGGAACCACACCGCCATGACCTTCGACGAGACGCAGGAGCGGGTGTTCCTCTTCGGAGGGCACGACGGGGAGCGGGTGTTCGGCGATCTGTGGAGCTGGGACGGCGAAGCCTGGACGCTCCTGGAAGATGCCGGGCCGCGTCCGCGCGTCGACAACGGGCACTAGAAGCTCGCGCCGGCGGGTGTGTCGACGCGAAGCACCGAGTCCTGACCGAACTCGCGGACGTACGCCCGGCGGATCTCCTCGAGCCCCGACTCGTTCGACCCCGGTGGGTGGAGGAGGAGCAGCACCGACGTCGGCTCGTCCACCACTCCGCCGTCCGGCCCCGTCCACCGGCCCCGTGCCTCGAGCAGGGTCCACCCTTGCAGCCGCGGGCCAGCCTCCCGGGCCAGGAAGGCGTCCACCTCGGCGGTGGTGAGCGTGCCGCCGTCGGGAAGGCCCCGCCCCAGGAAGAGCTCCGTCCGGACCCAGCCTGTCGCGGGGGTGGTGGCACAGGCGAGGGCGAGCGTGAGTGCCGCGATGCCGAGTCGCTCCGGCGGAGAGAGTCGAGAGGGCGCTGGAGGAGGAGGCATTGCCGGCGGGCAGGCCTACGACCGTCCGGGAGCGCGGGTCAATCCGTCATCCGGCAGGCAGCCCGATGAGTTCGCCCGGCCCGCGCCGTCCAAGCGGAGTAGGGACGCGTGGCGTCCACAGAAAACGGAGGCTCCACATGCCAGTCAGCCCGAAGATCCTGCCAATGCTGTGGTTCGACGGACAAGCAGAGGAAGCGGCAAGGTTCTACGTCTCCATCTTCCCGAACTCGAAGATCCTGGAGATCTCGAAGTACGGAGACTTCGGTCACGGCCAGAAGGGCTCGGTGATGACTGTCGCCTTCAGGCTCGGCGACCAGGAACTGGTGGCGCTCAACGGAGGGCCGCAGTTCAAGTTCACCGAGGCCATCTCACTGGTGATCGAGGTCGAGACGCAGGAGGAGGTCGACCGGTACTGGAGCGCGCTCACCGCGAACGGTGGGCAGGAGGGCGTCTGCGGCTGGCTCAAGGACCGCTACGGGCTGTCGTGGCAGGTGGTACCTTCCGCGGCCATTCGCAACCTGAGCGTCACCGATCAGAAGAAGACGGACAGGGTGATGGCGGCCGTCGTGCAGATGAAGAAGTTCGATGTGGGGAAGATCGAGGCTGCCCTGCGCGGCTGAGATCGCCGGCCTACTTGCGTCGTCCGGACGGGGTGGACGGGCAGCCGCCGCTGGCGCGGTCAGGTTCGAGGTGGATGCGCACGTCCTTTGGCGCAAGCCATCCACCGAGGCGCGGACCTCGCCGGTGGCCCCGGCAGAGGGTCCGGAGGTGCTCCGGAGCCCCTTCATCTCGCGGCCGCGGGCGCGGCGGCCCCGAGCCGGCGGAGCGTCTCCTCGAGCGACCTGGTGAACACCTGCTTCCCGGCGAGCCGGAGCAGCAGCGAGACCAGGTGCCCCTTCAGGTTCTTCGGCCGGCGATCGAACTGGAAACGCACCCGGCTGCCGCTCCCCACCGGCTCCGCCTGGTAACGCCACCAGCTGCCCGCGGCGAAGGCGTTGGAGTCCTCCACCTGGATGAGCACCACTCCCGGCTCGCTCCAATCGTAGCGACTCCGCTCCCAGACTCCGCCGAACGCCGAAGACCCCTCGGTCACCTCGGCCTCGGTCTGCCCGACCGAGTGCACCTGATAGAGCTTCGGCGAGAGGTTGGGCCAGAGCTCCGGCCGCCGCGGGCTGAAGTCGGTCAACGCTCGCAGGAAGACCCCCGGCGGGGTGGGCGAGGTCGCCTCTCCCGAGACGCGCGCCATGGACGTGCCCTCCTTCAGCCCGGCAGGCCGAGCTCCTTCCGCAACCGGGCGGTGATCTCGAAGTATTCCTTCCGGGGGAAGCTCACGTTGAGGATGTGGAAGTCCTTGTTGCTGAGCCCGACGCACCCGAAGCAGTAGTTGCAGTCGGAGAGGTTGCGGCACATCACCAGGTAGGCCGAGTGAGTGCAGTCCTCGCACTGGCGCAGATAGGCCGAGGACTGACAGGACTTGCTCTCGGTGCAGTGGCTGCAGTTGCTGCAGCCCTCGCAGGAGACGCAGTGGGTGCACTGGTAGCAGCCCACGCACTCGCGACAGAACATGCAGTTCGCGCAACGCTCGCAGTCCTTGCAGGCGTAGCTGCCGGGGTTCCCCGGGTCGGCGGCGAAGGCACGGCCCAGCGAGGCGAGCTGTTCAAGGAACTCGCGCCGGCCGAGTCGCGCCACGGCGGCGCGCGCCTCCTTCGCCTGGGCGTCGATCTCGGCAGTGGACGGGGGGCGGACGGGAACGCGCGCGGGGGAGGCGGCCATCGGTCAGCCCGTCATCCTATACGCGTCCGTCCCCACGTGGACCTCTCCGGACTGAACTCGCCCCAGCGTCGTGCCGTCGTCACCGCCGAAGGCCCCCTGCTGGTGCTCGCCGGGGCAGGGACCGGGAAGACGCGGGTCATCACCCACCGCATCGCCTGGCTCCTCGCCCGGCGCGTGCCCGCCCGCGCCATCCTCGCCGTCACCTTCACCAACAAGGCGGCCGCCGAGATGAAGGAGCGGGTGGTGCGCCTGGTGGGGCAGCGCGCACAGGCGCTCACCGTCTGCACCTTCCACGCCTTCGGGGCCGAGGTGCTCCGGGAGCACGTCCACCGGCTCGGCTGGCCGAGGAGGTTCGCCATCGCCGACACGTCGGATCAGCTCTCCCTCATCCAGCGCGCCCTGCGCGAACGCTCCATCGACGGGAAGACCGACTTCGATCCCCGCCGCATCCTCACCGCCATCAGCCGGGCGAAGAACGCGGGGCGAACGCCGGTCCCCACCGGAGACTCACCCACGGAATGGGAGATCGCCGCCGCGCAGGTGTTCCCTCTCTATCAGCGTGCGCTCAGGGCGCAGGGCGCCCTGGACTTTGACGACCTCCTCCTGCTGCCGCTGCGGCTCTTCCGCGAGCATCCGGAGGTCCTCGGCAGCTACGTGCGCCGCTTCCGGTACCTCCTGGTGGACGAGTTCCAGGACACCAACGGCGCCCAGCTGGAGCTGGTCCGTCAGCTCGCCGGCGAGCGGCGCAACGTCTGCGCGGTGGGCGACGACGACCAGTGCATCTACGGCTGGCGGGGGGCCGAGGTGCGCAACATCCTCCGCTTCGAGAACGCGTTCCCGGGCGCCACCGAGGTCCGGCTGGAGCAGAACTACCGGAGCGTCCCCGCGGTGCTCGAGGCGGCGCACGGAGTGGTCTCGCAGCTGCCGGAGCGGCGGGCGAAGAAGCTGTGGACCGCCGCCGTCGGCGGGCCGCGGGTCCAGCTGGTGGTCCTTCCCGGCGAGGACGAGGAGGCGGCCCACGTGGCGAAGGCCATCGAGCAACGGCTCGCTCGTGGCGTCGGGCCGGATGACCTCGCGGTGCTGTACCGCACCAATGGCCAGTCCCGCCCATTCGAGGAAGCGCTGCGGGCGCGCGGCATCGGTCACCAGGTGGTGGGCGGCGGCGAGTTCTTCGACCGGCGTGAGGTGCGGGACGTCCTCGCCTACCTCAAGGTGCTGGCCAATCCGGCGGACGAGGTCTCGCTCTTGCGCATCGTCAACGTCCCGGCCCGCGGCATCGGAGACGTCACGGTGGAGCACCTGGTCGCCCACGCCCGGAGTCGCGGTGTTCCGCTCGCCGAGGTGCTCGATGCTCCGGCCTCGGTCGCCGGGCTCACCCCGGGAGCGGCGCGCGCCGTCGAGGAGTTTTCCCGGCTCATCCGGCGGACCCGGGCCCTGCTCGGCACCGAGCCGCTCTCCGGCGTGACCCGGGCGCTTCTGCGCGAGGTCGGGTTCGCGGCCGCAACCCGGGCGAGCACGGCCTCGGCCAGCGCCGCCGAGCGCAGGCTCCAGGGCGTGGAGGGCATCCTCGCCTCGCTCGAGCTCTTCGAGCGCCGACAGGACCGGCGCTCGGATCTGCGCAGCTACCTGAACCGGCTGTCGCTCGACACCCGCGAGGAGGAGGACGGGGCCAGTCACGCCCGGGTCAGCCTCCTGACCCTTCATGGTGCCAAGGGTCTGGAATTCCGGACGGTTTTCCTCGTAGGCCTGGAGGAGGGCTTCCTGCCCCACGGGGGGATGCCGGGAGAGCCCCAGAACCTCGAGGAGGAGCGGCGTCTCTGCTACGTGGGCATCACCCGGGCCCGGGAGGAGCTGATCCTCACCCGGGCCGCCACGCGCCTCCGGCGAGGCAGGGAGGTGCCCCGGACGCCTTCCCGCTTCCTGGCCGACATCCCGGCCGAGGTTCTCGAGGTGTCCGACACCACCGCTCCGACGCCCGGCCCCCCCGGCGAGGCCGAGCAAGGGTTCTTCCGAAGTCTCAAGGCCCGGCTCCAGGGAACACCCCCTCCCTCTGCTTGACTTGGGGCGGCAAGACCTCTACATCGCCCGTCTTTTCCGGGGGGCATCCCCCCCGGTGCCGGAGTGTCTCCAGATGTCGAACAGGACGTACAGCGCGAGGCCCGCCGACGTGAAGCGGGCGTGGCTCGTCGTCGACGTGACCGACAAGGTGCTCGGTCGGGCGGCGAGCCAGATCGCCTCGATTCTCAAGGGCAAGACCAAGCCCATCTACACCCCTTCGCTGGATACCGGTGACCACGTCATCGTGATCAACGCGGCGAAGGTGAAGGTCACCGGCTCGAAGGAGACGAAGAAGCTCTACCACCGGCATCCGCGCGCGGGGTTCCCCGGTGCGCTGAAGACGACCAACCTGGCCGCCCTGCGCGCCCGGCACCCCGAGGACATCGTCATCGAGGCCGTCCGCCGGATGCTTCCGCGCAATGCGCTGGGCCGGAAGATGATGACCAAGCTCAAGGTGTACGCAGGCGTTCAGCACCCCCACGCCGCGCAGAAGCCCGAGCCGCGCCAGGTGGAGGCCTGACCAGCATGCCGATCCAGATCGAGAACGGGTTCTACGCCACCGGCCGCCGCAAGGAGTCCACGGCGCGCGTCTGGGTGAAGGAAGGAAAGGGGACGATCATCGTCAACGGCCGCCCGCTCGACGAGTACTTCGGGCGTGAGACCTCGAAGATGATCCTCAACCAGCCGCTGCAGATCCTCGAGCAGGTCGGCAAGGTGGACGTGACGGTGAACGTGGTGGGCGGCGGGCTCTCCGGCCAGGCCGGGGCCATCCGCCACGGGCTCAGCCGCGCGCTGTGCCTTCTGAACCCCGAGTTCCGGATGCCGCTGAAGAAGGCCGGCTTCCTCACTCGAGATGCCCGCGTGGTGGAGCGGAAGAAGTACGGCCAGCCCGGCGCGCGGCGTCGGTTCCAGTTCAGCAAACGGTAGACAGTCTCCGGAGTACGCCGCGACCCGGGCGACTGCGTGAGCCGCTGAGCGCGGGAGGCGGCGGGTGTAGGACCCGGCCGGCAGGCGATGTCCCGCACCGGTGCTAGGCTTCTCCGGCAGTGGAACTCAACGAGATCCTCCAGGTCGCGCTCCGTGGCGGAGCCAGCGACATCCACCTCAAGGCCGGTCTGCCCCCGATGTTCCGGGTGGACGGCTCGCTGGTCCCGCTGAAGGACGGCAAGCGCCTCCCTCCCGAGGAGGTCGCCCGCATGGCCTTCGGGATCATGAACGAGTACCAGCGGGACAAGTTCAAGAACTCGAACGAGGTGGACCTGGCCTACGGCGTTCCCGGTCTGGGGCGCTTCCGAGTCAACGTCTTCCAGCAGCGCGGCACGCTGGGTGCCGTGCTCCGCGTCATCCCCTTCAAGGTGATGACCATCCGGGATCTGCTCCTCCCGCCCGTCCTGGAGACGATCGCGCTCGAGGAGCGCGGCCTCATCCTGGTCACGGGGACCACCGGCTCGGGCAAGAGCACCAGCCTCGCGGCGATGATCGACCACATCAACGCCAACGAGACCGACCACATCATGACCATCGAGGATCCGATCGAGTTCCTCATCCGCGACAAGCGGTCGATCGTGAACCAGCGAGAGGTCGGCGTGGATACCATCTCCTTCAGCCAGGCGCTGAAGAGCGCCCTGCGCCAGGATCCCGACGTCATCCTGGTGGGCGAAATGCGCGATCTGGAAACCATCGAGACCGCGCTCACCGCCGCGGAGACCGGTCACCTGGTCATGTCCACCCTCCACACCCTGGACGCGACCGAGACCATCAACCGCATCGTCTCGGTGTTCCCGCCGTACCAGCAGAAGCAGGTCCGTCTGCAGCTGGCGAGCGTGCTCAAGGCGGTCATCTCCCAGCGCCTCGTCCCCCGCGCCGACGGGAAGGGCCGCGTGGCCGCGGTCGAGGTGCTGAAGAACACCGCCCGGGTCCGCGAGCTCATCGAGGACAAGGACCGGACCAAGGAGATCACCGACGCGATCGCCCAGGGCCACCAGGCCTACGGCACGCAGACCTTCGACCAGTCCCTGATGAGCCTGGTGCGCCAGAACATCATCTCCTACGAGGAGGCGCACCGGCAGGCGACGAACCCGGACGACTTCGCGCTGCGCTTCAGCGGCATCAGCGCGACCAGCGATGCCCGGTGGGACGACTTCGAAGGGAGCCAGGACGGGAACTCGGCTCCCGGAAGCGTCGCCTTCGCCCAGCGCGGGACCCCGGCAGCTCCTGCTCCGGGAGCGGCGCCGCGTCCGCCCGGTCCTCCTGGAGGCCAGCCGCTGGGCCGCATCAACCCGACGGCTGCGGCCCGCCCCCCGGGCGCGCCTGCACCTGCGCAGAAGCCGGCCGCCGGCGGGCCGAGTGGGCTGCCCGCGGCGGACGACGACTTCCACATCGAGCGCTTCTGAAGGCGGGCCGCACGCCGGTATCGCGGCCGCCTCGGGCTCGACGACGGCAGGCCTGACTCACAGGATCTCGGACAGCACCCGCCGCAGCCGGGCCCGTCGCCGCGGCCCGATGAGTCGCACCTCGGCGAGGTGGTCCACGAACTCCGCGAGGGCCATCCGCTGGTCGGGCTCGAGCCGGGCCGCAGCCGTCTCCAGATGCTCGCGACTGATGAGGTCCGGCCCCTCCGACCAGGCCACCCCGCACAGGGTCTGGGCCGCGATCCGCCGGTTCCGTCGCTCGGCGCCGTCCGGGCCACCGGCGAAGGCGAGCTCCAGCGCCGAGACCCGCTGGGCGGTGAGCGTCGCCAGCTGCGCCAGCGTCTCCAGCGACTCGGCGACGAACGCCGCGTCGAAGCCGTCCCCCGGCAGGTCGTCGCCGAAGGCTTCCTCGAGGAGGACCGCGCCCACCAGCGCATCGACCTGCTCGGGGCTCGCGCCCTCCGCCTCGAGCGCGCCCCGCGCCCGCTCCAGCGGTCCGGCGAGGCGCTCGTCGTCACCCAGGACGGTGCTCGCCGTCCGCGCCGCGAGGACCAGGAGCGCGTTCTGCGCGTCCTCCGGCGGGTGCGCCCTGCCGCAGGCGCGCTCCACCGCCGACCAGAGATCCGGCCGCGCCCGGGCCACGGTGACGAACGCCTCGTCGGTCGGCTCGTCCGGCGCGCATCCGTTCCTGCGCTGCCAGACGCCCCACGCGGTCTGAAAATCCATGTACCGTTGCAGGGCGGGGTGCATGCACCGTGAGGCGTAACACCGCTGGAGGCGCCGGGGAAACGGGTCTTCGTGCGCTCCGCACGCTCGCTCGCCGCGAGTTGTCCACCGCTGCGCTCAGGGAAGCGCTGCGTCGTGCCGGGCTGACCGAGCAGGAGGTGGACTCCGAGCTGGAGGCCGTGATCCGCCTGGGCGCGCTCGACGACCGGCGCTCGGCGCGCGCTCGTGCCCGGGCACTCGTCCTCCGCGGCGGGTGGGGCCGCGAGGCGATGCACGCCCGCCTCGTCCAGCAGGGATATCCGCCCGCCCTCGCTGAGGATGCGCTCGTGGAGGCCATCCGAGACGAGGGGTGGACCGCCCGGGCCGCGGCCGCGCGCCTTCTCACCCGGGGTGCACCGGCGCGCCGGTCCGCCCGGCGTCTGCTGGCCCGCGGCTTCGACCCGGCGCTGGTCCGGGAGCTGCTTCCCGGGGTGGAAGGGATGGACGAAGGAGGCTAGGGTGTTTGCCCCCTCGATGCGTCTCGCTCGTTTCCTCCCACTCGCCGTGCTGATCCTCGTTCCCGGCTGCGGTCTCTTCTCCGGCAACGGCGATTTCGGCGAGCCGGACTACGCGAGCGAGGCCAGCACCAACCTCAAGCGCGGCGACGAGGCGCTGGACAGCAGCCAGTACCAGCTGGCCGAGAAGTACTTCGAGTACGTCAAGACCAAGTTTCCCTTCCTCGAAGCCTCCCGGCAGGCCGAGCTCCGCCTGGCGGACGTCTCCTTCGAGCGGGAGCTCTGGACCGAGGCCGCCGACCGCTACAACGGCTTCGTGAAGCTCCACCCCACCCACGCCAAGGTGGACTACGCCGCGTACCGCGCCGCGCTCTCCCACTACCGCGACATCCCCAGCGACTGGTTCATGCTCCCGCCCTCGAGCGAGAAGGACCAGACCCAGGTGCGCGCGGCGTGGGAGGCGCTCAACGAGTTCACCCGGACTTATCCCCAGTCGCAGTACATCGAGGACGCGAAGAAGAAGCAGGTCGAGATCCGCGACCGGCTGGTGCGCCACGAGGTGTACGTGGCCGACTTCTACGAGAAGCGCGATCGGTGGTCCGCCGCCGTGAGCCGCCTGGAGACGGTGCTTCAGAAGTACCCCGGTCCGGACGACGACAAGTACCTCTTCCGCCTGCACGATCTGTATTCGCGCCTCAAGGACCAGACCAAGGCGCGCGATGCGCTCCAGAGGGTCATCACCCGCCTGCCGGGCACGCCTGCGGCCGAAAGGGCGCAGAAGATGCTCGGCTCGTGACCACCGGCGAGCGGCGCGCGAGCCGCGCCCTCGCGGTCGTCCTCGGGCTATGCCTGACCGTGGGAGTTGTCTGGGCGCTGCTTCCGCGCATGCTCGGGGCCGCGGCAGGCCCGGAGCCGGAGCTGGTTGCCGCTCTTCGCACGGCGGAGCTGGCGCGCGCCACCATCCCGGTCCCGGGTGGGCCGCCATTCGAGCCGAGGAGCCTCCGCTTCGATCGGCTCAGCATCACCGTGGACGGTGACCGCGCCTCGGCGGTGGTCACCCTCGACGCCTCGGGCTCCTCCGGAGGCGTGCAGGTGTCGTCCCTGGGGCGCGAGCGGGTCGGGTTCCGGCGACGGGCGGGCCGATGGGAGCCGGATGGCCCGCTGGCTCCGGCGCTGGCCGGGGCGCTGGCCGCTCTGTGGCAACGGGCGGGGCTGCTCTCCGGAAGCGCGCCGGATGCGCTGTTGCCGCTGGTCGCCGCCGGTGATCGGGAGCAGGCGCTCCGGGATGCGCGGATCGACTCCGTGCTGCGCCTTCCGGGGCATCGGTGGGAGCCGCGCGCCTGGTATCTCCGATCGGAGCGGGGGGAGGTCGTGGCCACCGAGGAGGCAGTCCTGACTTCCTCGTCCCGGGAGCCGGAGGCCCGGACCGCACGGCTGCGTTTGTTGCCCTCCGGCGACGCTGGAAGTTTCGTCTTCGCCGGGGGGCTGCTGTAGGGTCACCTGACGACGATGGCAGCGTCGAGCACCGACACGGCCTGGGCCCTCCGGTTCATCTCCGGCAAGTACCAGGGGGGCGAGTTCCCCCTGAAGATGAACCGTCAGGTCACCATCGGCCGCTCGAGCGAGCTGGACATGGTCCTGGTGGAGGACATGGTCAGCCGGAAGCATGCCAAGATCACCGTCGGCCCGGGGAAGGTCCTGATCGAGGACCTGGGTAGCACCAACGGCACCTTCGTGAACGGGGAGAAGATCCGCCAGTCCCGTCTCAAGGAGGGGGACCGGATCCTCATCGGGACCTCCATCCTCAAGCTGGTGCAGCGGGAGGCCGGCGCGGCGACGGAGCTGTCCGACGCCGAGATGCGCGAGCGGCTGGAGGAGGCGGCGCAGGCGCAGGCGTCGAAGACCAACAAGACCTCCTCGATGACCGGGAAGATCGAGGACATTCCTCTCCCGGACCTGCTCCAGCTGTTCCACACCTCGAAGAAGAACGGAGTGCTGGTGGTGACCGGCGCTCACGAGGGCCGCATCTACCTGCGGCAGGGTCGCGTCTATTACGCGGTGGTGGACGGGGACCACGCGCTCGGTCCCCAGAAGAGCTTCAACCGGATCATCACCTGGGAGGAGGGGGACTTCGAGCTCCAGCCGCCGGACGGCCAGGAGTTCATGGTGGAGCTGGACCGCTCCACCGAGGCGCTGCTGATGGACGCGCTGCGGCTCCTGGACGAGTTCAAGCGCATCGAGGAACACCTGCCGCAGGACGATGCGCCGCTGCTCGTCCGCCGGCCCCTGGTGCCCCGGCTGCGCGACCTGACCCCCGAGCAGCTGGATCTGCTCCAGCTGGTGCACAACCACGGAACGCTCCGCGCGGTCATGGACCACTCCGAGGCCGACGACGTGACCATTGCCGAGGCCATCCTCGAGCTGATGCGCAAGGATTACGTGCGCGCGGGCTGATTCCCGGGCAGAAGAAGGTCATGAGCACCGAGACGCCGCGGCGACTGACCCAGTTCAGTCACTGCGCCGGTTGAGCCGCCAAGCTCCGACCGGCGCAACTGGCGCAGGTCCTGCGCCGCCTGAAGACCAGGAAGGACCCCCGGGCGCTGGTGGGCTTTGCCACCCACGACGATGCCGCGGTGTACCGGCTCTCGGCCCGGGAGGCGGTGGTGTCCACGGTGGACTTCTTCCCCCCGGTGGTGGACGACCCCTTCGCCTTCGGGCAGATCGCCGCGGCCAACGCCCTCTCCGACGTGTGGGCCATGGGTGCCCGGCCGCTCTTCGCCCTGAACCTGGTCGCCTTCCCCACCCAGGCGCTGCCCACCGAGACGCTGGCCCGCATCCTCGAGGGGGGGCAGAGCAAGGCCGACGAGGCTGGAATCCCGATCCTCGGCGGCCACTCGGTGGATGACCCCGAGCCCAAGTACGGGATGGCGGTCACCGGAGTGGTGCACCCGCGGCGCATCCTCACCAACGCCGGCGGGCGGCCGGGCGACGTGCTCCTCCTCACCAAGCCGCTCGGATCGGGCATCGCCACCACCGCGATCAAGCGGGGGATTGCCTCGCCGGAGCTGGAGCGGAACGTGGTCGAGCTGATGTCCCGGCTGAATCGAGACGCCGGCGAGGTGTTCGCCTCGGGCAAGTTCCCGGTGCACGCCCTGACCGACGTCACCGGATTCGGGCTTCTGGGTCATCTGGCCGAGATGGCGCTGGGGGCGAAGCTGCGTGCCCGGCTCTTCCTGGAGCAGGTCCCGATCCTCGCCGGCGTCCCCGCGCTGGCGGAGCAGGGCGTGGTGCCGGGTGGAACCACTGCCAACCTCGAGCACTTTGGCGCGCACGTGCGCTTCCCCGAGGGTCTGCCCGATCCCGTGAAGCGCGTTCTCGCCGATGCGCAGACCAACGGGGGGCTCCTCGCCGCGGTGCCGCGTGCCGCTCTCCGGAAGGCCGAGCGAGCGCTCGCACGGGCGCGAGTAGATGCCGCGATCATTGGGGAACTGGTGCGGGGTGTCGCCGGTATCGACGTTCAGTGACGGCCCGCTTGCGCCCCGCTGAGCGATGAACAGTTTGCTCGCACCTCAAACCAGGAGGACGTGCATGAGGCGGCTCATCACCGGACTCACCGCGGCTCTGGCGCTGGCATTCGTCGGGACGGCGCGAGCTGACGATACGAAGGCAACGGAGAGCAAGAGCACGACGCAGAAGACCGAGGCGACCAAGGACACCACCAGCCCCTCCACGACGGACACGGGCATGGGGGGTAGCGGCTCGTCCACCACCAAGTCCGAGAAGAAGACGACCGAGAAGAAGGACACCAAGACCGAAGACGCGAAGACCGCTCCTCCCGCCAAGTAGCCGGAGAGCGCTGGAGATCGACCAGCCGGGGTGGACATGCTTCGCCCCGGCTTTTCTTCGTTCTTCGCGCGGGGCGGCGCTCGGCGGCTCGGCTGGAGGCTTGAAGCACGGCGAGCGATGACCAGCTTACAGGCTTCAAGGAGGCTGTGAATGAAGCGACTGATCATCGGGATGACCGCGGCGATGGCCCTGGCCTTCACGGGGACCGCGCGCGCTGACGACAAGACGACCAGCGAGAGCAAGTCGACCGTCAAGCACAACGACGACGGGACGGGCTCGGTGAAGAGCGAGAAGAAGACCAAGAGCGATCCGGGTGGGGCGATGAACTCCACCACGGACAAGAGCACCTACGAAAAGGACGTCAGCAAGAACACCATGGGTGGGACGACCACCAAGACGGAGAAGAAGGCCAAGCACGACGCTCCTGGGGCTGCGAGCGACACCAAGTACCAGTCCAAGGAGACCGTGGAGAAGGACGCCTCGGGCAACGTGGTGAAGCACGAGAAGACTGGCCCCGACGGGAAGACCGTCGAGGTGAAGTAGGCCCGAGCAGCAATTGAAGTAACATGCCGGGGCGGATGTCCTCCGCCCTGGCTTTTTTGTGCTCTGCGCTCGTCGCGGCCGCTCCGGCGGTCCCCCGGGCCCGGGTGGTCATCGATCCCGGCCACGGAGGTGCCCAGGAGGGGGCAATCAGCCCCGACGGGCAGCTGGAGAAGAACGTCTCGCTCGATGTCGCCCGCCGGCTCAAGGCCGCGCTGGAGCACGCGGGTGCCGACGCCGTCCTCACCCGGGAGCAGGACGTGCTACTCGCCCTCGCCGACCGGGTCACCTTCGCCAACCAGGCGAAGCCGGACGTGTTCGTGTCGCTGCACCTCAACTCCATGCCCACCCGGCGTCTGCGGGCGAAGCTCGAAGGGGTGCAGACCTTCTTCCTCTCCGCCAGCGCCTCGGGCGAGGACGCGCGACGCGTGGCAGAGACCGAGAACGCGGACTCGGCCGGAGCCGGCGCGCCACAGCCCACCGACACCCTCGCCTTCATCCTCTCCGACCTGCGGCGGAGCGAGGCCCATGCCGACAGCGCCCGGCTGGCGTACGCCATCCACTCGCGGCTGGTGGCCGCCTCCGGTGGGAGCGACCACGGAGTGCAGCAGGCTCCGTTCTACGTGCTCACCGGGGTGGAGGCTCCGGCGGTGCTGGTCGAGTTCGGGTTCATCTCCCACCCGGAGGAGAGCAAGAAGCTGGCGAAGCCGGAGTACCGGGACCGCATCGCCCAGTCCATCGCCGACGGGCTGCTGGCCTTCCTCGCCCAGACCGCGGCGCGCGACCGCCGTCCCCCGGTGGCCTCGTCGACGGCGCCCTGATAAGGGCGGTGCCCCGCCCATGCGCTCCTTCGACCGAGGCCCCCTCGATCTCCGTCCCCTCACCATCACCCCCGGAGTGTCCCGGCACGCCGAGGGTTCCGCCGAGGTCCGCATCGGCCACACCTGGGTGCGGGTGACCTGCTCGGTCGAGGACCGCGTGCCACCTCACCTGCTGGGAAAGACCAGCGGCTGGGTCACCGCCGAGTACGGAATGCTCCCGCGGAGCACCAACACCCGGACGGCGCGGGAGGCAGCGCGGGGCAAGCAGAGCGGCCGGACCCAGGAGATCCAGCGTCTCATCGGCCGCGCGCTCCGGGCCTCGGTGGACCTCTCGCAGCTGGGCGCCCGCACCTTCACCCTGGACTGCGACGTCATCGAGGCGGACGGTGGCACGCGCTGCGCCTCCATCACCGCTGCCTTCGTGGCCCTGGCGCAGGCGGCGCGGAACCTCCATGGCCGGAAGGCGCTTTCCGTTCTCCCGCGGATGGTCCCGGTGGCCGCCATCTCGGTGGGCATCCTCAAGGGGACGGTGGTGACCGACCTCGACTACGAGGAGGACAGCGCCGCGGATGTGGACATGAACGTGGTGGCCACCGGCGAGGGGAAGCTGGTGGAGGTGCAGGGCACCGCGGAGAAGGGGTCCTTTGCCAGGGCGGAGCTGGACGCGCTGGTCGACGCCGGGATGGCCGGAGTGGCAAGGCTGGTCGAGGCACAGAGGCGGGCGCTGGGCGGATGAGGCTCCTGGTCGCCACCCGGAACCCCGGGAAGCTGCGCGAGGTCCGGGCGCGGGTGCAGGGCCTGGAGGTGGTGTCGCTGGACGATGTCCAGTCCATGCCCGAGGTGGAGGAGACCGAGGACACCCTCGAGGGGAACGCGCGGCTGAAGGCGCTCGCCGCGGCGCGTGCGACGGGGCTCTGGACGGTCGGCGATGACTCGGGACTGTTCGTCGACGCGCTCGGGGGCGTCCCGGGCGTCCGGTCGGCCCGGTACGCGCCGGGGACCGACACGGACCGGATCCGGGAGCTGCTCCGGGCGATGGAGTGGATTCCGGAAGGAGCGAGGTGGGCCGCGTTCGGGTGCGTGCTCGCCCTCGCCTCTCCCGAAGGCGAGGTGCGGCTGGCGACCGGGGAGTGCCGGGGGAGCATCCTTCGCGCGCCACGCGGGACGGGCGGCTTCGGGTACGACCCGGTGTTCCTGGTTCATGAGCTGGGACGGACGATGGCCGAGCTGTCGCTGGAGGAGAAGGGACGCATCTCCCACCGGGCACGGGCGCTGGACGCGCTCGAGCCGCTCCTGCGGAGCCTGGACGCTCAGGGGGTACGCGGGGTCAGTCGAACCACCCCCGCCCCTCACGCGGAACCCATGCCGGAAGGCGGTCGACCGCGCCGACCACCGCGCTGAGGAGCCCCGGTCCAAGCTCGCAGCGCAAGCTCTCGTCCACCTCGTGCCACATCGGCTCGAGCAACTCGAGGTGCAGTGCCCCCGAGGGCTCGAGCAACCACTCGAGAATCGCCAACGCTCTGGCCGGCGCACCATCCCTCGATCCTCGAGACGCGCCAGTGAACGGCCTGCCGGACCGGGGTCGAGTCGGAGACGGCGCGCGAGCGCGAGCGTCTGTGCCGGCCCCTCCTTCCACAGCATCAGCATGAGCTGGAGCTCGGTCAGTGTGTTCACTCAGGGTTTTGGTTGGAGTGATGGCTCCAGCTTGGACGCGGGGTGCGTCTCCGTCGCACCCAAGCGCCCGAATTTACGTTCAGCGATTTCACTGACATTCCATCTCCTCGGAGTGCTCCACCCCCCCGGTTCCCGGCCGCTCTGGGACGCCAGGCGAGATGCTCGTCCTCGAAGGAGCCCCGTAGTCTGCCGGCCGGGGAGGGAGACGATGCGGACGAGGCGGCTGGTCGGCGTGGTGCTGG
>Ga0207679_10000653_pt1 | contig 23210 bp, 22 predicted proteins | sample KBSC73metaG_FD_184320 | JGI IMG/M metagenome (GOLD analysis project Ga0207679, IMG submission 184320) | Corn rhizosphere microbial communities from Kellogg Biological Station, Michigan, USA - KBS C7-3 metaG (SPAdes) (version 2) | ecosystem: Host-associated > Plants > Roots > Rhizosphere > Soil ... | reverse complement strand
CGTGCTGTCGCTGATCTTCGGGCGCGGACGGACGGTCTAGAAAACCGACCCAGGCGAAGCTCAACGCGGGCAGCGTCGTCTCTCCGGGCGGAAGCACCGGGGGCGGCGTTTGCCCGTGATTTTTTTTGTAGTTCAGGCCCGGCGCGCGCGCAGGAGCAGCAAGGCGAGCGCCACCGGCAGCAGCAGCGCCAGCGGCGAGGCCGACTGGCCGGTGACGTCGAAGCAGCCATAGCTGGGGGGCGGAATCGATCCGCCGCCCGCCACGTTCGGGTCCGATCCGGCCTTGAACTCGTCGATGTCCGGCACCCCGTCGTGGTCACTGTCGGTTCTCTCGGCGTCGAGCGCGTCCAGCGCCGTGTCCAGGCTGGCGAGGTTCTGCGAGACCAGCCCCCGCGAGCGCATCGACGTCCCGAAGGGCGTGGTGACGGTCCCGAAGCCGGTCTGGCCGTTGGCGTGACAGACCGAGCAGTCGGGGGTGTAGGACAGCCCCAGGTGGACGCGGATCTCCGGTGGGTAGATGGAGGAAGCGTGCGCCAGGCAGCCGGCGAGCAGCGCGGTCGCGAGGACGAGGCGTTTCAAGATCGCCTCAGGGTAGCGCAATCCGGCCCCGGGGCGGGGCCGGACGGCACGGCGCTCGAACCGCCTGCTCGATTCCCCGGCACGGCCACGCACACAGTTGCCCGTACCCGGGCCGCTCCGTCTCCGCGCGGTCTCCGACCCTTCCCCGGGCATCAGATGGCGGGCTTGAGCGGGTCGTGCTCGGCGATGAGCTTGCTGACCCGTGCCTCGTCGATGCGGGCGGTCAGCCGGTGTGCGTCATGGAGGTCACGGACCGTCTTCGCCAGGCTCAGCGAGGACCCGACGGTGAAGAGCAGGCCCATCGCCAGGAAGCCCTTCACCCAGCCATCGTCGGGTAGGGCATAGATGCCGAGCGCAGTCGCAAGGATCGAGATGGCGAACGAGAGCCACGACTGCACCACCCAGGCCGGGCTGTGCGCGGCGGGAAGCTCGGGCTGCGCACGCACGGGCTCACGCCCTCCCCAGCACGTCGAGGCCCACGCGAAGCAGCGAGAGCGGGAAGATGCGGGGCACGAGGGCGAGGGCCAGCAGCAGGCCGCCGTGAACCAGCAGCGCTCCCAGCGGGGTGCCGGCCCGGGCGACCAGCACGGTGCTGGCCACCGCGAACCCCACGAACCAGAGCCAGAAGGCTCCGGCGCCCAGGAGGGCGGCGGGGTGGGCGATGGCGCTCAGCGTGACCACCAGCCCCACCGCGACCCAGACGGCGAGCAGGATGGTGTGCACCAGGTTGCGGGCAGGTTCGGACGGCATCTTCATTCCTCCTTCGAGACGCGCCGGCGAGAGGCCGCCTGCGCACCGTCAACCCTGGCGCAGAGTAGTCGTTTCGGTCCAGGAACTAAGGGGGCGAAGATTGATAATCTCTGGTGAATGAACTCCCTGGACCGCCTCACCGGCTTCTACTGGGTGGCGCGCACCGGCGGGTACGCCCGCGCGGTCCGTGCCTTCCCGTACCCCATCACCGAGCCGGGAGTTCACCAGCAGGTCAGGCGGCTGGAGGCCGAGCTCGAGGTGCGACTGCTCCGGCGAGCCGCCAAGGACCGCATGGTGCTCACGCCGCAGGGTCGAGCGCTGTTCGACGTCGTCGCGCCCTTCCTCGAGTCGCTGCGCGTCACCGTGGACGCGCTCCGGGCCGGCACGTTCGGCGGAGTCCTGCGCATCGGGGCCGCCGCCCTCCTGGTGCAGGAGCTCCTGCCGGCCTGGCTGCGTGCGCTCCACCGCCGCAATCCCGAGGTGGACGTCAGGCTCACCGAGCTCCGCGCCCCGGACGTGGCGCTCCTCCGGTCCGGGGAGCTGGATCTGCTCGTGGATCACCTGCCGGAGATCCCCGCCGACGTGGAGGTCCGCGAGGTGGGCCGCCTCTGGGGATTCCTGGTGCTTCCGGCGAGCCACCCCGCGGCGCGGCAGGCGCGGGTCGATCTCCGTCGCCTGACCGGGCTGCCCTTCCTCACCTTCGCCGCAGACCCGGCGAGCCGTGCGCTCCAGCGGCGCGCGGTCGAGACGCTGGGTGGCTCGGCGAAGGAGCGGTTCGCCGCGGACTCCACCGCCTCGCTCCTCGGCTTCGTCGCCGCGGGGCTCGGCTTCTCGGTGGTTCCGGCGCTCCACCCCGACGGCCCCCGCCGTTCCGGGGTCCGCGGAGTCCGCCTCCGCTTGCCCGGCTCCGAGCTTCCGGTGCACGCCGCCTGGCTGCGCGGCGTCCCCAACCCGCTGCTCACCGCGGCGCTCGAGGTCGCGCCCTCCCCGCCGGCCTGACGCCAGCCACGCTCGCCTCCGTTCCCGCGGCGTGCTACGGCCTGCGGGACATTCCTTTTTCGAGAGGCGGAGGCTCACGATGCCCATCCAGGTCGGACAGCGCGTCCCCGAGGGGACGCTCAGCGAGTTCATCGAGCAGGAGACGCCGGGGTGCGTGCTCGGCCCCAACACCTTCGAGGTCTCGAAGCTGGTTGCCGGCAAGCGCATCGTGGTCTTCGGCCTTCCCGGCGCGTTCACCCCCACCTGCTCGGCGAAGCACGTCCCCAGCTATCTCACCCACGCCCAGGACCTGAGAGCGCTGGGGGTGGACGAGATCTGGTGCGTCTCGGTGAACGACGCCTTCGTCATGGGTGCCTGGGGGCGGGACCAGAAGACCGGGGGGACGATTCGCATGATGGGCGACGGCAGCGCGCTGTGGACCCGCGCGCTGGGGCTGGACCAGGACCTCACCCCCAAGGGGCTGGGCGTCCGCTCGCAGCGCTACTCGATGCTGCTCGAGGATGGAGTGGTGAAGTCGCTCCACGTCGAGGCCCCGGGCAAGTTCGAGGTGAGCGACGCCGGGACCTTGCTGAAGGACCTCCGGCGCGGATGAGCGACGGGGCGCGCATCGGCATGCCAGGGAGGCTCCAGCCCGAGCTTCCCCGCGCCGGCATCTGACCACGGAGCTCCGGTTCCGGTGCTCCGGCGAGAAGTGCGCCCGCTCGACCTGGCACCGTGACCTCACCGGAGCGGCCGGTGTGGACAGCCCACGGCAGCCGTGGACGGCACCCGGCACGCGGTCGTGATGGCGGCGGAATTCTGCAATCTCGGTCCGGCTTTCGCTCGGGCGTGCGACTTGCTCTGCTCCGCACCCACGCATGCGCCGGGTCCTCGCCGCCGTCCTCCTGGCCTGCTTTCCGGCCGCCGCACAGACGCTCACCCCGGGCGGGCCTGCGAACACGTTCGAGTTCACGACCTTCGTCGGCGGGCAGGGCCAGCTCACCGACTTCCGCTTCCTTCCCGACGGCCGCGTGGTGATGACCGAGAAGACCGGCGCGGTGAAGGTCCGCCGCACCAATGGCACCGTGGTCACCGCGGGAAGCTTCACCGTGGACAGCGGGAGCGAGAAGGGTCTGCTCGGCGTCGAGGTGGATCCGCAGTTCCAGGCCAACGGCTTCCTCTACTTCTACGCCTCGGACGGCCCGAGCACGGCGAACAAGCACCGGGTCCTCCGTGTCCAGCTCAATCCGGACCCGAGCAATACCCTGCAGTGCAGCGGGTCCTGCAGCACCGCCCAGGCGGGGGTCACGGTGCTCCTGCAAGACCTGGCCGGTCCCGCGAACCACGACGGCGGAGCCCTGGCCATTGGCCCGGACGGAAAGCTGTACGTGGGCGTCGGTGACACCGGGTGCAACTCTGGCCTCCCCCCTGGCCAGGCAATCACCAATTACATCGCCACTTGCCTCACCACGGCGAACGGAAAGGTGCTGCGCATCAACCTGGACGGCAGCATCCCGGCGGACAACCCGCTCGCTGCCCCGGGCACCACCGTCCCTTCCTGCAACGGCAGCTGCGGCAGTGCACCGGCTTCCGGCACGCTGGTCGCCGGGGCACGGACCGAGATCTGGGCCTGGGGCTTTCGCAATCCCTTCCGCTTCTCCTTCGACCCCCAGACCGGGAATCTCTGGGTGGGCGACGTCGGCGAGGTGAGCTACGAGGAGATCGACCTGGTCCGGAAAGGGCAGCACTACGGCTGGCCCTTCCGCGAGGGCGCGTTCGGCCATCCGGTCACCAGCTGCATCAACCTGGGTCCGAATGGCGTGGGCGCGAGCTGCGTCGAGCCGGCGTACTTCTGCGAGCACGCCGGAGCAGACGGCGACAACGACGGCGACTGTCAGAGCATCACCGGCGGCGTCTTCGTGGATAGCCCGAGCTTTCCGTCCCCGTACCGCGGAAGGTACTTCTTCGGGGACAACGCCAACGGCAGGATCTGGACGCTCACTCCCAACCGGAACCGCGATGGGTTCGTCACCAGCCCGCGGGCTGACTTCGGGACGGGCTTCGGAACCGTCAGCCGGTTCCTGGTCGGTCCGGACGGAGCGCTCTACGTCAGCGCGCTCGGCGGGACCATCTTCCGCATCGCCCCGAAACCGGGGGTCGACGCCGGAACGCCGGACGCTGGCCCTCCGGATGCTGGTCCTCCCGACGCCGGTCGCCCGGACGCAGGTCCTCGCCCCGACGCGGGTCCTCCGCTCGACGCGGGTCCTCCGCTCGACGCGGGGCCCATCGACTTCGGCGGCGGAACCCCACCGGGAGGGCTCGCCGGCGGCGCACCCTTCCAGGGCCCTGACACCTGCAAGCTCTGTCACTCCGCCGCGGAGATCGATGCCGGTGTGAGCGACGCGCCGTGGGACGGCTGGGCGGCGACGATGATGGCCAACGCCATCCGCGATCCGCTATTCCAGGCGGCGCTCAGCGTGGCCAACCAGGACGTGCTCGGCATCGGCCAGTGGTGTCTGCGGTGCCACTCGCCCACCTCCTACGTCAGGGGGCACGGGCTGCCTGCCGACGGCAGCGCGCTGGACGGGGTGGACCGCGCGGGCGTCAGCTGCGAGGCCTGCCACCGTACGCGCACCGACGCCGGGCTCATCGGCAACGCGCAGCTCACCTTCGAGCCGAGCTTCACCGTCTACGGTCCCTACCCCAACGTGGACAGCCCGGCGCACACCGGGGCGCAGGATCCGGCGGTGAGCCAGAGCGGCCTCTGCGGCCAGTGCCACGAGGTCCGGAACCCGGTCCTGAAGCGGGCCGGGAGCCAGCGCGCCTTCCCGCTCGACACCACCTATTCCGAGTGGCTGCAGTCGGCGTACGCCTCGGGCCCCGGGGCGAAGACCTGCCAGGACTGTCACATGGTGCGCGCGGCGCAGGACCTGCGGGTGGGCAAGGACGGGCCGGCCCGCCCGACGCCCAGCCGTCACGCCTTCGTGGGCGGAAACGTGTGGGGACTGGACGCCGTCCGGGCGGTCGCTCCACCCGGTGAGCTGGCCGAGCTGGACGCGGCCTTCGCCGCCAACCGGACGGCCGCGCTGCAGAACCTGTCCGGAGCCGCCGATGTGCAGATCCTTCTCCCCGACGGCGCCATCCCCGTGGACACCGAGGTCCAGCTCAGGGTCCGGGTGTTCAACCGGACCGGCCACAAGCTCCCCACTGGTTACGCGGATGGCCGCCGGGTCTTCCTCGAGCTGCGGGTGAACGACCAAGTGGTGAGCGGCGGCTACGACGGCGGCGCCGGGGTGCTCGTCTCCGATCCGCAGCTGGCAGTGTTCGAGGCGGTGCACGCGCGCAGAGACGGCGGGCTGGACCACCTCGCGCTCCACGACACGATCCTCAAGGACACCCGCATCGAGCCGCTCGGCTTCCGCCCCGACGAGGACACCGCTCCGGTGGGGATCACCTTCCTTCGCGAGGCGGACGGTGGCGCGATGGGTGCGGTGGAGTGGACCTACCGCGTGCGCGTCCCGGCCTCGGCCCTCGCGGCCGGAAGCGCGATGGTGGAGGCGCGGCTCTTCCACCAGGCCACGACCCGCGAGTACGTCGAGGCGCTCGCCGCAGCGAACCTGACCGACGGGAAGGGCGAGCAGCTCCACGCGATCTGGGAGGGCACGGGGAGGGCCGCGCCGGTCCTGATGACCAGCACCCGCGTCTCGGCGCCACTCACCCAGGGGAGCGACGTGGTCGGTGGCTGCGGGTGCCGGAGCACCCGCGGTGCCGCGGTCCTGCCCGCGCTGCTGGTGCTGCTCGCCTGGGGTGCAGCGCGGCGCCGGACGTCGAGCAGGTAGAACCGCCGAGCTCGGCGTGCTCGCGCTGGTGCCGTCACTCCCGGAGGCGAGGGCGCGCTTCCGGTGACCCGCTCACCCGGGCGCGCTCACTTGAGGCAGACCGCCTCGATGTTGTTCCCGTCGGGGTCGAGGAGGAACGCCGCGTAGTACCTCGGCCCATAGTCGGCTCGCGGCCCCGGCCGTCCGTTGTCGCGCCCCCCCGCCCCCAGGCCCGCGGCATGAAAGCGATCGACTGCCTGCCGGTCGGGAGCGGTGAAGGCGAGGTGGACGCTCGAGCCGGACTGCCCGGTCGCCTCGTAGATCCAGAGCGCGGGTGCGTCAGGAGGGCCGAGGCCGGCACTCTGCTCGTCCCGTGACCCCAGCCGGTAGCCCAGCGGTGCGAGGGCGGTCTCGTAGAAGCGGATCGAGGCATCGAGCCGGGTCGTCCGCAGTCCCAGGTGATCGAACATCGGTGAGTCCTCCAGGAAGGTGAAGGCTCACCCTGCCCGGGTCGAGCCCAGCCGCGCTTGGAGGAACTTGCGCTCGGCCCGGGGGAGGCGCCGGAAGCGCCCGGGAGAGACGCCCGCGGCGCGGCGGAAGGTCCGCACGAAGTGCGACAGATCTCCGAAGCCGACCTCGAATGCCACGTCCGTCACCGGGTGCGCGGGATCGGCGAGCAGACGCGCGGCCCGACGGAGTCGCGCCGCGAGCAGGTACTGGTGGGGGGTCACTCCGAGCACGCGGGTGAAGACCCTGAGGAAGTGGAAGGGGCTGAGCCCGGCGCGCTGCGCGAGCGTGGCGAGCTGCATCGGTTGATCGGCGTTGGCCTCGACCCACAGCGCGACGTCCACCGCCCGGCGCCGGTCCACCACCCGCGAAGCCCAGGCCGGCCGCGCCGCCCCGCCGCGCGCGAGAAAGCGTTCCACCAGGAAGAGCGCGGCCTCCTCCAGCGAGACGTCGGTGCCACCCTCGGCCGCCGCCAGCGCGAGCGCTGCGAGCATGCCCAGCTCGGGCTCGGGGGGGAGCCCTCCGGTGTGCCATGCCGGCGTGCGTTCTCTGGCGAGCGTGTCCACCAGCGCCGGAGACAGATGGAAGGACAGGCACTGGTCACCCTGGCCATGCTCATGGCTGCAGGCGAAGACGTCTCCCGGGGCGCCGGTCATGAAGCCGCCGGGAACCAGCTGGTGCGCGGTCTGCTCGGTCCGCACGCCGAAGCTTCCGCTGCGGACGTATGCGAGGACGAAGGCGCGGTGCACCTCGGGACGAGCCGCATCGCCTGGACCTGCCGAGCAGCGCACGTCGTGCACCTGCAGGTCATCGTCGACGAGCAGCGGGGTGGCCTGGAGGAAGGCGCTCATGGGGGTCGCCGGGTGCCTAACGGCCGGTGGTCCCGGAGACTTGGCGAATCTTGCGGTCTTCCGACCAGCCTGCAACTCGGGCCCTTGTGCGCACGGACCGGAGGGCGGTGGCCCAGCAGACCTGGCCCAGCGAGGCACTGGCCGTCTCGCGTTCAGTTCAGGAACTCGATGGAGAACTCGCACTCGCCCGGGATGGGCCGACCCTCGGGGTCCAGCGCCGGCAGGTAAGTCTCGTCCCGCGCACAGTCGATCGCACGGCGATTGAAGTCCGGCGGCCCCGGGATGGTCACGCTCACCTGACCGGGTCTTCCATCGGGTTGCACGTGAACGCGCAGGCGCACCACGATGCGCCCGAGCTCGTCGTAACCCGGGCGCCGGCACCTCCAGTCGGTGTGGGACAGCCAGGCCTTGCGGGCCTTGGACTTTACGCTTCCGCGCCCCGGCCCGATGCCGGGGCCGATCCCGGTCCCGATTCCAGCGCCTTCCATGTCCGAGCTGCCCTCCACGTCGCCCTCCTCGTCGCCGGCCTCCTCGGCCTCGGCGAGCTGCGGGGGCTCGGGGACTGGCGGCGGCGGGGTCTCGGGGACCGGCGGCGGAATCGCCTTCGGTGCAACGATCCGACGCCGGACCTTCTGCCGGTGAGGCGGGGGCGGGCGAGCGGGTCGAGCAGGACCGCCCCCCGGCGGCTCGTCCACCGCCACCTTCCTGATGGGAAGCTTCAGCACCACCTTGACCGGCTCCGGTGGGAGCTTGGTCTGTGCAGTGACTCTCCGGGCCGCCGCGGCGAGCACTCCCGCGTGGAGCAAGATCACCAGGAGGAAAGGTCCGACGAAACTTCGGCGCGGCTCGCGGATCTGGAAGAGCGAAGGGCCGGTGGCACCCCCCGGAAGGCTCGACATGGGGCGCGCACCCTAACCGCGGCAATCGCATCGCGAAAGGGCCCGGCCGATGGTACGTCCGTCTCGGCGCGGCTCGCCTGCTCGCGGTCCGAGGATCAAACCCCGGGTGGGGGAATGGGCCGAGGCCCATGCGTCCGGAAGTGGGACGCCAGGAAATCGAGCAACGCCCGGACCCGGGGAGGGACCTGCGTCCGGTGGGCGGTGAGCGCGTGGACGCCGAACTCTGCCCGCCTCACACCCTCCAGCACCAGCTGGAGCCGTCCCGCGGCGACGTCCGCGGCGACCAGCATCGAGGGGACGGTGGCCAGCCCGGCACCGGCGAGGAGGGCCTCACGCAGGCTCAGCCCGTCGGTGCAGGAGAGGGGGCCCCGCGTCGACACCTCGAAGGTCCGCCCGCCCTGGCGGAAGCGCCACTCGGCCGAGCGCGGCACCAGCGCGTAGTGAAGACAGGTGTGCTGGAGCAGGTCGGCCGCCTCGTGCGGCGTCCCCGCGCGCGCCAGGTACGCCGGTGAGCCGCACACCACCAGCCGGTCGGTGGCCAGCCGGCGAGCCATCAGGCCGGAGTCGGTGAGGCGGCCGATGCGGAACACCACGTCGAACCCGCCCTCGACCACGTCCACCATCCGGTCGTCGGTCGACAGGTGCACCTCGACCTCGGGGTGGAGGGCGAGGAACGCGCAGACCGCCCGCGCCAGGTAGAGCTGGGAGAAGGCAGGGGTGGCGTTCAGGCGAAGCGTCCCCCGCACCGCCCCCGTGGCCAGCCCCGCCACCTCCTGCGCCGCATCCGCGGCTGCGACCAGGGCGCGGGCGTGCTCCAGGACCCGGAGACCCTCCTCCGTCAGCGACAGGGTCCGGGTCGTCCGGTGCAGCAGACGGACGCGAAGCACGGTCTCCAGCTCGGCGATGCGCCGGCTCACCGCGGACTTGGCGAGACCGGCCTCGCGGGCCGCGCCGGAGAAAGACCGGTGGTGGACCACGCGGGCGAAGAGCGCAAGCGAGGGGAGCTGGTCGACCGGGATCATCGTTCTCCTCCGAGAACGGTCATTTGCCGAATCGGAGGATGCCCCAGAGGCATCTCTCCGGCAATCTTCACCTCGGAGGTTCGCAATGGAGAACGACGCAGGAAGCAGTGGACGGATGCAGGCCATCGCCGTGGGAGGCCTGGCGGCGGCGGTGCTCGATGCGCTGGACGCGCTGGTCGCCTACAGGCTGGCGTTCGGGATGTCCCCGCTCGCCATCTACCAGTTCGTGGCCAGTGGGCTCCTGGGACAGGAGGCCTACGCCGGTGGAGTACCGGCCGCGCTCCTCGGGCTCCTCGTCCACTTCCTCGTCGCCTTCACCGCGGCCGCGGTGTTCGTGCTCGCGAGCGAGCGGCTCCCCCGGATTCGCCGGGAGGCGGTGCGGTGGGGGCTGGGGTACGGGGTGCTGGTCTTCGTGGTGATGGGGTTCGGGGTGATCCCCCTGTCGCGCATCCCGCCCTCGACGCCCACGGTGCCCCTGCTCCTCAACGGGGTCATCAGTCACGCGGTGCTGGTCGGGCTCCCCATCGCGCTCGCCGCCCGGCGCTATCTCGGCCGCCCACCGAGCCCGGTGCTCTCCGCCGCGACGGCGTGAGGAGAACGTTCGGAGAGCCGCCGCGTTGTGCCGCGGCCGGCGCACCGGCAACCTCGACCCGAACCCTTCTTCCGGCGAGGTGAGTGATGGCGGAGCAGCGTGAGCTGGTGGTGCTGATGACCCGGGGAACCGACCACGAGCTGTCCTCGGTGGGCTTCACCATCGCCAACGGCGGCATGACCGCGGGCTTCAAGAAGGTGACGGTGTTCCTGACCAGCTCGGCGGTGGACCTCGCCCGCCGCCGGGCCATCGACATGACCCACGTCCCTCCGCTCGATCCTCTGGCCGAGCTGGTGAAGGACTTCCTCCGCCGCGGTGGACGCCTCCTGGCCTGCACTCCGTGCGTGAAGGCCCGCGGATACACCCAGGAGGATCTGATCGAGGGAACGGAGATCACCGGCGCGAGCGTCATCCACGGGCTGCTCCTGGCCGGTGCGGCCTCGCTCAGCTTCTGAGCCTGGCGGGCCGTGGCGACGGGCGGCGCCGCGTCTCAGGCCCTCTCCAGCAGGCTGCGGATCTGCCGCCCGAGAAAGTGGCAGTACGCCTCGACGTAGCTGGGCTCGCCGGGCCCCGGTGCGGTCTGGAGCCAGGGATTCATCAGCGTGTGGCGGAGCAGGAAGAAACCTCCGTCGTCCGGCCGGGCCAGGTCGAGCTGAAGCTCCTCGGCGACGCGCTCCAGCTCGTCGGTCCCGAGGTGGTCCAGCGGCACGGTGGTGGACGACCCGAAGAACTCCTTCAGCTGCACCGGCCGGTCGGGCCGCACGTCCACCGTCTCGAACAGGCGGCGCCCGAACGCGTTGGCCGTCTTCAGCGAGTGGTTCCCCACCGGGTTGAAGGCCAGGCACACCAGGTTGCAGTCCGGCTCGAAGGGGATGCTCAGTCGGACCCAGGGCGCGAGCTCCTGCTGGAGAGTCGGCAAACGATCCACCAGCCGCTCGCAGGCCTGGACCGAGCGCGCGAGGAGACGCCCGAAGTGGTCGTGATCCAGCGGAAGGACGCGGTGGTTGACGTAGCAGGCGGCCGCCGCGGCTCCGGGCTTGCTCCCCTCGAGGATGTACCGGCCGAGCTTCCGGTACCGGCGCTCGTCCTCGTCGGTTGGAGAGGTGAAGACGTAGGGAGCCTCCTGCTGCACGAAATCCAGCACCCGCCGGTCGCGAACGACGAGGGCACCGGCACCGAAGGGGACGAACCCGAGCTTGTGGGGATCGACGGTGACCGAGTCGACCTGGGCGAGCGCGGCGGTGGCCTGGTACACGCGCTCGGAAGGGAAGTGGTGGAACCCCTGGTGCACCGCCTCCCGGGGGAGCAGACGCCCCTCGGGGTCCCGGAACAGCGTCGGCAGGTAGCCGCCCCACGCGGCGTCGACGTGGAGCCAGAGGCCCGGGAAACGGCGGCGCAGCGCCACGAGCTCGTGCACGGAATCGAGCGTGCCGAACTCGGTCGTGCCGTAGACCCCGACCACTGCGAGCACCGGCCGGCCCTCGCGGCGGAGCGTCTCCATCACCGGCTCGAGGGCGGCACCGTCCAGCCGGGCCTGCTTCACCGGGACCTCGACCAGGTTCGATCCACCCAGCCCGAGCAGGCTCATTCCCTTGTGCCAGGAGTAGTGCGCGGTCGCGGGCACCACCACCGCCATTCTCCGGAGCAGGGGGTGCCGTTCGGCGAAGGCCGCCAGTCCGGTCTCCTCCACCCGGGCAGCCCCGAGCGCGCCGAGGAGCTCGCCGCCACGCCGGTCACGCGCGCAGAAGGCCGACACCCGACGGCCGAGCGCCAGCACCTCGTCCACGCCCAGGGTCAGGAGCTCGAGGTCGGTGCTGGAGGGGTGCACCTGGATCTCCGGGAGCCAGATCCCCGTCGCAGCGCATGCGTCCCGCAGGGCCAGCGGGTACAGCCGCGCCGACCGCGCGAGCCACAGCGCCTCGTCGTTGGCCACGGTGCCGCCGGAGGTGAGATGTCCCAGGGCGCACGGCTCCTGCGTTGCCTCGACGGAGAAGCCGAGCATGCGCGCGAGCTGCCGGCCTGCCTCCAGCTCGAGCTGGACGGTGATGGGGGCGACGTCCTCGACGATGTTGTTGGGGTTGTAGAGCGTGGTGACCAGCTGCGCGATGAGTCCGGGAAGGAGCAGATCGGACACCATGTGCCCGAGGTACCGGGGGTGGAACGAGGGCACCGATCGCTTGAGCGCGGCGGTGAGCTGGTGGAGCTCGTGGCGAGTCCGCGCCAGCCCGTCCAGGTAGGCCCGGGTGTACTGGTCATGGGTGCCGATGGGGGGCTGATCCTCAGGATGGAAGTTGCGGCGCCAGAAGACGTGGTCCCGCACCAGCTCGAGCAGGGTTTTCTCGAAGAAGTCGTTGTTCTCCCCGTAGGCGCCCAGGAAGAAGGGGGCGAGCGGATCCGTCATGCTCCACGCGCGTTGCACCCGGCGTACCGCCGGATCGCCCGGACTTCCGGCCGGGAGGGCGCAGAATCTGCGCGTTCAGGTGCAACGCGGTCGCCGCCGGCGAATGACTGGCTGCAGGACAAAGGGTGCTGCCTGCACCGTGGCAGGAGGGAAGGGCCCGGGCCGTACAGCCTTCGATCGACTGGAGGTTGACCATGTTGCGCACCCTCTTCCTCTGCACCCTGTGCGCGGTTCCCTCGCTGTCGCTCGCAGCGTCGCCGTCCCCCTCGGAGACGGCCGTTCCGCCAAATGCCTCACTCTGGGAGCTCGAGGGCAAGGCGAAGATGGTCGAGCACCAGGGACGTCCCTCCATCTTCCTCGACGGCGGCGCAGCGACGCTGAAGGGCTTCGAGATGCGCGACGCGGTGATCGACGTGGACGTCTCCACGCCAGCGAGCCGCGGCTTCTTCGGGATCCAGTTCCGGGTCGCCGGGGACGGCCGCGCGGCCGAGTGGGTCTACCTGCGCCAGCACAAGTCCGGCCTGCCCGATGCGATGCAGTACACGCCGGTGCTCGGCACCGGCCTGAACTGGCAGCTCTACAGCGGGCCCGGGTTCACTGGACCGGTCGACATCCCCAAGGACGCCTGGTTTCACCTGCGGCTCGAGGTGACCGGCGCACAGGCGAAGCTCTTCGTGAAGGACATGGAGAAGCCGGCGCTGGTGATGGAAGATCTCAAGACCGGCCTCCAGAAGGGCCAGGTCGCGCTGGCGGTGCTCGTTGGCGAGACTTACTTCTCCAACTTCCGCATCCGGCCCACGGCCGACGCTCCCTGGGAGCGGCACCAGCCGGCGATGCCGGCGACGGCGTTGACCCGGTGGAGCATCTCGCCGGCGTTCGATGCGCTCGCCCGTGACCTCGAGAAGCCGCTCGGGGCGTCCGAGGTGGTCTCGATACCCTGGCAGGAGGTGGAGGCGGAGCCGCCGGGGCTGGTGGCGCTGTACCGGTATCGCGAGGCCCCCCATCCGCGCGTCACCTTCCAGGGCGACTTCTCCAAGAGGCTCGAGCCCCAGCCGGGAATGAAGGTCCTCTACGCGCGGACCACCGTCCTGTCCGAGAAGGGTCAGGTGAAGCGCCTCGCCCTCGGCTACAGCGACGAGGTCAGCGTCTTCCTCAACGGGAAGATCCTCTACCGGGGCCGCAGCGCGCAGTCCTTCCGCGACCCGGGGTTCCTGGGGATCGTGAACCCGGAGAACGACGCCGTGTACCTGCCACTGCGGAAGGGAAAGAACGAGCTGGTGCTGGCGCTCAGCGAGCTCGGCGGCGGCTGGGGATTCGTCTGCCGGCTGGAGCCGGTGGGAGGCTCCACGGTCGCCGCGACGGGCACCGGCAGCAGCACCGCGCCGTCCACGGTGAGGTGACGGGCTGCATCCTGCTGCGCCGCGATCGCGAGGGCCCTCGACGGCGGGCTGAGCGGTCGCTCACCGGCGCTGGCGAGGCGTCCCGCTGAACACCACCGCGCCGCGAGGCGCCGGACCGGCCGCGCGTGTGTCGGGCCGATCGCGCCGAGGATGGCTTCGCGCGTGACGTCCGGGAAGCTGTCCGGCGGGACGACCGGAGAGGCCGTGCCCGGGCTGGCGAGGACCCGGGTCCGACATCCGGACCGCCGACGAGCTCAGCTCGGACTGGAACACCCCCGAGGCACGAGGCACCTCCGCACGCGGTACCGGGCGGCGCATCAGCCGCTCGATGTCGTGGAGGAGGCCGGTCTCCTCCGGACCGCAGAAGCTGGAGGCCTTGCCGCTGGCCGCCGCCCGGGCGGTGCGCCCGATGCGGTGCACGTAGTCCTCCGGGACGTGGGGGAGATCGAAATTCACCACGTGCCCGATCTCCGCGACGTCGATGCCGCGGGCGGCGATGTCGGTCGCCACGAGGACCCGGAACTTCCCCTCCTTGAACCCGTCCAGCGCCTGCTGCCGCTGGCTCTGCGACCGGTTGGAATGAAGGCGCGCGACGCGGTGCCCGGCCCGCTCCACCATCCGGGTCACCTTGTCGGTCCGGTGCTTGGTCCGGGTGAAGACCAGGGTGCTCAGGTCGTCCTCGGCCAGCAGCGCCAAGAGCAGAGCCTGCTTCTCCGCCTGGGGGATGCGGTAGACGCGCTGCTCTGCCCGCTCGGCGGCGGTGCCACTCCGAGACACCTCGACCCGCGCCGGGTTCACCAGATATCTCCGCGCGAAGTCCGCGACCTCTCCGGCCATCGTCGCCGAGAAGAGCAACGTCTGCCGGCCACGCGGAACGGCGGCGAGGATCCGGGTGAGCTGGGGCTTGAACCCCATGTCCAGCATCCGATCCGCCTCGTCGAGAACCAGGAGCTCGACGTCCTGGAGAGAGACGTTGCGTGACTCGAGGTGGTCGATGAGCCGCCCCGGGGTGGCGATGAGGAGCTGCGGTCTGGAATGGAGCGCGATCTGCTGGGGACCGATGCTCACTCCACCGATGAGAAGCGCGGTGCGCACGCCGCGGGCTGCGCCGAAGCGGGCAGCGTGCTCGTCGATCTGGGTGGCCAGCTCCCGCGTGGGAGCCAGCACCAGCGCCCGGATCCCCCGCTTGCCGGCGAGCCGCTCCACGAGCGGAAGGACGAAGGCGGCGGTCTTCCCGGTGCCGGTGGCAGCGCAGCCAATGACGTCCTTGCCCGCCAGGGCCAGCGGGATCGCCCGGGCCTGGATGGGGGTGGGGACGCGGTAGCCCGCCCGGGAAAGGGCGGTCTGCGACTCGGACGACAGCCCGAGCGAGGAAAAAGAAGGTTCGGACATCAGAGGACACACTCCAGGCCAGCGCGCACGGGGCGCGCGTTCGTTGGTCCGGACGCTGGAGCGGAAATCAGGACGCTGGGGAAAACCGTCGACGCGGCCGCAACACGGCTCCAGCCGCGACTGCCGACGGCGCCGACCATGTAACAGGACGGTCGACGGAAAGCGAGTTTCCCGGGCCGTCCGGGCGCAGAATGAGGCCCACCCGGGAATCATGACCGCGGTTTTCGGGCACTTTCTGCTCCGGAGGGCGATGAACCCATGACCAAGCTCGAAGGCACTCTCCGGCGGGAGATCACGATCGACGACAAGCCATTCACGCTCGCGATCTCACCGGAGGGGCTGAAGCTCACACCGAAGGGACGGCGCAAGGGTCACGAGCTGCGCTGGAAGGATCTGGTGAGCGGCGAGGCTGCCCTCGCCGTCGCGCTGAATGCATCCGTCACCGGGGCGCGCTGATCGCCCGTGGATCGGGTGGGACGGTGGCCGCCGTGCACGTCCCGCGGGCCGGACGCGGCCTCAGCCTGACGGCGCGGTGCTCTGCCGCCGGCGGCCGATGATCGCCGTCCACTCGATGAGCTCGCGGAGCTCGCCACTTGGGCTGCCGAACGGCGCAAGCGCGGCCTGGATCTCCTCCAGCATCGGCCCGGTTCGTGACCCGAGGCGGGCGGCGGAGGTCGCGGACATCGAGAGCGCCCGATGGATGAGCCGTTCGGCGCTGGTCGTCGAGCGATGGACCTGGACCAGGCGCTCGAGGCGAGAGAAGGGCGAGACCGCGAGCAGGACCTCGTGCTGCTGCCACGCGGCGGAACGTCGCTCCATGCGGACCGTGTCGTCCGCCGAGTAACGCTCCACCACGGCCGACCAGCCCTTCAGCGCAGCGTTCTCCGGAGCGTCCACGAGCTCGTCATTGAAGAGGGCCAGCGCGCCATCGCCTTCGACGAGGAGGTCCAGCCGCCGGAGCGTCTCGGCCCTGTCCATCCAGTGAAACGAGCGCCCCATGGTGACCGCGTGGAAGCGTCCCCACTCCGGGCCCAGGCTCTCCGAGCTACCCTCGCGCACCTCGACCGCGACGCCCGCAGCCCGGACTGCCTGGGTGGCCAGCCGGAGCATCTCCGGCTCGGGGTCCACCGCCACCACCGAGCCCACGTACGGGGCGAAGGCCAGCGCCAGGAGACCCGGCCCCGTCCCCAGGTCGAGCAGGCGATGGGTGCGATTCAGCGTCAGGGCGCCCGCCACGTCGGCGATGAAGCCCGGAGGGTAGGGCGGACGACCGGCCGCGTAGTGCGCAGCCGCGGTGCGAAAGCGTCGCGAGTCCACGACGGGGCAGAGGACAGCACAGGCCGCAGGAGGCGGGCCACTCCTCGCACTCATTCGGCGAAGGGAGCGTTCGCCAGGAGGTCCACCGTCGAAAATGGCGGCTTGTATCCCGCGACGAAACGCTCCCCGAAATCTCGAAGAAAGTTCTCGTAGGTCGTCTGCGGCCGCTCCCGCGCGATGACGCAGAGTGAGTCCTTCAACCGCCGCTTCATCTGGAGACGGGGATAGGCGGCGAGGATGCTCGCCATCGTCCCCTTGGGGATTTCCTCCGCGAGGAATCCGGCGTAGTCGACGCCTGCCCCGAAGGTGCAGATCCCGACCTCTGGCTCGGCGTGGGGACTGAGCGAGAGCGTCGCGTTCAGCGCCACGGTGTACCAGATGAGCTGAGCCCTGCGCTCGTCGACGCCTCCGGCCCTCGCCAGGCTCCGTGCGGCGTCCGCGCCTTCGACCTCGAAGCGCCGCTGGCCCTGGTACCGCGGGGTGAGCCCGAGGTCGTGGAGCAGAGAGGCCACCGCGACGACCTCCTCGTCGTAGCGCAGGCCCTTGAGCTCGGCGATCTGCACCGCGAAGAGCCAGGAGCGGACGACGTGGTTGAAGAGGTAGGGCTCGGACACCGTGAACGCCTCGTCCATCGCGCGGGCGACCAGGGGCGTGTCCGGGACGGTCACCCCGCCGATCTGGCGTCTCGGGGCAGGCATGACCGGTTCACTTCCGAAGGAACGCCAGAAGCTCTTCGTTGATCTGAGTCTGGTGGGTGGCGGTGATCCCGTGCGGCGCACCGGGGTAGTAGACGTCCCTCGCGCCCTTGATCAGCCTGGCGGACTTCCGGGCCGAGTCCTTCACCGGAACGATCTGATCGTCCTCGCCGTGGAGCACGAGCGTCGGGACGTCGAATTTCTCGAGATCCGCGGTGAAGTCGGTCTCGGAGAAGGCCTTGACCGATTCGTACGCGTTCTTGAGGCCGGCCTGCATGCTCCAGAGCCAGAACTGATCGAGGACTCCTTGCGAGATGGTGGCGCCGGGACGGTTCGCTCCATAGAACTGGATGGCCAGGTCCCGGTAGAACTGCGAGCGGTCCTTGACCAGGCCTGCACGAATGGCGTTGAAGACGTCGATTGGCAGGCCCTCGGGATTCGCCTCCGTCTTCAGCATGATCGGTGGGACCGCGGCGATCAGGACGGCCTTGGCGACCCTGGTCGTTCCGTGGCGGCCGATGTAGCGGGCGACCTCTCCACCGCCGGTGGAGTGCCCGACCACGGTCACGTCCTTGAGATCGAGCGTCGTGATCAGTTCCGCCAGATCATCGGCATACCCGTTCATGTCGTTGCCGCTAGAGGCCTGCTCGGAGCGCCCGTGGCCGCGCCGGTCATGGGCGATGACCCGGTAGCCGTTCTGGGCAAAGAACAGCATCTGCCCGTCCCACATGTCGGAGCTGAGCGGCCAGCCGTGCGAGAAGGTCACGACCGGGCCCTTGCCCCAGTCCTTGTAGTAGATGGTGGTGCCATCCTTCGCTTTGATCGTGCTCATCGGTCCTGCTCCTTTGTTGTTGTTTGTGGTGCTGCGGGAGACTGACGTGCTGCGCTAGGCTGGCTTCCGTCGTGGTATCGACCCGAGCCAGTCCGAGAAGCGGATCGATCCGAGTCGAGCCTTTCCGGCCGGAATCAGCGACCGGTCGTCAATCCGGGACCCGTAGTACAGCGCGCCGGCGTCCGTTGTGACCTGGCGTTTGTCCTGGGTCGCGGCGAGGTACTTGCGGGCCATCTCGTCCATCGGGCGTGCCTCGGGCCCGGCCACCTCGGTGGTCGCGTTGAGAGGAGAAGCGACCGCCAGCTCCGCCACCGTGGCGGCGACATCCTCCGCCGCGATCGGCTGATACAGCGCAGGTGGGATCCGGAATCCGTTCCCGTCGGCGGCCGCCTGGAGAAGGGCGGGGAAGAACTCGAAGAACTGGGTCGACCGAAGGATCGTGTGCGGGATGCCGGAGGCCTTGATCAGGCTCTCCTGTGCGATCTTGGCCCGGAAGTACCCAACGTCTGGCAGACGCTCGAGGCCGACGATGGACAGGGCGACATGATGCTGAACGCCTGCCGTCCTCTCGGCGGCCAGGAGGTTGTGACCTGCTGTCTTGAAGAACTCCATGGCGGCACGGGCCTCGAAGGAAGGTGAGTTCGCGACGTCGACCACGACCTGAGCGTCCGCCAGCGCTCCAGCCAGGCCCTTGCCCGTGAGGAGGTTGATGCCCGATTCGAGTGACGCCGCCACGACCTCGTGGCCTTCGCCACGAAGCCGGTTCACGACCTTCGAACCGATGAGGCCAGTTCCTCCAATGACGACGATTTCCATGCCTGCTCCCTGAAGCCGTCTTCGCCGCCTGCGATTTCGAGATGCCTCGCCGGAGAGCATCGGGTGTGCCAGGAATTCGGCCCCCTGGCGCCAGCCAGACCAGCCCCCTCCCCCGGAGCCGAGCGACGATCCATCGTCGAAGGGACGAATCCTCGTGCTCTTCGGCGAACAGCCTACGCGGGCTGGTCGATGGCGAGTCGCTCGTGCCAGGGGGCGAGCGTCGTCGGCCTGCCGCCCAGCTTGGGTGCCGGGGAACGTGGCGTCGTCTTCACGGTGCCTGCTTCCAGACAGTCGACTTCAATCTTTCCCCCAACGACTCACGGGAGGAGGGGCAGGCCGGACGTCGGACGGGGGGCAACCAGAGTTCTGGAAGGTCAGGCATTGGATATCGTCTCCCCGGCGAAGAAGGCGCGCGATCCTCGATGCGCCGGGACCAGTCCGCGAGGAAGGTGACGACACATCGTCGAGTCACGAGCTTTCGTCGTGCAGGAAGCGAGTTCCTACGATCGTCGCTCGATACCGAGTCGCTTGAGCCGTGAAGCGAGCGTCGTTGGCTTGACTCCGAGCATTCTCGCCGCACTGGCAATCCTCCAGCCGGTTCGCTCCAGTGCGGCGATGATGTTGTCCCGCTCCCGCTGGGACATCTCGGATTCCGACAGGACGCTGCTCCCGGACTCTCCGACGGTGGGAAGACGGAGCGTCCTTCCTCCGCGAGCGGTCGCCCGGTTGCCCCCGAGGACGAGGTCGATGCGGAGGGGACCGCGCTGCGCGAGGATGACCGCGCGTTCGATCACGTTGTGCAGCTCCCGGACGTTGCCAGGCCACTCGTAGGCGATCAGCAAATCGAGGGCGTCGTCTGTCAGCCGGGCTTCAGGGGCGCTCAACCGGCGCGCAGCGAGTCCCAGGAAGTGAGCCGCGAGCAACGCGATGTCCTCCCGTCGCTCCCGAAGCGGAGGTAGCCGGATGGGGAAGACGCACAGGCGATAATAGAGATCGCGCCGGAATCGACCGGCATGCACCTCGTCTTCGAGATCGCGATTCGTCGCCGCGATCACTCGTGCGTCGACCGTCCGGAGATGATCCTCGCCGACCCGTTCGACCTGTTTTTCCTGAAGGACCCTCAGCAGCTTGCTCTGGAGCTCCAGGGGAATCTCGCTCACCTCGTCCAGAAAGATGGTCCCCTTGTCGGCGAGCTGGAACCGACCGTTCCGGTCACGGAGCGCCCCGGTGAAGGCCCCCTGACGTGCCCGAAGAACTCGCTCTCGAACAGCTCGCGCGGCACGGACGCGCAGTTGACGGTCACCAGTGCGTGGTTGCGTCGGGGACTGCGGTCATGGATCGCTCGAGCGATGAGCTCCTTCCCGGTCCCCGACTCCCCGCTGATCAACACCTCGGCGTCGGTACGCGCCACCATCTCGACCTGCTGGAGCACTTCTTGAAGCGCCGGGCTCTGGCCGACGATCTTCCCGGAGGGCAGCCCGTCCTTCACCCGTTCGTGAAGGTAGGCATTCTCGAGTTCCAGTTGCTTCCGCAGCCGCTCCACCTCCTCGAAGGCGCGCGCGTTTGCGATCGCCACGGCGGCCTGGTTGGCGAACATTCCGAGCCACACGAATGCCGCGTCATCGATCGGGTTCCGGGTGAAGGTCCCGAGCACGCCCAGTACCTGGTCGCGAAAGACGAGAGGGTGCCCGGCGAAGCTGCGTACCCCTTCCCGAACCACCCATTCGGGACGCGCGACCCTGTCCTGTTCCGACTCGAGGTCCTTGATCAGCATGGGCGTTCCCGCGCCACCCACCTGCCCGACCTTCCTCGCATTCACCGGTATCCGGCGGAACTGTCCCTGGAGGGACGACCAGTCTTCGCCCGGCGAGTTCACCGGCGTTCCGGCGCTGGCAACCAGATGGAAGCATTGCGTCCGGTCGGCGCACTCGGGGTGCATGAAGCAGGAGGCGCAGAGGTCACCGGGCAGCAGCAGCCAGATCCGCGCCAGGGCGACGCCGGGGTGAGCGGCCAGGCCGTGGACGATGATCTGCAGCACGCGCGGAAGCGTGCGCTCCGCGGCGACCTCGACGGCGAGCGCGAGCAGGCGTTCGGCTTCCATTCAGAAATCCGTTCGGGTGTCCCGAATTCGACGCTAACGCTCCACGGGCGATGGCTGCGTGAACTCGGTGCCCGAGCCTGGACCATCGTGGATCAGCTGACAGATGGCCCGCGCCCGGGCCGAGCACGTGACGAATTCGACCATCAGACTCGGAGAGCATCCGGTGTGCCAGGAAGGCCATCATCGCCAGACCTATTCGGCGCAGGTCCTGAATCCAGCGAAGATGTTTCGGCGCTGGCGCATGTGGAAGTTTCGCCAGGTGTTGCGGATGAGCGGGGTGCGCGTCGCCCAGCAGCCGCCCTTGAGCACCTTCTTCGTGCCGAAGTACGGCTGGGAATACTCCTTGTACGGATCGCAGACGAAGCCCGGATAGGGCCCGAACGTGTCGTCGACCCATTCCCACACGTTCCCGATCATCTGCCGGCAGCCGACGGCGCTGTCGCCAGCGGGAAGCGCTCGCACGTCCACGGTTCCCCCGGCGCGGTAGTCGAGATTGGCCTGCTCCGGTGCCGGCGGCGCATCGCCCCAGGGGAAGCGGCGCTTGACTCCGGTCCGAGGATCGACGCTCGCCGCCATCTCCCATTCGGCCTCGCTCGGCAGCCGGCGGCCCGCCCAGGTGCAGTAGGCCTCGGCCTCCCACCAGCTCACGCAGGCGACGGGATGCCAGGGCCGAAGGGGCACGACTTCATGGAACAGCCGCTCGCACCAGCCCCGTCCGTCCTTGACCCAGAACAGAGGGCCTTCGATGTGAGCCCGCCGCCGCCAGTCCCATCCGCGGAAGCTCCACAGCTCGCGGCGCCGATAGCCGTCGGAGTCGACGAACGCCTGGAACTGCGCGTTCGTCACCGGTGTGGACCCGATGCGGTAGGGAGGCACGACGACCGGGTGCGCCCACTTCTCGTTGTCGAAGACGAAGGGCTCGCTCCTGCTCGACCCGAGCTCGAAGGTGCCGCCAGGCACGGCGACGTCGTGCGGCTGATGGCTCTCATCGACCGGCGGCTCGCGGGCGCCGCGGTCGAACGACGAAAGCTTCGGCTGCGCGAAGCCCAGCGTCTGAAGTACCAGCGTCAGGTTCTCCGCGTGCATGCCCTCGTGCAATGCGACGAGCGTGTAGAAGTATCTCTCCTCTTCAGTCGGTTCGCGTCCGTCGAGCCGGCCGATCGATCGCTCCAGCACCCCGGCGATGTAGTCCAGCGTCTCGCTTCGCGACGGATAGCGATGGTCCCAGCGGAGGCGATAGGAGACGTTGAACGAATCGTAGATGCCGTCGGAACCAGGCAGCAGCGGCGGTGCGCCATCGAGGTTGCGCAGGATCCAGTACTCCTGGAACCAGCCGACGTGGCCGATCTCCCAGATGGGTGGTTCGAGAAAGTGGGCCTTCTCCCCCAGCAGCTGCGAGTCGGCGATGCCCTCGAAGAGCTCGAGCTCGAAGCGTCGCGCATCGAGGAGCGCAGCAAGCAGGTCCCGGCCGGGTCCCGCGGCGTGGGGCGAATCCATCGTTTGGAATCGGTCGAGCACGAGCTCGAAGCAGAATCACGGCGGCCGCCGCCGGCAACCCCAGCTTCCGCCGGCGTTCAGGGAGGGACCGAGCCCAACGAGGTGACCACGGTCGTCGGCGGGTGCCCCACGCTCATCGGCGGACCGGTGCCGCCGCTCGGCGCGGGTGCGTCGGTCACTCCGGATAGATGTTGAGCCGGTACATGATCAGCAGCGCCGGGCTCGGCTTCGCGTTGCCGAAGGTGCCGCGGAAGACGTCCGAGATGGCGTCGCTTCCGTAGATCTGGGAGAGCGCCCGGTTCACTCCCTGGCGGAGCCCGGTTGCCCCCAGCGGCAGCATGATGGCGTAGGGCACGTAGCCGATCTCGTCGTCCAGGAGCTCGTATTGCGAGGCATCCTTCAGCTTGTTCACCATCCCCAGCACCATCACCCTGCCAGCGGCGAACGCGTCGGCCTTTCCCTCTTCCAGCAGCGCGATTGCCTCGTCGTAGCTCTTCGCCGGCACCACCTTCGCGTTCACCAGCCCCTTCTTCAGCGCGTCCTCCAGCGCCTGCGCGTTCGGAGTCCCCGCCACCACCGCGATGCTCTTCCCTCCCAGGCCTCCGAGGTTCTTCGCGCCCGAAGCCTTCTTGACCAGGAGCGCGGTGGTGTCGACCCAGATCGGGTTGGAGAAGTCCACCTCGCCCATGCGGGTGAGCGTGGCGGTGGTTGTCCCGCACTCCATGTCCACCTGCCCCTTGCGGACGAGGTCGAGCCGGGTCTG
>Ga0207679_10000652_pt1 | contig 23214 bp, 10 predicted proteins | sample KBSC73metaG_FD_184320 | JGI IMG/M metagenome (GOLD analysis project Ga0207679, IMG submission 184320) | Corn rhizosphere microbial communities from Kellogg Biological Station, Michigan, USA - KBS C7-3 metaG (SPAdes) (version 2) | ecosystem: Host-associated > Plants > Roots > Rhizosphere > Soil ... | reverse complement strand
CCGTACCGCCTCCCCCGAGGACCCGTCGCTGAAATTCCGCGAAGTCGCCAGACAGCAGTGTGTTGAGCGACGCGAGGTCCTCGCGCAGCTGCACGCGAAGCTGGTCGAGCGCCCGCTGCTGGGCGACCGTGGGTCCCGTCGACGACGCCTGCATCGAGCCATCGAGATCGAGGAAGCCGAACTTCGCGCCGCCGAAGCCGCCTCCGAACCGGCGGCCTAACGAGTCGATCCGCTGGCGAACTTTCTTCGACAGCGCGGCGAGCGAATCGCGGCGTGCCGGGCTCCCCGCGAGCGCCGAGTCGAGCCGGGTAAACTCGGATGCGAGCCGGCGGTGCAGGACGACGCCGTCGTTGAACGATTTCTCCAGCGCCGTCAGCTGCTGTGACGCCGTGTGTCGTGCCTCGAGTGCACCGGACGCGATGTCGAGCCGCGAATCCGCCGCCACCTCCACCGACTGCGACACCGACTTCGCGCGCGCCGCCAGCGTGACCGTGTAGCGCCCGGGCAGTACCCACCCGCCCGTGGGCACCCCGAACCATCCCTCGTCGGCGTCCGTGACGCCGGGAGCGCGGTCGTAGTGGAGGTCCCAGCCGGTTCGGTGCAGACCAGGACTTCCCGCAACGGTCTGGGTCCGCACGACGCGTCCGCTGGCGTCGGCAATCGTCAGGCGAGCAGCCGCCGTGTCCGTCATCGAGGCCGGCGTGCCTAACGCATACGTGATGATAGCGCCCGACGGCGGGTTCGGCGCCTGGAACGTCCGTGCGCCCGGCGTGGGGAGAATACGGGTGATGAAGCGCTCCATGGCTGGCCGGATCGGATACAGCACTGCATCGCCGGCCGCCGCCACCGGCGCACCGCGATCGAACATCCCCACGTCGTCGAGCACAATGATGCTGCGCCCATGGGTGCCGAGGATGAGGTCGTGGCGAGTGGGGTGAATGGCGATGTCGTCGACGCGAACGCGCGGCAGCGTCCCGCCGGCGTGACTCCAGTGTCGACCACCGTCCACCGTCACGTAGAGCCCGAATTCCGTGCCAGCAAACACCACTGCGGGATTCACCGGATGCTCGGCGATCGACTTGACGGAGTGTCCGGCTGGCAGATCGCTCACGATCGACGTCCACGTCGCCCCGCCATCGGTCGTCCGGAACAGGTACGGCGCCATGTCGTCGTCGTAGTGTCCGTCGAACGAGACGAACGCCGTGCGCGGATCATGAGCCGACCAGAGCACTCGGCTCACCCAGCGCGGGCCCGGCAGCTTGAACCGCGACGTGATATTGGTCCAGGTGCGACCGCCATCAGTCGTTAGGCTCACGACGCCGTCATCGCTGCCCGTGAGAATCGACCCGGCAGTCTTCGGTGACTCCGCGAGCGTCGTCAGCGTGCCGTAGTCGCTGGTGCCGTCGTCGCGGGAGAGCGTCGTCGAGTCACGCTTCATCCCCATGATCGGGAGCTCTTTCCACTTGAGGTTTCGCGTGAGATCGGGGCTGATGACGTCCCACGACTGCCCGCCATCGCCCGTGCGGAAGAGGCGATTGCCGCCGTAGTAGATCGTCTTGGGATCCTGCGGGGAGCGCGCCATCGGCGTGCTCCAGTTGAATCGATAGGTCTCGCTGGTGTCAGGCGGGACCGGCCGGATGCCGCGCTCCTCACGCGTCGCGAGGTGAACGCGATACGCGCGACCGCTCTGCGAGTTCGCGTAGATGTATCGCGGGTCCGCCGGGTCGGTGACCGTAAAGAACCCGTCGCCGTAAGCGATGTTGATGACATCGGCGTTCGTGATGCCGACGCCGTTGTACGTACGAACCGGGACGCCCCACGTCCCGTTGTCCTGCGTCCCACCGTAGATCATGTACGGGTCACGCTCATCGACATCGACGTCGTAGAACTGCCCGATCGGAAGGTTGTCGATGAAGTCCCAGTTGCGCGCGCCGTCGTACGTGAAGTAGAGCCCACCGTCGTTCCCGAGCATCATGTGGTTGCCATCGTTCGGGTCGATCCAGAGGGCGTGATGGTCCACGTGAATGCGGTCGCCGGTGGTATCGGTGGTGAACGTCCGCCCACCGTCGATCGATTTGTGGAGGTTGGTTCCCAGTAGCCACACGCGATCCGGGTGCGCCGGATCGACGCGGATCTGGGAGTAGTACATGGGCCGAGGGTTGAGTGGGGCCTGTCGGTGCCACGTGGAGCCGCGGTCGTCGGATCGAAAGACGCCACCGTTCTGGCTCTCGATGACCGCATAGACCGTCGACGGCTGCGACGGCGCGATCGCGATGCCAATGCGTCCCTTGATTCCGGCCGGCAAACCCACGCTCAACCGCTCCCAGGTATCGCCCCCGTCACGCGAGCGAAACAGACCACTGCCCGGGCCGCCGCCGATGAACCCGAAGCCACGACGCATCCGCTGGTAGAGCGCCGCATAGACCGTGCGCCCATCCGGATCGAGGGCGACATCCACCGCGCCCGTCACGCTGTCGCCAGCGAGCACGCGCTTCCACGTCGCACCAGCATCGGTCGTGCGATAGACGCCACGGTCCGCGTTAGGCCCGAACAGGTGCCCGAGCGCGGCCACGAATACGATCGCCGGATTGTGCGGATGGATCGCAATGCGGCCGATGTGCTGCGTGGCCGCGAGCCCCATGTGTGTCCACGTGTCGCCGCCGTCGAGCGAGCGGTAGATGCCATCGCCCCACGTCGTGCTCTGCCGGTTGTTCGCCTCGCCCGTCCCCACCCAGACGATACCCGGATCGCTCGGCGCAATCGCAATGTCTCCAATGGACGTCGACTTGCCATCGCGGTCGAAGACGGGAGACCACGTCGTGCCGTTGTTCGTCGTGCGGAAGACGCCACCACCGGCGGTGCCGACGAAGATCGTGCCCGGTTTCCCGGGCACGGCTTCGATGTCATCGATGCGGCCGCCGAACGACGCGGGCCCGATCGCGCGCCACGGGAGCGCAGGCAGGTCCTGGGCGCTCAGGGGGTTTGCTCGGGCCAGAATGGCCACGGCGACGCACGCCAACGGGAAGTGACGCATGGCTAGTGGGTCGATTCAGAGTTGTCGCTACGGCGGGGAGGTCTTTGTGTCGGCGAGGCGGCACAAAGACCTAACGCGGATGAACGACGATCACAACGATTTCACGGATTTGTTCTCGGGACGTCCAACCATGGCCGTACGAGAGGCTCGTTGTTTTGGGTTTTCACCAACGGCGCGAGTGGCTGCCCGGCGAGAGGAGTGTCAGTGCCATCGGAGCCAATCCGCGTCATCGTTGCGATCGTCGTTCATCCGCGTTAGGTCTTTTGCAGCTCGCGCCGTCGCGTTATGGCGTTGGGCCTTTGAGCAGGTACCCGTCCGGTGGCGTGGCACCCATCAGGTTCCGAACGAAGTAGTCCCACGTTCGGCGGATCATGTACGGATCCCCTGCAAAGCCGTGGTTGCGGTTAGGCATCACGAGCAGATCGAAGTCCCGATTGGATTTGATCAGCTCATCGATCACGAGCTGCGTGGCCACCGGGTGCACGTTGTCGTCGAGCGTCCCGTACGCCAGCATCAGCCGGCCGCGAAGATTCTTCGCCTTGCGCCAGTTGGACTGCGAATCGAACGAGTCCGTCGAGTCGCTCAACTTCTTCAGGAGGCCCTGGTACTTCTCGCCCCACGTGAAGTCGTAGCTCCGGTTGTCGTGGTTGCCTGCACTCGACACCGCGACCTTGAAGAACTCCGGGTACGATAGAATGGCATCGGTCGACGAGAAGCCGCCGCCGGAGTGCCCGAAGATGCCGACGCGATCGAGATCCATCTCCGGATAGCGCGCCGCGAGCTGCTTGATCGTCGTGATCTGATCCGGGATGCCGTTGTCCGTCATGTTGCCGTAGAAGGCATCATGAAATGCCTTCGACCGCCCGGGCGTCCCCATCGCATCGACCTGCACCACGTAGAACCCAAGCTCCGCGAGCGACCGCGCGTTGCCGGCGGGATTGACGTTGAACTGGCGCGTGCCGACCGAGCCGACCTGCGGACCCGGGTAGATGTAGTCGATCACCGGATACTTCCGCCCCGGCTCGATCTTCGCCGGACGATAGAGCAGTCCCTCGAGATCCGTCTGCCCGTCGCGCGCCTTGACCGTGAACGGAATCGGCATGGACCAACCGGCCTTGACGAGTCGCGAGATGTCGGCGCGTTGAAGCTCCTTCACGACGGCGCCGGTCGTCGAGCGGACGACGGAAACCGGGATCGTGTCCGGACGCGAGTAGACATCGACCATGTACTTGCCGTCGGGTGAGAACGAGATGTTGTGATCCGCGTTCTCGGGCGTGAGCAGCTCCACCGGGCCGCCATCCAGCTTCACCCGATACAGGAACTCGTAGTACGGATCGCGCCCCGGCTCGCGGCCGCGCGCCGTGAAGTAGACGGAGCGCGTCGGCTCGTCGACGTACAGCAGGTCACTCACCATCCAGGCGCCACTCGTCAGGCGCGTCTTGATCTGGCACGTGACCGCGTCCACGAGATACAGGTGGCCCCAGCCATCGCGCTCGGACCACCAGACGACCTCCTTGCCATTCCCAACCGGACGCCAGTTCGGAATACCGCCGGAGTTCTCGTTCGTCTCGACGAACGTCTTCCCGGTCTCCTTCAGGATCGTCCTGGCGCCGCCGGTCCGCGCGTCGGCCGCCATCAGGGTCAGCTCGTGATTGCCTCGCTTGCCCGCCGTGAACAGGAACTCGTCGCTCCCCCCCCCGGTCGACCACCGCACATCCTTCCAGATGGTGTCGGTCGACATCCAGCAGCACGTCGTGTTGACTGCCTCGATCGGCGGAACGTCCACGCGCGTGCCCTTTCGCGACGCGACATCGAAGGCGTAGTACTCGAACTTCGGGATCACCGAGTCGCCGGGCAGCGCGTATCGATACGTGTGCAGGATCGGCGCCGGGTTCTTCACCTCGAGCAGGGCCAACTGCCTAACGTTGCGCTGATCCCACTTGTGCGTGATCAGGCGCTTGGAGTCGGGCGACCAGAGCACGTATGGCCGGAGCTCGGTCTTCGCGCGGGCGTTCGTGACCTGTTGGCAGCAGCCGATGCTCGCCAGGCCGTACCCGTAGTCCGGCGTACCGTCGGTCGTGAGCGCCGTCTCGGCACCGCCGTCGGTGCCACGCAGATAGAGATTGCCGCCTCGCTCGTACGCGATCCACTTCCCGTCGGGCGACTTCACCTCGCTGGCCTTGCGGGCCGGGACGGAATCCGGCCCGGTGCAGGTGTAGGCGACGATGTCGCACGTCCAGAAGCGCTTCTTCCCGACGTCGAACTGAATCGCTTTTCCGTCACGCAGGAGCGTGAGGTCGCGGAACGGCAGCTTCGCCGGATCATACGCGGTGTCCGCGCGCTCGGAGAGCACGGACGCGAGCTTGACGTTGTCGAACAGCGGTCGCTTCGCACCCGTTGCGGCATCGACGACGAGGAACTCGTAGCCTTTCGCGCTGTGGTTTCGGTACCAGAACGCGTGGGCCGACATCCACTTCGGGTTCACGGCGTCGTCGACCACGAGCTCGCGCGCGTTCCAGCCGATCAGGGCCTCTGCGCGAGCATAGTCCGTGGCGGAGACCTGAGCAGGTTTCCGCACGGCTTCGTTGTCGGCCTGTGCACCTAACGGCTGTACCGCAATGGCCGCCAACAAGAGAGGAATCCGTCGCAGCGTCACATTGATCTCCATGGTTGTTGTCATCCCGACCCCGGTTGCCATCCCGAGCCGTCAGGCGAGGGATCCTCATCATATAGGTGTCATCCCGAGCCGTCAGGCGAGGGATCCTCATCGTCCCGAGCGAGGGCTCTCCTTCTACCGGGACGACCGCGATTCCTCGCTGCACTCGGAATGACAACCGGGCTCGGGATGACTGCCGGACCTAACGGTTCACTCTACCGTGTCGTTGAACCACGAACGCTGAATACGCTGACGCGAGCGCCGCTGAAAAACGCTGAGAAGTCATTAGTATGTAAACTCCAGCGTTCTCGGCGCTCGTTTCTCCAGCGTTGTCAGCGTTCGTGGTTGCAGGTTTCGCAGTTCAATTCTGTGGAGATCGCTCACTCCACCGCGCGGCCCACGCGTCCGGCTGATTCTTCAGGTACTTGTTGAACCAGTCCAGCATGATCGCATCGCGGAGCTGCTCCACGCTCGGCTTCGAGTTGATCCCGTGGTTCTCGCCCTTGATCCGCACGAGCTCCGCCTCACGACCGAGCATGCGCAGCGCGGTGAACAGCTGCTCGGATTCCGTCGGCACCACGTTCGTGTCGTCCGTGCCGTGAATGAGCAGCATCGGTGCGGTGATCTTGTCGGCCTGGAATAGTGGCGACCGATCGACGTACACGTCCTTCCGGTTCCACGGATAACATCCCGGGCACGTTCCCTCCGTATAGGAGTAGCCCGAGTTTCCGGCGCCCCAGTAGTCCGCGATGTTGCTGATCCCGGCCAGCGCTATCCCGGTGTGAAAGATCTTCGTGCGCGTGTGCAGGTGCATCGTCATGAATCCACCATACGAGTGGCCGAAGTTTCCGACCCTCGCCGAATCCACGAACCGATGCGCCTTCGTGAACTGCTCCGTCCCCTCGATGATGTCCGTCGCCGCCGGGAAGCCCCAGTCGTTGATGTGATAGTTCGCGAACTTCTGCCCGTACCCCGGCGTCCCGGCCGGATTCATGTACAGCACCACGTAGCCGTTCGACGCGAACCACAGCAGCCGGTTCTCGAAGTTCTTCTTCATCGGCAGCGTGCCGCCGTAGTAGTGCACGATCATCGGGTACGTCTTCGTCGAATCGAAGCCGGGCGGAGTCCAATACCACGCCTCGACTTCCTCGCCTCGGCTGTTCTTGAAGTTCCAGGCCTTCCACGCCGGCATGTCGACGGCCGTCAGCGTTCCGGCGTTAGGCTGCGAGATGGCGGTCGACGCGGCGGTCGCCAGATCGATGCGATAGAGCGCGGGCGGCGTCGTCGGCCCCTCCGTTGCGGCGACCATCGAAGTCCCGGCGACATCGGCAGCCGACATCACCTCGTTCGGAATGCGCAGGACCTCGAGCGTCGTCCGTTCCACCGCCGACGTCACGGCGCGCTTGGTCCGGGCCGGCAGCGTTTTCGCCCCGGCATCCACCGGGACATAGATCTTGCCGTCGGCTGAATTCCATACGATCTGACTGCATCCGAGTCCGCCGCCCACGTTCGGAATGAACCCCTCGCTCAGATTCACCAGCGACGGACGGTCGATGTTCACGGCGTACAGGTTGTTCTCGTAGACCGAGAACGTGGAGTCTTCGCCCTCGAGCACTTCCTTCGCGCTGGCGCAGAACGCCAGAGCCTTGGAGTCCGGCGACCACGCGAACGTACTCGGCGCACTGAATGCTTCCCGGTCGAGCGACAAGACCTTCTTCGACGCACGCGTCGCCACGTCCGCCACCCAGACCTCCGCATGCAGCCACGGCCGGGTGCTATTCTCGTAGGCGCTGCGCGAAAAGACCACCCGCTGGCCGTCGGGGCTGAGCGCGGCACCCGCGACCCCGAAGCTCGAGTCGCCGACGACGGTGTACCGCGTTCCCTGCCTAACGTTGACCGCGAAGAGGTGCACCTTGTCACCTGACCGCTCGGATCGCTGCCAGACTTCGGTCAGCCGCCGTGCCTCGCCGGCCTTGAACACGTCCGGCGCCACGGCGCGTACGGTTCCTGTGTAGTAGATCCATTCGCCATCGGGCGACCAACCGATCAGCCGAGCGGCTGGCTCGTACGCAACCACCCGCGTGATGGCGCCCGTTTTCGCCTCCCACATCATGAGATCGCGGCCGCCCGCGGCTGGTGGGTCGCGGCGTTCGGACGGCGCCAGGTAGGCCAGACGCTCACCATCGCGCGACCAGAGCGGCGATGACAGATCGCCGGACATCTGCGCGAGCAGGCGTCCGGTCGCCACCTCGCGAACCTCCATTGCCGAGACGTTGCGGTCGAGGACCGCGTCCTGATGACGCGTGGTATACGCCGCTCGTGTCCCGGTGGGATTGAGCGCCACGTCGGTGAACGCCACCATATCCCGCAGCGTGCGGAAGGACGCCGCGTGCACGGGATCGAGCGACGTCGTGAGCGCGCCTCCGCCACGCGTCGGCGTTAGGGTAGCGACCAGCGGCGCGCCTGCGTCCGACCCGCTGCCGACGCGCGCCACAAGCAGGAAGTGCTTCCCCTGCGACAGATCTACCGGCGCGCTTCCCACGCGCGTGCCGTCCAGCCACACGCGCCGACTCGCGGCGTCACCTCCGGTCACCTGCACGGTAGCGCGGGTCCACCGATCGGCGGTGACGTACGCGGCAGCGAACACGACGCTTCCGCTGGCCGCTGAGCCGTTCCCCGGCTGCCAGCGCAGCGGCGCGCCGCCCGGCACGGTGACCGTTGCTCCCTCCGACGGCCACCCCTTGTCGGTCGGGAGACGGAACGCCTCGAGCCGGGCCGAGTCGGTGGACGCGCCACCGAACGGAAGCGGCGCGGTGGCCGGTCCAAGGACCAACCACCGGTCGATCGATGTCTGCGCCCGGACGACTGATGGGGAGCCTAACGCCGCGCATATGATCGCAACGGTCGTCATCGTGCGCGCGGTGATGGACGTAATCAGCATGGTCGGCTCGACGGAGAGAAGCTCGGGACAAACGGAAAGACCTGACGCGGATAAACCACGATCACGACGATGACGCGGATTGGCTCCGCGGACACTGACGCTCCCTCTCACCGAGCTGGCGCTGGATTTTTGTGTTGTCAAAAACAAAAGAAAGAAGCCCCGGCGTTACGATGCTTAGATGTCCTCGGAACGAATCCGCGAAATCGTCGTGATCGTCGTTCGTCCGCGTCAGGTCTTTCCGTTGTCATCGTCGTGATCGTGGTTCATCCGCGTCAGGTCTTTGCCGTTTCAATTGGGCAGAACGAACGGCTTCCAGTACGGCCACCCATCCGGATCCGGATCGTACGCGTCGGGCCCACCGGGCTGGTTCGGGCGCCAATCCGGCGGCGGCACGATCAGGTAGTTGTCCGGCGGCGTGACCCCCATGAGATACTGAACGAAGTAGTCCCACCGACGGCGAACGAAGTACGGCTCGTTCAGCCCGTGATTGCGGTTAGGCGCCCACACGAGATCGAACGACCGATTCGCCTTCTCCAACTCGTCGATGAGCTGAATCGTGTTCGCTGGGTGCACGTTGTCGTCCATGTCACCGTGCATCAGCATCAGATGGCCCTGGAGATTCTTGGCCATCGTCTTGTTTGCCGACGTCTCGAAGTTGTCCGTCTTGCGAATCGTGTCCTTCGTCATCAGCCCCTGGTACTTCTCCGCCCAGTAGATGTTGTACGAGCGGTTGTCGTGGTTCCCGGAGCTCGAGACCGCCACCTTGAAGAACTCCGGATAGCGCAGCATCGCGTCCGTGGACGCAAAGCCGCCGCCCGAGTGACCGAAGATCCCGACGCGATCGACATCGATGAACGGGTAGCGTGCGCCGAGCTGCTTGATGGCCGTGATGTGATCGAGGAGGCCGTTGTCGCCGAAGTTCCCGTAGTAGTTGTCGTGGAACACCTTCGAGCGGAGCGGCGTCCCGAGGTGATCGAGCTGGATGACGACGAAGCCCAGCGACGCGAGCGAGAACTGTTCGCCACCGTTCTTGAAGCTCCACGCGCCGACCGAGCCGACCTGCGGTCCCGGATAGATGTGGTCGATGATCGGATACTTCTTCGTCGAATCGAGGTTCGGCGGGAGGTAGATCACGCCGTAGATGTCCGTCACGCCATCGCGCGCCTTGACCGAGAACACCTTACCCGGCTTCCAGCCGACCGCCGTTAGGCGAGACACATCCGCCTGCTCGAGCTTCTTGATCACGCCACCGGTCGCCGCATTCCGCAGCACCGTCACCGGCGGCGTATCGATGGCCGAGTAGGTGTCCACGATGTACTTCCCACTCGGGCTGAACGTGATGACGTGATTCGCGTCCTCGGTCGTCACCTGCGTCAGGCCGGTCCCGTCGTAGTTCACGCGGTAGAGCTTCGCGTAGTACAGGAAGCCGTCGCGGCCACGCCCGGTGAAGAAGACCTGCTTCTTTGCCTCGTCCACGTACGAGATCTGACCGATCTGCCACGCGCCCGTCGTCAGCTGACCCTTGGGCACCGGGGCGACCGTCATGCCCCCGTCGCCGTCGTTCGACACCACCGACGTCACGCCAGCGGCGTCGAAGCGGTACAGGTGGCCCCACCCATCACGCTCACTCCACCAGAAGGCGTCCTTCATGTCCTTCGTGACGTAGAACGAACCCGGGTCCTGCGGATTGCTGATCTCGACGAACGTCTTCCCGGTGTCTCGGGCCACCACGCGCATGTCGCCCGTCGTCCCGTCGACCACCGCGAGATATGCGCTCTTCGATCCACGCGTGTAGAACGACACCTTGAGCGCGTTCGAGCTCGGCGCCCATGCCGAGTCGCGAACGGAGCCGCCGATCGAGAGCTGATTGGGACGCGGCGAGATCTTTGCCGCGATGTTCGACTTCGTGGCGACGTCGATGATGTGAATGTGCGGGTACGGAACCGCCGTGTCGCCGGGAAGCGCATACGGCTGCGAGTAGTGCTTGGGTCGCTGCGGCGTGTACGAGATGTAGTGCATGTGCTCTACGTTCCGCTCGTCCGTTCGCAGCACGGCGATCTTCTTCGAGTCCGGCGACCAGCGAATCTGTGGGCGCACGGGCTGCGGGCGCTGCAGCTGGCTCGGACGCGGCATCGTCGTGCCGTACGAGTAGTACTCCACGCCGTCCGTCGTGAGCTGCACCGAGTCCTTGTGCGTCTCGGCGTTTCGGACCCAGACGTTGTTCTTCGAGACGAACGCCTCGAGCTTCTTGTCCGGCGACTTCACGAACGGCACGGCGCTCGGCAGCGTGTCACCGACCACGCACTTGTACGACTGGATGTTGCAGACGAAATGCTTGCGTACGGCGTTGAACTCGATCTCGCTCTCGTTGTCGCCGTCCTTGCCGAACTTGAAGGTCTGGAATGGCAGCTTGTTGCCGTCGAACGCCGTGTCCGACGCCGACGTCAGGGCCTGGGCGAGCTTCACCTGATCGAAGAGCAGCGACTTCGACCCCGTTGCCGGATCGACCAGAACGAACTCGGCCCCGTTCGCCGTCTTGTTCCGATACCAGAACCGATTGCCGTCCTTCATCCACTGCGGATTCACCTGGTCGCCCGACACCAGCCGGTCGGCATTCCAGTTGAGGAGCTGCTCGGCGCGTGAGTAGTTCACCGCTTGCGCGCCAAGTGGCAAGCCGACTGCGCCGAGCGCAATCAGTGACACGCTGGCACCGACGCGCGTGCTGAAGCGCCGGATCGAGATCGCGGTCATGTCTGGTCTCTCCTGAGGTGAGAAGCGATCATGCGGTAACCCGGAGGATCGCCTTCTCCGAGTTCGGGTGGTATTTGCAGTGGTAGCTGAACGTCCCGATCGTCGTGGCGGGCCAGAGGTACGCCTGCGCCTCCGTCAGATCGCCCGAGTCGCCCCATGGCCCGCCAGTGACGGTGTGCACGGTGTCGTCCACATTGTACCAACAGATATTCGTCCCGACTTTCACGACGCAATCGCCATTCTCGGTGCCGTTAGGCTGTACCTGAAAGAACCCGTCGCCGATATAGACCTCGACGAGATTCTGGTTGTAGTTGCCGAGTTGAACGTGCACCGGCACGTCGGTCGCCTTCCCGGCTTCCACGGAAAAACGAATCGGGTGCGGAAACGGCTCCGGGACTGTTGCCAGGCCCGGGGCATCGAAGCGGATCTGATAGTCGCCCACCTTCACCGACGGGAACGAGAACCGTCCGTTCGAGTCGGGCGACGTTCGCTGTCCTGTTTGTTGCCCGCGTCCCGTCATGAGTATGAGGGTGCCGAGGTTCGGCTGCGGTGTTCCGTCCAGCGTCTCGACGAGGCCAGTGATGCTTCCGGTTGGCGGCGGCTCAACGATTCCGCCGCCGCCATTGCCATCCGAGCCACCGCACGCAGCCACGCCCACGACGGCAACGCCGGTAGCGCCGAGTTTCGCGAGAAACTCTCGCCGTGACATCGCGCCTAACGCATCGGCCCAACGATGATACGGCATCAGTGGTCAGTCATCGGTTCATGTGACCGCGCGAAATGCAGCGGGGGCGAACCGGAGACCGGTCCGCCCCCGATACACATGCCGGGTTCCTTCAGTTACGAGATAGCCGGGCACTTCCCCGCGCCATTCGTGATGGAGCTGTTGTTGAGGATCTCGTTCTCCGAAAGCGGCAGCTTCGTCGCACGCGACGGTCCCAGCACCTGTGTCACCAAGCCAAACCGATACAGGTCCTGCATGCGACTGCCTTCCACCCACAGTTCGGCCATGCGCTCATTGAGCAGCGCGTTCTGCGCCTCAGCCTCCGACCCGGGTACTGGAATCGGCGGCAGGTTAACGCCGGCACGCGCACGCATCAGGTTGAGGATGCCGACTTCCGTGGCGTAATCGCCCGCTCGCATCGCCACTTCGGCCTCGATCAGATTTGACTCGATCTTGGAAAGCATGCGAATCGGCGCCGAGCGATCCGCGTACTTCGTGATGCCGAAGTATGCGAAGCGGTTGTTCACTCCAAGCTGTCCCGCGAAACGCGTCACGGCCATGCGATGGTCGTCCTGGTTGCTGAGCCAGTCACGCAGGTAGGCTTCACCCGTTCCGACCGAATCGATCACGTGTACGCGCGAGTGGTACATGCGGCGCAGCCCGCCCGACCGATTGCGATTCTGGTTGAACTGCTCTCCTGGATCGCTGGTCGTGTTGCCGGTGGCTTCCGAGTACAGGGCATCATACTCGAAGTTCGCAGCCACAGCCTGCGCATCAGTCTTGGCGGCGTCGTAGTTCCCCGCCATCAGGTTGGCGCGAGCGCGTCCGGCGTACGCCACGTTCGTCCACTTCGCCAGCGCATCCGGATCGCCCGTGATCGCCTGCGCGGCCGCGAGGCCATCCGTGAACTTCGTGATGGCCTGCTGGAACACCAGCGTGTCAGACGAACGCCCCTCATTGGCTGCCAGCGGCGACTCGCAATACCCGGTGGCGAGCAGCAGGTCGGCCAGCGCATCGACGAGGATCGTCTGTGCGCGCAGCGGGCTCGTTTGCGCGTCGGCGCCGAGCACCTTGTTGATGCGCTCCGTCGCGCTTGTTGCCGCGTAACGTGCCTGAAGCAGCTGATCTTGCGAGAAACTGAATGCGCCGCCCGACGGCCAATCGTGACGTATGCGCCCTTCGGAGACGTCTTCCCAGTCGATCCATGTCGACGTCGATTCGACCTCGTCGCTCAACAGCTCGGTCATGACGATGTAATCGTCGAACGCCTGGTGCAGCGAACCCTCGGCGCCATTGGCGACGTTCTTGAGAATGATCGGGTTGTTGAGCGCGTCGTCGCCGAACGCCTGTGGGTTCGGCACGTCGAGCGCGCTGCCGCACGCCGCGCCAAACACGACGAGCGCGATGGCTCCCGCGTACGCTGCCGCCCGGCCGGCAATAGTGGTTGTTCGCTGAATATGCATATCAGTGTCGATTCTCTCTGATTGGTGTGTGGGCGCGGGCTAGAAGCGGGTGCGGAACTGAATGCGCCACACTCTCGGCGCGGGTTGCATCAGGAATCCGTTGTTGAAGATGAAGGACTCCGAGCCGCCCCAGTTCATGTTCGGATCGACGCAATTGCACTTGTCCCACCACATGATGTTCTGCCCGGTCAGCGTGATCGACGTCGGCCCGGTGTTGATCTTGTTGGACAGGCTGATCGGCATGTTCCACGAGATCGAGAACTCGCGGAAACGCACGTTGTTCCGCTTGTCGACGTAGTCCAGGATCGACGCGTACTGTCTGATCGAGTCGGACTTGAACGTGGCTTCGCCGTCGGGGGTCAACGCCTTCAGGAACTCGTCCGCGCCACCCTGGCGGATGCGGTACGAGCGGTCACCGTTGCCGAAGTAGGCGCCGTTCTCCAGCGAGACCAGCGCGTAGAACGTGAACGAGTGGACGCGGACCGTGTTCGTGAGCGAGAAGTTGCTTGTCGGAAGTCCGGGGCCGAAGTAGACCACCGTATCGGACCGCGACGTCACCGGGCACCCGTACGTCAGCTTCGTGCAGTCGCCGAGTGTCGGGTCGGTGCCCGTCGTCTGTACCGTGAAGCCGGTCGCCTTGCGGTCCCACACGCCGCCGATCGGGTAGCCGACGCGGTATGCGGGATCGCCGAGGTCGACACCACCGAGGCTCAGGATCTTGTTCTTGTTACCGTCGCCCTTGACGCCGATCGTCCAGTCGTAGTGGGCGGCCGTGTACGCCTGGTAGGTCAGGCCCGCTTCCCAGCCGTCGTTCTTGATCGAGCCGATGTTCACCGAGCGCGGCTGCGTGAAGCCGGCGGACGGCGGGTTCGACTTGTGGACGATCGCGTCGTCCGTTTCCTGGCGGTAGAGCGACCCCTCGAAGCCGAGGCGATCGCTGAACAGACCGAACTCGAGGCCGAGCTCTTTCTCGATCGACTTCTCGGGACGCAGGTCCGCGTTGCCGGGGTTGAGCGGAACGATGCCGACATCCGATGCGAACACCGGCGTCGCGGCGTAGCTCGTGAACGAGTCGAACGGCCCGGGCATCTTGCCGGCCTGGCCGTACGCCGCGCGAATGCGGGCGGCGCTGAAGACCTTCGGCAGGAAGCCGGAGTGCGTCATGTCATACGACATGTCGAACTTCGGGTACGTCTGGTAGCCGTAGTCCTTACCGAAGGCGCTGTTGCCGTCGATGCGGACGCCGGCCGTGAAGAAGAGCGCGTCCTTGAACGAGAAGCGATCCTGCGCGAGGAACCCGAGGTTGACCGTCTTCGTGTACTGCTCGCCGGCCGTCGTCGTGGCAGCCGCGGAGATGACCGAGACGCCGGGGCCCGGGAACGTATTGCCGACGCCCGTGGTGAGCGACTCGATGTCCCAGAAGCCCTGTCCGCCCACGGAGAGGTTCGACTCGAAGTCCCACGGCAGCTTCTGCTGCCACTGCGCGAGGTAGTCGACCGTGTACGTCTTGTAGTTGCGCGTCCCACGGTTGGCCTGGCCGTCGGTGACGCCAGCGGGCCCGAAGGCGCCCGCATACGGGAAGAAGCGCCACTTGTGGTCGTTGACCGCGTCGACGCCCATCGTGAACCGATGGGTGATGTTCGGGCGGATCGTGTTGTTGAGCGTGACACCGCCGGTCCACCGATCGACGTCGGACTGCGTCTTCATCGTCTCGATGTCCTTCACGGGCACCCAGGCTTCGCCATACGGGCGATCCTTCGTCGCCGTCTTCGGGTCGCCGTTGAGCGCGTTGCCCAACAACGCGGTCCAGTTGTTCCCGGCCTGGATTTCGTTGATGCGGTCGCGCGCATAGGCAGATCGCGCATCGATCGTCCACTTGTCCGTGGGCGCGAACGTCAGGTTGAGCCGGAGCGACCCCTTCGTCTGGTCGTTAGGCTGGATCGACCCGGTCTCCTTCGAGAGCTGCGTGGACGCGAAGTACGTGGTGCGCCCACTGCCGCCCTGGGCGGACAGGTCGAGGGCACCGTACGGGCCCTTCTTGATCATCGTCTCGTTCGCATCGAGCGCACGCGTGCCGTCCGGCCCGGTGAAGCGCGGGAACTGCGTGACGGGAAGATTGTGGCGCAGCTCGTCGAAGCCCGTGGCGACACCCATGTTGAACTGGGTCTTCTGCTCGCTCGAGTGACCACGCTTGGTGAAGATCTGAATGACGCCGTTAGTCGCCTCGGACCCGTACAGCGTCGCGGCGGCCGCGCCCTTCAGCACTTCGACGCGCTCGATGTCGTTCGGGTTCAAGTCACCGAGACGGTCGGTCGACGCGCCACCACCGAACGAGCAGCAGGCGCCGTCCTGGAACCACTCCGTCGCTCGCTGGTCGACTCGAACGCCATCGATGTAGATCGCGGGGCGCTGGTTGAGCGAGAACGACGCCGTGCCGCGGATACGGATGTCCTGTCCGGTACCGACGCCGCCGCCCACGGTCGTGGAGCGAAGCCCGGTCACCTTGGAGGACAACATGCGACCCACGTCGGGAATCACCATCTGTTCCTGCAGCTTCGTGGCGTCCACTTCACCGATCGATGCACCGACCTGACGCTTCTCGACCGCGCCACCCGTGCCGGTGACAACAACTTGCTGTAACTCTACGGCGCTCTGTGAGAGCTGAAACGTGACGCGAGCCGTGTCGCTGCCGACGGTGATCGACCTCGACTCCGGACGGTATCCGATCTGTGTTGCGCGAACGGTCTGTGCTCCAGTCGGAGCGTTGCGGATGATGAAGTGACCGTTCGCGTCGGTCGACGCGGCGGCGACTTCATTCCCCACGATCTGAATGCGGACTGCCGCCAGCCCGCGTCCGCTACTAGCCTCCGTAACGGTTCCTGCGACGACGCCCGTTTGGGCGGCCGCCGTAGTGGCGGCGAGAACCAGGCCTATCGCCGATCCGGCGAACCTGGCCAAGAAACGCGTTCCTCCCGGCGAACGTGACGTGCGCATCTTCCCTCCAGAGTGGAATGGGCACTGCCCGTTCTTCCGACTTCGCGGAGAACGGGTGAAAATGGGAGCGAGCGTGCGAGCGCGCTTGGGGATGGTCCTGCAACCGAACATCGTAGGTATGGAACGGCCGAACATCGTGACTGGTATACCGTCCCGGTGTACGCGGCATGACACTGGCGCGCCGACGAACTATTCGCAAGAGTCGAAGAGATCGAAGTTGCACATGGGATGAACTTTGGGGACGAAATGATCGACGCGGGTGCGACGAGTGGTACGACCAATCATTCCTGGACCCCATTGGCGAAACTGGTCTGGCTGACGAGTGCGCTTCTGCTTCAACTGGCCTGCTCGAGCGAGCACCCCACCGGACCATCGATTCCATCCGGCGACCCGGCAGCGTTTCGCTGGTCGCTCCCCGACGGATTTCCGCAACCGCTCGTCCCCGCGGACAATCCCATGTCCGACGCCAAAGTCGAACTCGGCCGACGACTCTTCTACGACACGAGGTTGAGCGGCAACAATCAGTTTTCCTGCTCGTCGTGCCACCGGCAGTCGAACGCGTTCGCCGATGCGCGCAACCGGCCGTTCGGCTCCACGGGACAGGCGCACCCGCGGAACAGCATGTCGCTGCCTAACGTGGCGTATCAGGTGGTGTTCGGCTGGGCCAACCCTCAGACCCGCCGCCTCGAGGCCCAGGCGCTCATCCCCATGCTCGGCGACAACCCCGTGGAGCTCGGTCTCGCGGGACGCGAGGAGGAGATGCTGAACCGCCTGCGGGCGGTTGCGCTCTACAATTCGCTCTTCCCCGCGGCGTTCCCGGGCGACCCGTCGCCGATCACGTTAGGCAACGTCACCAAAGCGATCGCGACGTTCGAGCGCACGTTCGTGTCCGGAGACTCGCCGTACGACCGGTTCAAGCGCGGCAACACCAGCGCGATGTCCGACGCCGCCCAGCGTGGCGAGGCGTTATTCCGAAGTGACCGGCTGAAATGCTCGCAGTGCCACAGCGGCGTGATGTTCACGAACGCGGCACGTTGGCTCGGGTCGACGACCGACGACCCTGAGTTCATCAACACCGGCCTCTACAACATCGATGCGGCGGGCGCCTACCCTACCCCGAACACCGGGCTGCAAGCCATCACGGGCGTGGCGTCCGACATGGGCAAGTTCAAGGTGCCGTCGCTCAGGAACATCGAGGTGACGTTCCCGTACATGCACGACGGTACGGTGGCAACGCTGTCGGACGCGATCGACCACTACGCCGCCGGAGGCCGCACGATCACGAGCGGAACGAATGCCGGCGTCGGGAGCGCCAATCCTTACAAGAGCCCGCTGGTCGGCGGGTTCACCATCAGTGACGCCGAAAAGTCGGATCTCATCGCGTTCCTGCGATCCCTCACGGACTCCACGTTCCTCACAAATCCGCGATTCACGAATCCGTGGATCGCCAAGTAGGGTTACCGTAGGGGCGCCTAACGTAGCGGCTCGCGCGGCGGGCGATAGAGCGCCCCGGGCATCCACCATTCCTCCATCACCTGCCTCGCGTCCGTTCGGTAGATGGAGTCGTCCGAGAACGCGAGCTGCTCGAGCGCAGCCACCACGACCTCTTCCTGCTCGCGCGTCAATGACGCGAGCCTCGACGGATCTCGATCGGGCGGGCGCAGGGACCAGAGCAGGCCGTCGACCGCCATCGTCCCCGACGTGTTGTTGGCGAGGCGTCGGAGGGCGTAGTCGATGAGCCGCGGGAGATAGTGCCGCCACGACACCGCGTCGAGGAAGTTGAGACCGGTGAACGCGAACGTCTCGAGATATCGGTCGCTGGGCTCATCGATCGCGGAATCGTACGGCGGCGGCTCGTCGTAGCCATCGAGCGCGTCACCGCCGCGCAGGGTGATGGGCGGGACGCCCTCGACGTCAGCCTCGAAGACTTGGTATGCGCGTTTGATGATCTCGTCGCGGGTCACGTGGTCATTCGAGCCTGTTGTCATTCCGAGCGCAGCGAGGAATGACACGACTCCTCGGTTCTCAATCCCCCGCCCCATTCATACCTTTCCGGTTCCCCCAAACCTGTCCCCTTGCCGAGGTACGACATGAGACGCTGTCCGGTCGCGTCTGGATTTGCAGCTTTTTTATTGATCGCGCTGCCCACGCTTGCGTCCGCGCAGAGCGCGCCACCTTCCACGACCCGCGACTCCGGTGCGAGCGCCCCGGTCGATCTCTCCGCCGCCAAACCCGGCCGCGATCCCAACCAGCCCATCGACTCGGCCTATACGGCGAAGATCAAGGAATACACGACCGAGCCGTTCTTCCTGTCGCCGCTCGTGGACTACCTGCCGGCCAGCAAGACCGTGCCGACGCCGAAGACGGTGCTGGGCGACATCGCCGGCGCGCCGACCAAGCTGCCGTACTCGAAGGAGGTCTACGAGTACATGCGGGCGCTCGCGAAGGCCAGCCCTCGCGTGAAGGTCTTCTCCATCGGCACCACGGAAGAAGGGCGCGAGATGATCGCGGTGGCCGTCGCGTCGGAGGAGTTGATCGCGAAGCTCGACGAGAACAAGGCCAAGCTCGCTAAGCTCGCCGACCCGCGCACGATCAGCATGGACGACAAGGTGGCCGAGGAGATCGCGGCGAGCGCGGCACCCGTCTACTACATCACGGGGACGATCCACTCGCCCGAGGCCGGCGCTCCCACGGCGCTCATGGAGCTCGCCTATCGGCTCGCGGTGGACGAGAGCCCCTATATAAGGAATATCCGCGACCACCTCATCACGCTCATCACGCCGATCGTGGAGGTGGATGGCCGCGATCGCGTCGTAGACGTGTTCAACTGGAAGATGAAGCACCCCGGCCAGACCGTCCCGCCGCTCGTCTACTGGGGCAAGTACGTCGCGCACGACAACAACCGTGACGCCATGGGCATGACGCTCAAGCTCACGCAGAACGTGCTCAACGCGTACGTCGACTGGAAGGCGCAGGTGATTCACGACCTGCACGAGTCGGTGCCGTTCCTCTACGACAACACGATCGGCGATGGGCCGTTCAACGCGTGGATCGACCCGCTGCTCACGAACGAGTGGCAGATGATCGGCTGGAACAACGTGCAGGAGATGACGCGCTTCGGCATGCCGGGCGTCTTCGCGCACGGTACGTTCGACACGTGGTCCCCCGGTTACCTCATGTTCATCGCGGCGACGCACAACGGGATCAGCCGTCTTTACGAGACGTTCGGCAACGGCGGCACGGCCGAGACGGTGGAGCGGACGCTGTCGCCGAGTGAGACGGAGCGGACGTGGTATCGCCAGAACCCGCCGCTGCCGCGCGTGAAGTGGAGTCTTCGGAACAACAACAACTACGAGCAGACGGGATTGCTCGTCTCGCTCAACTACTTCGCAAACAATCGGCGGCAGTTCCTCGAGAACTTCTACCAGAAGAGCAAGCGGTCGGTAACGAAGGCGAAGGTGGAGGGTCCGGCGGCGTACGTGCTGCCGGCGGATGATCGTCGTCCGGGCGCCCAGGCGGAGCTGCTCAACGTGCTGCGGAAGCAGGCCGTGGAGATCTCGCGAGCGACCGCGCCGATCACGGTGACCGTGAGCTCACGCGCGAACGCTCGCCGCGGGGCACGCACTGGCGGTGCGGATTCGGCGACGAAGGCGGATACCACCGCGACGACGACCACGACCCGGACGTTCCCGGCTGGCTCGTACGTCGTGCGTATGGATCAACCGTACTCGCGCATCGCCGACGCCCTGCTCGACTACCAGTACTGGTCGCCTAACGACCCGCAGAAGAACCCGTACGACGACACCGGCTGGACGTTCCCGGAAGGGTTCAACGTGCAGGCGGTGCGCGTGACCGACGTGAAGGTGCTCGATGCGCCGATGGAGCGCGTGACCGCGGACATTCGCGCGACCGGTGGCGTAACAGGCACGGGGACCATCTTCGCGATCAACCACAACGCGGACAACTCGCTCGCGACGCTGCGGTATCGGTTCGCGAAGGCCGACTTCCAGGTCGCAGAGGAGCCGTTCGATGCGGCAGGCAAGCGGTTCGCTCGTGGGTCGTTCATGGTGAAGGGCGTGCCGCAGGCGGATCTCGACAAGGCCGCGAAGGAGCTGGGTATCCCGGTGGTCGCGGTGGCCTCGGCGCCTAACGTCAAGACGCACCCCGCGCGTGCACCGCGTGTCGCGATCCTGCACACGTGGCTCGGCACACAGACCGAGGGGTGGTGGCGTCAGGCGTTCGACGTGCTGTCGATTCCGTTCGACTACATCAGCACGCAGGACGTCGCGAAGAACGCCAGCCTGAACCTGAAGTACGACGTGATCCTCTTCCCACCCACGAGCGGAAACGGCACGGCAATCGTTCAGGGGATGCCCATGTGGCGGAACCCGGTGCCGTGGAAGAATTCGCCGGAGACGCCGAACATCAGCACCCTCGCGCAGACCGACGACATGCGCCCCGGGCTCGGCTGGCAGGGCCTGGAGAATCTCCAGTCGTTCGTGGCGAAGGGCGGTGTGCTCGTGGGTGTGGCGAACACCGCGGAGTTCGCGGTGCAGTTCGGCCTGACGAATGGCGTGACGGCGAATAGCGCGAAGAACAACTCGGTGGTGGGGAGCCTGCTGCGCACGAAGCTCGTGGATGAGACGAGTCCGATCCTGTACGGCGTGTCGGACAATCTCGCCGTGTACAGCGATGATGGTGGTAGCTTCTCGGTGTCGAGCACGCGAGCAGGTGGACGCGGGTTCGGTGGTGGCGGCACCGGGAACGCGCGTGCGACCGGGAGAGGTACGGCGGATGATCCGGACGTGACCCAAGGGCGTCCGCTGGATCCCAAGTTCGAGGCGCCCGCGCGCGCGACGGTGCAGCCGTGGCAGGCCGCGCCGATCACGGATGACATGCTGCGGAACCCGATCAACGTCATTCCGCCGGATCAGCGTCCGCGCGTGCTGCTGCGCTTTGCGGATCAGAAGGAGCTGCTCGTGTCGGGGTTGCTGGATGGTGGCAGCGACATCGCGCAGCGTCCGGTAGTGGTGGATGTCCCGATGCAGAAAGGCCACGTGGTGCTATTCGCGAACAATCCGCTGTGGCGGGGTGAGACGATTGGCAGCTATGCGCTCGTGTTCAACACGATGTTGAACTGGGACAATCTCAACGCGGGGCGGAAGCTGGACGAGAAGTAGGCGGGTCTCGTTCGCGTTGGAACGGTGGTGGGATTGACGGGAGCGGCGTGCACCCTATGGCATGCCGCTCCCTCCCATTCCCGAGTCCCATCTCGCGGCTTCGCCGGAGCCCGAGCATCGGTTCCGGTTCATGGAGGTCGTGCGCCGTAAGCTCCGTGAGCGCCGGTATAGTCCGCGGACGGAGGAGGCGTACGTCTACTGGATTCGCCGATTCATCGGATTCCATGGACGGCGGCATCCGAAGGAGATGGGCGAGCCGGAGGTAACCGCGTTTCTGTCGTGGCTTGCAGTCGAGCAGGAGGTGGCGCCGTCGACGCAGAAGCAGGCGCAATCGGCGCTCCTGTTCCTTTACGACCGTGTGCTGGAGCGTCCGCTTCCGCCACTGGACGACGTGGTGTCTGCCGGGGGCGGCGGCTCCGTACCCACCGTGCTCTCGCAGCGCGAGGTGCGGGCCCTGTTTCGCGAGCTTGCCCCGGTGCCTCGGCTCTGTGCGGAGCTGATGTACGGGAGTGGCCTGCGGATCTCCGAGTGCATCGCGCTGCGCGTGAAGGACATCGACTTCGACCGCTTGGCGGTGATCGTGCGCGATGGCAAGGGCGGCAAGGACCGTCGGACGCCGTTAGGCACGCGGGCAGCGGAGGCGCTGGGCAAGCACCTGCAGCGCGCGCGCGAGCAATTCGACGCCGACGCGCGGCGTGACGTGCGGACGACGATGCCCGAGGGCGCGCTGATCCGGAAGCTCCCGAACGCCGACCGCGACTGGCGGTGGCGGTATGTGTTTCCTTCGTCGCGGACGGTGGTGGACGGGGAGGGCGTCCGGCGGCGTCATCACCTGGACGCGACGGTGCTGCAACGGACGGTTCCGGCGGCGGCGTTACGAGCGGGTCTGACGAAGCGCGTGACGTGTCACACGTTGCGCCATTCCTTCGCGACGCATCTGCTGGAGCAGGGCGTGGATGTTCGTCGGCTGCAGGTGGTGATGGGTCATACGGACTTGCGGACGACGCAGCGGTACACGCACGTGGCCGATCGTGGCGGTGCCGGGGTGCCCAGTCCGGGGGATCGGTTGTGAGGTCGGTTCGTTGGTGTGCTCGCTTCGCGTCGCGGGGCTGGCCTGAGACGGCGGGATTGGGGCGGCCAGATGGGTTGTGTGCGACGCGGGCGTCGAGCGTAACTGTGCGGCGGGGGGCGTTCGTCGGGGCCGTTCGGCGATGCTCGGCCCGCGAGATCCCTATGTAGTAGATATTCCTGCGGCGTCTCGCAGTAGATCTACATATGTTGCAAGGGCAGTAGACTTCAACTCGAAGTCACGGTGTCACTTGTTGGCGGCGGCTCGGAGGGCGGGCGGAGATTTCGTGCAGCCGCTCACAGGCCTTTCGCTGACTCGCAGCGTATCGTGACAATTCAAATGGCGTTAGGCGCCAACACAGCTTGCCTTTACGCTCACGCCGTTGCGCGACGCGAATGGCCA
>Ga0207679_10000650_pt1 | contig 23235 bp, 18 predicted proteins | sample KBSC73metaG_FD_184320 | JGI IMG/M metagenome (GOLD analysis project Ga0207679, IMG submission 184320) | Corn rhizosphere microbial communities from Kellogg Biological Station, Michigan, USA - KBS C7-3 metaG (SPAdes) (version 2) | ecosystem: Host-associated > Plants > Roots > Rhizosphere > Soil ... | reverse complement strand
GCATCTGTTTGACAACTTATCTATCTTTCGGGCTTTCAATCCTTATTACGGGATTAAACTTTTGATTACTTATCCGAAAGGCTTTTACGTTTTGGGAGGCGTTTTCCTATGTACAACTGGAGCTGAAGCCTTATACTCCGATTTGGGTCATTGTGGTAAATGGAACATCCGTTACTCGTGGATTTTTGTTAAGACTTGCCTCATACTTAATTATTTGGGCCAAGGGGCGTGGCTTCTAAAAAATCATTTAGGAGAATTGATCAGTTCAGATATGATCGAATCTGGCTTCAATCCCTTTTACGGTGTTATGCCGCAGTGGTATATTTATTTTGGAATTGCTATTGCCACAGCTGCCACGATCATCGCGAGCCAGGCGTTGATTTCCGGATCTTTCACGTTGATAAGTGAAGCTATGCGTTTAAATCTTTGGCCTAAGCTGCGAATTAATTACCCCACTGAAGCTAAAGGACAATTATATGTTCCCGCTGTAAACTTGCTATTATTTACAGGATGCAATGGTGTTGTTCTTTATTTCCAGAAGGCTTCAAATATGGAAGCTGCTTACGGTCTTGCGATCACGGTGACGATGATCGCCACATCTATACTTTTTGCTAATTACCTGACCGTTCGCCGTACAAAGTCTGCATTGATTTACGTATACCTTTCCGTTTATCTCACCATCGAATTTAGTTTCTTATACGCCAACATGGATAAGTTTCCACATGGAGGTTATGTGACCTTATTGGTTGGCGGCTTTCTGTTTGTTGTTATGTACAATTGGTTCAAGGCAAGGAGAATTAAAAACCGATATGTGGAGTTTGTGAGGCTTGATCATTATTTAGCTAAGATACAGGAACTCAGCAATGACAGGTCTGTTGCTAAGTATGCTACCCATCTGGTTTATTTAACAAGTGCCGACAACCCAAAAGAAATAGAGCACAAAATCGTTTATTCAATTTTAAATAAGAAGCCAAAGCGAGCCGATATTTACTGGTTTATCCATGTCGATACATTAGACGATCCCTACACTGCTGAATATACTGTAGAGCATATCATCCCAAATAATATAATACGGGTCGAATTTAGACTGGGGTTTCGAGTGCAGCCTCGCATTAATTTGATGTTCCAGAAAGTGGTAGAGGATTTAGTAATAAATAAAGAAGTCAATATTGCCAGTCGTTATGAATCTCTTAATAAAAATAATGCTGTGGGAGATTTCCAGTTCATTGTAATGGAAAAATATTTAAGCCAGGATAACGAGTTGCCTATTTGGGAACGCATAATGATGAAGCTTCATTTTTGGTTGAAGGATATCAGCCTCTCTGAAGAAAGTGGCTTTGGATTAGATCCTTCGACTGTCGTCGTTGAGAAATTCCCGCTAATGGTATCCCCTATGCCAACCCTGCGTCTGAAGAGAGTCGAAGACTGATGGGAGAAAAAAAAGACAAAATACAATCTACTATTATCATCGCTATGGCCTGGCTGATGGCGATTGCTCTTATTTATATAGTTATCCTGAAACTTAGATTTCTAAATCATAATTGATTTATTGGAACCGAAGTCCCCATCTGAAAAGGTTTACTTACTTCGCTTTGCTATCTGTTCTTCTTGTCTATCTCAAAATCGGATTGAATTTGTTGCTGGCTTATGAGGTGGCCTGGCATTACCGCAAAATCAATCCTGACTTTTTTGCACTTACTTCAATGCAAAAAGTAAGTTAAGCTAATAATGAAAGAGTCAGCTCCTTCGGGGTACAAATTGGGTACAAAGGCATCGCGGTTTCGAAATAGCCACCAAAGCTCTTCTTATTGCACTGGCAATTGGACGATAAATTCACTTCCCTCACCTTCTTTTGTCTCCACTTTTATCTCTCCACCGTGTGCCTTTACAATATCATAAGCTAACGACAATCCCAGTCCCGTTCCTTCTCCTGTTGGTTTTGTAGTAAAGAAAGGCTGAAAGATCTTGTCAACAATATTCTTTGGAATACCATTACCATTATCGCTCACGCCGACTAAGACGTTGTCGCCCGATTTCTTCGTCGAAACTTTTATGATTGGTTCATAGCGATCGTCCGCTGTTTTCTGTTTATGATTAACTGCATAGAAAGCGTTCGTCAATAAATTCAATATTACTCTCCCGATATCGTGGGGAATGATGTTTATTTTTACAACGCCGTTATTAAAATCTGTTTTAATAGTAGCATTGAATGAATTGCTTTTGGCTCTGAGGGCATGATAAGCTAACGGCAGGTATTCGTCGCACAAAGCCCTGATGTCTGTTAACTCTTTTTGACCCGAGCTTTTACCTGAATGTTGCAGCATCCCTTTTACAATTGCATCAGCCCGTTTGCCATGATGAATTATTTTTTCCTCATTTTCCTTTATGTTGTTTATGATGTCGTTTTGAATTTGATCATTTATCCCGTTTCTCATCTTTGACCTCTCATCTTGTAGCTCCTCAATAAGTTCTTTGTTTATTTCAGAAAAGTTATTTACGAAGTTTAAGGGATTTTGTATCTCATGTGCAATACCCGCCGTGAGTTCACCGAGAGAAGCCATTTTTTCGGATTGGATCAATTGCCGCTGGGCTGCTTTCAATTCCATCAGGGCATTTTCTGCTCGGCTTTTTTCCTCTTTCAAATTTTGCAAATCTATCCTGGCCTGCGTCAGGTCCTTAAATCGTGAATAGGCAAGGGAAAAAACGGAAGCTACCCGTTTGAGCAAATCCCAATTCTCCTGCGAAATAACGCCCGGCGAAGACTGGCCAATGGCACCGTTAGAAAATTTGTAAAGGTGATACGATCTATCAGTTACCTCTTCGCCATAAAATCCGCGAATAGGTTCGCACCGTTCCTCACAGTAGTGAAGCCATTCCTTGCGGTTATCACCTGTCATCACGATCGAAGTTTCTTTCTTTTGCGAGTGATAAAACTGCAACATCTCACGCCCTACCCAGGTCTCGTGCAGGTCCAGTTCAAATTCTTCACTCAGTATTTTGTTCTCAACAGTGCGGGAATCTTTTAAAGCAAACCAGCATTCTGATTTTCCTGTCTTTTCATCATAAATATAAACATGACAGGTTTCCAGTTCATCCTCACCGAGAGTGGCCATCTCTTGCCGGAAAACATGTGTTACATCTTTCAATTCTTCCGGCTGTTGCATGGCCTGTGCCCTGGCCCTGACTCGCTCCAACCCGGATTCAATTTGTGCCTCTCTAGCACTCTTTTCCGCCTTCTGCAAATCAAGGAAACGGGTAAAGATCAATCCAAATACCTGCGACACGCGGATCATGGTCTTGCATTGCTCTTCGGTGAGTGGCTGATTAGTGACTACATTAATGGTACCTTCAAAAAAAAAGAACGAATAAAAATATTCTGTTTCATTAAATACTTGCTGCTTAGGTACCGAGAGATACGTAGACATTGTCTGATAATACGACTTCACTTCATTGCCCGAAAGAATCGTGAGCGCATATGGCTCATTCTGCTGCCTGGCCGGAATGATCTTTTCAAATACAGGATGGATATGCAGGTTAAAATAGTAAAGGATCCGCATCATCTCGCCGCTATCGGCATAACTCGTCAGCCACAATTCCATCGCCTCATTAGGGTCGTCAAAAATGCCGACAGCTGTTCGGATCGCATTTATTCCCAATCCATTCAATTGCTGAAACAAAACCGCAGATGCTTCTCCCAATTCACCACTCGACCGCATGGCTCCTGCCCTTAGTCTTACATTATCAAGGGCAGCTTCTATTTCAAGTTCCCGGTTCTTCCGCTCCAGCTCAATGGCCAGATCATCCAATTGTTTTTTTAACCTGGCGTTTTCATCCATTAGCTTTTCTTGCCGCTGGTCATCCATTGGCTCAATTTAAATAATTGAAAGGAATTAATGTGCTTCTTTAAGCTTGGAAAAGATAGGAATTCGATTTCAGTGCCTCGACAAAGCAGTATTTTGATTTATCCGTCCCTTGAACAGCCCAATTATTCCGCTGTCTGCAGATCAATAATAGTTGATATTTCAGTAATGCTGTTGGCGGGAAATCCACCGAGCCGGGCATGCTCGCGGATTAATTCTTCGCTAGGAGCCAGGTAAATACAATAAATCTTATCTCCGGCTACGTAGCTATGGATCCATTGAATGTCCGAACCAAGAGTACATAATACCTCTCTTGATTTTTGAGAAATTGCCTTCAAACTCTCAGCAGAAAATTTCCCCGCACCCGGGATTTGCCTCTCAATAATAAACTTTGGCATATCTATTATTTTTTTGATTTCCGACCGATTTTGCTCAATCAACCAAACTCTGCACTAGGGCTAACCTTCGTTTACCCAATCAAGTTAGTGCTTTATTTTACAATTCGTCGGTTTAATGGTATCCCTAAAGGCAAAAAATCCACTGTTCGTTTCTTCTCCAGGTGCTGATTTGCTTTCCCAGTGGAATAACCTGATTTAAAACTAGTGTCTCTCAATTCCTAAGCCTGTAATTTTTAGTTCAAATACATGTAATTTTTATTCAAGTATGTTTTTTGATGGATCAACGGAAAATATCAACCTTTTCTTAAATCACCTGGTCATTGTCAAAAATAGTTTTTACCCACAAATATTGTCACTGTTGTATTGTTCATTGCCACTGACTATTATGTTATTAAATGGCTGCGGAGCATAACCGGCAATAACTTATGTAGTGAGCGGATGGATTACGGCCTCCTGTGTATGGCGATTGCCGGTATTGCACTCTATTTTAAAAAGGAAAGCCTCGGCCAAGATTTAAATTTTGTCGAAGTATAGCTGTGGGTATGCTTATGAGATCCATAAAGCTTATCGCTCATCCGTGGGTTTTACTAATCGTATCACGGCACTACTACCTTCTGTGCTTTCAAGTCTTGCCTCATACATTTTATCACCAACGGTCGCCACCATATAGGAAGTGTTCGGAGGAATCGAGCCCAGATTCTCTGCCACCATAATGAGTTCATTAGAAGAGGTTAACTCCCTGACTGATAGCTTAATTGCATAAGCTTTGTCGGTTAACCGGATATGTTCAAAAATCAATTTATCGTTCAGGAAAAGAGAAATAGAATCTCCATCAACTTGTCCATTATCGTAGAAATGAAGTTCTACAGAATCACCGGTAACAGGAATTTCAGCAGCAAAGACTTTTTTGCGTGCAACATATTTTTCTTCGATGGGCGATGGTTTGATTGATTCAACCGGCATAACTGTAATTGTAGATTTTGTAAATTCAGTTTGTATAGGCGCCGGCGTGGGTATAGCGATCACAGAGTCCCTATCACTGGACGATTTCACCGGCTGATCTTCAATTGCTTTTTTTGCTGCCACCACATCAACACTATCAATGATCTTGGGATTATTATCTTCCACCGTAAAGCTTTCCAGAACAAAGTCCCATTCGTCTATGAAGTTTGACCAACCTGTATTGTCCGGGCTCATTTCACGAGCCCGTTGAAGTTGCTTATCCAAGTTGGAAGCCCTTTCGCCCAATACCAAACGACCATAACCGGGGCAATTGAAATAGCCTCTTGCAGAAAGGCGCGTGTTTTCACCTGACGATCCGTGCCCTTTTTCTTCAATCAACTGATCATCCCACCACACTAGTTCCTTCGTGCCGGAATCAAAATATCCTTTGACGCCGTATCGCATGTAAGTATAGGGTGATTCGTAATAACAGGTAGAGCCGGTGAGATCAGCACCCTCCAGAATAATTTTGACCTCAACTTTTTGTAGGTTGACTTTTCCTCTCCATACGGCAGTTATTTTCTGGGCTCTAATAGCCACAGCTCCACTAATAAAAAAAAGAAGAAAGCAAATGGCGAACTTTGGTTTTTTCACAGGTTACGATTTGGTCAAAGAATGAAAACAGTCTTGAAAAATTCTAATGGAAGTAAACCAACATCTTTGCCAAACCGGTGGACGCCCTTCTGAAAAACAATAAGCTTTTTTTCAGGGCGTATCTTTTAGTGGTAAGATTCTAACATTACACGAATTTTTATGTAGACAAATCCCTTATTTATTTTACTACAGGAAAACGCCAGGCCAGTTGATTTGAAAAATGGTAGTAACTTTTCTATTTGATTGTTGCAAACAAATGAATTAACCGCTCCATCTTATGGCCAAAACAAAATCATGTTGCCTGACAAAATTGCTTGAACTTTTTTTATGTATTCTATTTTTTAACAACGTAGTTTATTGTCAAAAAGAACTTAATGTATTGCAAGGATGGATACAATTCAGTGACTCCCGCAATGCAATGTATCATTACCTCGCAGATCAAGCCTATGCCCTTCTTGATAATCGTTCAGATAAAATAGCAAAGTTTCATTCCTTATCTGCGTGGCAACAAAGGCAACGTTGGCTGCACAAATCATTTTCGAATATTGTAGGCGCCTTTCCCGAAAAAACTCCGCTCAATGCAAACATTGAAAGAACAATCAGCAAAGACAGTTATAAAGTAGAAGATATCATTTTTGAATCGCAGCCCGGGTTTTATGTTACCTCATCACTATTTATTCCAAATAATTTAAAGAATGGCAAAGCGCCTGCAATAATCTATTGCAGCGGACATTCAGAAGATGCATATCGCAATCCCGAGTATCAGCGAGCAATTTTAAATCTTGTAGCAAAAGGTTTTATTGTTTTTGCTTTTGATCCAATTGGACAAGGTGAGCGCCTTCAATATTATGATTCAGCGACAAAAACATCCTACATTAAAGAACGCGATCAGGAACATTCTTATGCAGGCGCCCAGCTTTTTATCACTGGAAGTTCTCTCGCAAAATACATGATATGGGACGGTATACGAGCAATTGATTATCTTATTACAAGGAATGAAGTTGATACCTCAAGAATTGGAATCACGGGTCGCTCAGGTGGGGGAACGCAAAGCGCCTACATTGCCGCATTTGACAGTCGCATTAAAGTACTCGTAACAGAGAGTTATATTACCAATTTTAAGCGTTTAATTCAATCGTCAGGACCACAGTGCGCGGAGCAGGATATGTTTCATGCAATTGAAAGCGGAGTCGATATGGCGGATCTTTTGGAGGTGCGTGCCCCGCTACCAACCATGATGATAAGTACCACACGAGACGCAACATTCAGCATCGAGGGAGCAATAGAAACTGCAGAAGAAGTATTACGGATCTATGAAGCCTACAATAAGCAAAATGATTTTAGAATGGTAATAGATGACGCGCCACATGCATCGACCAAAAAAGACCGTGAAGCCATGTATGCATTCTTTCAAAAATATCTTATGGATGCCAGGGATTCAACGGACACGGAAGTGAAGCCTTTATCTCCGCAAGAATTGCAGGTGACAAAAACAGGGCAAGTAACCACATCTCTCAGGAGTGAAACTGTTTTCAGCCTGAATCAAAAGGCGCTTGAAACTTTGAATGACAGATTGCAGGCCATTAGAAAACATTCTCCTCAATATTTGTCAGGTGTAATTGAATCTGCAAAAAAATTATCAGGTTACCAGGCCCCGTTAAAAATAAACGAGCCTGTTTTTACTGGACGTCTTCCAAAGGAAAATTATGCAATCGAAAAATATTTTCTGAAGAGTGAAGGTGAGTATGTAATCCCCTACCTGTTGATAAAACCGAACCATCCCAATCATAAAGGATTACTTTATTTAAATCCTTCCGGCAAATCAGCAGAAGCTTTCCCGGGCAAGGAAATAGAATGGTTTGTGGGCAACGGGTTCACGGTGCTTGCGCCCGACCTTTTAGGTTATGGCGAAATAGGCCCCGGTGACTTTCGTGGAGATTCGTACATCAATGGTGTTTCGTACAACGTTTGGTTTCTCTCAATGCTGATTAACAGAAGTATAGTGGGCATACAAGCTGCAGATGTTGTAAGGCTTACTTCGTTGTTAAGGAAAGAAACAAACGAAGTTTATGCAATCGCCATAAAAGAATTGTCGCCTGCATTATTACATGCCGCCTCATTTGACACAGTGATAAAACATATTGCTCTTATTGAACCCTATTCATCTTACCGTAGTCTTGCATTGAGTCACCATTACAACACAGATTACGTTCACAGTTCTGTTCCTGCTGCGCTTACCGCTTATGATCTTCCGGATCTTGCAGCGTCACTTGCTCCAAGAAAACTGGTGATGGCAGGTGCAACAGATGGAGCAGGTAACAAAAAAGATTCCTCAATTATCAATGAAGACCTTTCAATAATTAAAGCAGCTTATCATTATAAAAATGCAGATGGAAATTTGGAAATTTACCAAGGAGAAGTTTTCGAGAGCAAGGAAGCTCTTTATGGAAAATGGATAAAGTAACAACTCAAGTTCTCGTCCAATTTTAAAACCAAACAAATTTAGCTATGAGTAAAAGGAACTTATCCAGAAGAAATTTTATAAACCAGGCAGCGCTTGGCATAACAGGTACTGCGATATCAGCAGTGGCAGGAGCCGATGTCTTAACCGCAAGTTCAAATGCAATGAAGGCGGGTTCGTACAACCGAATCATAGGTGCGAATGATCGCATTAACATAGCATTTCTTGGATGCGGTTCAAGAAGCGAGGGACACCAGCACATGGTAAAGATGTCCGCAACTGAAAAGAATCTTGGTGTAGTAGCTGTGTGTGATCTGTGGAAAGGGAATCGAGAAAAAACTGCTGCCAATTGCAAGAAGCTGTTTGGTAATGATGTAAAGCAATTTCAGTATTCAGAAGAGCTGCTCAAAATGCCAGAGCTTGATGCAGTGATGATCGCCACGGGAGATTTTCAGCATGCAAAACTTTTAACTGAAGTAGTGAAAGCCGGCAAAGATTGCTATTGCGAAAAACCAATGTCAGAAGATGTTGCAGAAGCCAAGATGGCAAGAGAGGTTGTCCTTACCTCAAAACAAGTCGTACAGATGGGTTCTCAATGGTTGAGCGATCCCACACAGATAAAAGTGCGTGACTTCATTCGCTCAGCTAAGCTTGGAAAAATTACAAAGATTGAACAGGTGTGGAATGATAACAACCATCGCTGGCATGATCCAAATGATCCTGATGTTGCAGCAATAAAAGAAGAAGATACCGATTGGAACAGGTGGCTTTTAGGCAAACCATGGTGTCCTTTTGATCCATGGAAATATTTTGAATTTAGAATTTTTAAAGAGTTTTCCGGAGGTATTACCTCGCAGTGGATGAGTCATGCAATTGGCCTGGTACATTTTTACACCGACACAAACATTCCCGATTCTATCGTTTCGAACGGCGGAATATTTCAATGGAAAGATATACGCCAAAACCCTGACACATTTCAGGCACTTGCAACGTATGATGAAGCCGGATTTTTGTATTCATACTCTTCAAGCTACGCAAATAAGTTTGGTGATTACACTTGTATTCGTGGTACAGACGGAACTTTGTTTGCCCAAGGTGGTGAAGGTAGTCCGCGATGGTTTTTTATCCCCGAACATCAGCCGGCAGAGTTTGATATGTACAAAGGTTTCGGTGAAGAAATCAAAAACGGTAAAGCGCAGCTAATTGCAGATACAGAAGAATTCAAAGGTCCACTTCCACCTGTTATCTTGAGCGATGACAGTAAATATCATCTTGATAATTGGGTTGATTGTATGCGAGCAAGAAATCAGAAAACGAATGGAAATATTCATACCGGTTTCGCACATTCTATAGGACAAATAATGGCAACGCATTCATACAGAGAAGGAAAAAAATTATACTGGAACCGTGAGAGGGAAGAGATAATTGAACGGTAGCATTACAGGTATCGATCAGAAAATCTCCAACGGAAAGTGATAAAAACGAATGGTGAGAAGGCTCGTAGTTTCAACTGGCCGCTCACCGTCGAAACCCGGTTGTGCTTTAAAACTAACAATAACAGCGACCTAATTGAATACCGTGCAAAAAAATAAAATCGGAAATTATCGCTGGTTCATTGTCTTTCTCCTTTTTATAATTACCACAATAAATTATATTGACCGACAAATATTGGGTCTGCTGCAACCTTTGCTGGCAAAGACTTTCCACTGGAGTGAGATTGACTATAGCAGAATCGTTATGGCGTTTACAACCTGCTATGCATTAGGAATGTTGTTTTACAGTAAAGTGATTGATAAAATAGGAACAAGACTTGGCTATACCATTTCAGTAACAGTGTGGAGCATTGCCGCTATGCTTCATGCTGCGGTAAGAAGCACGTTTGGCTTTGGTGCCGTAAGATCGTTTCTTGGCTTAGGAGAATCTGGAAATTATCCTGGCGGTGTTAAAACAGTCGGAGAATGGTTCCCAAGAAAAGAACGATCACTTGCAATAGGCATATTGGATTCTGGCTCGAACATTGGTGCGTGTGTTGGCCCCATTTTGGTGCCCTGGTTGCTGGCTTTGTATGGATGGCATGCGGCTTTTATTATTACGGGTTCATTGGGATTTCTCTGGCTCATCTTATGGAGAATTTTCTATGCAGTGCCATATAAACAAAAACGCTTGAGTGCAAATGAATTTGCCTACATACAAAGTGATATTGAGGAAGAAAGAACAGTGGACAAAGAGAAAGCAAGCGACGTAAGTTGGGGACATTTGTTGCGACTAAAACAAACATGGGCATTTATAGCTGGCAAATTCTTTACAGACCCGATTTGGTTTTTCTTTCTCTTTTGGCTGCCATCTTACTTCAACACGCATTTTAATCTTGATGTAAAAAAGCCTGGGCTTCCCCTGGTGATCATTTATTCGGGTACAATGATCGGAAGTATTGGGGGTGGCTATCTTTCCTCACGGCTTATGAAAAAAGGATGGCATGTCTATAAGGCAAGAAAAACAGCCCTTCTCATTTCTGCTATTTGTGTCGTTCCCATTTTTATTACGAGATACACGGGTGATATGTGGGTAGTGGTTGCAATGATCACACTTAGTGCTGCAGCCAACCAGGCATGGAGTGCAAACATTTTTTCAATTGTTCCTGATATGTTTCCAAAAAGGGTAACGAGTTCAGTTGTTGGATTGGGTGGAATGTTCGGTGCAATAGGCAGTGTCTTGTTTCCACTTTTTATCGGTTACATTTTAGAGTTTTATAAAAACTCCGGCAACATAATAGCGGGCTACAACATTATTTTTATTATTTGTAGTATTTCATTCCTGGTTGCATGGTTGATCATACATTTCCTTGTACCACACATGGAAAGAGTTGAGCTTTAGGAACAAGGTTCATTTTTTATTGAGGTTGTAAAGGTTCTCTTTTTACTACTTTGCTTAATCCAATTAATAAAATAGCATTTGACGGCGCAGGTTGTGTAACAGGTTTGGAATACTCTTGTTGAAGCGCCTGGTAATTTTTGGTTCCGAGTAAATTCACCTCTTTGATCTTTTTACCAAAACGTTTGTTCACCCATTCAAAGGCAAAGAAAGTAATTGGATTTTTTCCTTCATTCGAAGAACAATTAACTGCATCGGCTTCATAACTATAAATTTTCTGGGCTGACCCTGTCTCTCCTTCATTTTTATTAAGACTCTTCTCCCCACCTGGATTCCACTCCAAAATATTCACACCATATTGTACAGGAACAATTTCCCTATATCCATCTTCATACACTATTTCATACCATCCCAAAACATCTGCTGCATCAAAATTATCCGGAATATTAAAGTAAGCCTTCTGATTTCCCGCAGGAAGCGCGGATGCTTGTAAAAATATCAGGCTGCTCACGTCTTCATTTATTTGAATACCCGAGACCTCATTAGGTAAAGCATTTTTATCACTGCCTACAGAGCCCACGGCAATTGCGCAATTCGCAGAAGTATTACTCAAATTAAAAGACCTGAACCTATTGCTCACTTGTCCTTCCTTTAAAGAAGTCAAATCAACGCCAAAAACTTTTGAATCTTTTGACATGTTGAAATGAGAAGATATATCAATAGGCACAACAGCATCTCCGTCTTCGCTGGGAACTCTTTTAGCTTTAAAAGCTTTCCTGATTGAGGGCACCAACTGCCACACAATGGGAGCCAAATCTTCCTGCCTGATTGTATGAGAAGACCATAATAAGTTGACGCAGCCAAGAAAATCTGATAACAAATCTTTTCCGAAGTTGAATTCATTCGTTGAAGCCCATGACGAGGGAGCGCCGCCTACCAGGTCAAATTTTTTAGTGCGCTCATTCCAGTTGCTGATGTTCGGCTCAAAATTGCCATAGACTTGTTTAAATCCAAATTTTTGAAGTTCCAATTCTTTCTTTTCATCTGAGTAAAACCAGTTGAAAATCAAAATGTCTTTTGGAATCGTTTTCTGCACCACTTCCGGGCGCAATCCACCAGGCGTTCTATATTTTCTTCCGGTAGACGAAGTTCTTTCAACCGGTCCTACTCCCCTGACACTTTCTAATAAAAAATCTCCCCACATCGCAGTCTTGATTCCTTTAGCCGCTAAGTAGTCATGGATCTTTTTTACATCACCCGCGTATAACCCGGAATAATCCTTTCCTTTACATCGAGGACAAACATCCAAAGGTGCACCCCACCATTCATCATGTCCGATGTGGATCATTTTTGGGTGAATAACATCAATGTACTCGTCATACACATCAAACATGAGTTTATAAGATGCGGGGTTTGATGGACAATAAGTGTCCGGCCATTTATCGTCCGGGTATTCGGCTAGTTCAGGATGTCTTGTCAATAGAGAATACGCATGTGTTAGAGATGGGATTTCAGGAATGACTTCGATAAAATTCTCTCGTGCAAAATCCACCAGGTCTTTAACTTCATTTTTTTCAATGATAAATCCTTCCCCCGCATCATAGTGTGTTGAGTTTTTTGTTTCCCCATGAATTCCCAGAGTTTCATTTAAACGTGTGTACTGCATATACTTTGCAAACTCTACCCAACCGGCATTTACTTCGGGATGCTTATCAAGCCTCATGCAATTAAATTCAATCATCACTTTATTGTACTTGTATAGGGCCATAAAATCTCGCAAAAAGCGTTTGAAAAAAGCGATGTTATCCGGGCCCGGCACATAAACCTTTACTGCCCTGAACGAAAAAATCGGCCAGTCTCTCACTTTTATTCCCTGGATTTTCTTTCCTTCACCAGCATCTATTAATTGACGTAGCGACTGCAGTCCGAAAAAGGCTCCTGAGTCGTCGCATCCTCCGATAAAGACCAGGTGGTTGCTGACTCGCAATACATAACCTTCAATACCAGGATTTTTTGCAGTCAGTTCAAGTTGATTTTCTTTACAATATTTTTTTATGATAGGATTATTTAGCGTTCCCATGACCACCACCTTCCTGCTCACAGGAATATCTGAAACAGTTTCGATTTTTACGACCAAACCGTATTTATCACTCAACTCGCTTACAAGAAAATTGGCGAGTGAAATATCTTTCTTACCTGCATTTGGAGGGATAATAATTGTTACTGCCTCATCCAAAATAAAATTATCATTCGTGACTTCACTCAGCTGCGGAATAGGAAATATCAAAGGCGTTTCACTCGCAAACACTTTCATTGAACCGATGCACAAGTAGTATACAATGAACATTGTTTTGGTAAACCTGCAAAGCTTTTTTGATTCTATTTTTTTCATAATGATATTTTCAACTTTTATGATCATGTGTTTCATTCACCAAACGAACAATCCTGTCATTTAATTCTTTCACGTATGCCCTTGTAGATTTATCAGGTTTATATGTTGCCTTCCGCACCACACTGTTTGTTAATACTCCTCTTGCCATTAACAATTCTTTCTCTACATAGTGAAACAGTTCCATATTCTGCAGTGAAAAAAATATTTGCGGCATTACCTTCTCAAACAGATCAAAAGCTCTTTCATTTTCTCCGTTCCTTCGTAACATATATATTTTTTGCAGAATATCCGAAACCCCTAAGCCCGGCATTACGCCAGTAATACCAATTGGAATTAATTCCATCATGTAAAGTCCGCCCCATCCTTCGAGCAATCCAACTTTACCCCCTGTTGATTTGATAATGTCCGCAAACTTAGGAGCACCCAGTGGCTCTTCCAGTTTTAGATATTTGAAGTTGGAATGCTGATCGACTAATTCTTTGATCAACCTAACACTGATTGATTGACCTGATGGATTAAAATCCTGTACCAATACAGGGGTGTGTGGCACAGATTGCATGAATCTGATCAAATATTCTTTCAAAGAATCTTCAGGTAAACTGAAACTACGCGGCACAGCCAGCGAAATGATGTCAGCACCAGCTTCAACATTTGCCTGCGCCAATTTGATGGCAACTTTTAAAGAAGGATGATTCGATTGCGCAATAATTTGTAGTCGCCCACCAGCATGATCTATAGCAATTTTTACAACACTTAGTTTTTCCTGATCAGTTAGTTTATAAAACTCGCTTGCATAAGCAGGCAAGCATACAGCTGGCACTCCAGCTCTTACAGCAAAATCTATCAATCTTCGCAGGGCGTTTTCATCAATTTCTTCGTTTTCAGTAAACGGTGTTGGAACAATAGGCACTACCCCAAATAATTCTTTTTTATTCATTATCTCTGTCTTATTGTGTAACGGGTTTTATATTAACCGTGTGATCCACTCTGTAATCTACTATCGTTATAATGAGCGTAGAAACAAGAACAAGGATACCTCCTATGATGGCGGATGTGTTCAACTTCTCCCCAAGCCATATGGCGGCAACCGGCAACCCGATTAATGTGATCAGGTAATTTGATAACGCTACTTGTATCGCATCCAGAACTTTTAATGCTTTAAAAAATAAAACCATCGAAAGAAAGTTGTGAAAGATTGTAAGCAGGCTCAACCCGATCCATGTCTGTTGTGTGAATGAAGATATTCGTGCAAAAACATCTGGCTCGTAGTATAACACAAGAGGTGTAAGTAAGATAACCATGATCACGTAAGTAAAAAATACCAGTTCCATTTCTGTATACCGTTTTGCAATCTTTTTGATACCGACATTGTAATACGAATTGCCCAATATGGCGAAAAAAATCATGAGATTTCCAACGGCATATTTTGAACTGAAATCCATTTGCCTTATATCACCCGCAGAGCAAAGCACAACGCCAATAATAGCAATAATAAAACTGATCCACCGTATCTTATTCATCTTTTCCTTTAAAACCAGGAACGCAAAAAGCGCTGTAATAACCGGTAATGAAAGCGTCAGAATGGCTGCATTACTTGCCAATGAATATTGAGTTCCCCACGTCATAAACACCTGCGCGACAAAAGCACCGAACAAAGCCAGCGGTATAAATACAAGGATATCTTTAAAAACTTTCCTCCCTTTTTTAAAGTTTTTCCAGACAAATGGTAATAAAAAAATGGTTGACAAAAGCATAGGACCCCAGACTGTAAAGTAAGGGCCAGCCTGGCCCTGCGTGAGCTTAATACAGGTAAACTGCAAGGCCCACATCAGGTTGCACGCGATCAGTAATATCCATGATACGAATGTTTTTTTCATGTCTGTTAAGAAGGCCTATAAGTCCCCGGCATTTTTTGGAAATTTTTCTGCGAGTTTTCTAATCTCATATGTAAACTTGATAAACTGTTTTTCCCATTCCTCCGCAGATTCTTTTGTGTACGGATAAAAGCCGTGAGCATTGCTCACTCCTTTTGCCCCTGATGTTACGAGCTCCTCGATAAATTGTGGTGCTTTTGTTGAATTGTTCAATTCGGGAAATAAATCTTTCATCACCGACAGATAAGCCGGTATTCCCGTCAGGTCCATGAATCGAAAAAGTCCCGCAAATGTTATCCAATACCCCATATCATTTCTGCAAGCGCGGTCGATATCTTCGAGCGTTGCATAATTATTCTCTACAAGATAAATTGCTTCTCTCAGCATTGCATACATCAGGCGGTTGGTGATAAACCCCCTGATATCTTTCCTTACCAATGAAGGTTCTTTCCCCCACTCCTCCGCAAGCATTACTATTTTCTCTGCGTTTTTAATATCGGTTTTTTCTCCGCATATCACTTCAAGAAAGCGCAGGACATGTGCGGGTTCGCCCCAATGAATTCCAAGCAAGCGTTCAGGATACTTTAAATCGTTTTGTAAGAGTGTAACCGGTATTGCCGAGGTATTGGTGCCAATAATAGCAGTCGGAGACAGTACATTTTCCAGTTGCTGAAATACTCGTTTTTTCTCTTCAGTATTTTCAATGATCGATTCAATTACTATTTCATGATGCGCAAACAAAGAATACTCACCAGTGACTGTAAGCCTTGTAAGAATCGCGCCAGGAGGCTCTTTTAACATTCCCTCATCCTGCAATTGCACAAGAAAGTGCAATATGCTTTCTCTTGCTTCGCCTGATTTTTCAATGTTTCTTGTTAAAGCGGTTACCTCATGTCCTGCTGCTAAAAGGCAGGTGACGATACTGCTGCCCATTAATCCAAGACCAACAACGCCTATCGGGATCTTTTCACTCATGAATTCTTGTTTTACTCCCGCAAAAATTAATCACTCCGCTTTTAAACAGCTCCTCTTTTTAAATTACTTGTTTTCAATTTTTGCAATGGCATCTATTTCAATCTTTATACCGTCGAACAAAACGGATTGGACAGTGGTTCTTGCCGGCTTGATACCCGGAAAAAAAGATGCATAAGCATCGTTGTATTTTTTAAAATCATTTATATCACTTAAATGAACCGTGCATTTTACTATGTCCTCAATGTTGCCGCCTGCCGCCTGTATTATCTTTTTTATGTGCGATAACGTGAGCAGCGTTTCTTCTTCGATAGTTCCACGTACCACTTCGCCTGTTGATAAATTCAGGGGGCCTTGCCCACTGATGAATAACCATCCGTCCATCAATATTCCTGCGGAATAAGCCCCGGTGCTGACTGATTTGTCGGGATGCTTGATTTCAATTTTACTCATAAAGTGTTTTGAAATAAGATAGGTTAATAATTCTTATTATTTTCATTGTTATCGAATTGGTAGATTCCTCCACGCCTGCGTGGACCATACAGTGTTTTTAGCGAAATTAATAGAAGAATTCGTCTCCGTTTAAGGGATCGGAAATTGATGCGACACCTGCATTTCTTGCAAATTCAGTTGCTGCTTACATTCAATTTATGTGGAAAATTATCTCACAGAAACAGGAACTTTCAGATTCTCCCACAATAGGGAGAAGCCAGTGTTTTCCACTTCAAATTTCATACGTTCATTGAAATTAGCTGATTTTTCAGGTTTGACAGTTACCCGTAGTACGTCTTTAGCAGGATCTTCGGATGTTTCTTCATTTTCTTTCACTCCCGACTGACCAGTTTGTGAATTAAAAATAAATACCCATTCCTTCTCGCCCGGTATTGTGTATATACTATATTTTCCGGCAGGCAAAGATTTACCTTCTACGCTGATATCCTTATCGGTATTAAATAAAGTGGCCGCGTTCGCTCCTGTTCTCCATACTTTATTATAAGGAACCAATCCGCCCCAGATTTTCCTTCCTTTAACGGCAGGGCTACTATAATCAATAGTGATAGTGGCGCCATTCACTTTCCCGGTAGCGGTTGCTGGAGGACTCGGCCGTTTTGATTTATCGCTCTGGCACATGATCATTGGAGAAATAGATACTCCCAGAAGGGTCAAAAACAAAACCCTTGTTATTGTTACTTTTTTCATTTTATTTATTGTTTAAGTATTAAGTGATCGATCATTAAACGCTAAAATTACCAATTCACTGCAAATTGGAACAACAAGCTTGGAAAGCAAACCGTGTTTGTTTTGGCCGCTAGTAATTTCAATGAAATGTAATCTCCCCCCTTCGTGATGGGAAGGTCCATTACTTTTCAAAGTAATGACCACTATCCTACCCAAAAAATGGCTACTAAAGGCAAATAAAAGCAAAGAAAGCCAACTATAACTGTATGAGAATATGCGGAGACTGCGCAGAATGCGCATCATATGCGATACAGTTACTTTCCGATACAGAACTTTGAAAAAATATAATCCAGCTGATCTTCATTAGTTATCTCTCCTGTGATCTCACCGAGATAATGGAGACTGCGCCGAATATCAAGCGCTAACAGGTCGCCCGGCAATTTTTCAGCTAATCCTTTTTGAACATCAAGCAATGATGAATGCAATTGTTGCAAAGAATGAAAATGCCGCGCATTTGTAACGATAGTGCTTTCTGTTTGTACCTGTCCTTCCAATACCAGATCTACCATTCGCTCTTTTAAGGTTTCGAGATGCAACCCATTTTTTGCGGATACGAAAACAATGTTTTCAACATCTCTGAATTTTTGCTTTAATTCAACTTCATTACCACCATCGATCTTATTGCCGACAAGGAGAAATTTTATCTTGTTTGACTCGAGCCCGGCCCTTATATTTTTTAATTCTGAAACCGCTTCGTTTACGTCAAACACATACAGGACAAGATCGGCCTGTTTCATTTTTTCAAGACTTCGCTTTACACCAACAGATTCGATCACATCCGCCGTGTGTTGCCTGATCCCCGCTGTATCAATTAACCGGAACAAGATGCCATCTATATTGATCACTTCTTCAATGGTGTCCCTTGTTGTTCCGGGAATTTCACTGACAATGGCCCTGTCCTCATTCAATAATGTATTCAGCATAGTTGATTTTCCGGCGTTCGGTTTTCCAACGATGGCAACGCTGATCCCGTTTCGTATCACATTCCCTAATTGAAATGAATTGATCAATGAAGTTGTTACTTTATCAACCTCCTCAACCAGCTCGTACAACTGTTTCCGGTCGGCAAACTCAACATCTTCCTGTGAAAAATCCAGTTCCAGTTCGATCAATGCGGAGAAGCGGATAAGTTTTTCACGCAATTCTTTTAACTGGTTTGAGAAGCCACCACGGATGTTGTGAAGAGCTGCTTTTTGCGACGAGGCTGTATTACTCGCGATCAGGTCGGCGACCGCTTCCGCCTGGGTGAGATCCATTTTCCCATTTAAAAATGCCCGCTGTGTGAATTCTCCCGGCTTTGCCAGCCTTGCTCCTTTTTTTATACATGCATCAATTATTTGCTGCAAAACATAGGGAGAGCCGTGGCCACTGATCTCAGCCAGGTCTTCGCCTGTATAAGACCGCGGGCTCTTATAGATTGATACGACTACCTCATCCAGTATTTTTCCATCGTCATGAATAAAACCAACATGCAACGAATGCGAAGGTTGATCAATCAATTTTTTAGAAGGGAATAATTGATCGATGATTGAAAAAGCAGTTGTACCGCTTAAGCGCACTACTCCAATTGCACTGACTCCCGGAGGCGTTGCCAGTGCCACTATCGTATCATCCCATACCACTGATTTCATATCACGAATTACACGAATTTTCGCGAATTAGACGAATTACACGAATTTTCGCAAATTAGACGAATTACCTGAATCACATTCGTGCAATTCGTGACAAAAAAAGGATCTCACATTTCTGCGAAATCCTTCAATCTATTATCAGTAATTCGTGGCCTATCGTTCTGTAATTCGTGGCCTATTGTTCTTCGATCTGGAATGTAATTGGCTGCCTGCGATAGGCCTTCACGTTGCGGCCATTTTGAATGGCAGGTTTCCACTGTGGTCCCTTCTTAATAACTCTTACAGCTTCGTCTTCCATCCCATAACCGTGACTCGTGAGAGGCTTTACGTCACTCACATTTCCTTCTTTATCTACCACAAACTGTACAACTACTGTGTAAGTGCCGGCGGGCGCACCATTTTCCGTTGCTACATCACCGCGCAGGTTTCTTTCAAGAAATTTGCGCCAGGCTCCATCACCACCGGGGAATGAAGCTTCTACCTCTACCTTTTCAAATATCTTGTTTTCGTCGTCTTCCTTCTTTTCTTCGATGACCTGCTTCCCTTCATCTATCTGGCTCGGTGCAGCAATTTGATCATCCTTTATACCTTCCTGGTTAATTACGTCGATCTTTTTGTCCTCAAGTTCTTTATTTTCCTGGATCACTTCTTTCACTTCCTCATCCTTTACAATTTTTGGAGGAGTAAATTTTGCCATTTCCACCTGTGGGGGTGGTGGTGGTTTTGGAGGAGGCGGAGGAGGCAGATCGGGTTTCTTTTCCTCTTCTTTAATTTCCTGCAAGGTTATTTCGTGCTGAACAATATTGCTGCTCTTGCTTTTAAAGGCCTTTGCCAAAAGAGAGCCCAGCAAAGCCAGTAAAGCAATAGAAGCAGTAATGATGAGGGCCTTTAATATTCGCTGATTATATGTTTTCCGAAGATTATAAGCACCATATTCCTTGTTACGATCCTCAAAGATCAGATCAAGAATATCAGCGTTTAAAATTTTGTTCGCTTCCATGGTTTAGTTTGTTTTAACTGAGATGCAAAAACAAAAACATTTCCACACCTACAAATTACTTTCCTTCTGTCGCCTTTATGACTTCTAATTCCTGTGGTGTTATATCGACCATTGCATACCGCTTGACCCCATTGATCGTCATTTCGTCAAGCATATCCACAGTATTTCTATACGTCGCATCCTCGTCGGGTTTAATGACAACCACAAAGTCCCTGTCTAAACAAGAATTCTTGTCGCCTTTATTTTCAGCCCAGATCTTAGGACACTTGTCATCGTGCACGTGATTTTTTATCACATCCTTTTTCTTATTAATGATCTCCTCGCGGATCGATGCAAAAGTAGCCGTCTTAAAATTTGAGCCGTCGGGGAGCAACTGCCCCTCATAATAATATACACCATTGTTCTTTCCAAGCATGATCGTCAAGGCACCGGATTCTTTTGCTTTATTGAGCTCCTCTTCATTTTTCGTATCCTTAGGCATATTTAAATTCAATGCTTTGGGGCTGCTCATGGTTGTCGTAAAAATAAAAAACGTAATGAGCAGGAATCCGAGGTCAACCATCGGCGTCATATCTACACGGGTTGACAGCCTTTTTGCTTTTTTTACACCAGGTCCTTTTTTATGACTGCCGCCATCACCACCTTCAATCTGTGCCATAAAGAAATTTTATTAAAGTTAAACAATATTATTTACGCTTAAGTCTCTCGTTATACAGGTCGGTACCCGCAGGAGCGTCCTCCGGAGCTGTGATCAAATTATACTTATAAACATCATTCTTTTTTAAAGCTGCGATCACATTTTTAAATACCGGGTATTTCGAATTATTGTCCCCTTTGATCATGTATTGCAAGCGCATGCCCGCAAACGCCGATTTAGCGGCCTGGATCCAATAGGTCAAATCACCTCCTGTGGTATCAACAGGAATTCCCGGCTGTTTCAAGTTCTTCTGCTGATCCGGGGGCATAGCTAGCAACTGCTTAAGTTGACTAAAACTAACACCAACAAGATAGGTTTTAGCGTAATTAGCCCTTTCCGCATCGGTCAACCCTAAATTTCTTGAAGAATTAATACTGTTGATCACTTCAGTGTACACTCCCTGGTCTTTCTGAGACAGCACTGTGAAATAAACCTTTCCTTCTTTATCAATAGTGATCAACGTGGCATTGCTCTCAGGAAGTTCCTGGGTGGAAACCGATTTAGGTGTGGTGACTTCAACTGGTTCCGGTGGCTTGAATTTAGTAGCCATGATGAAGAAAGTAAGAATGAGAAATGCCACATCCACGAAAGGAGTCATATCTACGAACGTACTCTTCTTTGGTAATTTGACACTCGGCATGAATTGACAATTTAGTGGTTAGATGCTTAACGATTCATTTTCCATAAATTATATCACACAAATCTCTGCCCGGGTCCGCAAAGGACGCTTTCTGCAGGCAGGCTTGCTATTTATATAGCGAAGCAAAACTCTGTGTCAGGGTAAACCCGGACTCATCAATACCATATGTAATTGCATCAATTTTAGTAGTAAACACATTGTACATTATCAGCGCCAATGCTGAAGTACCGATTCCGAAGGCGGTATTGTACAAGGCTTCCGAGATACCAACAGCCAATTCGGTGGCGGCACTTCCTCCTCCTCCTTCTTCTCCCAACGCGCTAAATGAACGGATCATTCCCATTACCGTTCCAAGAAGAGCAATCAATGTTCCCACTGAAGTAATGGTGGAAAGGAATACCAGGTTTTTTTGAAGCATCGGGAGTTCCAAAGCTGTCGCTTCCTCAACTTCTTTTTGTATGGCAAGCACTTTTTGGTCTGTGTTCAATTCTGTGTTCCCGATCATTTCTTTATAACGGCGAAGACCTGCTTTCATCACGTTGGCAACAGAACCACGTTGTTTGTCGCATTCAGACAACGCGGAATCAACATTACGATTGGCAAGATGATATTGCACTCTGCGAATGAAATCTGAAACGCTTCCATTTCCCAAAGCCTTTCTTACTGTAAGGAATCTTTCAATTGAAAAAACTATCACCATCAATAACATTCCTAATAATAATGGAACGATAATACCACCCATGTAAATGGCATTCAAGGCGCCTATCGGGTGAGTGTGTTTGGGCCAAAACGCACCTTGAGCAGGAGTCTTAAAGCCCTCTGGGTTTCCGAAAATAAAACGCCAGATGCAATAACCGGCAATAATGCAAATAACAGGAGCGAGCCACGAAATAGCATTGCTGCTTTTCTTTGCCTGAACAGATGTAGCCTTAACGGATGCAGTCGCAGTCGGTTGTGTTGCTGCCATGATCGTAATTTTTTAGTGTTTTTTAAATTTAGAAATAACCATCCAGATTTTACGGGTCACAATTGTAATGAAAAATTGTTTTATATAAATAAAATCAAGCGCCAATTTTAGCGAAAGGACGTCAAGTTAATGATTTTTTTAAATGCAGCAAGTCTTTCATTTGTAAATTTGAAATGAATTACTCGTATCGAAGGGCTTCAATAGGATTTAGTCTTCCCGCTTTCAGTGCAGGGTATAAGCCAGCCAACAGTCCAACAAATGCGCAAATAAGAATGCCCGCCAGAACCCAATCCCAGGGAATTAGAAAACTAGTGCTGAATAAAATTGCAACAAGATTCCCTCCAATAATTCCTAGGATTATACCAAAGGCTGCTCCAATTAAACTGATAATAATTGACTCTAATAGAAATTGACCTCTTATCGCATTCTTTTTACCACCAATGGCCTTTATCAAACCAACTTCTCGCGTTCGCTCATTCACTGCCACTAGCATAATGTTCATTAGTGCAATTGCGGCACCCATTAATGTAATAAATCCTATCGCGGAAATTGAGATGGTAATAAATCTCAGGCTATTCATGGCCTTTTCCGCAATTGCGTCGTTTCTGTCGAGAACAAAATTGCTTTCTTCTGTTGT
>Ga0207679_10000647_pt1 | contig 23264 bp, 22 predicted proteins | sample KBSC73metaG_FD_184320 | JGI IMG/M metagenome (GOLD analysis project Ga0207679, IMG submission 184320) | Corn rhizosphere microbial communities from Kellogg Biological Station, Michigan, USA - KBS C7-3 metaG (SPAdes) (version 2) | ecosystem: Host-associated > Plants > Roots > Rhizosphere > Soil ... | reverse complement strand
CAACTGATCAGGCAATGAACGTCTCGGTTCTCGGGGCCGGTGCCTTTGGCACGGCGTTCGCAGTGAACGTGGCCTCTCGCCACGCCACCGTGTTGTGGGCGCGCGATCCCGCCCAGGCGGCCGCCATGGCCGCCACGCGCGAAAACAGCCGCTACCTCCCGGGCATCGGGTTGCCCGAATCGCTGCAAGTCACGGCCGATTTCGATGCCGCCGTGGCGCATGCCCGAGAGGGCCTGATCATCATCGGCACGCCCACGGCCGCCCTGCAGGCCACACTTGAGCGGCTGCCGGCCGACGGCCAGGGCGTGCTGTGGCTGTGCAAGGGGTTCCAGGAAGGCACCGGACGCCTCGGGCACGAAGTCGCCCAGGCGGTGCGGCCCGACCTTGCCCGCATCGGAGTCATCTCAGGCCCCAGCTTCGCCCTCGAGGTGGCCCGCGGGCAACCCGCGGCCCTGGTGGCCGCCAGCACGAACGATGCCGTTGCACAAATGGCCATCGACGTGCTCCACAGCGAACGCCTGCGCATTTACGCATCGAGCGATCCGGTGGGAGTCGAAGTGGGTGGTGCGGTGAAAAACGTTCTCGCCATCGCCACGGGCATCGCCGATGGCATGCAGCTCGGCCTGAATGCCCGTGCCGCGCTGATCACGCGTGGGCTCGCGGAAATGACCCGGCTCGGCATCGCGCTCGGCGCGCGTGCCGAAACGTTCATGGGCCTGAGTGGCCTGGGCGACCTGGTGCTGACCGCCACCGGCGACCTCTCCCGCAACCGCAAGGTGGGGCTCCTGCTGGCACAGGGCCTGCCGCTCGTGCGGATCCTGCATGAACTCGGCCACGTGTCCGAAGGTGTGGCCTGTGCCGCCACCGTGCTCAAACGCGCCCGCGAATGCGGCGTGACCATGCCCATCACCGAGGCCGTCGTCGATGTGCTCGAAGCGCGGCTCACGCCGCAGCAGGCCATCCGCGCGCTGATGGCGCGTGAAGCACAGCGCGAGGTGTGATCCTGCAACGCCGCGACTTGCTGCTGGCAGCAGGGCTCGGCGCGGCGCCGTGGTGGGCGCGTGCTGCCGCCTGGCCGGCCCAGCCCATCCGGCTCGTCGTGCCGTTCCCGCCCGGCAGTTCCCCTGACATCGTCTCGCGCCTGCTCGCAGAGCCGCTCGGCCGTGCTCTCGGTCAACCGGTGGTGGTGGACAACAAGCCCGGCGCCGGTGGCAACCTCGGGACTGCCGCGGTCGCCAAAGCGCTCCCGGATGGAAACACCTGGCTCTTCACGATCCAGGGGCCGCTGGTCACCGCGCCGCTGCTGTCCAGGCGCCTGCCATATGACCCGGTGCGTGAGCTGGCCCCGGTGTGCCTCGTCGCCACGTCCCCCAATGTGCTGGTTGTCGACCCTCGGCTGGGCGTCGAAACACTGGCCGATTTCGTTCGGCTCGCGAAGCAGAACCGGGGCGCCTGGAACTACGGCAGCGTCGGCAATGGCAGCGCTTCCCATCTGGCGATGGAATGGTTTCGTACCCGTGCCGGCATCGACCTCGTGCACGTGCCGTACGCCGGCTTTCCGCAGGTGATCAACGCCATCCTCGGCGGGCAGGTGCAAGCCGGATTCATGGTGCCGGGGCTCGCGATGGCGCAGGTGCGTGCCGGCAAGCTGCGTGCGCTCGGGGTCACGAGCCTCGGTCGCGTGGCCTCCTTGCCCGACCTGCCGGCCCTGGCCGAGCTGGGTCATCCTGGCTTCGAGGCGATCTCCTGGCAGGCCGTGCTGGCACCGGCCGGCACACCCGCGCCGATGATCGAGCGCATGTCCCGCGAGCTGATCCGCATCGTCAAGAGCGACGATTTCCGGGCGAAGCTGCTTGCGCAATACTTCACCGCAGTCGGCACCACGCCCGAGGCGCTCCAGGGGCTCATGGCCACCGAGCGGGAGCGCTGGTCCGCGGTGATCCGGGCGGCGGGCGTCAAGCCTGAATAGAACGCGCTGGCAGGCTGTTCGCGGCCAATAGAGTCTGTGCGGTGGTGGCGCTGTGGCAGGCTGATCCGCGATACCGCTATGCAGCGGTTGCGGCCGGTCGATGCCCGAAGGTCAGCGACAGCTTTGCGACGCATCGCCGACCCTTGAGTTCACCCGACCGCGCGGAGTACCAGCGACTCCTTGGGCACAATGGAGCACATCGGGCGCCTGCCTGACCCAGTCCCCTCGCCCATGGCCATCAAGAAATCCGACCTCTATTCGTCTCTGTGGGCCTCGTGTGACGCCCTGCGCGGCGGCATGGATGCCAGCCAGTACAAGGACTATGTCCTGTTCATGCTGTTCATCAAGTACGTTTCAGACAAGTACGCCGATAGCCAGGACCTCCGCCCCGCCATCGTCATCCCGCAAGGCGCCAGCTTCAGAGACATGGTGGCGCTCAAGGGCAAGAGTGACATCGGCGACCGGATCAACACCGACATCATCCAGCCGCTGGTCGATGCCAACACCCGCTTGGCCCGCACCGACTTCCCCGACTTCAACGACCCCAACAAGCTCGGCGAAGGCAAGGACATGGTGGACACCCTGTCCAACCTGATCGGCATCTTCCAGAAGCCTGAACTCGATTTCTCGAACAACCGCGCCGAGCACGACGACATCCTCGGTGATGCCTACGAGTTCCTGATGCGGCACTTCGCCACCGAGTCGGGCAAGTCGAAAGGGCAGTTCTATACCCCGTCGGAGGTGAGCCGCGTCATCGCGCAGGTGATCGGCATCTCGCCCGAAAACACGAAAGCCTCGACGACTGCGTACGACCCGACATGCGGCTCGGGCTCGCTGCTGCTGAAGGTGGCCGCCCAGGCGGGCAAGCGCATCACGCTCGAAGGGCAGGAGAAGGACGTGACCACCGCCGGTCTCGCCCGCATGAACATGATCCTGCACGACTTTCCCACGGCCAACATCCTCTCGGGCAATACCCTGGCCGCGCCGAAGTTCAAAGACGGCGAACAACTGCGCACCTACGATTACGTGGTGGCCAACCCGCCGTTTTCCGACAAGGCCTGGAGCACCGGCCTGGTGACGCCGCTGAAAGAGAACGACCCGTACAAGCGCTTCAGCTGGGGCGACCCACCGGCCAAGCAGGGCGACTATGCCTATCTGCTGCACATCATCCGGTCGATGAAGAGCACGGGCAAAGGCGCCTGCATCCTGCCCCACGGGGTGCTCTTCCGGGGCAATGCCGAAGCGGTGATTCGTGAGCAACTGGTTCGCTCCGGCATCCTCAAAGGCATCATTGGCCTGCCGGCCAACCTGTTCTACGGCACCGGCATTCCGGCCTGCATCGTGGTGCTCGACAAGCAGAACGCCTCGGCCCGCAAGGGCGTGTTCATGATCGATGCCTCCAAGGGCTACATCAAGGACGGCAACAAGAACCGCCTGCGCGAGCAAGACATCCACCGCATCGTCGACACCTTCACTCGGCAGGTCGACATCGCGCGCTACGCCCGCATGGTGCCGCTGGCCGAGATTGCCGACCCGAGGAACGACTTCAACCTCAACCTGCCGCGCTACATCGACAGCAGCGAACCCGAAGACCTGCAAGACATCGACGGCCACCTGCGTGGGGGCATCCCCGAGCGCGACCTCGATGCCTTCGCTGCCGATTGGCAGGTGCTGCCCGGTGTGCGGCAAGCCCTGTTCGAGTCTGCCGGCCGCCCCGGCTACGCCCGCCTGAAGCTGCCGCTGGCCGAAGTGAAGTCCACCGTGCTCGGCCACCCGGAGTTCGCCGCATTCACGAAGAAGGTGAACACCTTGTTGGACAAATGGCAGCAGGCGATCACCCCGCGCCTGATGGGTTTTGACCAGGGCGACCACCCCAAAGCCTTGATCGACACCGTGTCCGAAACCCTGCTCGCCGCCTTCCAGGCCGCCCCGCTGCTGGACGCGTATGACGTGTACCAGCATCTGATGGACTACTGGGCCGAGACCATGCAAGACGACGCCTACCTCGTGGCCGCCGACGGCTGGGTGAAGGGCGCGCAGCCGCGCGAGATCGTCAAGGTGCCCAACAAGGACAACAAGCTCGTCTGGCCCGAAGCGCACGACTACCTTCAGGGCAAGCGGCGCTTCAAGTCCGACCTGATCCCCAAGGCCTTGCTCGTAGCACGCTATTTCGCCAAGGAGCAGACCGCCATCGACGCCACCCGCGCCGAACTGGAAGCACTGCAAGCGCAGCTCACCGAGCTGGAAGAAGAGCACAGCGGCGAGGACGCTGTGTTCTCCGGCTTCGACAGCATCACCGCCGCGGCAGTGAAAGAGCGCATCCGGGAACTCAGCGAAGGCGGCGATGGTGACGACGCCGACGAGTTGGCGGTTCTGAAGCAATGGCAGCGCCTCGCCGACACGGTGGCTGCGCTGAAGAAGCAGCTGCGCGAGGCCGAGGCCGCGCTCGACACACTGGCCTTCCAGAAATACCCCAAGTTGAAAGAAGCCGAGGTCAAGGCCCTGGTGATAGCCGACAAGTGGCTGGCCCGCCTGCACGCCGACGTGCAGGGCGAGCTGGACCGCATCTCCCAAACGCTGACCGGCCGCATCCGCGAGCTGGCCGAGCGCTACGCCACCCCGCTGCCGCAGCTCACCGACGAGGTCGAAGCCCTGGCCCGCCGCGTTGACGAGCACCTGAAGAAGATGGGCTTCGCATGGACCTGAGCGCCCCCCTGAACGCCAGCGACGGCTACCGCCAGCTGGTGCAGCAGATCTCCGACACCTACACCCAGGGCCGGGTGCAGGCCGTGCAAGCCGTCAACGCCCAGCTCGTGCAGACCTACTGGCAGGTGGGCCGCCACATCGTCGAGTTCGAGCAGGCCGGACAGGTGCGCGCCGAGTACGGCAAGGCCCTCATCGACACCCTGGCGGCCGACCTGGGCCTGCGCCACGGCAAGGGTTTCAGCCGCAGCAACCTCATCCGCTTCCGCCAGTTCTACCTGGCCTACCCGGGCCTGGCCGAGAAAAGTGCGACGCTGTCGCACCAATTGACCTGGTCGCACATCGTCGAGCTGCTGAAGATCGACGACCCACTGGAACGCGGCTTCTACGAGCAGCAGGCGCTGCGCGAGCGCTGGTCGGTGCGCGAGCTGGTGCGCCAGAAAGACAGCGCGCTCTTCCTGCGCCTGGCCGCCAGCCAAGACAAGGCGGGCATCCTGCAACTCGCAGCCCAAGGCCAGGTGGTCGAACAGCCGGCCGACCTGCTGCGCGAGCCCTACGTCTTCGAGTTCCTGAAAATCCCCGAGCCCTACCAGGTGTCGGAAACCCAGCTTGAAACCCTGCTGTGCGACCACCTGCAGCCCTTCCTGCTGGAGCTGGGCAAAGGCTTCACCTTTGTCGGCCGGCAATACCGCGTCACGATCAACGGCACGCACCACCGGGTGGACCTGGTCTTCTACCACCGCATCCTGCGCTGCTTCGTGCTCATCGACCTGAAGCTCGGCGAGGTGCAGCACCACGACATCGGGCAGATGAACCTGTACCTGGGCTACTTCGCCAACGAGGAGAACGTGGAAGGCGACAACCCGCCGGTCGGCATCATCCTCAGCCGGCAGAAGGACGAACTGCTGGTGGAGTACGCTACCTATGGCATGAGCAGCCAGCTGTTCGTGCAGAAGTACCAGCTGTATCTGCCGGATCGGGAGGCGTTGCGGCGGGAGTTGGAGGAGACGTTGCGGGAGGCGGGGAAGTGAGCGGCTCCAACGAACTCCCAACGGGATACATCCGCACGGAAATTGGAGTCGTTCCCGAAGATTGGGAGATCAAGCCTCTTGGTACGACCCTTTCCAAGGCAAGACTGGGCGGCAACTATCCGAACCAGGACCAAGACTCGGGGCTCCCATTGATGAAGATGGGCAACATCGCGCGTGGTCAATTCGACTTGACCAAGGTTGAGTACATCAACCCGGGTGTGCGGCCTGATGGCGCGCATCGACTTGCCCGAGGCGATGTGTTGTTCAACACCCGCAACACCTTGGAACTCGTCGGTAAGGTAGCAATGTGGCGAAACGAGTTGCCGGTTGCGTACTACAACTCGAATCTCCTGCGGCTGGAGTTCGATCCGCTGCGAGTTGGGTCCAATGAATACGCCAATCTATTCCTGAATACATCAGGTTCGGTAGCGCGCCTTCGAGCAATGGCCACCGGCACGACCAGCGTGGCAGCCATCTATACACGTGATCTGTTCACGTTGCCCATGGCGCTGCCGCCACTGCCGGAGCAACGGACGATTGCGGAAGCGCTGAGCGACGCGGATGCCCTGCTGGCCGGGCTGGATCGGCTCATCGCCAAGAAGCGCGACCTCAAACAGGCCGCCATGCAGCAACTCCTCACCGGCCATACCCGCCTGCCGGGCTTTCGGGGTCAGTGGCAGGCGGCTCTTCTGGGCGAGATAGCGCGCATCAAGACAGGAAGTTGCAACAACGAGGACAAAGTTGAAGGTGGGCTTTACCCATTCTTTGTCCGCTCTGAAGTCGTGGAGCGCGTCAACACCTACTCCTACGATTGCGAGGCGATCCTCGTCCCGGGCGAAGGACGCATCGGCGACATCTTTCACTATGTCAATGGACGCTTCGATGTGCATCAGCGCGTCTACGCAATCACTCAGTTCAAGCCATGGATTTCCGCAAAATTCATCCACTTGGCTATGGCGATGAACTTTGGCGAATGGGCGATGCAAAACACAGTGAAAGCAACCGTGGACTCCCTGCGATTGCCGACATTCTTGAACTTCGAGATGAAGATCCCGCCGACGCTCGCGGAACAGACGGCCATTGCCACCGCGCTCTCGGATATGGATGCTGAAATCGTTCGACTCGAAGCCCGCCGCGACAAAACTCGCGCTCTCAAGCAAGCCATGATGCAAGAGCTGCTCACCGGCCGAATTCGACTGATCTGAACGGCCCATGCGCTGAACAACAACCCAGGGAGAAGCGTGATGCCCACCGTGCCGCCTCCATCGCCGCGCTCCGAACGCCGCACGCAAAACCGCGTGGCCGCGCTGTTCACCGACCCGGCACGGCCAGGCGGCCTCGGCTACCGCCGCCTCGGCGACTGGAGCAAGCGCCCCGATGCGACCATGCGCAATCGGCCCATCGAAGCGGCGCTGCTGCGGGACAACCTCACTGCGCGCGGCTACTCCCCCGCTCACATCGCCGCGGCCCTGCAGAAGCTGGAGATCGCCGCCGACAGCACCGGCATCACGCTCTACCAGGCCAACCTGCGCACCTACCAGTTGCTGCGCTACGGCGTGCCAGTGCAGGTGGCGCCCGGCAAGCCGAACGAGACGGTGCACCTGATCGATTGGGAGCACCCCGAGCGCAACGACTTCGCGCTGGCCGAAGAGGTAACGCTGAAGGGCGGCCACGAACGGCGGCCCGACATCGTGCTCTACCTCAACGGCCTGGCCGTCGTGGTGATCGAGTTGAAGCGCAGCTCGGTGGAGGTGGCCGATGGTGTGCGCCAGCTCATCACCAACCAGGAAGAGATCTTCAACAAGGGCTTCTTCAGCACCGTGCAGCTCGTGCTGGCCGGCAGCGATTCGCAAGGCTTGCGCTACGGCACCACCGGCACGCCCGAGCAGTTCTTCGTGGAGTGGAAAGACGAGTCGCCCGCCGAAGCCGGTGCCACGGCCGCGGAAGGCGCGTTGCTCGACCGGCCATTGGCCCAGCTGTGCCACAAGGCCCGGCTGCTCGACCTGATGCGCCACTTCGTGATCTTCGATGGCGGGCAGAAGAAGGTGCCGCGCCAGCACCAGTACTTCGGCGTGAAGGCCGCCCAGGCGCGCATCGCACAGCAGGAAGGCGGCGTGATCTGGCACACCCAGGGCAGCGGCAAGAGCATCCTGATGGTGCTGCTGGCCAAGTGGCTTCTGGAGCACGACGCGCAGGCGCGCATCCTCGTCGTCACCGACCGCGACGAGCTGGACAAGCAGATCGAAGGCGTGATGAAGAACGCCGGGGTGATCGGCGCTGACGCGCCTTCGCCCCGCATCACCTCGCGTGCCGACTTCGTGCAGAAGCTGGGCACGGCCAACCCGCGCCTGCTGTGCGCGCTGATCCACAAGTTCGACGCGGCCGACCTGAAGGGCAAGCCCCCCGTGGTGCAGGGCCGCTTCTACGTGTTCGTGGACGAATGCCACCGTAGCCAGGGCGGCGACATGAACAAGCAGATGAAGCGCTGGCTGGCCAGCGCCATCTTCATCGGCTTCACCGGCACGCCGCTGTTGCGCAAAGACAAGCTGATGACACGCGACGTGTTCGGCACCTACATCCACACCTACAAGTTCCACCAGGCGGTGGCCGACAAGGTGGTGCTCGATCTGAAGTACGAAGCCCGCGACGTGCCGCAGCGGCTGACCTCGCAGCGCGCCATCGACCAGTGGTTCGAGCAGAAGACGCGGGGGCTCAACAACTTCCAGAAGTCGGTGCTGCGCCGGCGCTGGGCCACGATGGAAGAGCTGATGAGCGCCGAGGAGCGCAAGGCGCGCATTGCGGCCAGCATCATTCACGACTTCGCCGTGAAGCCACGGCTGAACAACGACCGCGGCACCGCCATCCTGGTGGCCGCCAGCATCTACGACGCCTGCCACTACTACCGCATCTTCCAGGCCAAGCCCTTCGGCGCGTACTGCGGCATCGTCACTTCGTACGAGCCGAACCACAACGCCATCTCGCGTGAGCCGAAAGACAGCGACGAGCGCTACAAGTTCGACACCTACACCAAGCACGTGCTGGGCAAGAACCAGACCACGAAGCAGTATGAAGATGAGGTGAAGCGCCGCTTCAAGGAGGAGCCGGCCAACCTGAAGTTGCTGATCGTGGTGAGCAAGCTGCTCACCGGCTTCGACGCACCGAATTGCAGCTACATCTACCTCGACAACGAGCTGCGCGACCACAACCTGTTCCAGGCCATCTGCCGCACCAACCGGCTGGATGGCGATGACAAGGACTACGGCTACATCGTCGACTTCAAGCAGTTGTTCGGCGACGTGCAGCAGGCCATCGCGGTCTACAGCTCCGACGAGCTGGACATCGACGAAGGCAGCGGCGGCGAGAACAACGTGCACCTGAAGGACTGGCTGGCCGAAGGGCGGCACCAGCTCGACCAAGCCCGCGAGGCGCTGCACTACCTGTGCGAGCCGGTGGCGCTGCCGCGCGAGGTGGAGCAGTTCCTGCACTATTTCTGCGGCGATGCGGCCCAGCCCGGTGCCTTGCTCAAGACCGAGGCGCTGCGCATCTCGTTCTACAAGGCCGTAGCAGTCTTCGTGCGTGCCTTTGCCGCACTGGCGCAGCACCTGGGCGAAGCGGGTTACTCGGAAGCCGAAGCGGCCACGCTGCAGCGCGACCTGGACTTCTACACCTTCACGCGGGCCAGCATCAAACGCCACTCGGGCGAAGAGCTGGACATCAAGCCCTACGAGGCGGACATGCGCCACCTCATCAACACCTACATCCAGGCCGATGCGGCCGAAGACCTGGGTGAGCTGGGCGAGATGTCGCTGACCGAGCTGATCATCGAGACGGGCATCCACGATGCGATCGCGAGAAAGCTCAACGCGAAGGGCAAGCTGTCGAAGAACGCGATTGCCGAAGGCATCATCAACAACGTCCGCAAGACGATCATCCGCGACCAGCTGACCGACCCGCGCTTCTACGAGCAGATGTCGAAGCTGCTGGACGATCTGATCCGGCAGAGCCGGGCCGATGCGGCCGCCTACGAAGAGTTCCTGCGCAAGGCCGAGGCCCTGGTGTGGCAGCTGGGCGCGAAACGCGGGGAAGACGGCGTGCCGGCGGCCTTGCACGGCCGGCATGAGGCGGCGGTGATCTACAACAACCTGGGTTCGCTGCCATCGGCCACCTTCAAGTACCCGACGGCCGACGACGACAAGGCGGCATTGGCGCTCCGGATCGACCTGACCGTGCGCGAGAACGCCCCGGCGGGTTGGTATGGCGACGTCGTCCGCGAGGCGCAGGTGGTGAACGCGCTGTTCCCCATCCTGGAGCGCGACCGCACGGCCACCGAGGCGGTATTCGAGATCGTCAAGAACCAGCCGGGCTACCAATGACCGAGACCATCCGCCTGGGCGAGGTGTCGATCCGGGTGACCCGCAAGGACGTCAAGAACGTCCACCTGACGGTGCATCCGCCGAATGGGCGGGTGACGCTCACGGCACCCGCCGCCACACGGCTCGAAGTGGCCCGGGCCTATGCGATCTCGAAGCTGGGCTGGATACGGGCCCAGCAGTCGACGCTCAAGGCGCAGGCTCGGGAAGCCCCTCGGCGTTTTGTCGGACGCGAGAGCCACTACCTGTGGGGGCGCCGCTACCTGCTGAGCGTCGACTTTCAAAACGCCAAGCCCGCCGTGACGCTGGACCACAAGCGCATTCGTTTGACCGTTCGCCCGGGCAACCAGGAGAGTCAGCGCGCCGCGGTGATGCACGAGTGGCACAAGTCACTGCTGCACCAGGCCGTGCCACCGCTGCTGCGCAAGTGGGAAGAGCGGCTGGGCGTCAAGGTCGAGCGCTACTTCCTGCAGAAGATGAGGACCAAGTGGGGCAGTTGCAACCCCGCGGCGGGGCACATCCGGCTCAATACCGAACTGGTAAAGAAGCCAAAGGACTTGCTGGAGTACGTGATCGTCCACGAGATGGTTCACCTGCTGGAGGCGAGCCACAACGATCGCTTCGTGGCGATCCTGTCTGAGCATTGGTCGCAGTGGCGCGAAGCTCGGCAAGAACTCAACGAATTACCGCTGGGCTCCGAAGAGTAAGGGCGATGACGCTCGCTTCCTGCAGGCATTGAATGTCCGCCGATGCTGTCAGCAGTCATTCGAAGGGGCTCGATTGAGCTTCCGCTTTCAGTCTGAAACGGTCGTCCGCGTGTCTAAGCACTGCTGGGATGAACACCCGATACAACCTATCGGAGCTTCACCTCTAGGCACCACCGGCATAGCCGGCCTGGCGCCAGGCCTCGAAGACAGTCACGGCCACGGCATTGCTGAGGTTCAGACTGCGCTGGCCGGCCCGCATAGGCAGCCGCACACGTTGAGCCGGAGGGAAGCTGTCGCGCAGGCTTGCCGGCAGCCCCGCCGTTTCGGAGCCGAAGACAAACCAGTCTCCCGGCTGCCATGCCGCCTCCGAGATGGGGCGGCTGCCGCGCGTGGTGAAAGCGAACAGGCGGTCCGGGACGGGGCGGGCCTGCGCGAGGAACGCATCCCACGACGCATGCCGCTGCACCTGCGCGTATTCGTGGTAATCCAGGCCCGCGCGACGCAGCAACCGGTCGTCCATCGAGAAGCCGAGGGGCTCGATCAAATGCAGCGCACAGCCGGTGTTGGCGGCCAGGCGGATCACGTTCCCGGTGTTCGGCGGGATTTCCGGGTGGACGAGGACGATGTTGAACATCCGGCGATTGTGCCCTTGCCGCTGTCGCTCAACCGGTGGGGCGGGGCGTGCGTGCCACGACCCACACGCGCACCGACGCGGCACCCGCTGCGCGCAGCACCCCGGCGATCTCGTGAAGGGTGGCCCCGGTGGTCATGACGTCGTCCACGACGGCCACGTGCCGGCCGTTCACCGCCGTGCGCCGACGCGGGTCGAGCGCGAATGCGCCGCGCACGTTGGCGGCGCGCTTTGCTTCGGGCAAGGCAAGCTGATGGGGCGTGTCCTTCACGCGCAGCAGCAGTCGGGCGTCGGCCGGTGGACCCACTCGGCGGGTCAATTCCCACGCCTGGTTGAAACCACGTTCGCGCAGCCGATGCGGGCCGAGGGGCACCGGCACCACGAGGTCTGGCGGCGGGGCGCCCACATGGGCCACGGCATGGCGAAGGCGGTGGGCGAGCGTGCCGGCCAGGTCGAGTGCGCCGCGGAACTTGAGGGCGAGCACCAGGCGGTCCCACGGGAAAGCGTAGTCGACGGCGGCCACGGCATGGTCGAACGGCGGGGGCGACACCAGGCATCGGCCGCAGGTGGATGCGCCGGCCGGCACCGGCAGCGCACACGACCGGCAGCGCGGCACCACAGGGGCGAACCGTTGCACGCAGGCCTCGCACACCCGTGGCGCGCCCCAGCTTCGGCAGATGGCGCAGAGGCCGGGTATTCGGAGCAGGGCATGGGTGAAGGGCACCCGGGTCAATATACTGACGGCCCGATGAGTGCACCCTCCAGCTCCCCCGCGATAAGACCCCTCGACCTCGGACGGGTGCTGACGGCCCTCAATCGCCTGGCCGCCGGGGGCGTGCCGCCGTGGCTGCATGGCGAAGTGGCGCGTCGCATGGCCGAACGGCTCGACATCATTCGCCTGAAGCCATTGGTGCTCGTGGATTGGTGGGGGCTCGCAGGTGCGGGAGGGGACCTGCTCTCCAAGGCGTACCCCGAGGCCCGCCGCATCATCGTGGAGCCCACCGAGGCGTTGCGCGAGCGCAGCCGCCAGGCCTCCCGCAGCGGATGGTGGCCGTGGCGCCGTGCCGCGCCTGAGGTGGTGGCCCCGGATGACCTCATGCCCGAAGGCGCGCAGCTCGTCTGGGCCAACATGATGCTGCACGCCGTGGCCGATCCTCCCGCCGTGCTGGCCCGCTGGCACCGCGCGCTCGCGGTGGACGGGTTCGTGATGTTCTCCTGCCTCGGCCCCGACACCCTGCGCGAACTGCGCGACCTCTATGCGGCGCTCGGCTGGCCCACGCCGATGGCCGCCTTCATCGACATGCACGACCTGGGCGACATGCTGGTCCACGCCGGTTTTGCCGACCCGGTGATGGACCAGGAGACGCTGCGCCTGAGCTGGGCCGACCCCGAAGCGCTGCTCGCGGAGTTGCGCGGGCTGGGCGGCAACGCGGCGCCGGACCGTTTCGCGGGCCTGCGCACGCCGCGCTGGCGCAAACGCCTCCTGGCCGAACTGGAACGGTTGCGAGGAAGCGACGGCCGGCTGCACCTGCGGTTCGAGGTGGCCTATGGACATGCGTTCAAGGCGCTGCCACGCCGTGCCGCGTCCAGTGAAACGACGGTTTCTCTCGAAGAAATGCGCAGTCTCGTACGCCACCGCGGCGCCGGGACTTGAAAGCCAGCCGGCGGCCTGCGTTAAACTGCCCTGCTTGAATGACACAAGTCCGCCCGGCGTGCGCATGCGCCACCGGGCGAGCCGACGGCCCCGAATTGCAGTAGCTTCATGACCGTTTCCACTTCGTCCATCGCCTGGCCTTCAAGAGCAGACCTCACCGGTTTCCGCTTCGGTCGCGAGACGTTCGAAGGGGCCGGCACCCGGTCGGGGCCGGGTGCGGGCTGGTCCGTGGATTGGGTGTTGCAGCGTGCCACCGGCTGGGGCATGCGCCAGGTGGCGCCGTTCTATGCGGCGTTGTGCGGTTTGTCGTTGGCCCTGGCATCCACGTTCTGGACGCAGGGTGCCCATGTGGTCATGCCGCTGGCCTGGTTGGGATTGATGCTGGTGGGCGCGTGCGTCTGGGCCCTGGCCCGACACGCGTCCGACGGGGAATGCATTGTGTTGCGAGGGGATCGGCTGACCGTCGAGCATGCATGCGGCTCGCATGTGGAGCGCGTCGAGTTCCTGACCGCATGGGTCCGGGTGGAGCCCGAGCACGGCGACCGGTCCCTGATCGAGTTGTCGGGCCAGGGGCGGCGGATTGCAGTGGGGCGCTTCGTGGCCCCCGAGCAGCGTCGCCAGCTGGCCGAAGAATTGCGCCTGGCGTTGCGTCGCTGGCATCAGGGCACGCGAGATCCGGCACCGGTGTGAACTAGGAAACCAGAACGACCATGAGGAAGACGATGAACTCATTGCGGCCCCTGTGGCACAAGGCCGGTCAGCTTTGCCTGGCACTGTGCGTCTCGCTTGGCAGCGGCGCGGCGATGGCCGTCAATGACCTCAAGGGCGGCCCCGCGGTGAACCAGATGGATCTGCATCGCCCGGTGACGCAGATCGCGATGGACCAGCGCACGCTGAACTACGGCATGATGTACACCTGCCTGGCGATCTTCGTCGGCGTGTTCGGGGTCATGTTCTATTCGATCTTCAAGCACCGCCGTTCCAAGGGCGCGAAAGCAGCGAACTTCCACGAAAGCACCACGGTCGAAATCCTCTGGACCATCGTGCCGTTCTTCATCGTGATCGCGATGGCCCTGCCGGCCACCAAGGTCGTCGTCGCCATGAAGGACACCAGCGCCGCCGACCTCACCATCAAGGCGACCGGCTACCAGTGGAAATGGGGCTACGACTACCTGAAGGGCGAAGGCGAGGGCATCGGCTTCATCTCCACGCTCGATGCCGGCCATCGCCAGGCGTCCGACAGCGGCCATCCCGAACCGATGGATGACTACCTGCTCAAGGTCGACAACCCCCTGGTCGTGCCGGTCGACAAGAAGATCCGCATCATCACCACGGCGAACGACGTCATCCACGCCTTCATGGTGCCCGCCTTCGGCATCAAGCAGGACGCGCTTCCGGGCTTCGTGCGCGACACCTGGTTCCGCGCCACCGAAACCGGCGATTTCTACGGCCAGTGTGCCGAGCTGTGCGGCAAGGAGCACGCCTACATGCCCATCCACGTGAAGGTGCTGTCCGCCACCGATTACACCGCCTGGGTGCAGGCCAAGAAGAAGGAGCTTGCCGCCAAGGCCGATGATCCGAACAAGGTGTGGGCGCTGCCGGACCTGCTCGCACGCGGCGAAAAGGTGTATTCGAACTGCGCGACCTGCCACCTGGCCAACGGCAAGGGTGCCGGCCCCGTCAAGGCGCTCGACGGTTCGCCGGTCGTGCTCGACCCGGACCACGGCAAGCAGATCTCCACCGTGCTCAACGGTACCGCCGCGGGCATGCCCTCGTGGAAGCACTTGAGCGATACTGACATCGCTGCCGTGATCACCTACACGAAGAACAGCTGGTCCAACAAGACCGGGCAACTGGTACAGCCCAAGGACGTTGCGGCCTTCCGCAAATGATCCCGTCACCGAACAGCACCCAAAAGGACGACACATGAGTGCAGTACTCGACCCCCACGGCCAGGTCGCCGGTGACCACGCACACGACGATCACGCGCACGACCACCCGCACGGCTGGCGCCGCTGGCTGTTCGCCACGAACCACAAGGACATCGGCACGCTGTACCTGCTGTTCTCGTTCACGATGCTGATGATCGGCGGCGTGCTCGCGCTGCTGATCCGCGCCGAGCTGTTCCAGCCGGGCCTGCAGATCGTCAACCCGCAGCTCTTCAACCAGCTGACCACCATGCACGGCCTGATCATGGTGTTCGGCGCCATCATGCCGGCCTTCGTGGGCTTTGCGAACTGGATGATCCCGCTGCAGATCGGCGCGGGCGACATGGCCTTTGCGCGGATGAACAACTTCAGCTTCTGGCTGATGATCCCCGCGGCCATCATGCTGGTGGCATCGTTTTTCATGCCCGGCGGTGCGCCCGCGGCCGGCTGGACGCTCTACGCGCCGCTCACCCTGCAGATGGGCCCGTCGATGGATGCCGGCATCTTCGCGATGCACATCCTCGGCGCCAGCTCCATCATGGGCTCGATCAACATCATCGTCACGATCCTCAACATGCGCGCCCCCGGCATGACGTTGATGAAGATGCCGATGTTCTGCTGGACCTGGCTCATCACCGCCTACCTGCTGATCGCCGTCATGCCGGTGCTCGCGGGCGCCATCACGATGACGCTGACGGACCGGCATTTCGGCACGAGCTTCTTCAACCCCGCCGGCGGCGGTGACCCGATCATGTACCAGCACATCTTCTGGTTCTTCGGCCACCCCGAGGTGTACATCATGATCCTGCCGGCCTTCGGCATCATCAGCCACGTCGTGCCGGCGTTCGCCCGCAAGCGCCTGTTCGGCTACACCTCGATGGTGTACGCCACGGCGTCCATCGCCATCCTGTCGTTCATCGTGTGGGCCCACCACATGTACGCCACGGGCATGCCCGTCACCGGCCAGCTGTTCTTCATGTACGCCACGATGCTGATCTCGGTGCCCACCGGCGTGAAGGTGTTCAACTGGATCGCCACGATGTGGCGCGGCTCGATGACCTTCGAGACCCCGATGCTGTTCGCCGTGGGCTTCATCTTCGTGTTCACGATGGGCGGCTTCACCGGCCTGATCCTGTCGATGGCCCCCATCGACATCCAGCTGCAGGACACCTATTACGTCGTGGCCCACTTCCACTACGTGCTGGTGGCCGGTTCGCTGTATGCCATGTTCGCCGGGGCGTACTACTGGCTGCCGAAATGGACTGGCGTGATGTACTCGGAGGCGCTCGGCAAGTTCCACTTCTGGGGGTCGCTGATCACCTTCAACGTCACGTTCTTCCCCATGCACTTCCTCGGGCTGGCCGGCATGCCGCGCCGCTACGCCGACTACCCGATGCAGTTCACCGATTTCAACATGATCGCGTCGATCGGTGCCTTCGGCTTCGGGTTGATGCAGGTGTTCTTCTTCCTGTTCATCGTGCTGCCGTGCATGCGCGGCAAGGGCCAACCGGCGCCGCAGCGCCCGTGGGATGGTGCTGAAGGCCTCGAGTGGGAAGTGCCGTCGCCGGCGCCTTTCCACACGTTCGAGACGCCGCCGAAGCTGAACCTGGCGGCCACCAAGATCGTCGGCTGAGCGGGGAGCGCAGCATGTCCCAGACCGAAGCGCAAAAAAAGAACAACCGCCGTCTGGGCGTGATCCTGGCATCGGTGGCCCTGGTCTTCTTCCTGGGTTTCCTGGCCCGCATGGTGTTCCTCGGCCATTGAAAGCGCGCCGATGTCCGCACCCCGCACTTCGCGTTCTGCAGCCCTGCTGGGGCGCGACAACCGGCGCATGTTCGGCAAGCTGGCCATCGTCGCCGGGCTCATGTTCGGCTTCGGCTACGCGCTGGTGCCCATGTACAACGCGATCTGCAGTGCGCTTGGCATCAATAACCTGACCCGCTCCGAACTGTTGACGTCCGGGCAGAGTGGCCGCGAGGTCAACACACAGGTCGACATGAGCCGCACGGTGACGGTCGAATTCGATGCGAACGTGCGTGGTCCATGGGATTTCAAACCTGCTGTGCGCTCGCTCGACGTGCATCCCGGTGAACTCGCCAGAGTGATGTACGAGTTTCGCAACGTGCAGGACCGCACCATGGCCGCCCAGGCCATCCCGAGCTACGCGCCGAAACAGGCGATGGCGCACTTCAACAAGATCGAATGCTTCTGCTTCAACGAGTACATCCTCAAGCCGGGTGAATCGAAGCAATGGCCGGTGGTGTTCGTGATCGACCCGAAATTGCCGAAGGACGTGCGCACCATCACGCTCTCGTACACCTTCTTCGAGGTGGGTGGCAAGGTGCCTCCCGCTCCCGCTGGCATGAACAATGGGCGTGCCACATCATGAACGGTGATCTGAAGACCGCCGTGCAGCGCAAGATGTCGTTCTGGCAGACCTTGCGGGCCGTGGCATGGTCCTTCTTCGGGGTGCGCAAGTCCTCGGAGCACGAGAAAGACGTGAACCAGCTCAATCCGGTGCACCTCGTCATCGCCGGGCTCATCGGCGCCGCGGTGTTCGTGGCTGTGCTGGTGCTGCTGGTGCGCTGGGTGATTTCGAGCGGCGTGGCCTCGTAGAAGCGGTGGATCCAAGAGGCAGGTGAGTGGGGCGCGGCGGCAACGGCATGCATTGCCTGACGCGCAAGGAAGAACAGAGTCAGAGAAGCAGGAGAAAACATGGCGGCAGCGACACACGACGGCCAAGCGCCTTATTACTTCGTTCCGGGGCCCTCGCGTCATCCGATCATGGCGGCCATCGGGCTGTTCTTCGTGATCCTGGGGGCAGGACAGTGGGTCAATGGCCACCAGTGGGGTGCCTATTCGCTGGCGTTCGGTCTGCTGTGGTGGGCCGTCGTGCTCAAGCAATGGTTCGGCGATGCCATCCGCGAAAGCGAGAGCGGCCTTTACAGCAAACGCATCGACGTGTCGTTCCGGTGGAGCATGTCCTGGTTCATCTTCTCGGAGGTGATGTTCTTCTCGGCCTTCTTCGGTGCGCTGTACTGGGCGCGCGTGATGTCCGTGCCGAGCCTGGGCAGCCTCGAGAACGCCATTCTGTGGCCTGACTTCAAGGCCTTCTGGCCCAGCTCGGTGCCCGGCTATACCGGTTCGCCTGCCGGCACCGTGGAAGCCTTCACGACGATGGGCCCGTGGCCCATTCCCACCATCAACACCGCCTTGCTGCTGACCTCAGGCGTGACGCTCACCCTGGCCCACCACGCACTGATCGCTGCCGAGCGGGCCAAGACGCTCTTCTGGATGTGGCTCACCGTGCTCCTGGGCATCCTGTTCCTGTGCCTGCAAGGCTACGAGTATTTCCATGCCTACCACGAGCTCAACCTCAAGCTGTCGTCGGGCGTGTACGGCTCCACCTTCTACATGCTCACCGGCTTCCACGGGTTCCACGTGTTCGTGGGCATGCTGATGCTGCTGTTCATCACGCTGCGCTTGCACAAGGGCCACTTCACCCCGCAGCGCCACTTCGGCTTCGAAGGTGCCGCGTGGTACTGGCACTTCGTCGATGTGGTGTGGCTTGGCCTGTACGTCGTGGTCTACTGGCTCTGAACGGGCCTCCGCTCGAACGAAAGGAGCGCCGAGAGGCGCTCCTTTTTGCTTGCACTCAAGGATGGGGTCAGCGACGCAAAGGCATGCCGGTGGGTTGGATCCACCCCATGTGCCAGCTCAGCAGAATCACCAGGAACAGCGTCACCGACAGCGCCACGCGCACGGCCAGGGCGCGGGCCATCTGCCGCGCTTTCTTGGGGTCCGTCTTGTCGCCACGCAGCATGAACACGCCGGCGGATGCGAGCGCGCCGAGAATCAGGACAAACGCAATGCCAACCAGATACTTCATGGCAGTTGATTATTCCACCGCTCGCCCGGGGCCAATGTCGCCATCATGGTGAAGACCAACGCCCGCTGGAGGCAGATCGCCGTGCTGGTCGCCACCGTGGCCGGCGTGTTGCTGACCAGCCGGCTGGGTCTGTGGCAGCTGGACCGTGCTTCGCAGAAGCGCGCGTTGCAGACTGCCCTGGAGGCCCGCGGCGCGCAACCGGAGCTGCATGCCCAAGACTTGGCGCGCACAGCGGAGCAGGCTGTGCCACAACATCAACGCCGCATCCGCGTCCTGGGCCGATGGGTGCCTTCACACACGGTGTTCCTGGAAAACCGGCAGATGAATGGCCAGCCCGGCTTCCTCATGGTGACCCCGCTCCGGTTGGAGGGGCAGCCGGACGCCGTGCTCGTCCAGCGCGGCTGGGCCCCTCGCGACCTGCGCGACCGGCAGATCGTGCCGGCTGTGCCCACACCCGCCGGGCCGGTCGAGGTGTGGGCACGCGTCGCGCCGCCGCCGGGTCGCTTGTTCGACTTTGCCGGATCCGCCGCGTCAGGTCCCATCCGCCAGAATATCGACATGGCTGCATTCGAGGGTGAACTCGGCCTGCCCCTGCGGCCGCTGTCGCTCGTGCAGATCGATGGATCACCCGCAGCAGGCGGCGACGGGCTTCGCCGTGACTGGCCGCCCCCCGCAGTCGACATCCAGAAGCACTACGGTTATGCATTTCAATGGTTTGCGCTTTCGGCGCTGATGGCAAGTCTGTATGTCTGGTTCCAAATCGTCCGTCCCCGAATCGGGCGCTCCGGCGCCTGAGGCATTGAGCCTCACTGTCCACAGCGTTCCAGCACTGGTGCCGCAGCGCCGCCGGCTGTCCGGCCGGCTGCAGATGCTGCTCGTGCTGGCTGTTTGCGCGGCGCCGGTGCTCGCGTCCTACTTCACGTACTACGTCGTGCGCCCCAGCGGGCGCACGAACTACAGCGAACTGATCGATCCTCAGCGACCGCTGCCTGAACAGGTCTGGCGCACCCTCGATGGGACGCCTGTCACGTCCACCGCCCTGCGAGGCCAATGGCTCCTCGTGGCCGTGGCCGGGGGCGCGTGTGACGCCGCCTGCGAAAAGACGCTGTACCTGCAGCGCCAATTGCGCGAGACGCTCGGCAAGGAGCGTGACCGTCTCGACAAAGTCTGGTTCGTCGTCGACGATGCGCCGGTGCGTCCCGAGGTTCTGAAAGCGATCAGCCCCCCCGGTGCCGAGGCCACGGTGCTGCGTGTGCCGCGGGACGCTCTCGCGGGATGGCTGGCCCCGGCTGCCGGCCGCACCCTCGAACAACACCTGTACATCGTCGACCCGATGGGCCACTGGATGATGCGCTCGCCAGCCGATCCGCAGGCGGCCGAGCTCAAGCGGGATCTCGACAAACTGCTCCGCGCGTCGTCCTCGTGGGACCGTCCGGGCCGCTGACGCCATGACCGCCACCACCCCTCCGCCCTACGACCTGGGGCCCTCGGCGCTGCTCGCACTCGTCGGTGTGTTGCTCGCGCTCGTGCCGCTTTCCTGGGTCACCTACCGCAACCGCCATGGCGGGCCCGCCGCCCGCCACAAGGCCTTGACGGTCCTGACACTGTTCCTCACCTTCGACCTCGTGCTGTTCGGGGCCTTCACCCGCCTCACCGATTCGGGGCTCGGCTGCCCCGACTGGCCCGGCTGCTACGGCAGTGCGAGCCCGATCGGTGCCCACTCGGACATCCATGCCGCTGAAACCGCGCTTCCTACCGGCCCGGTCACCCGCGTCAAGGCGTGGATCGAGATGACCCACCGCTACCTCGCCAGCGGCATCGGCGTGCTCATCACCGTGCTGACCCTCCTCGCGTGGCGCGACCGTCGCCACGGCACCATCTCGCCATGGTGGCCCACCTTCACCTGGTTCTGGGTCTGCCTGCAAGGGGCCTTCGGGGCGCTCACGGTGACGATGAAGCTCTACCCATCGATCGTCACCGCCCATCTGCTGGGGGGGCTGGGCCTGGTGATGCTGCTCGCTGCGCAGGCGCAGGGCTACTTGCGCCGGCCGCTGGCGCTGCCCTCGCGGGTGCGGGCGCTCGCCTGGACCGTGCTGGTGCTCACCGTGCTGCAGGCCACCCTCGGAGGCTGGGTCAGCACCAACTATGCCGTGCTCGCTTGCGCCGACGTTCCCACCTGCCAGGGGGCGTGGTGGCCGCCCATGGATTTTCACGAAGGCTTCACGGTGGTTCGTGAACTGGGGCAGGGACGGGACGGCGGCCTGCTGCCGTTCGCCGCGCTGACCGCCATCCACATGACCCACCGGCTCGGAGCCGTGGTGCTCGTGATTGCTCTGGCAGCGCTCCTTTGGCAACTGCACCGCACGCATGATCCAGCCGGCCGCCGCTGGGCGCTCGCACTGGGCTTGGCGCTGCTGTGGCAGCTGGCCAGTGGACTGAGCAACGTGGTGCTCGGCTGGCCCATGGTGGCTGCGCTCGCCCATACCGGTGGAGCGGCGGCCCTGCTCACCCTGCTGACGACCATGATCACGCGCGCCCATCAGGCCGATCGCCCCGGCCGGTAAAATCAGGGCCTCTCTTCGCCACCATGTCCGATACCCTGTCCACCCCTTTGGCCGTGCCGGCTTCCTCGCGCATCCGCCAATTCCATGCGTTGACGAAACCGCGCGTCGTGCAGTTGATCGTCTTCTGCGCAGTGATCGGCATGCTGCTCGCAGCGCCCGGCCTGCCGGAGTGGCGCTTGGCCGTACCCGCCGCGCTGGGCATCTGGCTGGTCGCCGCAGCGGCCGCCGCATTCAATTGCCTCGTGGAGCAGCACATCGACGCGAAGATGGCGCGCACCGCATGGCGCCCCACCGCCAAGGGCGAGCTCACCAACACCCAGACCCTCGTCTTTGCCGGCCTGCTCTGCGCCACGGGCAGCGCCATCCTCTACGTGTTCGTGAATCCGCTGACCACATGGCTCACGATCGCCACGTTCGTCGGCTACGCCGTCATCTACACCGTGGTGCTCAAGCCTCGCACCCCGCAGAACATCGTCATCGGCGGGGCCTCCGGGGCCATGCCGCCGGTGCTTGGCTGGGCTGCGATGCGGGGCGAGGTGGGCCCCGAGGCGCTGATGCTGTGCCTGATCATCTTCCTGTGGACCCCGCCGCACTTCTGGTCACTCGCGCTGTACCGGGCCGACGACTACGCCAAAGCCGGCCTGCCCATGCTCCCCGTCACGCATGGCAACGAATTCACCCGGCTGCACGTGCTGCTCTACACCCTCGTGCTGTTCGCCTCCACCTTGCTGCCATTCATCTTCGGCATGAGCGGCTACGTCTATCTTGCCGCCGCCGTGCTGCTCGGTGCGGGCTTCATCTGGCACGCATGGAAACTGTGGCGCGTGTATTCGGACGCATTGGCACGCAAGACCTTCCGCTTCTCGCTCTGGCACCTGTCGCTACTGTTCGGCGCACTGCTGGTCGACCACTACCTGTTGCTGCTCTGATGGAGCCCCTGGCCATGCCCTTTTCAAGACGCTCCCTGTTGGCCGCCCTGGGCCTGGCCCTGCTGGCGCCCCTGGCGGCCTGCAACAAGCCCCCGGTGTCCTACAACGCGGTCGACATCACCGGCGCCAACTACGGTCACGCCCTGTCGCTGCCCGATGCCGACGGACGCACCCGAACGCTCGCCGATTTCAACGGCAAGATCGTCGTCGTGTTCTTCGGTTTCACCCAATGCCCCGACGTATGCCCGAGCACCCTCGCCGAGCTCGCGCAAGCGAAAAAGAACCTCGGGGCCGACGGCGACAAGGTGCAGGGCGTGTTCATCACCATCGACCCCGCGCGCGACACGCCCGAGGTGCTCAAAGGCTACGTGACAAGCTTCGATCCTGCATTCATCGCGCTGCGCGGCTCGCCCGAACAGACAGCGTCCACCGCGAAGGACTTCAAGGTCTACTACGCGAAGGTGCCTGGGAAAACGGAAGGCAGCTATTCCATGGACCATACCGCGGGGTCGTATGTCTTTGACGGCAAGGGGCGGGTGCGCTTGTTCACCCGGCATGGCAGTGGGGTGGATGCCTTGACGTCTGACTTGAAGCAGCTGATCAAAGCTGGGGCTTGACTTTGCTCCCCGGTTTTTTTGCTTTTGAGAATCTTGTTCTCTGGCGAGGCCGCGCCGGGTCTCGGCCCGGCAGCCGAATTACCTTTCTGTCGCGCCAGAAAGGTAATCCAAAGAGGCGCTCTGAACACCAGCTTCCCCGCATTTTGCTCAGGCGCTTCGGCTACGAATCCCCCGCACGACCACTGTCTCCAGCGCCACCGTGACCGTACGAGACTCGGCCGTGCCGGCCCGCTTCAGCTCGCTTCGCATCGGTCCCGTCGCCCCCCTCGTCG
>Ga0207679_10000641_pt1 | contig 23328 bp, 27 predicted proteins | sample KBSC73metaG_FD_184320 | JGI IMG/M metagenome (GOLD analysis project Ga0207679, IMG submission 184320) | Corn rhizosphere microbial communities from Kellogg Biological Station, Michigan, USA - KBS C7-3 metaG (SPAdes) (version 2) | ecosystem: Host-associated > Plants > Roots > Rhizosphere > Soil ... | reverse complement strand
CGCGGCGCTCGCGAGCGCCTGTCCGGTCACTCCCGCCCGCGCGCTCAGCGCCACCGCCAGTGTCGACTCTCGCCTCCGGCTCGACTGGCAGGTGGGAGCCTCGCGCGGCGGCAAGGCCATCATCGCGGGCTACGTCTACAACGACTACGTGCGCTCGGCGGGCGACGTGCGCCTCCTGGTGGAGCGGTCGACGCCTCCGGCGGGACGGTGGCCCGCGACGTGGGCTTCGTGCCCGGGGTCGTCCCGCTGCGGGATCGCGCCTACTTCGAGGTGCCGGTCAGGCACCCCGGCGCGACCTACCGGGTGAGCATCGTCGCGTACGAGTGGCGGGACTGCGGCGGGAGCGGCGGAGGCATGTGACGGCGGCCGGCTGGTGGCCGGCTGCCCCTCCTCGGGTGGCTGTCTCGGTAGCGATCCCGCTGGCTTGAACCCCGATCGCCCCCTTCTCGTCCGGCCCATGAAATAATCCGAGGGCGTCGCCCGTACTTGTCAGCAGACGGCGAGGAGCGTGCGGCATCGAGACCGACCATGCGGCGACCCCGACTCCGGATGCAGACGATCGGCGGGCAGAGCTCGAGCTTGCGCGTCGTGCCCGTGACGGCGACCCGGCGGCCTTCGACGAGCTGGTGGAGCGTTTTCACCGGCCGGTGTACCGCTTCTGCTGGCGACTGCTCCGGTCGTCCGACGCCGAGGATCTCGTCCAGGACACCTTCGTGCGCGCCTTCGTCCACTTCGAGCGGTTCGATCCGGCGCGGCCCGTCTTGCCGTGGCTCATCGCGATCGCGCGCCGGCTTTGCCTCGATCTGCTGCGGCGGCGGAAGGTGATGGCCAAGGTCGAGACGATGCCGGTCAGCGGTCCGCCGGCGCCCGGCCCTGAGGGGGAGGCTTCGCTGCGGGAGCAGCTCGGGCGGCTCGAGCGCGCGCTCGACGATCTGGGCGAGGGGCCGAGGGAGGCCATCGTCCTCTTCCACATCGAGGGGATGTCGTACCGTGACATCGCGGCGGCCCTCGAGGTGCCGATGGGGACGGTGATGACGTGGCTGCATCGGGGCCGCGCCCAGCTGAAGCAGGCCGTCGAGGGAGCACCCACCGCATGAGCCCGCGGTCCGACGACGACCGACACCTCACGAGCCTGCTGCAGGCGCTTCCCGTGCCCGAGCCGTCGGTCGAGCTCCTCACCGGGGCGCGCCGCCGATACCGCGCGGCGATCGAGGCCCGGGACCGGCGTCATGTCCTGACCGGCCTGCTCGCCGCACTCGTCGGCCTGGCGGTGACCGCGACCCTGCTGGGCTCGGCCGTCGAGCCGACGGCCCTCGCCGCGTGGCTCGCCGGGACCGTGGCCGATCTCGTCAGATGGACGACCGGGGTCGGCGTGGTGGTTGCGCTCGTGCCGCTGCCCATCTGGACGTCCGCAATGCTGGGCTCCGCCGCGGCCACGCTGTCGCTGGTCCTCATCGTTCGGTGGCAGTCGCCGGCGCCGATGAAATAAGTCGAGCGCTCGACCGTACTCCCGAGCGAAAAGGAGATCGGACATGAGCGCAGCCAGGGTCTTCGTCGTTCTCGCGGTCGTACTCGGGCTCCTGCCCGGACTTGCCGGGGCGGCGACGCCGGACGGGGGCCGGTTGACCGGTCGTCTTCCCGATGACGCTCCCGTCGTCTCCATCGACCAGCCACGCGGCACGGTCCTCGACGCGCTGGGCACGATCGCCAGGCAGACGGGCTGGAGTCTGGTGGTGACCGCGCCGGAGAGCGCGACCGCGCGTCCGCTCACGATGCACGTCGCGAAGCGCCCGGCGGGCGAGGTCCTCGACATGGTCCTGGAGGCGGGCTCGCTGCAGGCCTCGTTCGGCAACGGCGTGCTCCGCGTTCGCTCGGACGCCACCGCCACGTCCGGCGAGGGCTGGCGGGAGCGACGGCGCGAGCGGCGCGGCCGCGCCGGCGCCGAGCGCGTGGTGTTCGGTCGATCGCTCACCATCGAGGCCAACGAGACCGTCGACAAGGCCGTCGCGATCGGCGGGTCGGTCACCGTCGCGGGCCACGTGCGGCGGGACGCGGTGGCGATCGGAGGCTCGGTCACGCTGCTGCCGGGCGCCCACGTGGCGGGCGACGCGGTCGCGATCGGTGGCGCCGTGTCCGTGCCCGAGGGCGCCACGCTCGAAGGCGACAATGTCAGCCTCGGGGGACCGGTCCCGGCCACCGTGGGCTCGATGACGCGCTGGGTGGCCGGCGGCCCGCACATGTTCTGGGCGTTCAGGCTCGGCGCGCGACTGGTGCGCGCGGTGCTCCTGTTCGTCATCGCGCTGCTGATCGCCGCCGCCTTCCCGGGCGCCCTGACGCGCATCGAGACGTACCTCGTGCGTCGACCCGGGCTCTCGGCGCTCGGCGGCGTCGCCATCCTCCTGGGATTTGTTCCGCTCTGCGTCCTTCTGGCCGTCTCGGTCATCGGCATCCCGCTGATCCCGGTGGCGGTGATGCTCCTCATCGCCCTCCTGCTGTTCGGATTCGCGGTCTCGGCCGCGTGGCTCGGCGAGAGGATGCCGGTCGGTCAGGCGCAACGGACGCCCGTCAAGGCCGTGGCCTGGGGCGGCGCCATCCTGGCCGTCGTCGGCCTGGTCCCGTGGATCGGGACGACGATGCTCATCCTCGTGGCCGCGGTCTCCGCCGGCGCAGCCCTGCTCTCCCGCTTCGGGCGCACCGCGCCGGTTACCGTCTAGCCAGGGATGAGGGGTCGCGCCTGACTCGCCGCCGGGCGGCCCCAGGCTCATCGGATGGGGGAAGCCGGGCGCCGCCGCGGCGGGTTCTATAGTAGAATCCGCGCCGTGGCCGACCCCCAGGGCATCGACGTCCACGCGCACTTCTTCCCCGAGCGCTTCTTCCGCGCCATCGAGCAGGACGGCGCCGCCTCGGGCGGCCAGGTCGACCGCTCCAACCCGCGCGGCCCCGCCATCGTCATCAAGGGCGGCAGCACCGCGCCGCTCGAGCCGCGCTACTGGGACCTGGCCAAGCGTGTGGCCTCCATGAACAAGCAGGGCGTGGCCGTCCAGGCGCTGTCCCTCACCGCGCCGATGGTCTACTGGGGGCAGGGCGACTTCGGCGCCCGGCTGGCGCGCGAGTGGAACGACGGGGCCAGCGCCGCCCACACCGCGCACCCCGACCGGTTCGTCTTCTGCATCACGCTGCCCATGCAGGACACCGCGCAGGCCCTGGCCGAGCTGGAGCGGGCGAGCAAGCTGCCGGGGGCGCGCGCGGTCTACATGGGCACCAACGTCAACGGGCGCAACCTCTCGGACCCCGCGTTCTTTCCCGTGTTCGAGCGCTGCCAGGCGCTGGGGCTGCCGATCGGGCTCCACCCGTTCAACGTCAACGGGGCGGAGCGGCTGAAGGCGTACTACCTGACCAACCTGCTGGGCAACCCCTACGACACCGGCATCGCGGCGGCGCACCTCATCTTCGGGGGCGTGCTGGACCGGCTGCCGAAGCTGCAGGTGATCCTGCCGCACGCCGGCGGCACCTTCCCGCTGGTGTGGGGGCGCCTGCAGCGGGGCCAGAAGGTCCGGCCGGAGGCCAACAAGGCGGCGAAGAAGCCGGTGAAGGCCTATCTGCGCCGGTTCACCTACGACACGATCAGCCACGACGCGGGGGCGCTGCGCTACCTGATCGCCACCGTGGGCGCGGACCGGGTGATGCTCGGCACCGATTTCTGCTTCGACATGGGCTACGACAAGCCGATCGACATCATCCGCGACAACGCGGTCAAGCTCTCGCGGGCCGACCAGGCCAAGGTCGTGCGCGAGAACGCCGCCCGGCTGCTGCGCCTCCGCTGACCCTCCGGCTCGGCGCGTGAGCCCCGAGTTCTGGATCGCGCAGTCCTTCAACGGCATCTCGTACGGCGCGCTCCTCTTCCTGCTCGCCAGCGGCCTGTCCTTGATATTCGGCGTCATGAGAATCGTCAACCTGGCGCACGGCTCCTACTTCATGCTGGGCGGCTACGTGGGCCTCACGGTGGCGCTGCGCACCCAGTCGTTCACGCTCGCGTGCATCGCGGCCGCGGTGGCCATCGGGCTGGTGGGCATCGGCATGGAGCGCTTCTTCCTCCGCCGGTTGCACAACGAGGTGCTGGGACAGGTGCTGATGACCATCGGCTTCGCGCTGATCTTCCAGGACCTGGCCCTGCTGATCTGGGGCGGCGACCCCTACACGGTGCCGATTCCCCGGATGCTGACCGGCACCGTGCGCGTGGGCGGCGCGGTGTTCCCCATCTACCGCATCTTCATCGTGGGCGTGGCCATCGTGGTGGGGCTGGCGCTCTGGCTCGTGCTGGACCGCACCCGCGTGGGCGCGATGATCCGCGCCGCGGTGGACGACGCGGAGATGGCGCAGGGCGTGGGCATCGACGTGCCGCGCGTCTCCCTCGCCGTCTTCGCCGTCGGTGCCGCGCTGGCCGCGCTGGGCGGCGTCATCGGCGGCGGCTTCCTCGGCGTCTACCCGGGGGCGGACTTCGAGGTGCTGCCCTACGCCTTCGTGGTCGTCATCGTGGGCGGGCTCGGCAGCCTGCCCGGCGCGGTGGCGGGCAGCTTGCTGGTGGGCCTGCTCGACAACTTCGGCAAGGCGCTCTTCCCCGAGCTCTCCTACTTCACGCTCTTCGCCCCGATGGCGCTGATCCTGGCATTGCGCCCGACGGGCCTCTTCGGCCGCTCATGATCGGGCGCCGCGCGCTCCTCGCCGCGGCGGCGGTCGTCGCCCTCGCCGCGGTGGGCCCGTTCCTGCCGGCCTATCCGCTGACGCTCCTGACCCAGGCCCTCATCGTCGGCATCCTGGCCATGAGCCTCGACGTGATCCTCGGCTACACCGGCCTCTCCTCGCTGGGCCACGCGGCCTACTTCGGCGTGGGCGCCTACGCGGTCGCGATCATGGCCACCGAGCGGCAGGCCGGGCTGCTGGCGTGCCTGGCGATGGGCGTCCTGCTCGCCGCGGCGACGGCGGCGGTCTTCGGCCTGCTCGCCATCCGCGCCACCGGCACCTACTTCCTCATGATCACGCTGGCCCTCGGCATGGTGATCTGGGGCCTCGCGTTCCGCTGGGTCTCGCTCACCAAGGGCGACAACGGCATCGCGGGCGTGCCGCGCCCGGTGCTGGGGCCGCTCGACCTCTCGGGGCCGGTGCCGTTCTTCTACTTCTGCCTCCTCTCTGCGCTGGTGGCGTGGGCGCTGATGGGCCTCCTGGTGGTCTCGCCGTTCGGGCTCGGCCTGCGCGGCATCCGGGGCAGCGAGACCCGCATGCGCGCGCTCGGCTACAACGTGTGGCTCCACAAGTACGCGGCCTTCGTCATCTCGGGCGTCTTCGCGGGCTTCGGGGGCACGCTCTGGGCCTACTACAACGGCTTCGTGAGCCCGAACGACGTGCAGCTCGTCACCTCGGTGGAGACGCTCTTGATGGTGGCCCTCGGGGGACCGGGCACCCTGATCGGCCCCGCGCTGGGCGCCGGCATCATCGTGTTCTTGAAGAACTTCGTCAGCGTCTACACCAAGCGCTGGCTCCTGATCCTCGGCGGCACCTACATCGGCGTGATCCTCTTCGCCCCCAGCGGCATCGTCGGCGCCCTCCGCGGACGGCGGCGGTGACCCTTCGATCCTCGAGGAGCTCCACATGACAATGCGTCGATCGATCCTGCTCCTGCTACTCGGCCTCGGTGCGGCGGCGCTGCTGCCCGCGTCGAGCCCCGCCCAGGGCGGCGGCCCCATCAAGATCGGGCTGCTCGCCCCGCTGAGCGGCGCCTTCTCGGCCACCGGCAAGGACATGCTGGTGGGCACCGAGCAGTACCTCGACGAGATCGGGCGCACCGTGGCCGGCCGGAAGATCGAGCTGATCGTGGAGGACACGGAAGGCACGCCGGCCACCGCGCTGACCAAGGCGCGCAAGCTGGTGGACCAGGACAAGGTGCACGTGCTGACCGGCGGGCTGCTCGCCTCCACCGGCTACGCGCTGCAGCCCTTCGTGGACTCGGTGCGCGTGCCCACCACGTTCCCGGTCATCGCGGCGGACGACCTCACCCAGCGCAAGCCCGCCAGGTGGATCGTGCGCACCGGCTGGACCACGAGCCAGCCGATGCATCCCTTCGGGGAGTGGGTGGCGAAGACGTTGAAGCACAAGCGAATCGTCACCATCGGGATGGACTACGCGTTCGGGTGGGAGACGGTGGGCGGCTTCCAGCGCACGTTCGAGGACAACGGCGGGCAGATCGTGCAGAAGATCTGGACGCCGCTCAACACCAACGACTTCAGCCCGTTCCTGGCCCAGATCCGCCGCGACAGCGACGCGGTGCTGGCCCTCTTCGTGGGACGCCTGGCCCTGCAGTTCATGAAGCAATATGAGGCGGCCGGCCTCAAGGACAGGGTGCCGCTGCTGGGCGGCGGCACCACCACCGACGAGTCGGTGCTGCCCCAGATGGGCGACGAGGCGATCGGGGCGATCACCGCGCTCCACTACTCGGCCGCGATCGACACGCCGCAGAACCGGAAGTTCGCCACCGCGTTCGAGGGCAAGGCGGGCAAGAGCGCGTCCTACTACTCGGAGGCCACCTACACCGGCACGCGCTGGATCGCGGAGGCCATCAAGGCCATCGGGGGCAGGGTGGAGGACCGCGACGCGTTGCTGGCCGCCCTGCGCCGGGTGGAGATCAAGGACGCCCCCCGCGGGCCCATCGCGGTGGACCAGTGGAACAACCCGGTGCAGACCATCTACGTGCGCAAGGTCGAGAAGGTCGGAGGCAAGCTCCAGAACACGGTCATCGCCACGTTCCCCGCCGTCGGCCAGTTCTACAAGTACAACCCCGACGAGTACATGAAGGCCCCGCTCTACTCCCGCGACTACCCTCCATGCAAGCACTGCTGATCGCGTGAGCCATCCCGCCCTCCGACTCGACGCGGTCTGCCGGTCCTTCGGCGGCCTCCAGGCCGTCGACGGCGTCAGCCTCGAGGTGCGCCCGGGCGAGCGCCGAGCCCTCATCGGCCCCAACGGGGCGGGCAAGACCACGCTGTTCAACCTCATCTCGGGCGCGATGCCGCTCTCCTCGGGGCGCATCGCGCTCTTCGGCCAGGACGTCACCGGCGCCCCCGCGCACCGGCGCGCCGCCCTCGGCCTGGCCCGCACCTTCCAGATCACCAACCTGTTCCCGGACCTCACGGTGCTGGAGAACTGCGTGCTCGCGGTGCAGGCCCACACCCCGACCCGCTTCGCCATGCTGCGCCCGTGGAGCGCCTACGGGAGCCTGCTCGCGCACGCGCGGGCCACGCTCGACTCGCTCGAGCTCGGCGCACTCGCCGACGCGGTGGTGAAGAACCTCTCCCACGGCGAGCAGCGCCAGCTCGAGATCGCGCTGGCCCTGGCCGGGCGGCCGAAGGTGCTGCTGCTCGACGAGCCCACCGCCGGCCTCTCGCCCGCGGAGTCGCGCCTCATGGCCGGGCTGCTGCGCCGGCTCGATCCCGCAATCACGGTGCTGATGATCGAGCACGACATGGATATCGCGCTGGAGCTTTCCGAGATGGTCGCGGTGCTGCACTACGGCCGCGTCATCGCCGACGGCCCGCGCGAGCAGGTGAAGGCCGATCCGCAGGTGAAGGAGATCTACCTTGGCGCTTGAGGTGGACGCCATCCACACCTACTACGGCGAGAGCCACGTGCTGCACGGCATCTCGCTGCGGGTGGATCCGGGCGAGGTGCTGGCCATCCTCGGGCGCAACGGCATGGGCAAGACGACCCTGATCCGGTCCATCGTGGGCTTCACCCCCCCGCGCGAGGGCCACGTGCGCTACAAGGGCGTCGACATCACGCGCCGGCCGCCGTTCCGCATGGTGGACATGGGGATGGCCCTGGTGCCGCAGGGCCGGCGCGTGTTCCCGTCGCTGAGCGTGCGCGAGAACCTGGAAGTGGCGCGGCACGGCCAGGGCCGGTGGAGCCTGGAGCAAGTGTATGCTCTGTTTCCACGGCTGCGCGAGCGGGCCGCCAACCGGGCCAACAAGCTGTCCGGCGGCGAGCAGCAGATGCTGGCGATCGGCCGGGCGCTGATGTCGAACCCGGAGCTCCTGCTGCTGGACGAGCCGACCGAGGGGCTGGCCCCGCTGCTGGTGCGCGAGGTGGGGCGGGTGATCGCGGAGCTGAAGCGCGGCGGGCTCTCGATCCTCCTGGTGGAGCAGAACCTGGGCCTCGCGATCTCGGTGGCGGACCGCGTGCACGTGCTGAGCCGCGGCCAGATCGTTCACGCGGGCACGCCGGGCGAGCTGATGCGCGACGAGGACGTGAAGGCGCGCTACCTGGGAGTCACGTGATGCGGTTCGGCACCTACTTCTTCCTGCAGGCCGCCCCCGGCCATCGCCACGCCGACATCGTCCGGCGCGAGCTGGACCAGATGGTGCTGTCCGAACAGCTCGGCTTCGACGAGGTGTGGCTCACCGAGCACCACTTCATCGACTACGGCCTCTCGGTGGACCCGGCCACCCTGGCCTCCGCGGTGGCCTCCCGCACCTCCAAGGTGCGCATCGGCCTCGCCGCCGCGATCCTGCCCTTCCACGACCCGATCCGCCTCGCCGAGCAGCTCGCCCTGGTGGACATCATCTCGGGCGGCCGGCTCGACGTCGGGGTGGGGCGGGGCAACCGCCCCTCCGAGTTCGCGGGTTACCGCGTCTCCCAGGTGGAGAGCCGCGAGCGGTTCGACGAGGCGGTGCAGATCATGGTGCGCGCCTGGACCGAGGAGCGCGTCAGCTACGACGGCCGCTTCTTCCAGCTCGACAACGTGCGCGTGATCCCGAAGCCGCTGCAGCGGCCACACCCGCCGGTCTACCAGGTGTGCGTGTCGCCCGATTCCATCGAGGGCACCGCGCTGCGCGGCTGGCCCATGCTGAACTCGATCCTCTTCGGCGGGATCGAGCAGATCGCGGCCAGCCGGGACCGCTACGTGGCCACGCTGCAGAAGGCCGGGCGCACCGCCGCGGAGATCGCCGCGCTGCTCGCGCGCTGGGGCGTCTCGCGCCAGATCTACGTGGCGCCCACCGACGCGCAGGCCCTCGCCGAGGCCCGGGACGCCGAGATGTGGTACCAGGAGTCCTTCCGGAAGTTCGTCATACCTTCGCGCATCGAGGACAGCCACCCGACGCTCCAGCCCGCCTTCCGCGCCATGGCGGAGCGGCTGTCGAAGATCACCTGGGAGGGGCTCGTGGCCGAGACGCTCGCCTTCGGCTCGCCCGACACGGTGGCGCGCCACATCGACCAGAATGCGCCAGATGGGCGTGGGCCAGGTCCTGTGCTGGATGAACTTCGGCGGCCTCCCCGAAGACAAGGTCCGCCGCTCCATGGACCTCTTCGCCCACGAGGTCATGCCCAGATTCAGGTAGCCGAGCTCTCCCCTCCTCCCCCTCTCCCCTCAGGGGAGAGGGCAGGGTGAGGGGCGGTCTCCGGAAGACGATGAGCGCCCCCCACCTCTACGACCAGATCGGCGTCAACTACCGATCCCACCGCCGCCCCGACCCCCGCATCGCCGCCGCCATCGTCGACGCCCTTGGCCCCGCCCGCACCGTCCTGAACGTCGGCGCCGGCGCCGGCTCCTACGAGCCCACCGACCGCCGCGTCCTCGCCGTCGAGCCCTCGCCCGAGATGATCCGCCAGCGCCCGCCCGGCGCCGCGCCGGTGGTGCAGGCCTCCGCCACCGCGCTGCCGTTCGCCGACGGCAGCTTCGACGCGACGCTGGCGGTGCTGACGGTGCACCACTGGCCCGATCGCGCGCGCGGCCTCGCCGAGCTGCGGCGCGTGGCGCGCGACCGCGCGGTCATTGTCACCTGGGAGGCCGACGTGGCGCCGTTCTGGCTGGTCGACGAGTACTTCCCGGAGCTGCTGACGATCGACCGGTCGATCTTCGAGCCGATCGACGCGCTCCGGCGGATGCTGGGACCGATCGAGGTGCGGCCGGTGGCGGTGCCGCACGACTGCGTGGATGGGTTCCTCGGTGCGTACTGGCGCCGGCCGGAGGCGTATCTGGATCCGGCGGTGCGCGGGGCGATGTCGACGTTCACGAAGATCGGGGACGTGGAGCCGGGGGTGGAGCGGCTGCGGCGGGACCTGGCCGACGGGACGTTGCGCCGCCGCCACGGGGAGCTGCTCGGACGGGAGAGCCTGGATCTGGGGTATCGGCTGATCGTTGCGCGGTAGGTGGGGCCCCCTCACCCTGCCCTCTCCCCGGAGGGGAGAGGGTTCTAGGTGCTGGTGAGGGAGGCGACGATCGGGGCGAAGGCTTCGGCGTCGCGGTCGAAGACGGTGATGTAGGAGATGCCGTACTGGTCGCGGCGCTGGCGCAGGGTCTCGCAGATCTCGGCTGCCGTGCCGAGGAGGACGTAGGGGCTCTCCAGCACCACGTCGCGGGCGATGCCGCCGAAGCGCGTGGCCAGCTGGTCCGCGGCGGCCTGGCGATCCGACGTCACGACCACCGCCTGGATCAGCGTGTGGAGCTCGAGCGAGTCGAGCCGGTCGCCCGCGGCCTCGCGCACCCACGCGATCTTCTGGCGCATCGCGGCCGCGGTGAAGTCGGCGCGGTCGAGGCGCCGCCGTCCCGGCGCGCCCCGGGCACGAGCCCCACGATGGACGCCTCGCGCGCGGCCAGCGTCAGCATGCGCCGGCCGCCCCCGCCGATGACGATGGGCGGATGTGGCCGCTGCACCGGCAGGGGCCGGCCCTCCAGCCCCGCGATCGCGTAGTACCGACCCTTGAAGGTGACGCGCTCGCCGGCCAGCAGCCCCTTGGCGATGGCGACCGCTTCGACGAGCCGGTCGACCCGAGCGCCCGGCGCGTCGAACGGGATGCCGGCCTGGTCGTACTCTTCGCGCAGCCAGCCCGCACCGAGCCCCAGCTCGAAGCGGCCGCCCGAGACCACGTCCAGCGTCGCCGCCTCCTTGGCCAGCACGACCGGATGGCGGAAGTCGTTGCAGAAGACCAGCGAGCCCACGCGAAGCCGGGTGGTGGCCAGCGCGACGGCGGTCAACGCGGGAACGGGGGCGAGCTGCTCGCGGAAATGGTCGGGCACGTGCAGCGTGGCGTAGCCGAGTCCCTCGATGAGCCGCGCGCGCTCCGCCCACGCCGGGCCCGACGAGACGGTCGGGACCGTGACCCCGAAGCGAAAGCGGTGCCGGGGCCCCACGCCTCAGGCGACCTTGTACACGTTCACTTCCTCCGCCCGGCCCTTCACCCGCACCGCGGGCAGCTCTTCCACCGCCACCGCGGGGTCGATGCTCTTGCGCGTGGCCTCGCTGATCAGGATGTCGACCCGGAAGTCCTTGGTGAGCCCCTGGATGCGCGAGGCGAGGTTCACCGGGTCGCCCACCAGCGCGTAGGACAGCCGCTCCGTGCCGCCGATGTTGCCGGCCAGCACGGTGCCGGTGTGGATGCCGATGCCGTGACGCAGGACGGGCTTGCCCGCGGCCTCCCGGCGCGCGTTCCAGGCCTGCAGGCGCCGCCGCATGTCCAGCGCGGCGCGCACCGCGTGGGTGGCGTGGTCCGGGGAGGAGATCGGCGCGCCGAAGACGGCCTCGATCTCGTCGCCGATGAACTGGAGCACGAGGCCGTGGTGCTCGCGGATGGCCTCCGCCATCTCGGTGAAGTACTCGTTGAGGTCGTGCACGACGTCGCGCGGGGCGGTGGCCTCCACCCACGGGGTGAAGTCGCGGATGTCGGCGAAGAGGACGGTCACCTCCTTCAGCTCGCCTTCGCCGCTGATCCGCCCGGCCAGGATCTCGTCGCGGATCTCGGGTGTCACGTACTTGCCGAAGGTCTCCTTGACCCGCTCCCGGTCGCGCAGGCCCTGCAGCATGCGGTTGAAGCCCTCCGCCACCGCGCCGATCTCGTCGGTGCTGACCACCGGGGCGTGGCCGTCGAGCCGGCCGCGCTCCACCTCCGCCATCGCGGTCTCCACGTCCTTCAGCGGGGCGGCCACGCTGTTGGCCGCGAAGAGGGCCAGGCCGATGGCGGCCAGCACGCCGACCGCGAGCAGAAAGGCGATCGACAGCTGCAGATCGGCCACGATCCCGGCCGCGGTGGCCGGGTCGGCGCCCACCAGGTCGAGGGCGCGCATGTAGGCCAGGATGCCGAGCACGCTGAGCGGCACGACGCCGGTGAGCAGGAAGATCGCGAGCAGCCGCGCCCGCACCGCCAGGCGAGGCACCCGCGGCACCGCGCGCAGGTCGCCGGCGGGAAAGAAGAAGGGCAGGCGCCGCCGCCAGGCGTACTCGCTGGCGAAGAAGATGAAGGCGCAGGTGACGCCGCCCGCGATCACGGTCACCCCGAAGAGCTGGCGGAGCACATCCATCCAGGAGAAGTGGTGCATCGCCAGCGGAAGCGCGATGCCCCAGATGAGGCCGGCCATCGTCCAGCCGAAGAGCGAGACCCCGGCGAGAAGGTAGGGAAAGAGCAGCGCGCGGCGGCGGACCAGCGGCATGTCCGCCGCCGTGAGCGTGGGGTCGCCGACACCGGCCCGGGCGAGCGGCCGGAGCCAGCGGGCGGTGTACACGTGGCCGGTCCCGATGAGGACCGCGACGATCAGGGCGGAATAGGTGATCTCGATCCAGCCGAGCCGCATCCCGGCCGAGTAGCTGGGATCGATCACCCGGAAATAGAGAAAGGCGATGGTGGCGCCCAGCATGTTGCCCACGCTGTTGATCGTGCGCAGGACGGGCGCCGGGTTTGGAGCAGCGGTCATGGCTTGGATTGTAAACCGCGCCGCGCCGATCCGGCCCCGTCTGGTCGGAAGTAGCCGTGGGGATTGGCTATTGACCGTCGCGCGGGCGCCCGGGTAGGCTGGGGCCCGCTCATGTCACCCCGGGCAATTCCTGGAGGAGCGTCGATGCCGACGGCCACCGCGCCATGAGCGCCTGGCGCCTCGTCTCCCGTCTGGCCGGTCTGGTGGCCGTGGCCCTCCTCGTCGCGCTCCCGGCCGGCGCCGAGGAGCAGCGCAACATGCGCCTGGTGGGGATGGACGACCTCCAGGCGCGCTCCGCGTACCAGCCGGTCGTGCACCACCAGGGCGCGCGCTGGATCGCCTACGTCGGCCACCACGGCGGCAAGCGGGTGAATCCGCTCACCGGCCAGACCGAGGACAACGGCACGTCGATCGTCGATGTCACCGATCCGAAGCACCCGCGCTATCTGCACCACATCCCGGGCGCGGAGGGTGAGGCGGAGGCGGGCGGTGCGGCGATGGTGCGAATCTGCGACGGCAAGACGCTGCCGCGCGCCGACAAGGACAAGACGTACCTCCTGCGCACGCTCGGCAACCTGGCCCACGAGGTCTGGGACGTGACCGATCCCGCGAAGCCGGCGCGGCTCACCACCGTGCTCGACGGCCTCAAGAGCACGCACAAGAACTGGTGGGAGTGCGACACCGGTATCGCGTACCTCGTCTCGGACGGCGCGCCCTTCGGCTGGCGGACTAATCGTATGACGAAGGTCTATGACCTGGGCGACCCCGCGCACCCGCGTTTCATCCGCGACTTCGGCCTGCCGGGCCAGGAGCCGGGCTCGACCGGCACCGCGCCGGAGGGCGTCCACGGGCCCATCGCGCTCCGCAATCGCGTCTACTTCGCCTACGGCACCGGGGCCAAGGGTGTGATGCAGATCGTGGACCGCGACAAGCTGCTGGCGGGCGATCCGCAGGCCGCCGATCGCTTCGCGCCGACCGTGGCCAACCTGCTCTACCCCCAGATCGGCCGCCTCGACATGTCGCCCGCGTGGGGCGGGCACACCAGCTTCCCGATCATGGGCGTCGCGGTGCCGCACTGGGCCCCGGATGTGCCCGGGCGCACGCGGGACTTCGTGCTGGTGGTCTCGGAGGCGCTGCGCAACGAGTGCCGCGAGATCCGCCAGCTCTCGTTCATGGTGGACGTCACCACCGAGCGCCTCCCGTTCTCGGTGGCCACCTTCGAGGTGCCCGATCCGACCGGGGACTTCTGCCGCCGCGGAGGGCGCTTCGGCCCCCATTCGAGCAATGAGTCGTTCAGCCCGATCTACTACGGACGTCTCGTCTTCATCGCCTACTTCAACGCGGGGGTGCGCGCGGTGGACGTGCGCGATCCGTTCCACCCCACCGAGGCCGGCTTCTACATCCCCTCCGTGACCGCCAGGACCGACAAGCGCTGCGTGGAGGTGGCGGGTGGCCCGCCGCGCTGCAAGGTGGCGATCCAGACCAACAACGTCGACGTGGACGACCGCGGCTACGTCTACCTCGCGGACCGGGCCGACACCGGGCTCCACATCGTGGAGCTGACCGGCTCCGCCCGCCGTCGCCAACTTCTCCAGGTGAGCCCCAGGCCATGAGCCGTTTCATCGATCTGTCCGTGACGGTGGACGAGAACACGTTCAGCCCGCCCTCGACCAACATGAAGCTCGAGGTGACGCCGCACCGGCGCGGCCCCGGCTTCTGGCAGGTGTCGAGCGTGAACCAGAGCCTGCACACCGGCGCCCACATCGACTCGCCGCTCCACGTGTTCAAGAACGGCATCACCACCGCCGAGATCACCCTGGACCAGGTGATGGGGGAGGCCCTGGTGGTGGACCTCTCGTGGTGCGGGGCCAACCACGAGATCACCATCGAGGACCTCAAGAAGGGCGGGGCCGGCGACGTCAAGCGCGGCGACATCGTGCTGCTCAAGACCGGCTGGACCGATCGGATGTACGGGCGCTGGCCCGATTACTTCACGCGGTCGCCCTACTTCCCGCCCGGCGCCGCCCAGTGGCTGGTGGACCGCGGGCCCAAGAACATCGGCTTCGACTTCTTCGAGGAGTACTGCGCCCGCCTGCCCGAGTTCACCTCCGAGGACTTCGCGATGCACCGGGTGATCCTGGGCGCGGGGGTGGTGATCATGGAGGGCCTCACCAACCTGGCCGCGCTGCCCCGCCGGCGCGTGGAGTTCGCGGCCCCCTTCTACAAGATCGCCGGCACCGAAGGAGCGCCCGCCCGGTTCTTCGCCACCGTATGACCGTCCCCGACGGGGTGCTGCTGCGCGCCGGGCAGGTCTTCTTCCGGGATGCCGAGATCACCGGGCTCCCCCAGCACCGGGTGGGCCGGCTGCGGAAGGACCCCGCCGTCCAGCAGCGCTTCCCGAGCGTCTAGGGCCGCGAGTCGAGCGCCCGACGATCGGCCTCCGCCCGTTCCGCGGGGCCCGCGCGTATACCTTCGCATGAAGGACACGAACGGGTTTCCCCGGCTCGCGTGGTCGAACCTGGCCGCGCAGTCGGCCGAGCAGATCGGGCTGGCCGCCACCCCGCTGGTCGCGGTGCTGGCCCTCGGCGCGGGAGCGGGCGAGACCGGGTTCCTCCAGACCGCGCAGACGCTGCCGTTCCTCCTCCTCGCCATTCCCGCCGGGCTGCTCGCGGACCGGATGCCCCGCCGGCGGCTGATGGCGCTGGCGGAGGGGGTTCGCGCCGCGTCGCTGATCGCGGCCCTCGCGCTCGCCCAGACCGGCTGGCTCACGCTCGGGTGGCTGGCCCTGCTGGGCGCGGTGGGCGCGTGCGGGACGGTGGCCTACAGCGTCGCCGCGCCCTCGCTCGTGCCCTCGCTGGTGCCGGCCGGGCGGCTCGCCGCCGCGAACGCGCGGCTCGAGCTGGCGCGCACCGCCGCGTTCGTGGGTGGGCCCGCGGTGGCGGGTGCGCTGGTGGGCTGGACCGGCGCCGGCGCGTTCGGTCTCGCCGCCGCGCTCTCCAGCGGGGCCGCGATCCTGCTGGCCGGCCTGCGCGAGCCGCCCCGCGCGTCCGTGGAGGCCGGGCATCCGCTCGCGGACCTGCGCGAAGGCGCCGCGTTCATGCTGCGCCACGGGCTGCTGCTGCCGATCCTCCTCACCCAGTTCGTGTTCAACACCGCGTTCTTCGTGCTCCAGGCGGTGTACGCGCCGTACGCGGTGCACCACCTCGGCCTCACCGCGAGCCAGGTCGGGGTGACGCTCGCCACCTACGGCGTCGGCATGGTGCTGGGCGCGCTGCTGACGGGGCGGGTGATCCGCGCGCTACCCTTCGGGGTGGTGATCGTCATCGGCCCCGTCTCGGGGCTCGGGGCCGCGCTGGTGATCGCGCTGACGATCTGGGCCCCGTCGTTCTGGCTGGCCGCGCTCGGATTCTTCCTGATGGGCGTGGGGCCGATCCTGTGGGTGATCAGCACCACCACGCTGCGACAGACCGTGACGCCGTCGCACTTGCTGGGCCGCGTGTCCGCCATCAACATCGCGGCCTACGGCTCGCGGCCGCTGGGCGCCGCCATCGGCGGCTTCGTGGGCGGGCTCTACGGGGCGGAGGCCGCGCTCCTGGTCGCGGCGGGAGGCTTCCTGATCCAGGCGGTGGTGATCCTGATGTCGCCGGTGCTCCGCCTGGGCGAGCAGCCGCGCATGGTCGCGTGAGGCGCGCCGGGCCCGCGCCCGATCACGCCGATCACTCCACCGGCTCCTCGTTCTCCTCGCCGTTGTTCTCCTCGCCCTCGTCGGCGGGCGGCAGGGATTCGATGATGCTGCCGAGCGTCAGCTTCGCCAGGACGAGGCAAAGCCGCCCGTCGTCGGACTCCGCGAGCGTGCTCTCGACGGTCCGGACCGTGCTGTGGAGGCCGTCCACTTCCTCGGAGCGGAGATCGAAATGCGGCTCGTGCTCGACCTGGAACCGCATGCGAGTGCCGCGATTGGACTCGATGGTGATGGTCATCGACTCCATGGTGGTCAGTCCTCCTCTCGCGCCGAGTCGACTCAAGGTGCCCATCCACCTTACAGGCGAAGGCCCGGATGTCAAACGCGAGCGGGGAGGAAGGGAGCACGCCGGCGCGGGTGATGCGGCCACCCGCGCCGGCGCGTCACGCGGTGCTGCGCTTCGGGGTGACGCTAGCTGCTGGAGCGGCTGGTCTGCCCCTGCGGCAGGGCCTCGATGCGGGTCGCGATCGTCTGCCCGTTGCGCTGCTCGTAGGAGGCCTTCACCTTCGTGCCCTCGCGGATGGCGGCCAGGTTCGACTCGCGGCCGTCAACCGTGACCTGGGTGTCCGGCCCCACCTGGAGCGACTTGGTGAAGATCCCGAACGGCCCCGACGAGACGCGCAGCATCCCGGTGGCCGGATCCACCTTCTTCACCGTGCCCTCGACTATGCCCACCGTCGCGGGCCGGCTCATCTCCGTGTTGCGGGGACTCGGGGTCGGCGTCGGCGTGGTAGGGGGCACCTGGGCCCACGCCCCACCCGCGGTCAGAGTCGTCAGCGCCGCGGCCACCATCGTCGTGCGTACGTAACGTGTCATCTAATTTCTCCTTTCCCGAGGGGCACCGCCCACGAGGGGACTTCCGTGAGCCGCGCCGGTTTCGGAGACGAGAGGACGCATCGCACATGCCAGCGAGCGCTCGGCCCCCCGGTCGCGGGCCGGAAGGGGCGATGCGGCACACCGGGACCGCGACCCGCCGTCCGTACCGTCAGGTCTACCGTGTAGAAGGGTCGTGCCGACGAGTGCGGGGCCGCGCTAGGCCACCGCGGCGTGTCCCACCGGAGGCCGGAATTCGGGCATCACCTTCTCGGCGAAGAGCTGCAGGCTCCGCATCGCGTTGTCGTGGCCGTAGTAGGGCGGATAGTGCAGGAGCAGCGAGGTGAGCCCCGTCTTGTGGCGCAGCTCGCGCAGCTTCGCGGTCACCGTCGCGGGCGAGCCGTGCAGCAGCGTGGTGGCCGCAAGATCGTCGTAGGTCAGCGCTTCGGCCCGGTTCTTCTCCGACACGTTGCCCAGGTAGCCCGCGGTGCCCGCGCCCATGAAGTGGCTGATGTGGCGCACGATGCCCTGCTCGGTGTCGCGCTTGGCGTCCGCGTCGGTGTCGGCCACGTAGACCCAGCGCGCGATGTCCACCTTGCCCGCGGCGGGATTGCGGTCGAGCGGCGCGGGCGCCTCCGTCAGGTGGCTCCGGTAGAGGCCGATCTGCTTGGCCAGCGTGTCGCCCGAGGGCAGCGTCGACAGCATGAGGCCGAAGCCGTGGCGCGCCGCGTAAGCGATGGAGCGGTCGGTGGCCCCCGCCATGAAGAGGGGCGGGTGCGGCTGCTGCTCGCTGACCGGGAACAGCTCGTAGTCCCCCTCGATGACCGACCGGAAGTGCGTCCCCTCGTGCCGGACGCGGCGCTCGTGCAGGAGCGTGAGGATCAGATCGATCGCCTCCTCCTGGACGTCGCGCCGCGCGTCGAAGTCGCGGCCGAAGCCCTCGAACTCGTAGGGCCGGTAGCCGGAGCCCAGGCCGAGCACCACCCGACCTCCCGAGAGGATGTCCACGAAGGCCATGTTCTCCACCACGCGGATCGGGTCGTAGAGGGGCAGGGTCACCACCGCGGTGCCGAGGCGGATGCGCGTGGTCCGGGCCGCCAGGTAGCCCATGTAGGTGAAGACGTCCGGCATGATGCCGTACTGGTTCGAGAAGTGGTGCTCGGCCACCCACGCGGTGTCGTAGCCCAGGCGGTCGGCGGCCTGGATCTCGGCGGTGACCCGGGCGTGGACGGCCCGGTGCGGGTAGGGCTCGCTGGCGTGGTTCGGGTGCGAGGTGAACAGGATGCCGAATTCCATGCGGAGCGCCTCCGAAACGAGCGTGAGTTGGCGTCGAGTCTAGCAGAAACCGTCTTGCCAGGGGCCGGGGCCCTCGTGTATGTTCCGTGGACCCAAGCCCGGTCCGGACTCAATCGACCCGCAGAGCAGACCCCCAAAGGAGGGGACGCCATGGCCGATCCGGTACCTCACAGCCGTCGCTCGTTCCTGAAGTCACTCGGCGTGGCCGGAGCCGCCGCGGGCGTCGCGCCCGCCTTCCTCCGGGGCCGCGCGCAGGCGCAGGACTTCCAGCTGAAGGCCCTCGATCCGGCCGCCAAGCCGGGCGGTACCCTCCGCTTCGGGATCCTGAACGCGCCCGCGCACTTCGACGTCCACCAGTCGGGCACGATCGCCAACCTCGGACCGCAGGCCCCGATGTACGACCTGCTGATCCGCCGCGATCCGCGCGACGGCAACACCATCATCCCGGACCTCGCCTACAAGTGGGACGTGGCGCCGGACGGCAAGCGATACACGTTCCATTTGAGAAAAGGCGTCAAGTTCCACGACGGCGCCGAGATGACCTCGGCGGACATGAAGGCCACCTACGACCGCATCGTGCGGCCGCCCAAGGGCGTGGTGATCCCGCGCTCGTCGCTCTTCACCGCGGTGGGTGACATCGTGACCCCGGACGCGTACACCATCGAGTTCCGCCTCACCGAGCCGCGGCCCCGCGCCTTCATGCTGGGCGCCTTCGCGAGCGGCTGGAACATCGTGGTGCGCAAGAAGTCGCTCGACGACAACGGGGGCAACCTCCGCCAGGTGATGAACTTCCCGGGCACCGGGCCCTTCCGCCACGTCTCGCGGAAGGACAAGGAGGTCTGGATCCAGGAGAAGAACCCCAACTACTGGAACAAGGGGCTGCCGTATCTCGACCGGCTCGAGATCTACAACCTGCCGCCGTTCTCCCCCGAGCTCGGGTCGTCGTTCCTCTCCGGGAAGGTGGACTACGCGCGGATCATGGATCCGGTCTCCTGGCGCAAGGCCAAGGAGATGCCCGGCGTCACCGCGACCGCGATGAACCAGTCGGTCATCCAGGCGTACTTCTTCAACATGAAGCGCAAGCCGTTCGCCGACCCGCGCGTGCGCCGCGCCCTGCACCTGGCCACCGACCGGCACGTGATGGTCGACGTGGTGAAGGACACCGCGCCGATGCAGGTGGGCGGCTTCGTGTACCCCTTCCACGAGTGGTCGGCCCCGAAGGCGGAGCTGGAGAAGCGGCTCGGCTACCAGAAGGATCCCAAGGCGGCCATCCAGGAGGCCAAGAAGCTGATGGCGGCCGCCGGATACCCGAACGGGCTCAAGAACCTGGACTTCGTGGTGCGCGATCTCGCCAGCTTCAAGCTGTGGGCGGTGGCCATCCAGGCGATGCTGAAGGAGAACCTGAACGTCGAGTCGAACCTGCGGGTGGTGCAGACCTCGCAGTGGTTCGAGGAGGCGGGCTCCGGCAACTTCGACCTCGCGATCAGCGCGATCGTGTCCTCGCTGATGGACCCCTCCGACTACTTCACCGCGTGGTACGGCAAGGGCGGGCCGCAGAACTATTCCGGCTGGACCAACGAGGAGTTCCACACCCTCGCGCACAACCTCGAGCGCGAGGTGGACGAGAGCAAGCGCAAGGCGATGATCCCGAGGGCGGAGGAGATTCTCGAGAACGACCCGCCCCTGGTCCCGGTGGCGTGGGAGCAGATCTACGACGCCTTCTACAACCGCGTACGCGGCCAGAACGCGACGAAGTTCTTCGGCATCTACGACGTCACGCGCTGGGACACGGTCTGGATGGCCCAGTCCTAGGATCGGCTCCATCGCGTGCAGAAGTACCTGCTCCGGCGGGGGTTGTTCGCGCTCGGCACCGTGATCGGGGTCTCCCTGATCGTGTTCGTGGTGCTGCGCATCCTGCCCGGCGATCCGCTGGTAGCCCTTCTCGGGGTGGAAGGCCACTCCAAGATGACCCCGGCGGATCGCGCGATCATCATGAAGGACCTGGGGCTGTCGGACTCGCTCCCCGTGCAGTACGTCCGGTGGCTGCGTGACATCGCCACCGGGCAGCTCGGCAAGTCGTTCTTCCGCGGCGACACCGTCCGCGACCTGATCCTGCACCGGGGTCCGCTCTCCGCCGAGATCGCGATCCTGGCCCTGATCATCTCGTGGGTGGTGGGCCTGCCGGTCGGCATCCTGAGCGCGATCCGCCCCAACGGGACCGCGGACGCGATCACCCGCTTCTTCTCCATCCTCTTCATCGCGGTGCCCAACTTCTGGCTCAGCATGCTGCTGGTGCTGGCGCTGCTGTTCTGGTTCGGCTACAAGTCGCCCATCATGGTGGTGCAGCTCTGGGAGAATCCGGCCCAGAACCTCCAGATCATCATCGGTCCCGCCATCGTGCTGGGGCTGGCCCAGGGGGCCTACATCGCGCGGATGTCGCGCTCGTGCCTCCTGGAGGTCATCCGTGAGGACTACGTGCGCACCGCGCGGGCCAAGGGCGCCGTCGAGCGCGCGGTGGTGCTGCGTCACGCCCTGCCCAACGCGCTGCTGCCGGTGGTCACCATCTCGGGCGTGCTGCTGGGCTTCGTGCTCGGCGGCTCGGTCGCGGTGGAGCAGGCCTTCGGGGTGCCGGGGCTCGGCCGCGCGCTGGTGACCGCCATCATCGAGCGCGACATCATCGTGGTGCAGAATCTCGTGCTGCTCTACGCCCTGATCTTCGTGGGCGTCAACGTCCTGGTCGACCTCTCCTACGCCTGGCTCGACCCGCGGATCCGCTACCAGTAGCCGGCCCATGGGCACCCTCCTGCGTCAGAACTGGCTCGCCGCCCTCGGCGGCCTGGTGGCCCTCCTGATCGTGGTGGTCGCCCTGGGCGCCCCGCTGATCGCCCCGCGCGATCCGCTGAAGGCCGACTTCCGCCACATGAACAAGCCGCCCAGCGCGGCGGCCTACTTCGGCACCGACCAGGTGGGTCGCGACGCGCTGAGCCGGGTGATCTACGGCGCGCGCACCTCGCTGTTCGTGGCCTTCTCCGCGGTGCTGCTCGGCACCACGGTGGGCTCGCTCTGGGGCGTGGCGTGCGGCTACCTGGGCGGTCGCTTCGACCTGGTGAGCCAGCGGGTGATGGAGATCCTGCAGTCGTTCCCGGACCTGATCCTCGCCATGGCCATCTCGATGGCCATCGGCACCGGCCTGCCCGCGGTCATCGTGGCCATCGCGATCACCCGGATCCCGTTCGGCGGGCGCGTGATCCGCTCGGTGGCGTTGAGCGTGAGCGCGATGCCGTTCGTGGAGGCCGGCCGCGCCGCCGGCGCCTCGCAGCTTCGCGTGATGACCCTGCACGTGCTGCCCCAGTGTGTGGCGCCCTACCTGGTGCTGGCCACCACGCACCTGGGGGTGGCCATCGTGATCGAGGCGGCGCTCGGCTTCCTGGGCGTGGGCGTGCCGCCGCCGACCCCGACGTGGGGCAACATGCTGGCCGACGCCATCACCGGGCTCGTTCCGCAGTGGTGGCTCGTACTCTTCCCCGGGCTCGCGATCACGATCACGGTGCTCGCGTTCAATCTGCTGGGCGACGGCATCCGTGACAGCCTGGATCCGCGCCTGGCGCCGACCGTGATGCGCCTGGTGACCGGCGTGGGGCGCGGCGGGGCGCGGGGCCGCGCGACCGCGACGACGGCGCCCTCGGCCACCGCCCAGGGCGAACCGGGCGCGGCCTGAGCGGCGCGCGGGCGCACGGGATGGACCTCGAGTTCCTGAACGTGGCGGCCGCGCCGCCGCCTCCGCCTACAGCCACGCGGTCCGCGCTGTCCCAGGTGATGCGCAACTTGCAGACCGTGCTGGCCGGCGCCGGCACCACGCTGGCCCGCGTGGTCATGGCGCGCGTCTACCTCACCGACTTCGCCGGCTACGCGGCCATGAACGCGGCCTACGCGAGCTACTTCGCCCCCGGCTGCCTCCCGGCCCGCGCCACCGTCGGCGTCACCGGCCTCGCCCTCGACGCTGCCGTGGAGATCGACCTCATCGTCCGCATGTAGGTGGCGCCTCTAGCCGAGTGGCTTGCAGCCGGGGCGGTCGTAGCGGTGGAACTCGCCGCGCGCGTTGATGGCGATGCGAACGCTCGGCTCATGACCCACTGGTTCGAGATGGTGCCAGAGGTGCTTGGGGCCGAAGACGAAGTCGCCCGCGCGGGCGTGGATCGGAGCGGCCTGCCCCTCGATGTACCAGTCGATCTCGCCCCGCAGCACCACCCACCACTCGTCGTGATGGTGGTAGTGCGTGTCGTTGGGCTGACCGGGTGGATGGCAGATCAAGAAGGCCTGGATGTCGTCGGTCAGCACCAGCGCCTCCGACCAGGGCGGCTTGCCTTTCTTGGCGATCAGGTCGGGCAGGCGGCTCTGCAGCGAGCCCAGCTCCAGCAGCGGAATGCGAGTGGTCGTCATGACGCGGCTCCTCCGCGGCGCGCCGGCCGCCGCCGGCCGCTCCCCACCCGGCTCAGGGCCTGCACCAGCCCGCCGGGGAAGAGCAGCACGATGGCGACGAAGAGCGCGCCGAAGATCAAGAGGTGGAAGTCGACCCAGCGTACGGTCAGGTACTCCTTCAGGAACACGTAGAGCACCGCGCCCAGCACCGGGCCCTGCAGCGTGCCCACGCCGCCGATGAACGTCATCAGCAACGCGTCGAACGTCCAGGCGGGCCCGAACGGGTGCGCGGGATAGTAGCTGATGTGGTAGTAGGCGAAGACCC
>Ga0207679_10000640_pt1 | contig 23345 bp, 13 predicted proteins | sample KBSC73metaG_FD_184320 | JGI IMG/M metagenome (GOLD analysis project Ga0207679, IMG submission 184320) | Corn rhizosphere microbial communities from Kellogg Biological Station, Michigan, USA - KBS C7-3 metaG (SPAdes) (version 2) | ecosystem: Host-associated > Plants > Roots > Rhizosphere > Soil ... | reverse complement strand
CGTTGTCCCTGTCATCGTTCCCCCTCTCGCGGACGTGAGCAGGGCCGTGAACGACGTGAGCGGCACCTGGGACACGCAGTCCGTAAGAGCCGTGACCTCGGACTGGCGCAGAACACCAGCGCCAAGACGGATTCGCCCAACGCCGAGACGAGAACACTCGAAGGCACCTGGTGGGTCGGTGTCGCCAGTGTCTTCCTTGCAACGTCGACGCGAACTCGTGTCCCGAAACGATATCGTCGGCGTCTCCGGAGAGTCGCCGAGAACCTGCCGGATTTTTCGGATGGCGGTGTTGACGCCCATGTCCACGTCGTTCGTCGAAACCGTGTCAGGAAAGGGGTACCGCTTCATCGCGGAAGTCGACGCGGTCCAACAAGCGCCCCGCTCCGTCGCGTCGCGTGCCGTCACGCTGGCCGTACTGCCATTCGAAAATCTTGGCGGTACGCCTGAGCACGACTACATCGCCGACGGCTTCACCGAAGAGGCGACGACGGCCCTGGGACAGATCGATCCCGAGCACCTCCGCGTGATCGGTCGCACGTCGCTGATGGGCTATAAGCGCACGACGAAGTCGCTTGCGGAAATCGGCCGCGAGATCGGCGCCACGTATGTGCTCGAGGGCTCAATCCGCGCCGAGGGGAAGCGATGGCGCGTGACGTCGAAGTTGATCCGTGTGCGTGACCAGGTGCAGACCTGGTCCGCGTCCTTCGACAGCGAGCCCAGCAGCATGCTCGAATTCCAACGCGAATTGAGCCAGGCGATCGCGGAACCGATTCGGCTGCGATTGTCACCGGAACGCCTGACCGCGCTCGGCCGCCGCCAATCACGAAGCCCCGAGGCGTACGATTTGTACCTCCGAGGACGTCCCCTCTGGAATCAATTGACGCCTCCTACGAATCGTCGCGCCATGGAACACTTCGCACGCGCGACCGAGCTCGACCCGGAGTACTCGCTCGCATGGTCCGGACTGGCAGACGCCTTTTCGGCGAGTCCGATCAACGCGGACGCACGGCCGCTCGATGCATGGCCGAGGGCTCGGGAGGCTGCTGCACATGCGGTCGGCAGCGGTCCTGAGATCGCGGAAAGTCAAACGTCGCAGGGAATGGTCCATTACTGGCTTGACTGGGACTGGCCAGGGTCGGAAGCGGCCTACAGAAAGGCACTCGTTCTGGATCCGAGTAGCGCCCACGCGTACTGCCTGCTGGGCGTGCTGCTCGGCACCGCCGGTCGCCATGCTGAGGCGCGCGCAGCGATGCAACACGCCCGAGAGCTCGATCCGATACAGCCGATCAATCACGCACTCTCGGCGCATGTCGCGCTATTAGCACGGGACTACTCGGCGGGCCTCGAGTTCGCGCGACACGCGACGGTCGTGGGACCGGCGTTTTGGATCGGCTACTTCCAGCTCGCGTGGGCTCATGAGCGCCTGGGCAACATGGAACTGGCGCTCGAAGCGTTGAAGGATGCAGAAACGTTCTCGAGCGGCAACAGCAAGATGATCTCGCTACGCGGGTACATCCTGGCGACGGCGGGCCGCCGCAATGAGGCAGCAGAGGTGCTGAGCACCTTGGAGGCAATTGCTCACGAACGCTATGTTCCGCCCTACGCGTTCGCTCTCATACACGCTGGCCTTGAACACCGCGAACGAGCGTTGGAGTGGCTCGAACACGCATACACGGAGCGGGACGTTCATCTTGTCTGGTTGCCTATGGATGCGAGATGGGACGCGTTCCGACCGGACTCTGCGTTTGTCGGACTCATCGACCGCTGCGGGTTCACCCGGAGCCGACCGACGTCATAGGCACGTTCGAACGCAACCTTCGCTGTGAGGTGAGGTTGCAACGCGGCACTGACGAGATCGGCAGTTGATGATTCGACGGATGTGATACCGGTCTCCAACGAAGTGCGCGTGTTTCGATCGATGAGTCGGGCGAGCCGTTGGGTCATCCAGATGGTCCGCTCAAACACGTTGGTGACCTGTAGGAGTACGGCCCGATCGCGCGCGTCGACCGGTTGAGCCGTCCCCGGTCGTGTAACGATGGCGTAAATGCTTGGGCGTTCGGAGAACTTGGCCGAAACACCTTGCGTCGTGCACGACTCGCAAGTTCGACGTTCTCGCCTACTGCCTGGACAGCCCTACGGCGAGCGTCTGACGGCGCTGAACACGTGGGTCGTGCGCTTCAACGTGCAGGTCGATTTTGGCGCCACGCGCCTCCAGTCAGGAGGCGCCAGATGCGGCTGGCTTCGGCCTCGAATCTTGCGGTATCGTCGCTGCCCGGAGTGCTCGTGATGACGAGATATTCACACTCGATCGCTGTTGCGACCCTGCTGGTGACGTCACTGGCGACACTCGGCGCGGCACGGCCCGCCGAGGCGCTCAACGCCGATTACTGGCGGGGTGGCTGGCGTACGCCTTTCGGCCAGCCGCCTCACATCTACTACTTCGTCATTCGCGGCGATCAGGTGACCGGCGTATATTGCCGCAACTGCTCGGATGCCACGACGATCGGCTTCATCGACGGCTCATGGGATGAGAAGACTGGCATCGCGTTCACTGTCACCGTCCCCAATCCCGATGGCACCATCAAATCGGTCGACAGGCAGCACGCGATGCTCGTCGAGGGACGGCTCTCAGTGACACAGGGCGCCGCCAGCCGCGGTGGGCCGGGGCTGACACTGATGAAGGATCCACGTCGACCGGACCCCGGCGGACGACCGGCCTACTATCTTCCACCCGGCACCCCGACGGTATATCCCGCCGCGCGTCCGGCCGGCGGTGGAGGCGGCGGCGCGCCGGCACCGCGAGCCCCATACTGGCAGCCCGGACCGTTCAAAGCACTGCGCCCGGCAGACATCGCCGGTACCTGGATCGCCGCTTCGTTCGGCCCGTTGGGCATGAACAAGCAGATCTTCACGTTTCTCCGCGTCGGTGATCGCCTGCGGGGCGTCGTGTGTGGACGCTGCGATAACGCGTACACGCTGGCCGCGCTCGAGCACGTGACCGTCGTCGGCGACACGCTGTACTTCCAGATCGCGCACCAGGACCGCGGCGAAATCGAGCCGCCCGTCTTCGATCGAACTGTCATGGCGCAGATCGTCCAGAACGAGATGATCGCCTCGGCGCTGGGATACAACATCGCGATCGATCCCTCCCATCCACCGGCGCGTCCGGCCGGAGCTCCGTTCACGCTCGTCGGCCCGATCGCAGCAGACGCAACGAGAGGCAACAGCTCCGAAGGCATCGACATCTGGGGGCCCGGCTCCGGTTCCGAGGTCCAGCCGCCCGCCAAGACTGACCCGTCCCGCTAGTGCTGCCCTGCGGCTGCGGGGCCCGCAGCGGCGGTTCCAGACTGGGACCTTTTCATTCGAGAGTCCGATCTCCTCATGCGGCTAGTGACACTTCGAAACGGCACCTCCGACGGCGCGCTCGCCGTCGTGTCATCCGACGGCAGCCGCTGTCTGCCTGCGCCCAACGTCGCGCCGACGCTGCAGGCGGCGCTCGACGACTGGAAACGCGTCGAAGGCCAATTGCGGCGGCTGGCCGTGGCCGTCGAATCCGGTGAGGGCGCTGTGCTCGACAACCGGACGATCGCCGCGCCGTTGCCTCGCGCCTGGCAGTGGCTCGATGGATCGGCGTTTGACGCTCACCTCCGGCTCATGACGCGGCTGTTCGGGGTCCAGTTGAAGCAGGGAGACCGGCCTTTGATGTATCAAGGCATGTCTCACCAGTTTCTCGGTCCCTACGACGATGTGCCGCTGCCACGCGAAAGCGATGACATCGACTTCGAAGGTGAGTTCGGCGTGGTGACCGACACCGTCCCGATGGGTGTCTCGCCATCGCAGGCGGCTGCCCACATCGCGCTCGTCGTGATCGTGAACGACTGGTCGTTGCGCGCGCTCGGACGTGAGGAAGTGAAGACCGGGTTCGGATGGGTCCAGGCCAAGCCCGCGTGCTCACTGGGTCCCTATGCGATCACTCCCGACGACCTCGGTGCGGCCTGGGACCGCCACCGCCCGCGGCTGCGCATGCGCGTCGAGGTCAACGGCGCCCGTTTTGGCGAGCCTCACGGCGGCGAGATGAGCATCGGCTTCGACGATCTGATCGCGCACGCCGCGGCGACCCGTCCACTCTGTGCGGGAACCATCATCGGGTCGGGCACGGTCTCGAACGACGATTACCTGACCAGTGGCTCGTCATGTATCGCCGAACGGCGTGCAATCGAGCTGATCGAGCACGGCGCCGCGACGACGCCCTTTCTGAAGTTCGGTGATCGCGTGCGGATCAGCGCGATCGATCTGGCCGGGCGCTCGCCACTCGGCGCGATCGATCAGCGCGTCGTCAACAGCCGCGCCGACGACGTACGCTCCGCGGAGGGAATCTGAGCCCTACCGGGCTCCACGCGCCGCCAGATACTCTGCGACAGCCGCATTCTGTGCCGCCAGGTCCTGCTCTGGCTTCAGGGTTCCTGCAAACTCCGCATACAGTCTGACGGTATTCCAGGCGTTGCGCTCCGGATTGGTCCACGTCTCGAATCGTCCCAGGGGAATGTCGGCCGCGGCCCGCCCTGGGCTCATCCCCAAGGCATATCGCTTACGAGCTTCTTCTGCGAGCAGCTCGAGATAGGTGCGGGTATCCGCGATTTCCTTTTTCGTTCCGATGGGTCCATGCCCGGGGACGATTACATCGACGTCCATCTTCGTGACGCGATCGATGGCCTCGATCCACTTCGTGATGTAGCCGTTGTGACCGGCTGGAGTCACGTAGGAAAAGCCCACGTCGCCGGCAAACAGAATCCTGTGCTGCGGCAGGTACACCATCAAGTCACCAAAGGTATGCGCTGGATAGTTCGGGATTACCTGGACCACGACTTCTCCATAGCGGTAGGTGGCGCCGCCGCTCAGCGTCGTCGTTGGTGGCGCCAGCCGCAGTTCGCTCATTCCCGCCTGCCACTGGGGACGGTTGTCGTAAGGCCTGGCAGGGATCCCGTCGTCGATCGTTGCCTGACGTGTGTACTCGCTTGACACGATCTCGATCGGCGTGAAGAAGCAATTGCCGTTGGTGTGATCCCGGTGGTGATGGGTGTTTATGACTCGGTTGAACTTTCTTCCAGTTGCCGTCTCGGCAGCCGATTTGAATGCCTTGGCGTGAATCGGTGGACCGAGAGTGTCGATCGCCAGCAGTCCCTCCGGCCCGGCGATGACGCCGGCATTACTCAGGCTCGCGTTGTCGACACCCGGTCCACTGGCTTGAGTGTAGGCGTAGACATCTGGCGCGAGGCGTCGTAGCTCAGTGGGCCACGACGGAATTTCGGGTACCGAGCTCGATACCCTGCTCACCTGCGCCGTTCGGCCCTCGACCTGTTCGGGCAGCCAGGCTCCGAAGCCGAGCAGCCCAGCGAGCTTCATGGCTTCCCGTCTCGTATATCTATCGCTGTTCACGGCCATGCCTGCGGCAGATTGTAGCTGCTAAGGAGCCAAGCGAGTCAGTTTTGCGACGCGGCGCTGACGAGATCGGCAGTTGATGATTCGACAGATGCGACGCAGATCACTGCCCTTCCATCTTGTGCTTCGTGATCGAGAGGGACGCGCGCATGCCCTTCTCGGCCTCGCCGCGCACCTTGCCGCGAATCAGGGAGCCAACGAAGCCGCTCAGGCCATCGGAGCGGCTGCGGCTCACACTGGCGAACCAGAAGCCTTCGCCGCGCGACGGGTCAGGTACGAGCACTCGCAGTTCGATCGCCGTCCAGAAGTAGTGGCTGGCGTAGAGCATCTTCGAGACCACGTCCACGTGCGTCGGTTCCCGCACGATCGCGAGATGGTTGATCCGAATCGTCGGCTTGAGGCCGAACTTCGCTTCCTGCCAGTAGATGAATGAATCTGCATTCGGCAGCGTCGCCTCGGGATAGTTGAGGAGGTACCGCTTGAGATCCGGCAAGTACTGGCTCAGCGCGGGCATGCGCTCGACCATCGACGCGAACTCCTCCCCGACGAATGTCGGCCGGTCGGTGTCCCGGTAGGTGGCGAGCCGGGCGTTGCCGCCTTCGAGGTAGCCTTTCACGTACTCGAGCATGAGCTCCCTTCCGAGCTGATCGACATCGGCGGACGCCGTGCGCTTGGACCAGTCAATCTCCTTGCGGAGGCGATTGATCGAGTTCTCGCTCAACTTCAGCTCGCAGTCGTGGACATGGCAGGAGCGGAGATCCTTGAGATCGTCGGGCGGAATCCTGAACAGGGCGAAATCCTCGATCTTCGGAGGGTCGCTCACCTTCTTGGTCACGCGGAAGTTCTCGCCCTTCTCGAACTGCTCGATGTCGTGCACGGCGGCGAGGTAGCGATCGATCGGCGCCTTCACCCAGATCGCGCCGAACAGGGACACCTCGCGGGACGGATCCGCATCGAGCATCTGTGTCACCGGCTCTCCCGCGAAGAGTTGTTTGCGCTGCGTCGGAGTGAGCTTGACGACGTTGGTCACGTAGGACTCGAGCTGTCCTGGCAGGCTCGTCTGCCCCGGCTGTGCCGCGAGAGCCGTGGTCAAGAACAACAGGATGAATGGCGTGATGCGAGTCGTGGGCATGGTCATCGTCACTTCCGTCTCTCTCCAGAGCCGGCCACGTTGAGCGCGATTATGCCTTGCGATGCGATGAGGCCCGATTACCCGACAGGCACGCAGGGGGAAACGGGCGAAACGGCCTCCATCGGCGTTGTCTTGACCACCGCTTTCGTGCGCTCGTTGCGGTTGGCCATGTAGTAGAGGACGGGCACAGCCATGCGTGAGAGCAGAAGCGACGCCACTTCGCCGGCCATCAGCGAGATCGCCAGACCCTGGAAGATCGGATCGAACAGGATGACGGCGGCGCCCACGATCATGGCGGCTGCGGTGAGGGCCATCGGGCGGAACCGCACCGCGCCGGCGTCGACGACGGCCCGCTCGAGAGGAAGACCCTCGCGCAACCGGAGCTCGATGAAGTCCACCAGGATGATCGAATTGCGCACCACGATGCCCGCACCCGCGATGAAGCCGATCATCGACGTGGCCGTGAAGAACGCGCCCATCGCCGCGTGGGCCGGCAGGATACCGACCAGTGAGAACGGGATGGCGGCCATGATCAGCAGCGGCGTCTTGAACGATTGGAACCAACCGACCACCAGGACGTAGATCAGCACGAGCACCGCCGCGAACGCGAGACCGAGATCGCGGAACACCTCGATCGTGAGATGCCACTCGCCATCCCACTTCATCGCATAGCGCGAGCTGTCGAACGGCTGGACGGCATTGAAGACCTCGAGCCGATACCCCTCGGGCAACGTCAGTCGTCCGATCGGCGCGTTCATCTTGAGGATGACGTAGGCCGGGCTGCCATTCTGTCCTGCCAGATCGCCCGTGACGTATGTCACCGCCTGCAGGTTCTTGTGATACAGGCTTGTCGCTTCCAGCGTCGTCGCGGGTTTCGTCAGCTCGCCCACGGCCACCGGCCTGATGCCACCAAGCCGGATCGATTGGAGCGCCTCGAGACTGCGATCGTCGCGCGGGAGTCGGATCACGATCGGCACGTCCTCACGCGCGCGTTCGTCGTGCAGCAGTCCCGCGGACTCTCCCGACCCGGCCATCCGTACGACCGCAGCCACGGCCGCCGGCGAGAGGCCCACGGCCGCGGCTTTTTCTCCGTCGACGGCGAGCGTGATCTTCGCGCGCGGAGACTCGACGTACCAGTCGGCATCCACGACGCCTGCAGTCTGCTCGAAGATCGACTTGATCTGCGCAGCCACTGCCATGCGCCTCGCCGGATCAGGCCCATAGACTTCCGCGACGAGGGTTTGCAGCACGGGCGGACCCGGCGGCACTTCCGCGACCTGGATGGTCGCGCCGAACTGTTTCGCGATCGGAACCAGCCGCTCGCGCATGCGTCCTGCCACCTCGTGACTCTGCGCCGAGCGTTCGCCCTTCGGCACGAGGTTTACCTGCAGATCGGCGAGATACGGAGCGCGCCGCAGAAAGTAGTGCCGCACGAGGCCGTTGAAGTTGTAGGGTGCCGACACGCCCACGTACTGCTGAACATTGCTCACCGTCTCATCGTCCAGGGCGGCCGACGCCAGGGCCGCCGCGACGCGCGCCGTCGTTTCGAGCGCCGTGCCCTCGGGCATATCGATCACCACCTGGAACTCGCTCTTGTTGTCGAAGGGCATCATCTTCAGCCGCACCAGTTCGAGCGGTACCAGCGCGGCGGCCGCCAGCAGCAAGGCCACTACGCCCGCCAGGAAGATCGCGCGGCTCGTCCCGCTGGCAATGAGCGGCCCCATCACGCGGCGGTAGAGTCGCGTGAGGAGATTCTCTTCACGCTGATCGTCATGCGCCGCGGGCTTGAGCAGCCGCACTGCGGCCCACGGCGTCACGACGAAGGCGACCACCAGCGAGAAGATCATCGCCGCCGACGCGCCAACCGGAATCGGCCGCAAGTAGGGTCCCGACAATCCGCGGACGAATGCCATCGGCAGGATCGCCGCCACCACCGCGAGGGTCGCGAGGATCGTCGGGTTGCCCACTTCGTCAATCGCGCGAATCGCGATCGCGGCCAGCCCAACCCGCTCCTCGCCGCTCATCTGTGCATGGCGGACGATGTTCTCCACCACGACAATCGCGTCATCCACCAGGATGCCGACGGAGAAGATCAGCGCGAAGAGCGTGACGCGGTTCAGGGTGTAGCCATAGAGATAAAACATGAAGAGGGTGAGCGCGAGCGTGACCGGAATCGCGATCAACACGACCGCCGCCTCGCGCCGGCCGAGGACCAGCCAGATCAGCGCCGAGACCGAGAGCACAGCGAGCAGCATGTGCCACAACAGTTCGTCGCTCTTGTCGGCGGCGGTCTCACCATAATCACGGGTAATGGTGAGGTGCACGTCCGACGGCACCAGCGATCCCTTGAGCGTGTCGAGCTTCTCGACCACGCGATGAGCGACGTCGGTGGCGTTGGTGCCCGTCCGCTTTGCAACGGCGATCGTAACGGCCGGTTGCGCGCCGGACGCCTTCGACTGGAACGCGACATATGACGTGGGCTCGGCGTCGCCATCAACCACGTTCGCCACGTCGCGTACGAACACCGAACGCCCGCGTGCCGAGGTGACCACCGTGTTGCGCAGTTCATCCGCTGTGCGCAGGCGGCTTCCCGCCTCGAGGCCGGTCGTCAGACCGCCCGCGACGGGTCCCGACGCGTTGCCACGAACGTTGGTGCGGGCGATCGCCGTCTGCACGGAGAGAGGATCGACATCGTAGGCCGACAGCCTCGCGGGATCGATGTCCACTCGAACCTGCCGTGGACGCCCGCCGATGACGGTGACCTCCGACACGTCGTTGACTTCAGCGATCGCATCTCGCAATTGAACAGCGAGCGATCGCAGCTGATCGTCGGCGTAACGCGCCGACCACAGCGTAACGACCAGGATCGGCACATCGTCGATCGAGCGCGGCTTGACGAGGGGCCCGATGACGCCGGGCGGGATGCGATCCGCATTCGCGGCCAGTTTCTGATTGAGGCGAACCAGCGCGGCTTCCTGCGGCTCGTTCACCTTGAAGCGGACGACGACCATCGACTGTCCGGGACTCGAGGTCGAGTAGACGTATTCCACGCCCGACACTTCCCAGAGCATCTGCTCGATCGGACGCGTGACCCGCTGTTCGATATCCGCCGGTGTTGCCCCTGGCATCTCGGCGAACACGTCAACCATCGGCACGATGATCTGCGGTTCCTCTTCGCGCGGCAGCGCCACAATCGCCAGGGCGCCAAGCACCAACGAGGCAAGGATGAAGAGCAGCGTCAGCCTCGAGTGGATGAACGCCGCGGCCAGCCGGCCGGCAACGCCACAGGTCTTAGCCATTAGCGGCCTCCCATGATGACGCGACGACCGTCGGCAAGCTCCGCCGGCGGCGAGAGAACCACGGCCTCCGATTCCGTCAGGCCTGCCAGGACTTCGGACTCGTTGAGATTGACGAGGCGTACGCGGGCCACGCCCCGGTCGACCACGAAGACCGAGGTCAGCTGTCCGCGGCTCACGATCGCCGACGACGGAATGGTCAAGGCGCGACGCGCTGTCCCGGCAAATCGCGCCCTGCCGAACTCGCCGGATCGAAGGTCAGGGGCATCGGGCAACGCGATCTTGACGAGAAACGCGCGGGTCTCGGCGTCGACCGCTCGGCTGACCTCCACGACGGTGCCCTCAATTGACGTAGTCGATGTGCCGAGGAAGACGGGGACGCGGTCGCCGTTTCGGATCTGGCTGATGTGTGACTCGTCGACGCGGACCTCGAGGCGAAATCCGCGAATGTCTTCGAGTCGGAGAAGCGGCATGCCTGGTGACGCCAGGTTTCCGGGGTCGACCATCTTCCCGGTGACCATGCCGTTGAACGGCGCCGCAATCGTGGTGAAAGATTCGATCGTGCTCGCCTGGTCGCTGGCGGCGCGCGCGCTTTCGAGTGCCGACGCAGCCTGTAGCGCCCGCGCCGACGCACCGGCGACGCGCGCTTCAGCACTCCGCAATGTGGCAGTGGCGTCATCGAGTTCCTGCGCGGTGGCAGACCGCCTGGTGTGCAGAGCAGCGATGCGATCGTGCGATACGCGCGCGAGAGCCAGGCCTGCATCCGCGGCCTGGAGGTCGGCATCGGCCGCCTTCGTCCCCTGCTCAGCGGCAAGTGCCGCTGAGCGCGCGGCACGGGCACCTGCAACGAGATCGCTGCCGTCGAGCACGATCAGGGTCTGGCCTTTACGGACCTGATCGCCTGGGGACACGAGTACATCGCGCACCGGCGCCAGGATGCGCGCCGAGATCGTTGCCGTCGTGCGAGCCTGCACCGTGCCGCCGGAGTCGATCGCACTGGTCACGTCGGCCATCGTGACCCGGGCGATCGTGACGGCGATCGGCTCGGCCCCGTCAGCCGGAGCAGCATCGGCCCGACGGGCCGAGCATCCGGTCAGCGCAGCACTCATTGAGAACACTGCTGTCACGCACGCAAGGATGACGTGATGACTCGAGGTTATGGGTTTCATGGTCGTCCTATCGCTCGTTGCAGGGTCGCTGTTGCAGTGAGCACACTCACGTTCGCTGCAATTTGTTGGGCCTCGGCCTGCAGCACGTCGTCGGCCGAGTGCAACAGCGTTGTCACATCGGTGACGCCGCTCTCATACCGATCCCGGATGATGCGGCGGCTCTCTCGTGCCCGATCGGCAGCCGCCCGTCCGACCGCTTCGCTCGCGCGTGCGGCCTCGAGCCGGGCGATCGCGATCTGCACATCGAGCCGCGCCATGGTCTCGGCCTTTTCCCTTTCGTGCGCTCGACGCGACGCCTGCGCGCGCGCTTCGGCGAGCCGTGCCTTGTCGGCAAAACCATGAAACAGGTTCACCCGGGCGACCACGCCGGCCCCCCAGCTCGATGAGCGCGCGTTCCAGCTGCCGCCATTCAGTTCCCACGCGCCCTGCGCGGCTACTTGCGGCAGAAACGCCGCCTGCGCCGCGTCCACCGAGGCGGCTGCCAGTTGTTCCTGCTGCAGGGCAAGTGCGACTTCCGGTCGGTTCTTCACCGCTTCCTCTTCAAGGCTCGCGAGATTGGTGATGTCGATTGCGATTCCCGGTGGCGTGGGATCGAGCGAGAAGATCGTGCTCAGGGGCTCGCCCATCAACTGATTCAGGCGGGCGCGGGCGATGCGTTCGTCGGACGTCGCCTGAACCTGTTGTTCGAGCGTGCGTGCCAGGTAGACGTCCAGCCGCAGGACATCCGCGTCGGTTACCTGACCGGCCTCGCGGCGGTTGCCCGCCAGCTCGCGGTCTGCGCGAGCGGTCTCAACCATTGCCGCCGTCGAGCGTGCCGTCGCGGCAGCGATAAGTACGCGGCCGTACATCTCGGTCACCGCCGACGTCAAATCCTGATCGACCAGTTGTCTGCCCGTGGCCGCCATGTCCCGGCCGATCGACGCGGCTCGGAGGTTCGCCGAAACGGCGCGGTCGAAGAGCGACTGCTGAACGGAGAGCGCCGCGCGGAAGTTGTCTGTGGCATCGGGGTGATTGAGCGCATCAAGTGCAAAGTCGCTGGCGGAGAACCGCCGCTGCGCCAGCAACGAGCCGAACACGAACGCGGGGTTATTGCCGCGCTGCCAGGATTCCGAAACGTCTACCTTCGGCAGGTGGCCGCCGCGAGCCTCGGTGACCCGTTCTGCCGCTTCCCGCTCGGCGGCCGCCGCCGCCGGGACGTCGGGGTTGCCGGCCTTGGCGCGCTCAATCGCCTCCGACAGCGAAAGCGACTGCGCCGACGCCGGCAGGGTCATCAACACGGCGACTAAGAGGAGTGGAACGATGAGGTAAGCCTCGCGCTCGCTCATCTCGATGATGGTGCGTTCGCTCATGCAGCGATTCTGCGAGACCTCTTGTTGCCTGGCCATGCCCGCGCGGTTGAAGTTCTTGACCGAACGTCCGGCGAGACTAGAATGCTTTGCGGAGACGCCACGAAACTTTGCCGGGCGTCCGGAGGACGATGGACGCGTTTTCAGAAGTCCTGAGCGGTGTCCGACTGAAGGGCGCGATGTTCTTCAGCGCGCAGTTTTCGGCGCCGTGGCGACTCTCGACGCCCCACTCCCGGATGCTGGCGTCAAAGCTGGCGCCCAGTGCGCAGCACGTCGTGATCTATCACTTCGTCGTCGAAGGCTCGGCTCGCGCGCGGCTGGAAGGCGGGCCGGATATCCAGCTGTCGCCAGGCGACATCGTGGTGTTTCCGCATGGCGATCCGCACCACTTGAGCGGCGGTTCTGGAGCGAACCAGATCGAGAGCGCCGCAGTACTCCTGAAGATAGCGACCGGGGACATTTCGCCCATGCAGGCTGGCGGCGGAGGCGAGACGACTCGTTTCGTGTGCGGGTATCTGACGTGTGATCCGCTTCTCTGCGGGCCCATTCTCGAGAGCCTGCCGCCAATGCTGAAGGTGAACGTCAGAACTGATCGTTCCGGTCAATGGCTGGAGCAATCGATCTTGCATCTGGTCGAGGAGGCCGCATCGGACACTGCCGGCAGTGATGCGATGTTGGCGAAGCTGTCGGAAGCGCTGTTCGTGGATACACTGAGGCGATACGTCGCGACGCTGCCCGATAAGACAACCGGATGGCTCGCCGGTGCGAGAGACCCGGTCGTGGGCAAGAGTCTCGCGCTGCTGCATCGGCGCGCGCATCACGCATGGACCGTTTCCGAACTCGCCTCGGAAGTCGGCGTGTCACGGTCGGCGCTGATGGCACGTTTCACGCGTTACCTGTCGGATTCGCCCATGGCGTACTTGACAGGATGGCGATTGCGTCTTGCCGCCGAGGCGTTGACGTCGTCCCCGAAGGGGGTAGCGGATATCGCGGCCGCCGTGGGCTACGAGTCTGAAGCGGCGTTCAATCGGGCCTTCAAGCGCGCATTCGGAGCGCCGCCAGCCCGGTATCGACGCCAAAACAGGACTCCTGCGAGATCACCCGGATCGCCCTCACCTTCGAACCGTGAGAGGCGCTCGGGACAAATCGCCTAGCGAAGAAAGCTTGTCCTGGCGATCCGGTCAGTGCGAGACTGACGTGTTCCTTTAGTGACATGAGGCTTGCGGCCGGCGCCCGTCTCGGTCCGTACGAGATTGTCGCGCTGATTGGCGCGGGAGGAATGGGCGAGGTCTATCGCGCCCGCGACCCCAAGCTCAATCGGCACGTCGCGCTCAAGATTCTTCCCGCCGCGTTCGCGGCCGATCGCGAGCGTCTCGCCCGCTTCCGCCGCGAAGCGCAAATCCTCGCGTCACTCAGCCATCCGCACATCGGCCATATCTACGGTCTCGAAGACAGCGAAGCCGTACACGCGCTCGTCCTCGAGCTTATCGATGGACAGACGCTCGCCGATCGGATCACGCAGGGACCGGTGCCGATCGCGGATGCACTGGCCATTGCCAAACAGATCGCAGAGGCCCTCGAGGTCGCGCACGAGCACGGCGTCGTGCACCGGGATCTCAAGCCGGCGAATATCAAGGTGACCACCAGTGGCATCGTCAAGGTCCTCGACTTCGGGCTGGCTAAAGGAGGTGGTGAGGTGAGCCCCGATCTCACCCACTCGCCCACGGTCACTATCGGGGACACACGCGACGGCGTGGTGCTCGGCACGGCCGCCTACATGAGCCCGGAACAGGCGCGAGGTCAGGTCGTCGATAGACGCACGGACATCTGGGCGTTCGGCTGCGTGCTCTACGAGATGCTCACCGGTCGCATCGCGTTCAAGGGCGACACGGTCTCGGACACAATCGCGGCCATCCTGCGAGAGGAACCGGAGTGGGACGCGCTTCCACCGACGACACCTGCCCCGGTCCGGTTGCTGTTAGGGCGGTGTCTCGAGAAAGATTCGAAGCGCCGATTGCGTGATATCGGCGACGCGCGGCTCGAACTGGATCAGCCTGGGGGCAAGAGCAGCGGAGCCTTGGATTCCGGCGCACACCGCCCGCCATCGGGCGCCGTTGCCGGCTCACCGCTCGCGCCGAATGGCCGGCCGCGACGGTACTTGGTACCCAGCCTCATCGGCTTGACGGCAGTGTTGCTGGCCGCTGCAGTGGGCGTCGTCTACCGGGCGCAGCGAACGGGACCGGTGACCATCCCTTCCGAGTACGTACAGCTCACCGACTTCAGCGATGGCGCCGTGGCACCGAGCTTGTCGCCCGACGGCCGTATGGTGACGTTCATCCGCGGGGGCGAGTCGTTCTCGAGCAACGGGCAGATCTACGTCAAGCTGTTGCCCAACGGCGAATCGGTGCGGCTGACCAGCGGTGCAAGCCCGAAGTACGCACCGGTGTTCACGCCCGATGGATCGCGAATCGCCTACACCGACATCGCTCCCAACTCGAGCTACGGATCATGGGACACCTGGACCGTGCCGGTGCTGGGGGGTGAACCGAGGCGGTTCCTGCCGAACGCGTCGGGGCTCACGTGGCTCAACGATCAGCAGGTGCTGTTTGCGGAAATCAAGGGTGACGCGTTTCACATGGGGATCGTGACGGCCTCGGAGAGCCGGGGCAATTCGCGGGAGATCTACTTTCCCGCCAGCGAAAAGGCGATGGCCCACTACGCGTACGCCTCGCCCGATCGCCGTTGGGTGCTCGTCGTCGAAATGGACCAGAGCCACGCGTTTCATCAACCCTGTCGGCTGGTGCCGTTCGATGGGCGTTCTGCGGGTCGTCAGGTGGGACCTCAGGGAACGTGCACGGCGGCCGCGTGGTCGCCTGATGGCGAGTGGATGTACTTCGGCTCGAGGGTCGCGGGAAGCGCGCATCTCTGGCGGCAACGGGTCCCTGACGGGAAGCCGGAACAAATCACGTTCGGGCCGTACGAGGAAGAGGGCGTGGCAGTTGCGCCGGATGGGCGGTCGCTCGTGACCTCGATCGGCACGCGTCGGAGTACGATCTGGCTGCACGACAACACCGGGGAGCGTCCGGTCTCGTCCGAGGGCTACGCGCTCAGGCCGCGTCTCTCCAGTGACGGCAAGCGACTCTTCTACCTGTTCGCCCGCGACCTGAGTCTGGACGCGGCGAGATCCGACTACGCCAGCTGGGGTCCGTGGTCGGCCGAACTGCGCGCGCTCGACCTCGGTTCTGGCAAGTCGGACACGCTGCTACCGGGCACGTCGATCCTCGATTTCGATATATCGCCGGATGAAAAGCTGGTGGCGTTCTCGACCACCGACGGCCCAGACCGGGAATCCTCTATCTGGCTCGCGTCACTCGACCGCCGGTCGCCGCCTCGTCAGATTGCTCGAGACGGCGATGCCGTGTCGTTCGGTGCGAACGACGAGCTGATTTTCCGATCCTTGGCCGAGAACAACGCGCTGGTGCGGATCAGGCAGGATGGCTCTGGCCGGCAAATGATCACGTCCCCGCCGGTGTTCGACAAGTTCAGCGTGTCGCCCGATGGTCAGTGGGTCGTGGTGTTCTCAGGGGCAGAGCAGGCGTTGTCAACATTCGCCGTGCCGACCCACGGCGGTGCACCTCGGAGAATCTGTCGCCAGGGCAATTGCCTCGCCACGTGGTCCTCGGACGGGCGGTTCTTCTATGTGCTCAACTCCGCCTTCAACGCGGCCGACACCGCGACGCCCGCCGTCGGCAAGACGGTGGTGATTCCCGTGCCGTCAGGCAAGTCGCTGCCCGATCTTCCAGCCGACGGCCTCGATCTGACGGCGCCAGTTGCGCTTCCAGGCAGTCGCGTGATCGATCACGACCTCATCTCACCAGGACCGGATCCGTCGACCTACGTCTTCACGAGGACCGATCTGCAGCGCAATCTCTTTCGAATCCCGTTGCACTGAGGCGAGTGGTCCGCAGCAGATTCAGGCGATTTGAAACGAAGGATCAAATCCGAGTGTGTATCAGGGACCAGACCGTGCACGAGAACAGCTCTTGGCCACGCCAGGTGCCGGATCGCCGAACACCTGGTTGGTGCACGCGGTGCCGTCAGTCACTGTCTTGAAGAAGAACGAGCCGTTCGCCCCGTAGCGCACGTCGATCGTGCCGGTGAAAGTGCACACGCCGCCCTCCGGCGCGCAGAAGGTCCATTCCATCGGCGGAGGCGTGGGCCGTGCCCCGATGGCGCACTGTTTCGGTGTGCCCGGGGCCGGATCGCCGAACACCGCATTGGTACACGCGGTGCCATTGGTCAACGTCTTGGACAAGAATGAACCGTTCGCTCCGTAGCGCACCTCCATCGTGCCGGTGAAGGCGCACACGCCGCCTTCCGTCGCGCAGAACGTCCAGTTCGTTGGCGGAGGCATTGGTGGTGTGAGCACGGCGCGCGTAAAGCTGACATCATCGAACGCCAGCCACTGCCCCGCCTCCGCGATCGAGTAGAAGCCAACCCGCGCCTCTCCTGCCGTGACGGCAATGTCTGACAAGGTGACCATCGTCCACGTGGACGTCGCAGGAATGGCCACGGTGCGCTTGGCGCCGCCGTAGGCGTTCACCTCCATCCACGCCACACTCTGTCCGCCTGAGGCCTTGACCCAGGCGGTCAGTCGATAGGTTTCGGCCGGGAGGCCGGTCACCACCTGATACGTGAATACGTCGTACGACGTGAATACGTCGTCCGAGTGCGGGACACCGTGCGCGCCGTAATAGCCTCGCGGATCACCATCCGCATACGCTTGTGTGTAGTCGGCGTAATCCTGTCCGGCTCGTGACCACGTCCCCCATCCGTATGGTGTCTGCGTCGTGCCGAGATCGAGCTCGAAACCCGGGTTGACGATCAGATTCATGACCGCCTGGTACTCGGATGCGCCGATGTCAACGGCCGTCCCTTGTGGTGTGAGAACTTCGAAGAAGTCGCGACCGCTCATCGAGCTGATTGTGGCGCCGCGATCGATCGCGGGGGAATCGGGACGAAGCGTGAACCCGGTGAGCGGCCGATCGAGCAGTCCACCGCTGTTGTTCAACAACGGGTCTGCGTAGAGACCGTGCGCCTCCTGCAGGGTCGCCGAGTGGAAAGATGTCAACGAGTTCCACGAGCCGCTTCGGTACTCCCACACCGGCGCAGCATCACGCGCCCAGTAGAGATTGTGATCGAGCGTGAGATTGTCGTCCGTCGAGACGAAGGCACCGCTCGACGAGACGATGATGTTGTTCTTGAAGAAATGCGACCCGGCGCCAACCAGCGAATTCTCCCGATTCATTAGCGCTGGCGAGGGGGCTGTCGGGTTCCAATAGATCGTATTGTTGTAAATCTCGACGCCGTCGAGCGAACCGCCGTCCCAGGTCTTCAGGTATATGTCGCCCTGCTGGTAAGGGTCCGACCGGCCGTTGTTCGCGCAGATGTTGTAGCGAACGATGCTGTCGGTGGTGATCAGGCCCCAGGCTCCAAAGATCGCGACGCAATAGCCGTCGGCGTCGTGCCCGTAGTTGTATTGCACTGTGGTGCGGCTGCTTCCCCAGTCGATGTCGAAAATGCCGCCGTCCCGTGCGGGTGAATGCGACCGAAACCCCTCATTGAATTGCACGATGCAATCGGCGCAAGCCCAGGTCCAGATGGCGTTGGGCGTGCCGACCGCGGCCGTCGCGGCCGTGCCGATGTCGTATGACACGTTGTTCTCGATGAGACCGTTGCTGCACGCGTAGATCGTGATCCCATCGCCAGCGATATTCGACGCTCGTGAGTTCCGGATGATGATGCGTCCAGGGTTACGGGCCGGAAAGATTCCGTTCGCGCAACCGACGTGGATACCCTTCCACTGCTCGGTGTTGAACACTGTTGCGCCATCAATCACGACATCATCGATAACAGTGGCGGAGCCGTGCGCCGGCGAAATCTCAATCAACCCCGATTGCTTCGTGGTCGCGACTCCTTCCACGTCATGGACCGACACGTTGGAGATGCGGAAGTAGCTGAGCGTCGCGGCCGCGTCACCGCTGATGTGTATGCCGTGAGGATTCCCACCGCTCGTCTCGAGATCCCGGATCACCCAGTGGCTCTGATTGAAGAGCGCAATAGCCGCGCGCCTCCCGGCGGCGACGATTACCGGCCGGGCGCCGGAGCCGTATGCGGCGATGGTGATTGGAGCGCCAGGTTTCCCCGAACCCAGCGGGCCGAGCATTCCCGCGCACGTCGTGCCCCTTTTGAAGGCGATCACGTCCCCCGGCATGAAGGTCTGCGTCGACAGCGTCACCAGGTTGTTCCAGGGCGCGTCGGCCGTGCCTACGCCGTCCGTGAGCAGGCGGCAGTCGACATAGTAATCCGCCGCATAGGCCTTGCTGTGCAGCACCAGGACGGCAACGATCGCAAAAGCAAATCGAAGTCGCCGGTCCAACGCAATCGAAAAGAATCGCACTAGTCGACGACCTCGCGACCGTTTCCCTGAGCAGCAATGGCCTGGGCGATGGTCGATGGCAATACCAAGCCCTCCCACCGGGCGGTGACCTGCGCATCGCGATCGATGAGAAACGTGGTTGGCAGACAGCGAACCCCGAGCTCGCGCATCGCCCGCATGCCGGCGGTGCCCACGAGCATTGGCGTGTCGATCAGTTCGTTGTCGTAGCGGAAATTCACCAGACGTTCACCGTCGTCGGATTTCGACGAGTCGGACCCATCAACCAGGACCACGGCCAGCGCATCAGACGAGTACTGCGTTCGCATGCTTCGGATGAAGACCAGCAACCGCCGGGACATATCCGGGTTATCCGGCCCACCAGTGGATTGCTCGCTGGTATCAATGAACGAGAGAAGGACGGCGTTCGAACTAATCGCAGACAGCCACTCGCTCGTTGTTCCCAGGCGGGCGATTGAGTGACCCGGAGTCACTGTTGCGGAAACGCCGGCTGAAGTCTGTGTGGAGCAACTCCCGGTCAGCAGGCCGCCGGCAACGATCGCCGTGGGCGCGGCTTGTCCGGCCGCACGTGCCGGGATCAGGACGACGAGCGGCAGCATAAGCAAAAGCGATCCGGACAGCTTGGTAAGCGCCATCATACCCGAGGTTGTATTGCTCAGCATCAAAGGTGGTGGTGCGGCGTGAATTCCAAAGACGAATCGCGGATAACGTCCCGATCGAACTATCGGAACGATGCTAGCCCCCCTTTAGGGGCTTCGCTCGAACGTGCAAGATCTTTCGTCCCTGCAGCACCAGCTCCGTCGTCAACAGAGGAATGGCCCGTCTAGTCCGCCTTCAAAGCTTCCACCGGATCGACGGATGCCGCGCGCCATGCGGGCACATAACTGGCGAGCACAGTCGCAGTCAACAGCAGCAGTGGCACCGCAATATAGGTCATGGGATCGAGGGGCGTGATCCCGTACAGCAGCGTCGACATCAGCCGCGTGAGTCCCGCGGCCGCGCTGAGGCCGATCACGACACCGATGCCGGTCAGGACGAGGGCGTGGCGCACGAACATACGCTTCAACTCGCCCTGCCGCGCACCGAGGGCCGCGCGAATGCCGATCTCGCGCCTTCTCTGCGAGACGGCGTAGGAGATCACGCCGTAGATGCCAACGACGCCCAGGAGCAGAGCCATCGACGCGGCGATCGCCAGCATCACCAGCGTGAAAGACGTCCGCTGGAGGGATTGATCGTAGACCTCGCGCATGGTTCGCAGCGACACAGGCAGGTTGCCGTTCACCGACCACACCGCCTGCCTGACCTCGTTCTTAAAGCCTTCGGTGGCGGCGCGCTCGCTGCGGATGATAAATGTCACCTGGCGTATGGTATTCGGCCCCCCTGCCGTGGGACCCACATACGCAGACATCGAAGGCCAGTACACGGTTGCCGGTGCGGGTTGGTACACGCCGTTTTCACGGACATCCTGCACGACGCCGATCACTTCATGCCACGGCATGCCGGGATTCTCGCGGAGCCGCTTGCCCGGCGCGGCTGCGGCTGTGCCCCAGAGTTCACGGGCAAGATTTTCAGAAATCATGACGACTGGTCTCAGACCGTAGACGTCCGTCCACGTGATCTCGCGGCCCGCGATCACCCTGGTGCCTGCAGTGTGAAAGAACCCAGGCGAGGCGTACTTGAACAGGCGCGGTGGCGGGTTGTCGGTACCGGCATCGGCCCGATCGTCTGTGCGGATGACGCCAGAATTCGCGACGCCCAGGTTCGAGCCGTACCCTTCCATCGGCATGGCGCTCCCGAACGCGGCTGACGTGACTCCAGGAATCGACGATAGTGCGTCCTGAATGTCGTTCTGCATTCGCGTGAGGCGCTTAGCATCCGGAACGACCGATGCTCCGATGAAGAGTCGCATGATCTGGAGATGCTCGGGTTCCGTGAATCCCGGCTCCACGGTGCGCAATGACTCAAATGTGCGAATCATCAATCCAGCGCTGACCAGGAGCACGAGCGCGATCGCGACTTGTACGACAACCAGCACATTGCGGACGCGATGGCGCTCGCGGCTCACGCTCGCCGTGCGCCCGATGGTGCTCAGCGCGACCGAAATCCGGGTCCCCGTGTATTTCAGGGCAGGGATGAGTCCAAACAGCACACTCGACAACAGCGAGAGAACGGCCGTGAATGCGAACGTTCGGCCGTCCAACGTGATTTCACTCAATCGTGGAAGATTGGCCGGACCGATCGCCAGCAACACCCACACGCCAGCATATGCGAACCCTACTCCCAGCGCGCCACCGATGACACCCAACAGCACGCTCTCGACCAGAAGTCCCCGCACGATCCGCCCGCGTCCGGCGCCGAGCGCCGCTCGCAGGGACAGTTCCCGCCGCCGCACCTCTGCGCGCACTAGAAGCAGATTCGCCACGTTCGCGCAGGCGATGAGCATCACCAGGCCGATGGTCGCCATCACCAGCCATAGGACGTCCGTGACGCTGCCGACCACGTCTTGCTTGAGCGGACGCAGATCGGGTGTGATGTTCCAGGCGTCATAGATTCGTGGATTGGTGCCCGGTGCATCGGACCACGAGTCCATCCAGATTGGGACCATTCGCGCCAGGTCGGCGTTGGCCTGCGCGATCGTGATTCCCGGCTTCAGCCGGGCGATACCCTGGTAGTTGAAACCGCCGAGAGTGAGCCTTCCCCGATCGAAAGCCGCCGGCCAGATCACATCCGCTTCGGTGTCGCCGAACCTGAATCCCTTGGGCATGACACCGACAATTTCCTTCGGGCGTGAGTCGAGGGTAATGGTGCGTCCGATTACCGATCGATCTCCTCCGAAGCGCCGCTGCCAGTACCCGTAACCAAGCATGATCGTATTCGTCGCCATGAACACGCTGGGGGGCGGCCGTGTCGCTCCAACCTGGTCCGCGGCCGAAAGCCAGCGACCGGCCGCGGGCGGAACGTCGAGCGCTTGCAGGACTCCATCGCTGATGAGCACGACACGAACTTGTTCCGGTTCGGCCACTCCCGTGACAGTCGACATCGTCGTGGTCCACACGCCCAATGATTGAAATACCCGGTTCTGCTCGGCGTAGGTGACATACATCGATGGGGAGAGATTCAGGCCACCGGAAGAAGTCGACCCCGCAACGCCTGGCGCGGTCTGCCGGAGCGCCACCAATTCCTCTGCTCGCGGATACGACAATGGCTTGAGCAGGACGCTGTCAAGGACGCTGAACACCGCGGTGTTCGCGCCGATGCCGACTGCGAGCGTCAGCACGACGACCACCGTGAATGTCGGGTTGCGACGCATGGCGCGACCGCCGTAGCGGAGATCACGGCTCAGCGCATCGAGCAATTCGAGCGTCTTCATACGAGCGTCCTCCGCCTGCCAGTCGCCGCGTCCCTGGAACGACGTGCCGTCGGCGCCGACACGCTACCAGAGAACGGAGTTACGCATTCCTGAAGTCTTGCTGAAGTATTTGTCAGCCTGTTCTGTCTTCCGGTTCGGTTTGACTTCTCCTGTCGTTGATAGAAGTGGGCTCCCCATCCCGTGACTGGAGGCACCGGTGGCCACGCTGCACAAGGACGTGAAATCGGCGAAGCTGCGCAAGTACTTCGATGACGAGTTCCCGAAGATCAACACCAACACCACGATATGGAACGCGTTCCTGAAATGGTCCGGACACCAGCAAGCCGGCAAGCCGAGTGCCGACGATGCCAAGAAGGCCGCCCTGCAGGTCATCGCCAAGGGCGCGACGCAACAGGTCAACAGCATGGACACGATCGTGGCCGACCCCAAGAACACGGCCAACACCGATCGCTCGGCGAACGGCATCTTCTATACGAGCGATCCGGACACCGTTTACATGCAGGCCGCTATCGTGGAGTTCTACGACGCCAACATCGACTCGACCGTGCATCATGACCTTGCGGTCCAGCTCGTCGAATCTACCTGTCTCCACGAGCTCGTCCATCTCCTCAACTACAAGCATCACAAGAAGGTCCGGGGATTCACAGATGACGGCGGCGCCGAAATCACGGAGATGGGCAAGTCATTCGAGAAAGAGGCTTACGGTAAGGATGTCGGCAGCGAAGGATGGATGCGGATGGCGGCCGTAAAGGGCGCCGCCATACCCGCGAAAATCGCAGACGCGATGCAGGTCTATGAGGGCATCATCTCCAGGGTCGAGAGCAACCCGGCGGTGCTCGTTCTGACCGACGCCAACAAGGGCGACCTGAAGCACAAGCTCGCACCGGGCGTTCGCGTCACCATCGACGGCAAGCCCAAGACGCTCAGTGACCTGCAGAAGGGGATGCGAGCGCGAGCGACGCCGATGCGCATCGAAGCCCTCGAGAAGAACAAGGATTTCGCGAAGTGAATGAACTAGCGCTTCGCTACCGGGCGCTGCATCTTTGATGGTCTCTATGCCAATCCTCACGCCTGGATCGCGTCCTGCTGTTCCTCGTCCCAGCGCCATGCACGATGTCGCGTCTCGATGTGGACGC